>Ga0315288_10005123_pt1 | contig 16671 bp, 17 predicted proteins | sample YL17G11_20_MG_FD_203454 | JGI IMG/M metagenome (GOLD analysis project Ga0315288, IMG submission 203454) | Sediment microbial communities from Yellowstone Lake, YNP, Wyoming, USA - YL17G11_20 | ecosystem: Environmental > Aquatic > Freshwater > Lake > Sediment | place: USA: Wyoming | collected... | reverse complement strand
GGGTGAAGCGGCTGATCACCATGACGCCGACGATCAACGGGGAGAGCTTCGGGGCGAACGTGATGGAGGGAGTGCTGGTGGCGCTTGCCGGGAAGCGGCCGGAGGAGCTGACGGACGCGGACTACATTGAGTGGTCTGAGCGGATGGGGTGGAAGCCGGGGGTGACGGAGTTGTAGCGTTAACCGCGGGGACGCGGAGAGGAACGGCCGAACGGCATAGTCCGCAGATGAACCCTTCGACTTCGCTCAGGGCAGGCCCTTCGACTTCGCTCCCTTCGGCTACGCTCCCTTCGGCTACGCTCAGGGTGAACAGGGTAAACAGGACAAGCGCAGATGGACACTGATAGAACGGCATCGTCGCCGCATTGGGCAGGGGCATACGCCTGCTCTGCGCGAATGGTTGGGAGGGATCGGGTATGGCGAGACTCAAGGTGAGGCTGCACAGGTTGGCGGCGCTAACGGTGACCCGGACGGACGTCAGGACCGACCGACTGGTCTACGTCATTGTGGCGCGCAGGCCCCAGCGGTATCCCCGCGACCGATCCCCGATCGTGTACATAGGAACGACCCAAAGGGGACTGGGCCGCATAGCGGCCAGCGCTGCTCACCGCGCGGATCAGGTCCTCGCGCTGTACGGCGTTGACCGCTTCGATGTGCGTGTGATCACGTGCGGGAGACGACAGAACGTCCAGACCTGGCGCAAACTGGAGACCGCGCTGCTACTGGTGTTCCAGCAGCGCTACGGTGCTCTTCCTTTGTGTAACGAGAAAGGCAAGCGGATCCGCGGAACCGATGCATTTAAGTACTTCCGCCGGGAACGTCTCGATCAGCTCATTTCGGGTATAGGCGACTCGAAACGGAGACGACGTAGCCGACGTCGTGGGCGAGCAGAGCAGACCGCGTAAGGGCACCGTCGACTGGGGCAGGAGCAAGCTCCTGCCCTACGAACTGCAATTCCGCGCCACTGGAGAATTAGCGCACCTGACATGACCCTTGACAAGCCTTGGAAGATTACGGCAATCATCGCGGCGCTCGTTGGGCTACGCATCGTGTGGGGGTTGTGGCGCGGGGCGCCGGCGCGCAAGGGCACGACCGAACTGCTCGACTCAGGCATTATCGCGTTCGTGCTGGTCTTCCTCATCATCCGACCGTTCGTGGTGCAGGCGTTTTTCATCCCATCGGAGTCAATGGTGCCGACCCTGCTGAAGGGCGATCGCATCCTGGTGAACAGGTTTGTGTATCGCCTGAATGAGCCGGAGCGGGGTGACATCGTCGTGTTCGACGCGCCACCGGAGGCGGTGGGCGGGCCGGAGCACAAGGACTTCGTGAAGAGGCTCATCGGGCTGCCGGGTGACCGCATCGAAGTCCGGCACGGCGATGGCGTGTATATGAACGGCCGCAAGCTGGTCGAGCCTGAGGGCGTCGCCATACCGGAGTACGATTGGCCGGCGTTTGCCGGTGACCCTTATAGTGTCCCGGCGGGCTGCTACTTCGTGCTGGGCGACAACCGCAATCGGAGCCGGGACAGTCACCTGTGGAGCGACGCCAACGGGCAGGCGCGGCCGCAGCTCGAGGCGCGGCGGCTGCGGGGGAAGGCGATGGTGATCTTCTGGCCGCCGAGGCGGGTTCGGCTGCTTGGGGATCACAGGCAGATCAGGTAGCTGGCCGCAGATGAACGCGGATGGGCAATGACGAGAAGGCATTCCGGCCGCGGCGGCAGGAGGCTCTTCGACTACGCTCAGGCTGCACGCATTGACCTCTGCCGGCAGGGCGGGAGTGAGGACAGGCATGAAGCCGATCCGGCTTTCTGAACACGCGCAGGTGCGGTGCATGGAACGCGGCGGCAGCGAGGCGGAGGTCAAGGAAGCCGTCTCGCGCGCCGGCCAGGCGCGGCAAGTGGAAGGCGCGATGGCGATTTGAGGGCACCTGGCGCTCACCTCTCGATGGTATGCTGTATAATGAGAAGACGATCGAAGCCGTGTATGCAGACGAACCGGACGAGATCGTGGTGGTCACCGTGAAGGTCTACTATGCCGGTCGGGAGGAGCAACATGAGAATCGAGTATGATCCGGAGGTGGATGCGCTCTACATCCGATTCCGGTCCGTTGCGCCTGGCATGGCGGAGAACAGAGAGCTTTCCGAGGATGTGATAGCCGACTACGGCCCGAACGGCCAACTCGTGGGCATTGAGATCCTTGACGCCAGCCAGGTGCTGGGAGAAACACCGGGCCACGTTATTGTGGACGTGGTTACCGCCAAGGCCGGAGCCGGAAGTCGGTAGCTCGCCCCGCTGTTCGGAGGAGGTGCCGTTCCTCGATGCGCCAGAGGCGGATCGAAGCGGTTCCTCCGCGTTCATCTGCGGCTAGCAAGAGGGAACCTGGTTGGGCGAATTCGCGTTCATAATCCATCCGGTGAGCGGGGCAAAGGATCTGGCGCGGAAGTATCCGGCGCTGGGCTGGCTGCCGGAGGCGGTGCTCGAGCAGCTTCTGAAGCACATGTCTCCGAAGCTGGTGTCGGAGATCACGGGAGTGCGGAGTCTCACCGGCGCGGAGGCGCATGGCTGGTTCGTGGGGTGCCCGCTCACGCCGAAGCAGTTTCTCGAGCTGCCGACGGAGTACGTGCTGAACAAGATCATCCGGGCGGCGCGAGTGGCGCAGGAGCTGGGCGCGAAAGTGGTGGGCCTGGGGGCGATGACGTCGGTGGTCGGGGACGCGGGTATCACCATCGCCAAGAGCGTTGACATCGCGGTGACGACGGGGAACAGCTACACGGTGTGGACGGCGGTGGAGGGGGCGAAGCGGGCGGCGCTGCTGATGGGGACCAATGTGTCGCAGGCGCGGGTGGCGGTGATGGGCGCGACGGGATCCATCGGGCAAGTGTGCGTTCGACTGATGGCCGAGGAAGCGTCTGCCGTCATGCTTATCGGCCGGAACGAGGCGCGGCTGGCGGAGCTGGCGAGGGACGTTGATGGTAAGGCCGACATCAGATACACGACCGACCCGATCATTGGCCTCCGGGACGCGGACATCGTTATCACGGTGACGAGCGCGGTGGATACGGTAGTGCCGGGGGATGCGCTGAAGCCGGGCGCGGTGGTATGCGATGTGGCGCGGCCGCGCGATGTATCGAGGAGAGTGGCGAAGGAGCGGCCGGACGTGCTGGTGATCGAGGGCGGCGCGGTGGAGGTGCCGGGCGAGGTGGATTTCCACCTCGACTTCGGCTTCCCGGCGAGGACGGCTTATGCGTGCATGGCCGAGACGATGATACTCGCGCTGGAGGAGCGCTACGAGAGCTATAGCCTTGGCCGCGATCTGTCTATCGAGCGCGTCAAAGAGATCGCCGCCCTGGCCGAGAAGCACGGGTTCAAGCTGGCGGGGTTCAGGAGCTTCGAGAAGCAGGTGACGCAGGAGTATATCGAGGGGGTGAAGAGGGCGGCGGGGAGGTAACGCATTGCCAGCCCCGCGGCACGAAGGCGGGACCACGGTGACGCGACGGCCGCGTCGACCTTCGGCCCTCAGAACCAGCTCGGCGGAGCGCCGGGGAGTCTCGCCAGGGCAGCAACAGATCGCGCCGCCTTCCTCAGAGACAGGTCAGCGGTGCTGGCCCATCCTCCGACGTCGGCGTGATAGTCGGCGTCGTTGCGGTACTCCCGAAGCTCGTCCAGATCCTTGCCGATCACGCGCCAGCCCTTGTCGTTGTCCCCCTTGAACCTCCGAACCACCTCTTTGTGTATGTCGGCGTTCTCTGGCAGATCGTCAAGGCCGTGAAGCTCGCGCAGGTAGCCAGACGCTCGTCCGAAAGCCGCGTAGTACGCCCTGCTGACAGCGCACCGAAGGCGGGCCTCCGACGTAGCAGCGGCCGGTTGGCCGGTACCCAGCATTTCCTCTGCGAGCGCAAGGTACTCCTTCCAGTCGAACATCAGGCGAACCCCAGGCTGAACACCAGGTCATCGTCCGTGTGAGCGATGCGATCGAGCCACCAATCCTGATCGAAACGGTCCATTCGTCGCAGCGCATCGTGGGCAGACAGCCGCGTCACCACCCTGACTGAGAGGTACCGCCGGTCAGGAATCTCTGGGTCCACCTTCAACCGCACCTGGATCTGAGCCTGCTCATCGAAAAGGGCTTGTAGAGGGAAATATGCTTCGAGGAGAAGGTCCAACAGGTAGGCATGATCGAGCACGAATGCACCGGTCGCGGCAGCATCGAGCACTGAGTACTTCTGACGGATCACATGCCACTTGAGATCCCTCTCTTGCTGGGTGCCCCAGATGAAGGGGATGGAAGTCCGTTCGGCTGCAAGAGCAGGCCGCTCGACCGCCAGTTGCATTGCGGTGCCGCTGGCCCATACGTCCTGCGGCCAATCCCACCCAGTCTTTCCGTCCTTGACAGGTAGCGCGAGCATTGCCTACTGCGAGGTCTCCTCGAACGTTCGCCGCAGGCTATCGGTGATCGATGCCTCGAAGGCATCCTCTATATGCCTGTGAGCGACCTCCAGCCATTCCCCAATGTCAGCACAGACGCTCGTGTCTGGAAGGAGAGAGAAGTAGTCGAGGTCCAGGATCAGCGCTAGCCGAGACTCGCGCAGGGGCTTCGTGCTAGCGACCTGGAGACGAAGCACGTCGCGGTTCTGCTCAAAGAGGAACTCCGCTCCTACGGTGAAGGACGCGTGATCCTTGGGCAGTTCCTTGCCCATGTAGGGCCGAAACTCCAGGATGTCCTCCAAATCCACCTTGTCGCCAGGTAGCTCGAACCTGTTGATGTACCGCAACCCGATCCGCGTTGTCGCCTTTGGGCTTGCTTGTTCAGAGTATACCTCGAACGCCTGCTGAATCAGAGGCTTGAACTCCTGCCAGCTTGCGTAGGGGGCCAGACGGTTCACGGTCAGCACGCTGGGGCCGACCTGCATGAACAGCTTCTCGTCCTCCTGAAGGTACTGGATCAGCGGCTGCTGGATGACCCTCTGCTCGAACCCGCCCGGCCCAGGAACCGACTGGAACTCGAGACGGACGGCGTCGCGGCGCTTCGGAAACAGGACCTTCACTCGCTCCCAGATCAGCCCTGGGATAGCGTTGTCCCAATCCCCTGGCTCGAAGCGGAACTCGCAGACCGCCTCGACTATGGGAGGGTGCGCATACCTGTGTCCTGTCACTAGTGCCTCTCGGCCGCGCTCTATTTTCATCCTGGTGTACTACTACCACACCTGCGTGTTCGCACCTGCCATGGCTGCTGGTTGGGTCCCTGCGCAGACGGGCGGTCTGCCGATCCGCGCTTCCGCCTAGTCCAGCCGCCGGCCGAGGGTATGGGGGAGCTGACCGGTGGCCGCTTCGTCGAGCCACCAGATGAGGGAGCCGTCGAGAGGCTTCACGCCGGAGGCAGGGGAGGCGGGTAGGGTGGGGGGTTCGGTGAAGGCCAGCGCGACGGCGTTCGCCTTCGCCTTGCCTGCGACCAGGAACCAGACGTTGGCGGCGTGGTTGATGGCGGGCAGCGTGAGGGTCAGGCGGAGGGGGATCTCCGATTCGGCGCGGACGGCGGTGACAATGCGGGCCTCCTCTTCGAGGGCGATGTTGTGTGGGAAGAGCGAGGCGATGTGACCGTCGGGCCCCATGCCCAGCAGGATCAGATCGAAGCGCGGCCACTGTCCGGTGAAGTGCGACATCAGCGTTTCCTCGTAGGCCTCGGCCGCCTCTTCGATGTCAGGCAGCAGGGTAGGCATCGGATGCACGTTGGTGTGCGGGATGGGGACGTGGTCCAGCAGCGTCTCCTTCGCCATGTGGTAGTTGCTGCGCGGATCCTCGGGTGGAAGATAGCGCTCATCGGCCCAGAAGAGGTGGACTTTGCGCCATGGCACAACGGCCCGGTGGGTGGTAGCGAGCAAGCGGTAGAGATAGCGGGGAGTTTGCCCGCCGGAAAGAGCGATGCCGAAGCGATCCTGGTGGGAGATCACATCCTGCGCGAGCGTGACCAGGCTGTCAGCCGCGACCTTGCTCAGCCTTTCCAGGTTCGGGTAGACGCGCTTGTCAGCCTTGACCGGGTTGGTCATGCCATTCCCCTTCGATCATCAAGGACTTGGCTGCCTCCGGCCCCCAGGCGCCCGCCGGGTAGAGCTGAGGCGGAGGCGGCGACTTCAGAAGCGGATCGAAGACACGCCAGGCCAGCTCCACCTCATCGGCGCGGACGAAGAAGGTCTGCTCTCCCCTCATCACGTCCAGAAGGAGCGTCTCGTATGCATCCGGCAGTTCGCCGAACGCCTCCTGGTAGCGGAAGCGGAGACGCTCACGCTCCAACCGGAATGGCGGGCGGGGGGGCTTGACGTTGAAGAACAGATCGAATCCTTCATCCGGCTGAAGCATTATCACCATCTGATTGCAGGCGATGTCGCAGGTGAAGGGCTCGAAGCAGGTGAGCACCGGGCAGCGGAAGTTGACGACGATGTAAGTGGCGCGGCTCGGCAGGCGCTTGCCGGTGCGCAGGTAGAAGGGCACGCCCTGCCAGCGCCAGTTCTCGATGTGCAGCCGGATGGCGACGAAGGTTTCGGTGGGGGAGTCCGGCGGGACTCCTTCTTCCTCCCGGTAGGCGGCGACCGGCTCGCCGTTCACGACTCCGGCGGCGTACTGGCCGAACACGATGTGTTCCGGCTTGAGCGGTCTGATCGAGCGCAGCACCTTGGCCTTCTCGTCGCGCACGAAGCCGGCCTCTAGTGCGGGGGGCAGCTCCATCGCGATGATGCAGAGCAACTGGGTGAGATGGTTCTGCACGATATCGCGCAAAGCTCCCACCTGGTCGTAGAAGTCGCCACGGCCTTCGACGCCGATGTCCTCGGCGACGGTGATCTCAACGCTAACCACGCGGTCGCGGTTCCACAGCGACTCGAAGATGGCATTGGCGAAGCGGAAGGAGAGGAGATTCTGGACGGTGTCCTTACCGAGGTAGTGGTCTATGCGGTAGACCTGCGACTCGTCGAAATGGCGATGCACGAGCGCGTTCAGCTCGCGAGCGGAGGCGAGATCGGAGCCGAAGGGCTTCTCGACAAGGAGGCGCGTCCAGCCTTGGCTCTGGTGCAGGCCAGCATCGGCGAGACCAGCGATCGCGGCGGGGAAGGCGGCGGGGGGGATGGCGAGGTTGAAGATTCGGTTGCCCGGCAATCCGTGCTCCTGCTCGATCAATGAGATGCGGTCGGCCAGCGCGCGGTAATCCGCGGGCGAGCCGCCGCCGAGGCGGTGGTAGTGCAGTTGGCCCTGGCACCAGGCCGCGCCATCGCTGGGTGCGGCGATGCCGGCCTCGGCAAGGGCTTGCTCTGCCCACTGGCGGTAGCCGGCATCGTCGAAGCTGCCGCGCCTCGCCACCGCGAGCACGCGGCAGCCGTCGGCCAGGTGGCCCTGCCGGGAGAGGTGGTAGAGGGCGGGCAGCAGCTTGCGCTGCGCCAGGTCGCCGGTGCCGCCGATGATAACGAAGAGATGGCGCTCGATCTCGTCAGTCATGGCATCAGCTCAGCAGCGTCTTCTCCTGTCGGACGTGCCGGGAAAGCTAATACCCCGGCCGAGGCCACACCCCTGTTGGGGCGAAGCAGTGCATGGCCGGGCGCAGCAACACGGGGACGACGGCGGAGGCAAGCGGACAAAGCTAGGCCCTGGGGAGCCAGACGACCATGCTGCCTGGGGCGCGGTTGTCCCAGACGCAGTAGGGGATGGCGCGGAGAACCGCCTTGCCGCGGGGCGAGCGCGCGGGGAGGTAGAGGGCCTTCTCCCACCGGCGCGGCGATGTGAGGCGCGCCTGCCCTTCCAGGACAGTGACGCCGCCGAGCAGTGATAGGTCGTGCCTGGGTGCGAGCCGCGCGTTCATCGGCAGGGCCAGCTCGCGCACGCTCACCTGATGGTCGGCGTCCTCGAGGCAGTAGATGATCGGGCCGCGCTGAAGGGCCAGCCGGCCGAAGTCGGGGACGACCTCGGGATGGGCTTCCATCTTCTCGACCGGCATGGCGAGATCGAGCTCGACCACGTCGCCGGGGCGCCACTCGCGGGTGATGCAGGCGTAACCACGTTGTGTGCGCGCCTTGACGGGCTCGCCGTTCACGGCGAGCTGGTGGGAGCGGCACCAGCCGGGGATACGGAGACGCAGTGTGAATTGGGCAGGCGAGGCCGGGTTCACGGTCAGCTTGACGCGGCCTTCCCACGGGTAGCGCGTTTCCTGCCGGACGGCGAGCGGCAGGCCGGAGGGAAGAGTCACATCGGCCTCGCTCTCTACATAGAGGTGGACGGCGATGGCGTCAGCGGCGGTCGAGTAGACGTAGCCACCGATGGTGGGGAGGAGGCGGACGATGTTCGGCGGGCAGCAGGCGCAGTCGAACCAGGGCTGGCGGTGATGGTCGCCGCGGCTGGAGAGGGGATTCACATAGAAGAAGGTCGCGCCGTCGAGGGAGACCCCGCTGATGACGCCGTTGTAAAGGGCGCGCTCCATTACGTCCGCGTAGCGGCTGTCGCACTCGAACTGGAGCATGCGATGGGCGAAGAAGACGAGCGCTATGGCCGCGCAGGTCTCGGCGTAGGCGGACTCGTTCGGCAGATCGTAGTCGGAGGTGAAGCGCTCGCCTTCGCGGGTCGAGCCGACGCCGCCGGTGATGTACATGCGGCGGGCGGTGGCGCTCTCCCAGAGGCGGGCGAGGACAGCGCGCAGCTCGGCGTCGCCGGTTTCGCGAGCGACATCGGCCGCCCCGCCGTAGAGATACATGGCGCGGACGGCGTGCCCGACGGCGTCGGTCTGCTGGCGGAGCGGAAGGTGGGCCTGGCAGTATTCGAGGCGGGAGATCGGCCAGTTCCTCTCCTCGCGCCAGGCACGCTCTGCGTCGAAGTAGCTGGGCTGCTGACCGCGCTCGTCCACGAAGTACTTGCTGAGCGCGAGATGGCGGTCGTCTCGCGTGACCTGGTACAGCTTCATGAGAGCAAGCTCGATCTCCGGGTGACCGGGGTAGCCGCGCTTCTTGCCCGGTTCCCGGCCGAACACGGAGTCTATGTGAGCGGCATAGCGGATCATCGCGTCGAGAAGCGTGCGCTTGCTTGTCGCCTGGTAGTGAGCGACCGCGGCCTCGATGAGGTGGCCGGCGCAGTACAGCTCGTGCCAATCGCGCAGGTTGGTCCATCGCTTCTCGGGCGAGACGATGGTGAAGAACACGTTCAGGTACCCGTCGGGCTGCTGGGCGGAGGCGATGAGGGAGGTCACCTCATCGAGCAGCTTCTCGAGCTCCGGGTCGGGGTGAATGGCGAGATCGTGGCTGGCGCCCTCGACCCATTTGGCGACATCGGAGCCCCAGAAGATGTGGGGCTTGGGCTCCATGCCGGGCCTCCAATCCAGCCGGAAGGCGTCAATGCGGCCGGTCTCCTTCAACTGCGAGTAGACGTGGGGGATGGTGCGCTCGCGGTTCACCCGGATGCGCGGCGCCCAGAAGCTGTCCTCAAGCCGCACGCTGGTGAAGGGAACGGGTGAGAAGCGGCTTGATGCGGTATGTCGGGAAGCCATCGCAGCTTTCTCCTATCGCAACCGACGAACTGGCAGACCCATCTCCGGATTGCGCCCAGGGAAGCCGCGTCTCCTTCCGCTGGGCCACACTCGGAAGGACAGTCGAGGTCGGCACGCAAGAGATAGACGCCGTCAGGGAGGATGACATGGGCAAGCTTGCGCTGACAGGTGGGACGCCGGTTGGGCGAGTGCGGATCGATCCGTGGCCGCCGATTGACGATGATGACAGGCATGCCTTGCTGGAGGTACTGGAGAGCCGGGAGTGGTGCCGGCTGCACGAGAACTCGGCCGCCGATGGCTTCGAGAAGGAGTTCGCGGCCTACCATGATGCCAAGCACTGCATCGCGGTTGCGAACGGGACAGTGGCGATCGAGCTGGCGCTGCTGGCGGCGGGGATCGAGGCGGGCGATGAAGTGATCGTGCCGGCGGTGACTTTCATCGCCACCGTCAGCGCGGTCTCGATGGTGAACGCCGTGCCGGTCTTCGTTGACGTTGACCCGGAGACAATCGGCATTGATCCGGCTGCGGTGGAGGCGGCGATCACGCCGCGGACGAAGGCAATCGTCGCGGTGCACTATGGGGGTTATCCGGTGGACTTCGACCGGCTGCTGCCGATTGCGAAGAAGCACGGGCTGGCGCTGATCGAGGACTGCGCGCACGCGCACGGTACCGAGTGGAAGGGGAGGAAGGTGGGGGCGATCGGGACCGCGGGCACGTTCTCATTCCAGATGAGCAAGAGCTTGCCTGGTGGGGAAGGCGGCGCGGTGGTCACTGATGACGAGGCGCTGTTCGAGCGCGGGATGCTGCTGCACAACATCGGGCGGGGAATGGAGGCGCGGAAGTACGGGCACGTGCTGGTGGCCTCGAACTACCGGCTGTCGGAGTTCCAGGCGGCGCTGCTGCGCAGCCAGTTGCGGAAGCTGCCCGCGCAGGTCGAGCGCAAGCACGAGAACGGCGACTGGCTGGCGGCCGAGCTGCTGAAGGTCGGAGGGGTGCGGCCGCTCAAGCGCGACCCGCGGGTGACGAAGCGCGGCTACTACTTCTTCGTGATGCGCTACGACAAGAGCGCGTTCGGGGGAGTGGAGCGCGACCGGTTCCTGGAGGCGCTGGGAGCGGAAGGCGTGGACGCGTTCGCCGGGTACGGGATGCCGATCTACGCGAACCGAGCGTACAGTGGAGGGGAGAGGACGAACACCGGCCCCGTGCGCGTACCTTCACTGAACGCGGGCCAAGACTATGGCAAGCTGCATCTTCCGGTAGCGGAGCGGTTCTGCTACGAGGAGCAGATCGTGATGATGCATGAGTGGTTGCTGGCAGAGTGCTCGGAGCTTCAGAAGATCGTTGATGCGGTTGCCAAGATCAAGCAGAACGTGGACGAGCTGAGGCAGTAGCGGCGGCGTAGACGTCGCGGTAGCGCGGGACGATCATGCGCCAGTCGCGCTGGTCGCGGGCGACCTGCCTGGCGTTCTCGCCCAGGCGCGACCGCAATGAGTCATCGCCCAGCAGCTCGATGACCGCGTCGGCGAGAGCGGCGGCGGACCCGCTGGGGAAGAAGCGCGCGGTCTGTCCATCGGAGAGCAGCTCGCGCAGGCCGGCGACATCGCTGGCGACGATCGGCTTGCCCATCGCCATGGCCTCGAGCGGCTTCAGGGGGGTGACCAGCTCGGTTGCCCGTGTCGCTCTCCTTGGGTATACGACGATGTGTGCCGACGCGTAGCACTGCTTGACCTCGGAGTGCGGAACGGGCGGCAAGAGGGCGACCGACTCGCCCATGCCGCGGGCGCGTTCCGCAAGCGCGTGCCTTGCTTCGCCGTCGCCGATGATGGCAAGCTTCGCACCCGGGGCGCGGTCTGTGATCTGCGGGAGGGCGTCGAGGAGCAGGTCAACGCCCTCGTACTCGCGCAATGCCCCGAGATAGAGCAGGACTGGCCCATCACCCACGCCGTGGGCTTCCTTCCACTGCGGGTCGGGGGGAGTGGGCTGGAAGGCATCGGTGTCCACGCCGTTCGGGATGAAGTGTAGCTTTGCTTCGGGGATGCCGCGGCTGGCGAACTCCACCTTCAGGCCCTGGGAGATGGTTACGACGGCACTGGCCTGGCGACACACGCGCGTTTCCATGGCACGGGCGAGCCGATAGCGGAGCGACCGGCGCGACATCGCCTCCTCCCACAGCCCGCGCACTTCGTAGACGACAGGCAACCCGAGAGCGCGGCCCGCTCGCAGTGCCGCCATCCCACAGAGCACAGGCGAGTGGGCGTGGAGGAGCTTGACGTCACCGCGTTCCGCCACGATCTCCACGACGCGGCGTGCGAGAGCGCGGACGCGGATGGTGTCTCTGAGCCACAGCAGGCGCGTCGCCGGGTCCGGCCCGGAGCGGCAGTGCATGACTCCCTCAACAACAGCATCGGCGGCGGCGGGATGCCTGGGTGAGGTGAGGACCATCGGATCGAGGCCGAGGCGCTGCTGTTCCTTGAGGAGTGCGGCGGTGCGGATGGTGTAGCCGCTGCTGATCTCGGGGAGGGCGAACTGGACGATGTGCAGGATCGCCATCGGGTTCACTCCGCTGGACCGCGCGCGGGCTGCCAGGTGGCGCGGACTCGCCCAGTGAGCCAGAGCGCGAGCGCGGCGAAGCTGGCGAGGACGATCATGTCGAAATGGGCGGCAAGCCGCAGCGGCCGCGGCGCCGCTCTGGGAAATGCCCAGGCCAGGGCCCCGGCGAGGTAGAGGGCGAGCTGGCCGGCGAGGGCGAGCGAGAGCGCGCGATCGCCCAGGAGCGCGCCCCAAGCTGCGCCGACCAGCATTCCTGCGAAGAAGATCGCCTGGATCTCGCGGAGCAGTTTGTGGGAGACCAACTGCCAGAAGAGAGCGACGCGTCCGCGCGACAGCGTAGGCCAGGCCAGCCTGAGAATAGTGGGAATGGCGCGCGACATGATGCGCACCTTGCGACGGTACTCGGCCCAGAGGCCGGGTGCAGGGGGCTCATAGGAGATCGCGGCGGGCGCCAGCACAACCGAGTATCCCTGCAACAAGACCTCGTAGGGAATGCGGAGATCGTTCACATCCACCGCCCGGAGGGGACGGAAGAGCTGGCGGCGGATGGCGTAGATGGAGCCGTTCGCCCCGACGAGCGAGCCGAGCGCGGACTCGAGGCGCTTCACGCCCTGCTCGTAACGCCAGTAGGCGCCTTCGCCCTCGTCGAGGCCGCCGGCGGTTCGGTACTTGAGCTCTCCGCTGACCGCGCCGATGCGCGCATCGGCGGAGTGCTCAACCAGACGGGCAACTGCGTCCGGCGCGAAGGTCGCGTTGGCATCGGTGAGCACGACGATCTCACCTTGCGCTGCGGGAACGCCGAGGTTGAGAGCAAGGGATTTTCCCTGCCTGCGCTCGGTCCGCAGGAGACGGAGGCGACCTGTAGTGGCGGCATACCTCTCGACGATCTCGTCGGTGCCATCGGTGCTGCCGTCGGAGACAATTATCATGTCGAGAAGCTCGGGGGGGTAGTGCTGGCTGAGGGTGTTCTCGATCTTGTGTGCGATGGTGGCGACCTCGTCCAAGGCGGCGAGGACGACAGTGACGGTTGGACGGTACCCCTGAACGGCGGCGGCCCGCGGCCGCCGGCCGATGGCAGAGAGGGCAAGGATGATCGGATACCCGAAGTACGCGTACCACAGGACGGCAAGCGCACACAGGAAGATGAGGAGAGCAGGCATCTGAGCGGCCTCTGTCGGCGCCATCTGCGGTTGTCTTCCACACTGCCTGGCAGCGTTCCTTGGGGGTGTCGGCTCGAAGGGGCGGTATGGCCCTGAGCAGGGAGCAGGCCGGTTGGGGACGAATCTTCTGCTCATGCGGGATGCCTGTTAGGAGCACGGTCCGGGTGTCTAGCGACAGCCAGTTGGGGCAGGAGCAAGCTCCCGCCCAACACGTCTGCATTCTCGGCCTGGGGTATGTTGGTTTACCCACGGCCGCGATGCTGGCGGTCAACGGCTTCCACGTCACCGGCGTGGATCCGAAGCACGAGATCGTTGATCGCATCAACAGCGGAGACGTGCCGATCGACGAGGTCGGGCTGAAGACGCTCGTGCAGGCGGCGGTGGGATCGGGGAACCTGCGGGCGCAGGCTGCGCCTGGGCCCGCCGACGTCTTCATCATCGCAGTACCGACCCCGATCAAGGAGGATCGAGCGGCCGATCTTTCCTATGTCGAGCAAGCCGGACGCAGCATCGTGCCTCACCTGCGAGCGGGCAACCTGGTGGTGCTCGAATCAACAGTGCCGCCGGGGACGACTGCCGGGATGCTGGTCGGCATCCTGTCCGAGTCCGGGCTGAAGCCGGGGGAGGGGATCTTTGTAGCACACTGCCCGGAAAGGGTGCTGCCGGGGCGAATTCTGGCGGAGCTGGTGGAGAACGACCGGGTCGTCGGAGGGGTGGACCCGGAAAGCGGGGAGAGGGCGGCGGCGATTTACCGGCGGATCGTGGAGGGGGAAGTCATTGTTGTCGACGCGACCACGGCGGAGCTGGTGAAGCTGGTCGAGAACGCCTCGCGCGATGTATCCATCGCCTTCGCCAACGAGGTGGCGCGGCTTTGCAGAGACCACGGGGTGGACGGCCGTGAGGTCATCGCGCTGGCGAACCGGCACCCGCGGGTGGACATTCTCCAGCCCGGCCCCGGGGTGGGCGGGCACTGCATACCGGTGGACCCATGGTTTCTGATCAGCGGGGCGCCCGAGGGTGCGCGCCTGATTCGGACCGCAAGGGAGATCAATGATGCGCAGCCGATCTGGATCGCGGAGCGCACGATCGAGGAGCTGAGGGACATCCCGGACCCGAAGGTGTCGGTGTGGGGAGTTGCTTACAAGGGGAACGTGGATGACCCGCGGGAGACGCCGGCGCTGAAGGTGATCGCGACGCTCGAACAGAGGGGGGTGCGGGTGAGCGCGGTGGATTTCCACGTGAAGCGGTTCCCGCGGGAACTCGAGGACCTGGAGGCCTCGGTGACGGGGGCGGACTGCATCCTGCTGCTGACCGACCATCGGGAGTTCGGGTTCATGGAGCCGGAGGCCATCGGCCAGCGAATGCGCCACCGGATACTGTTCGACACGCGAGGGTGCCTGCCGCGCGCGCGCTGGGAGCAGGCGGGGTTCAGGGTGATCGGATTGTAGGGGCGACTCGGCGAGTCGCCCTCCGGAGGGGGCAAGCCCAGGGCGAGCTATGGACTCGCCGCTACTTCACGGCCGGCTGCGCTCGACGACAAGACCCGCGTAGAGCTCCACCAGCTTCCGCTCTTCCGTCTCCCAGCAGTAGCGCCGTCGGTGCTGCCTTGCCCTCTCCGCCATCTGCCCGCGCAATGCCGGATCGGCGAGGAGCCGGTTGACGGCCCCGGCGATTGCGTGGGGATCGGAGGCGTCTATGATGGCGCCCGCGCCCGTGTCCTCGATGACCCGGCGCATCTCGGGGAGATCGCTGGCGATCGCCGGGACGCCGGCCATCAGGTACTCGAGCAGCTTGTTCGAGAGCGATGAGTAGTGGTTGAAGCAGGTGTTCTGGAGCAGCTGGAGCCCCAGGTAGGCGCAGGCGGTCCAGCTCGGCAGCTCCTCGACAGGCACGGCCTCGTGGAAGTAGACCTTGGCTTCGAGGCCCAGCTCAGCGGCGCGAGCCATCAGCTTTGGCTTCGAGCGCCCGCTGCCCAGGAACACGATCACGCCACCCGCGATTTCCGGGGCGGCCTCCATTAGCTGCTCGAGGCCGCGCTCGGGCTGGATGCCACCCTGGTAGAGGACGATGTTCGCATCGGCGGGGAGGGCTAACCGCTCATGCATGAGGGTCGAAGGCTGGGGTTCGACATAGGCGGGGAGGTTGCGCAGTATGGCCGGCGGAGGGATGTTGTACAGCTTCCGGGTGAAGTCCGCACGGGTCTGATTGGTGCAGATGACGCGATCGGCGCGACCGATGAGGGCGCGCTCCAACAAGGCGGCCCACCAGCGGAACTTCATATCGGCGCGGTCGGTGGCGACCTCATGGGTGTCGTAGATAAAGGGCTTTCGGCGGAGGCGGCTCGCGGTCCAGGCCATGAGCAGTGTGTTGAGGTCGTGGGCGTGGTAGACATCGGCGCGGGTGCGAAGCGCCGCCCTGACGAAGCGCAGGAACACCAGCACGCGGCGCAGCGGGAAGACGAGGGACTTCACGATGGCTTCGAGCGCGGAGACGGCGCGCCCACGGAGCGCTGGACTCGGCGGAACAGCGCGGCGACGAACCTGTGAGGGCGCGCAGCCGTGCGCCCCTGCAAGGCGGCCGGCGCGCCGCCGCGCGACCTCGGCAGCGATCTCCCTTCGGCTGATGCCCAGGATGGAGCGACTCATGCGGAGGATGCAGAAGCGGTGCACCCATTCCTCTCTCGGCGTGACGCCTGGCTCAAGCACCGCGAGAACGGTGACTTCATAGCCGGCCTCGGTGAGGGTGCGCGCCTCCTTGCGGACGCGGGCGTCATGGACCATGTTGTTGTAGACGAACATGGTCACGCGGAATTGGCGCTGCGGTGCGGCGGTCATCGTCTCGGAGGCCTCACGCGTGCCGCTGCTCCTTCCGCCACCGCGCGACGAACTCGGCCGCGCCCTGCTGCCAGGGAGGAAGCTGGATGCCGAAGGTGGTGCTGAGCTTGCTCGTGTCGAGCACGCTGTTCGCCGGGCGGGGCGCGGGGCGAGGGAACTCGCTGGTGGCGCAGGGGGTAATCTCGATGGAGATGCCCGCCTCTTGCAGCGCCGCGCGGGCGAGATCGTACCAGGTGCAGGTGCCGGAGTTCACCGCGTGATAGGTGCCGTAGCGCGGCTGCTCGGCGATCGCCGCCAAAGCGCGCGCCAGATGGACAGTGTAGGTAGGGCAGCCATGCTGGTCGTTGACCACGCGCAGCGGCTTGCCCTGCTGGGCGATGGCGAGGATGGTGCGGGGGAAGCTCTTGCCGTGGATGCCGTAGAGCCAGGCGGTGCGGACGATGCAGTGCTCGGCGAGCCCGCTGCGGACGGCCTCTTCGCCAGCGAGCTTGGAGGCGCCGTAGACGCTCACGGGATTGGGCGGGTCGTCCTCGAGATACGGGCCGGGCTTCGTGCCGTCGAAGACGTAATCTGTGCTGAGGTGGACGAAGAACGCTCCGGTTTGGGCGGCGGCGA
>Ga0315288_10005122_pt1 | contig 16674 bp, 13 predicted proteins | sample YL17G11_20_MG_FD_203454 | JGI IMG/M metagenome (GOLD analysis project Ga0315288, IMG submission 203454) | Sediment microbial communities from Yellowstone Lake, YNP, Wyoming, USA - YL17G11_20 | ecosystem: Environmental > Aquatic > Freshwater > Lake > Sediment | place: USA: Wyoming | collected... | reverse complement strand
TGCGAAAACCGATTGAGGAAGTGACCGATGAGGAATGGACCTCGGTCATGGATGTCAATCTCCGTGGGGTTTTTCTCTGTTCCCAAATCGTTGGTATTGAAATGATCAAGCGAAAACAAGGAAAAATCATCAATATCTCCTCTAATGTTTCTCAGGTACTTCAACCCCTTCGGGGCGTCTATGCCATCACCAAGGCGGGCGTATCTCACCTCACAAAAGTGATGGCTCTGGAATGGGCTCTTCACCATATCAATGTAAATGCCATTGCCCCAGCACCCACACTGACTAGCCTGAACAGACAATATTTCGAAGACCATCCAGAGGACCTCAAAGAAAGAATCCGTTCGATCCCTCTCGGGCGAATGGGAAGTCCTCAGGATTACGTTGGGATAGCAATCCTATTGGCTTCAAAGGCATCCGATTTTATCACCGGTCAGACAATTTTTGTGGATGGGGGATCCATTCTGATATGAGACTTGGAGACCCTGTATCAAATTCAGAAAGGAGGGAGAGGGGAAAAATGTAGTGCTTTTTCTAAACTCATTCTTATCTTCGGAGTGATGGTGGTTTTTTCCGATTGATAAGCAAATCCGTTTTTTCTATTTTTCAACCCAACCCCAAGCGAGTTCTTTTCAAAAAAAGGAGGGAATGACAATGAGATTGAGAATCTGGATGGTCGTACTGGTGACAATGGTTGTAAGCATTACCTTGGTAATGCCTGCCGCTGCCAAGATGAAGATCAATATTGGCTCCACCTATGGGCCGGATGCCCCCGCGCACTTCGGCCAGGTGAAGTTCAAGGAGTTGGTGGAGCAGCGCAGCAGAGGCGAGATGGAAGTCCTCATCCACGTGGGCGGGGCCATGGGTGGCGAGAGGGATGTCTTTGAGGCGATGAGCGCAGGCGGCCTTGAGATGGGCGCCATGGGCCCGGGCGATGTCACCCTCTTTTTCCCCAAGTGGAGTGTATATGAAAACCCCTACGTGCTCAGGGACGCCGATCACTTCTGGAAGTTCTGGAACGGCCCGGTCGGGAAAGAAGTCAACGATATGGTGCTCAAGGAGCGGGGGGTCATGACCGCGGGGATGCTGTACCGGGGCGCCCGCTACTTGACCGCTAATAAGCCGATCCGCACCCCGGCGGATGTCAAAGGCCTGAAGCTCCGTCTGCCGGAGAACAAGGCTTGGATCAAGATCTGGGAGAGTCTCGGGGCGCTTCCTGTGGTTGTGGCCTTCCCCGAGGTGTACATGGCCCTCAAGACCGGCGTGGCCGATGGACAGGAAAACCCCATGGAATCCATCTGGAGTTATAAGTTCTACGAGGCGCAGAAGTACCTTATCGCGACGAAACATGTCTACTCCGTCTGTAAGTATCAGATGTCCAAGAAATGGTTCGATACCCTGAAGCCGGACGAGCAACAGCTCATCCTCCAGGCCTGGAAGGATGCCACGGAGTACGCCAACAAGCTGGCCATGGACTTCGATACGAAGCTGCTTACGGACTTGCAGAGCAAGGGGATGACTCTCATTCAGCCCGACCTGCCCGCCTTCCAGAAGGCTGTGCAGCCGGCCATGGCAGAACTGAACAGGACTGTATGGATTCCGGGCCTATACGAAAGGGTCCAGGCCATCAAATAGGATACCTAACCGAGACGAGAACGACAACTTACTAAGGAGTCCATAATTGAGTAGACATATTGTTCAGAAAATCTCCCCTCGCCCCTCTTTGCCAAAGAGGGGTAATTCCTCCCTTTTGTAAAGGGAGGGGAGGAGGGATTTAGTTTCCGGTGTCTATACAATTATGGACTGACTAATAACTCGGAGGACCCCTGTCCAACTCCCTTCTATTGAGACAGGGGTCTCTCTTGAAAAGTGGGTTCATGAGGTTGCGATGAAACGTACGCTCGAATACCTCTCCGGGATTCTTCTGTTCTTTATGTCTTTGACGACCTTCTATCAGGTCTTGGCGCGGGCCGTCCTCCAGATCTCTGCGGTCTGGTCGGAGGAATTGGCCCGACTCAGCTTCGTCTTGATGGTCTTTCTGGGGACCGCGGTGCTCATTAAGGAGGACGGGCTTATCCGGGTGACATCATTGACCGACCGCATCGGGAAGAGCACTGCCGCCGTCCTACGGATAATTACGGGCCTGGCGATCGTTCCCCTCCTGGCCGTCATCACCTGGGGCGCCTGGACCAACACCCGCCTCAACTGGAACTCTTTCGCTCCAACCGTGGGCTGGCTCCGGATGGGCTACATCTATCTCATCATTGCCATTGCCGGCCTGGCAATGCTCTGGTATCAGGTGGCGAATCTCGTGGAGCAGGTGCGGAAGTCGTTTGTCCGGACTTCACGAGGCCCGGAGGTGCGGCAATGATATACTTCATCACATTCGGACTCATTAGTCTCTTCATGCTTGGGGTTCCCATTGCCATGTCGTTGGGACTGACCGGCCTGGTGGCGTTCTTCGTGGAGCAGGGCAGTCGTATGAACGTCCCCATGGTTACCCAGCGGATGATGTACGGCATCAACAACTTCCTCCTGCTGGCCGTTCCCCTGTTCATCCTTTCGGCACGTCTCATGAACACGGCCGGGGTCACCACCCGGCTCTTCAATTTCGCGACAACGCTCGTCGGATTCCTACCCGGAGGCCTGGGCCATGCTAACTGCGTCTCCAGCCTCATCTTCGCGGGGATGTCCGGATCGGCCGTGGCGGATGCCGCCAGCCTGGGCCAGATCCAATTGAAGGCCATGACTGACGCAGGCTACAATCGGGAGTTCAGCGTAGCCATCACGGGGGCCTCTTCCACCATCGGGCCGATCTTCCCTCCGAGCATTCCCTTCGTCATCCTCGGCCTGGTTGCGGGCGTCTCCGTGGGCCGGTTGTTTCTGGGTGGAGTTGTCCCAGGTCTCCTGATGACGGTCGCTCTCATGGCCATGGTGTGGGTCTACGCCAAGAAACGGAACTACCCGCGGACCCCTTTCCCCACGCTGCGCCAGTTCGTGAAGGCCTTCATCGACGCCTTTCTGCCGCTCATGACGCCGACGATCCTTCTCGGGGGCATCTGGACCGGCTGGTTCACCCCGACCGAGGCGGCGGGGGTGGCGGTAGCCTACGCGCTCATCCTTGGTACTTTAGTATATCGAGAACTCGGCTGGAAGGACACGGTTAAGGTCTTCATCGACAGCGCCAAGGACACGGCGGCTCTCGGTTTCATTATCGCGGCCGCAAACTTCTATGGCTGGCTCCTCATGCGGACAGGCGCCCCAACGGCTATCGTGGATACATTGCTCGGCATCAGCCGCGACCCGATTGTCCTGCTCATCATCATCAACCTGTTCCTGCTGGTCGTCGGCTGCTTCTTCGAGACCATCGTCTCTATCCTGATCCTCGGCCCCATCCTGATGCAGGTCATTACCCAGGTCGGCATTGACCCGGTCCACTTTGGTCTGGTAATGACCCTCAATTTGATGATCGGCCTCCTCACCCCACCCTTCGGGGTCGTGCTGTTCGTCATGGTCCATGTAAGTGGCCTTTCATTCGAGCGAGTCGTCCGGGCCACCGTGCCTTTCCTCATTCCCTTGATCGTGGTCCTCATCATGATCACCTTCTTCCCACCCTTGGTCACATGGTTGCCGAATCTCCTCATGGGAAAATAGATATGAGCCGCAGCTCGGAATGACGTTGGGGAGAAAAGGTTTTCGGGTGGTATTTGCCCAAGAGAAATCCGCAGGAGAGAGTTTGACAGGGATTATCGTTTTATGTTAGGCAACTTTTCGGGAATTTAGTTAAACGTTTACGTATCCGTATCCGTTTATCTCTCAGTTTCATCGAGGGTTCTTTATGCCGACCATCAAAGATGTTGCTAGAGAGGTTGGAGTCTCCACCGCCACCGTCTCCCATGTCATCAACAAGACCCGATATGTAAGCGAGGAGTTAAGAGAGAGGGTCTTGAAGGCCATCCAGGAACTGAACTACCAACCCAATGCCATTGCCCGGAGCCTCGTCAAACGGAAAACCCATACCATTGGCATCATCATCTCTGACATCCTCAATCCGTTTTATACGGCTATCGTCCGTGGAATCGAGGACGTCACCTATAAGAGTGGTTACAGTGTCATGCTCTGTAATACGGATGAAGATGTGGAGAAGGAGGTTCTCTATATCCAAATCTTGCTCGAAAAAAGGATTGATGGCCTGGTCATTTCCACTGCCTTTCAGGATGGCGTTCATCCCCTTCTTTCCTGGTTGAAAGGGATTCCCCTGGTCACCACGGTGAGAAAGATCAAGGGGCTGGCCTCTGATGCCGTTCTGGGGGATAACAGGGGAGGCGCCTATCAGGCCATCGATCATCTAATCCGATTGGGTCATCGGAGGATCGGGATCATTTCCGGGCCAACGGGATTGAGTTCAGGTGCCGAAAGACTGGAAGGTTACAGAGAGGCCTTGACCCGCCATCAGATCCCGATAGACGATCGTTTGATCCAGTTTGGAGATTTCAAGAGAGAGAGCGGATATGCTTTAATCAAGGAGATGTTCAAGAAACGGCCTGTCCCGACGGCCTTATTTGTGGCCAATAACCAGATGGCCATCGGAGCCCTCCAGGCCTTGAATGAATTGAAGATCCGAATTCCCGAAGATATTTCCTTCATCAGTTTTGATGACATGGAATGGTTTACTTTTTTATCTCCCCCACTTACCACGGTTGAACACTCACCGTATCTCATCGGAAAGACCGCAGGGGAGATGCTCCTCCAAAGGATCGGCCACAAACGAAAGAATCCGAAGAGGGTTCTTATCCCATCCCATCTCATTGTCAGGAAATCGACGGGAAAGATCTCCCAAGGAAGGAGTTGATAGCAAATCTCAAAGCAGAGGGGATATGGAAAAAAGGATCAAATCGAAAGGAGGTTTTAAAACTTATTTCCACTTGCCCAGATCCACCACCTTCTGTGGTCTTTTTGTTTTCCAAAGATCTATCCCTTCACCAAAAGAAAGGAGACTTTGAAATAGCTGGAAAATCAATAGGAAATCTGCCCCTGCTTTTGATGACAGAACCTAGCCAATATACCTTCTCAGCCGTTTTTGATCATGTACATATAGATAAAGAAGCAATCGAGATAAAATCGGATCATGTCAACATCGTGATCTTTTAATACAAACGCAATAAATAAAATGACATCACCCTCACCCTCCCCCCTTGAGGGGTGGGGGGTAAAATGAATTATTGCGTTTGTATTATTGACCTTCGCAAAAGTAATGGAACATTATCCATTTTACTACATCCCCCTCACCCTCCCCTCTCCCCCGACTATGGGGGAGAGGATAAAGGTGAGGGGGTCTAATGCGATGGCAATCTTCGTTCCATTATTTACGTGAAGCTCAATAGTAAATGAATGGATCGTCGTCCATAAATGAAAAAGAGAGGGATGAAATGATTTCAAGGGAAAGAGTTCTGGCTGCTCTAAGTCGCAAAGAAGTAGACCGTGTCCCATTTATGGAATCGACCATTGGTTTTAGTATCGGAGAAAAACTTTTAGGCCGAACGCTTTCCACTATTTCCATCCCCCAGTTAGGGTTGAGCTTGCGAAGCGTGGAAGATGAGAAAACATTATCAAGATTATTACACCGCGACAACATCTCCTTTCGGCTCCTCGCCCCCACTTTTTCAGAAAACCCGAAGGGTAAAGATGGTCAATCCTTTGCAGGAGAAGGGTTGATCAAAAACATGGACGATTTCCGCAATAAATTTTCTTTGCCCGATCCGGATGATAACGCTTTATACGAACCAATCAAACCGTTTATCGAGAGGAAAGATGAGTTTGCCGTCACCTTTTCAACACGCCTGGGGTTTCTCTCGGCATTGATCTCGATTGGGTTTCAGACTTATATGGAAGCCATTTATTTGGATCCTGAGCTTATTGACGGAGTGACCAGTGCCTACGTGGATTGGTCTGCAAGAGTCCTTCGTAGAGTCTGCGACATGGGTGTGGACGTGGTCATCACGACGGACGATTTTGCCTTTAGGAATGGACCCTTCATGTCGCCGGCTGCTTTCCGTCAATGGGTCGTGCCTTATCACAAACGAGCGAGCAAGGAAATTACTATTCCTTGGATCCTCCATACAGACGGGAACATTAAACTGATTCTCGAGGACCTCTTCGCAATGGGGATCAAAGGAATTCATCCAATTGATCCAAACTGCATGGACATCCGAGCATTTAAACATGAATATGGCAAGGGGATCTGTGTACTCGGTAATGTGAATATCAACACCCTATCCATGGGAATTCCTGAAGACACCTATGCTGAGGTACGGGATCTGATACGGGACCTTGCCCCAGGGTATGGGTATATTATTTCCAGCGGTAACTCTATTCCAGACTATGTGAAACCCAAGAACGTGTTGGCCTTTGCTTGTGCCATCGAAGATTTTGGAAAATATTAAGGATAAGATGCTTCACAGATTACTAAGGAGTCCATAATTGATTAGACCTATTCTTCCAAAAATCTCCCCTCCCCTCGGTGGGAGGGGATTCACCCTGTTAGATAGAAGATTTTTTGAATAACAGGGCTGAATAGACAATCTTATCTAACAGGGTGAAGGGGAGGGGGCCCAAAGGGTCTTCATCTTGTCCACCCCCACCCTCGCCCTCCCCCATCGAAGGGGGAGGGGATTATTGGGGAGATTTGAAATATCTTTTGTTAATCATTACCGTCTATACAATTATGGACTGATTAGTAACCATTTTTATTCTCTCATTTAGGAGGGCATAAAGCGTGATTAAAGGCAATACTGTTCATTTAAGCCGTTCGTGCTGAGCTTGTCGAAGCATGAGCGGCTTAACGACGCACCCTTCGACAAGCTCAGGGTGAACGGTGACAGCCTAACTGAACAGCATTGTGATTAAAGGAGATCTTATGAATGGATATCAAGGGAAATTTTTAAGGGTTAACCTCTCTGAAAGAAAGACATCCGAAGAGCCCATTGATGAGGCTTTTGCTATGAAATATATTGGAGGTGTGGGTTTTGGTATTCGGTGGCTCTACGATTCTCTCCAGAAAGGGGATGATCCCCTTTCTCCAAAATCACCCCTTATCTTTGCTTCAGGTCCATTGGCGTCCATCAACTTTTTAGGAAGCACAGGAATCTCCATCACCGTCAAATCACCCTTAATAGGCTTAGTCGGAGACTCTGATATGAGGGGCAGGATGGGAAGCAGTTTAAAGGGATGTGGCTACGATGCATTGGTGATTGAAGGAAAATCGGATCAGCCCGTCTATCTCAGGATTACCGAAGGGGCCTGTCGAATCTTGGATGGGAGCCATCTCTGGGGGAAGGATATCCGGCAAACCCAGGAAGCAATCCTCTCCGATGCCCAAAACAGGAACATGCTGGTGACCTCTATCGGAGTGGCCGGGGAAAGACTCGTCAAATACGCCAATATTAATTGTGAACTCCAGTTCTTTGCAGGGAGAACAGGTGCAGGTGCTGTGATGGGCTCCAAGAATCTGAAGGCTATTGTATTGGGCGGAAAGCTAAAGACCCCGGTGTCAGATATGGGAAAAGTGAGGGATTTGATGAAAGGCATCAGCTCAAAGATCCAAACCGATGGCACTTGTGATACCTTGTCGAAATATGGCACATGGAACACCACAGGCCCTGCCAATCTCAATGGCATCCTTCCAACGAAGAACTTTCAGGTGACGACATTCAGCGATATCAGCAAAATTGATGGCGATGCCATGCTTAATACGATCTATACTGGGAAAAGGACTTGCCCAGGGTGTCCAATCGGATGTCGTAGGGTAGTCAAAGGCGAAACTCCGTATCTATTCTCTACCGAATTCGGAGGTCCCCAATACGAAACAGTGGCTTCCTTGGGCTCACTCATTTTAAATGGAAACCCCTATGTGATTGGAAAGGCAAACGAGCTTTGTAACCTCTATGGAATCGATACCATCTCAACCGGTGTCACCATTGCCTATGTGATGGAATGTTTTGAAAAGGGCATTCTAACAGAGAAAGATCTTGGTCTTAAATTGGATTGGGGTAACCCCGAAGGGATTTTTAAGATCATCGAAATGATCAGCTTCAGAAAAGGGTTAGGAGATCTGTTGGCGGAAGGGGTTAAAAAAACTTCAGAGAAGATAGGAAAGGGATCTGAACAGTGGGCCATGCATATCAAAGGGATGGAAGTTCCTATGCATGACCCCCGAGGGAAGAAAGGGATGGGACTTGCCTATGCGACCTCATTTAAAGGTGCCGACCATGAATCGAGCATGCATGACGAAGCCTACCAGAGAGAAAATGCCCTTACAGAACTTGGTTTCACCGTGCCTATGAATCGAAAGCAGTATGAAGGTAAATCACCTCTCGTAAAAACCCTGCAGGAATACTGGGGAGTTATGAGTGATGTGGTCACTATCTGTAAATTTCCGATGATTCCGCCAAGGCCCTTGAAACCGGGACTCCTGGTCGATCTTCTGAATGCTGTGACAGGTTGGAATTTCACTATAGAAGATTTTTTGACCACGGGAGAGAGGATTTTTAATTTGGCCAGAATATTCAATGTGAGAGAAGGGATAAATAGAAAGGATGACCAGCTTCCAAAAAGATTTGAAGAGACATTAAAAGAGGGTGGGAGCGCTGGGGAGTCTTATCCCAAAAAAGAATTAGAAAAATTGTTGGATGAATATTACAAGCTCCGCGGATGGACACCAGATGGAATACCAACCTCCGAGACTCTGAAGAAAGTCGGCTTAGATTGGTAATGGGTTACTCTTTATTATGGCAATCACCGTAAAATTCTTAAGTGCCTTTCAATGCCTGACACAGGGGAAGAAAATTTTCTTTGTGGATCAGGATCGTTTATCCAAAATCATAGTCGATTTGGAAAGGCAGATTCCTGGTTTAAAGGCCAAATTATTGGATCAGGAAGGAAAGATCCATCCTGCCTACGATATCATCCTTATCAAAGGGGACATACAGCAACTCTGCCACGATTTAGAATGCAACGTTGAAGATGGAAATGAATTGGTCATTGCTCCGATCGTCAGCGGCGGATGATGGTTTCTGCTGTAAGCCTCATAGAAAACCCTCCCTAACTTTTCTTTTTTACTCGAGGGCGACGGATTTCTTCCCTCCATTCACTCTCAACAAATTGGAGATGGCTTTCCATCTTCTGTCTAGCTAATTTGGGATTTCTACCCTTGATGGCTTGATAGATCTCCTGATGTTGTTTGATAAGAATTCTGTTTTTTCCTGGACGCCTTGTAAAATTACTGATCTTAAACATGGAGAGGAATATCTGTTTGATGGTGGTCATCATATGGACCATCAGGGTATTATGGGATGCTTCTGCAATGGCAATATGGAAATCGATATCTGGTTTCCCTAAAATTTCCCTGGAATCGATCAATCTCTCCATTTCGGAAAGGGCCTTTTCCATCTTCTTTAATTCTTTTGCAGTAGTAAATTCGGCCGCCTTCTCAGCACACCAGACTTCGATCAGTTTTCGGATCTCGATAAATTCATAAATCTTCCCAACTTCTTCTGTCATCATCGTGAGAAACGGCGATTCCATCAAATCAGAAGCAGCAGACAGGATGAACGTTCCTTCCCCTTGGCGAACCTTGATCAGACCTTTGCTCTCGGCCTTCTTCAATGCCTCTCGAATCGATTGCCGGCTCACCTTTAAATCTTTTGCTAAAACTCTCTCGGGAGGGAGCTGTTCGCCTGGCTTCAGTTTTCCATTACTGATGAGCGAGATGAGTTGGTCGTAGACTTCATCGAAGATCTTCTTCTTCGTGAGGGGGCGAAAAACATTTCTGTGATGAGAAATTCTTTTCAAGGGTCTCTTTTTCTTGAAAGGCCTCACCGTTTATCCAGGCGAAAGACCATCTGGGTGGGGCGCACGAAGCGGAGGGCGATCACGAGGAGGATCATGACCATGGTCATATACATCACAGCCATGGCATCCACGGAATAGACGGGGCGGACCCCACCCGCAAAGACGTTGTAGAACAGGGCCACGACCAGTGTCTGGGAGCCGGCGCCCGACACAAGGAAAGTCAGCTCAAAGTTTGAGACCGTGTTCACCAGAATGAGGACCCCGGCCGTGAGGAGCCCGGGAAGGGCAAGCGGCAGGAGGATGCGACGGAAGATCTGGAACCGGTTGGCTCCCATCATCGCCGCGCCCCACTCGATGTTGATGCTGATCTGTTCGAAGAATGGCATGAGGATGAAGATGGCCAGGGGCACCATGGGGACCATCACGGCCAGGATGACGCCAACCACGGTCCCCCCGATCCCGTACCGGAGCATGGTGGTCGCGAGGGGGATGCCATAGGTCATCTGGGGAATGAGGAGCGGAAGGAAGTAGAGCAGGAGCAGCGCCGGTTTCCACCGGAAGTTGCGGCGGGCCAAGATGTACGCCGCCGGAAACCCAATGAGCAGGGCCAGGAACACCACCGTCAACGACACAAAGATGGTCACCGAGAGCACCTGGGCGAGGCCGAACTCTTTCCAGGCATACGTGTACCAGGCGGTGGTGAGCGAGCGCGGAAACGGTGTGCCGAACCAGCGCTTTGCGAAAGAACTCACCACGACATGGCTCACGATTCCAAGCAGGTTCAGGATGAACCCCAAGACGAATACGTACAGCGCCAATCCCCACATTCGGCCGCGCATGTGCCTTCCCTCAGTGACAAACGATTGTGAAACTCACAGACTCAATGGACAAGGGACATCCGGGCATTGTCCAACCCCATTCCCACTTGGCCGGCTGTCCGTCATCAGTTTTTCATTTTCAATTGATCCCGCATGGGATCATCGCTTCCCGACCCCCATCGTAGCCGCCATGACCATCCGTTTGCGCAGGAGGAGGATGACGAGGAGGCCGGCCAACTGGAATATCCCCATGATCACCGCAATGGCCGAGGCATAGGACATGTCGAACATCTCGAAGGCCTGTGCATAGGCCGCAATGGCGATGGTCCGGGTGGCGCCCGACGGCTGGCCCAGCAGGATAGCCGAGGGGAAGGTAGCAAAGCTCATGACGAAGACCAAGGCAAAGGCGATGGCCAGCCCGGGAGCGATCAAGGGCAGCATGACCCGTCGGAATACGGTCCACGGGTTCGCCCCCAGCGTCCGCGCCGAGTTCTCGATGCTGGGGTCGATACCCGAGATGTAGCCCAGCAGCATGAGGAAGCAAAAGGGGAACTGCTGCATGAAGAGGGAGAGCATCACCCCGGTGAAATTGTGGGTGAGAACCAGCGAATCCTCCAGGAGGCCCAGGCCCAGGAGCATCTGGTTGAACCACCCTTTCCCTCCGTAGAAGCCCAGGATCCCCTGCCCCAGCAGGATCACGCCGAGCGAGATGGGGAGGACCAGGATCGTGGTGATGGTCCGCTCCAGCCAGATCCCTCGACGCATGTTGTAGGCGAAGAGCAGGCTGATGGCCACCACCACGATGGTGTTGGGCACGGCGAGGCGAAAGGTGATGCCTACGGTCTTGTACTGGTATTGGTCGCTAAAGAAGGCGATGTAGTTGGCCAGACTAAAGCCGTCTGTCTTGAGCGGGCGAAGGCTCAGGTAGATCCCGTAGAGGAATGGGTAGACGAACATCACGAGAACATAGAGGAACGAGGGGAGAAGGCAGGCGATCGCCATCAGGTCCAACTCACTCAGTTCGCCGGTCCTCCCGCGCCTCATGTCGTCCCTCCGGATCCCTCCGGCGGGAGGAAAATGACCCGGTCTGGCGGGAACACCACCGTCACGTTCTCTCCCGGGGTCATCCGGGCGGCCGTCCGCACCCAGAGGCGGCCGCCGGCCTCCAGCGTCAGGATTGCCTCATCCTCGCGTCCAAGGTATTCGACGATGTCCACCTTGGCTCGGAATGCGTTCGGAGTCCTGGCATCGCCGCCGATCACGACATCATCCGGACGGATGGCGGCCACCACGGATGCGCCAGGGGAGAAGGTGTGTCGGGTCTTTCCCTGGATCCTCATACCGTTGCCTGCGGCCTCCACGGCCCTCTCCGGACCGAGGGTAACGACCTGGGTCTGGAAGAAGTTCCGGAACCCCATGAAGTCCGCCACGAAGACGTTGACGGGTTGGTCGTGGATCTCCTGCGGCGGGCCCGCCTGGATCAAGATGCCATCCTTCATCACCACCACCCAGTCGGAGAGAGAGAGGGCCTCCGTCTGGTCGTGGGTCACGTAGATGGAGGTGAGGCCCAGGCTGGTGTGCAGCCGCTTGATCTCGGCGCGCATTTCGATCCGCAGCTTGGCATCCAGGTTCGAGAGCGGCTCGTCCAGGAGCATGAGGCGCGGGTGCAGGACCAGGGCCCGGGCGATGGCGATCCGCTGCTGCTGGCCACCGGAGAGCTGTCCCGGGTAGCGCCCCTCGAAGCCGGGAAGCTGGACAAGCTCCAGCATCTGCCGCACACGCTCCCGGACCTCGGCAGCCGGCCGCCGCTGGAGCTGCAGCCCGAAGGCGATGTTTACGAAGACGGTCATGTGCGGGAAGAGTGCGTAGTTCTGGAACACCATGCCGAACCCCCGCTTCTCAGGTGGCAGATGGTCAATCCGCTGCCCGTCGATCCAGACCTCGCCGTCGGTGGCGGGGATCAACCCGGCGATGATGTTCAGGGCCGTGGACTTGCCGCAACCGCTGGGCCCAAGGAACGTGATGAACTGCTTGCCGCGGACCTCCAGGCCGAAGTCCTGCAACACGGTCTTTGTCCCGAATCGTTTGGTGATCCGGAATCGCAGTGAATCAATCGTCTCTTTCATGTTCTCCCGCCGGTAGGCAATGAGGGGGAGGGCCCTTGGTTAGGACCTTCCCCCTCGCTGAGCGATACGCTCGACCTTACTGTTTCTTGATTTGCTGCGCGCCGATCTCCCGGTCCCAACGGTCCATGGCGTAGGTCAGCTCCTTGAAGTCGAGTTGCGGCGCCATCTTGTACTTCTTGCCGGGGCCGATCTGATCATACTCAGGCCGCCAGTGTTCCTTGACGAGGTCCCGGATTTCCGCCGGCGCCTTGTCGAAGGTCGCCGCCTTGATGGACGGGCCGATGAAGGCCTTCCAGGTCAAGACTTGCTGGTCGACCCGGCGCATGAACTTCATGAGGTCCAGGATGACGTCCACCTCGTTCTGGGGCACGCCCTTGGGGATCCCCCAGTAGTGGCCGTCGATGACGAAGGTGGTATTGTCCAGGATTGTGATCTTGGCGTCCGGCGGGATCACGCCCTCGGCCCGGGGCTTCATGTCCCATTCCATGATGCCGGCGATCATCCACCGCTGCTCCTGGGCGAACTCCCTGAGGGTGAAGAGGGTGCCGGTGGGGTAGTACTCCATGTACTTCCCCAGCTCCTTCATGTAGGCCCAGGCCTTGTCCCAGCCCTTCTCCGGATCCGTGGGGGCCTTGTCATTCAGGATATACGGCAGCCCACAGGTGATGGACCGGCCGGGGCCGCTGTTTGCCGGCCGGGCGTAGAGGAACCGGTTGGGGTTCGCCTTGGCCCACGCCAGCAGCTCGTCGGCGGTCTTCGGGGGCTTCTGTACCTTCTTCGGGTTGTAGATGAACACCGGCCCGCCGGCGTTCACCACGACCGGCATGAGCGAGCCTCCCCCCGAGTCCTGCAGGACCTTCGCCGCGTCATTCAGCTCATCCTTGGGGAACATCTTGTCGTACTTAGGGAACAGCTCGATGAGCTGTTTGTTGGCGGCGAGCACAGAGCCGGCGTCCTGACCCGTGAGGATCAGGTTGATGTCCGCCCGTCCGGCGTCCTGCTGCGCCTTGATCTTGGCGGGTGTCTCCGGGGCAGGCCCCCGCTGGATCTTGATTTCCTTCACCTTGTTGGGATAGGCCTTCTTGTAGTTCTCGATGATGACCCCGGTGGAGGCGAGATCCCCGCCGTTGTCGATGATCGAGATCGTGATCGGCTGCTGTGCCGAGGCCGGTTGTGGGGCTCCGCTCAGCACAAACCCCCAGATTGCAAGGAACACCACGAATACAATACTTACATACTTTCCGCCATGTTGCATCATGATCCACCTCCTGTGATTGATAGGAACTTACTCCAAGACGAATCAAATATATAGAAAAGGGTGTTATGTGTCAATAAAAAAATGCTTGACAATTTCGAAAAGATTGATCATAATACCGGTCAGACCACTTGACCCTTATTTTAAAGATTTCCATCACCTTTGTCAAGAGAAAAATCGGCTATAGAAGCGAGGTCATGAATATGTATGGATATCAAAGAAAAATATGGGTGGTTGATCTTACAGTAAGGGAAGTCCTGAGCGAGAACTTCGATGAGCCGTTTGCCAGAAAGTATATCGGAGGGGTTGGATTTGGAATCCGTTTACTCTATGAACGTTTGGCCCCTCAAGGGGATCCCCTCTCGCCGGAAAATCTTCTCATATTCTCTTCTGGTCCGCTTTCTGCTGTAAATTTCTTGGGCAGTACAGGCATCTCAGTGGTGACCAAATCTCCGCTGACAGGGCTCATCGGCGATTCAGATCTTCGAGGAACATTCGGACGTGATTTGAAATCTTGTGGATGTGATGCACTCGTCATCAAAGGGAAATCCGACACCCCAGTTTATATCGAACTCACTGACGGTTTGGCGGAGATTAAAGATGCAACGGATCTTTGGGGTAAAACCACAGCCGAGGTTCAAAACACTCTTTCTCAGAAGATCGGAAAAGGGTCGAGCATCCTCTCGATCGGACCTGCAGGAGAACACTTAGTGAAGTATGCCTGCATCTCTGGAGATGTTCAATTTTTTGCAGGCCGGTTGGGCACAGGGGCGGTCATGGGGTCAAAGAATCTAAAGGCCATCGTGATGAAGGGGAGAGAAGAGACGCAGATAGCAGACCCAGAGGGGATGAAAAAGTTGACCAAGGAGGTTTTTTACGACATTCAACATGATGGATCCTGTGATACTCTCTCGAAATATGGAACCTGGAATACGACCGGCCCGAGCAATCTCAAAGGGATTCTCCCCACAAAGAACTTCCAAAGAACAACCTTTGAAAAGATCGAACAGATCGATGGCGATGCCATGCTCAAGACCATCTATGCTGGGAAGAGGACCTGTCCTGGGTGTTCCATCGGGTGCCGGAGGGTCGTGAAGGCAGGAGAGCCTTATGCGGTCTCTCCCGAGTATGGAGGACCCCAGTTCGAATCTGTGGCCGCTTTGGGATCGACCGTTCTCCTCAGAGATCCTTTCGTTATTGCTAAGGCGAACGAACTATGTAATCTTCACGGATTGGACACCATCTCGACCGGTGTGTCGATTGCCTTTGCGATGGAATGTAGAGAAAGAGGCGTTCTTACTGAAGGGGATGTCGGATTTGATTTGAAGTGGGGGGATCCAGAGGGCATCTTGAAAATGATTCGAATGATTGCCATGAGAGATGGAATAGGAGATGTATTGGCCGAAGGGGTAAGGGAAGCCTCTGAGAGAATTGGGAAGGGTTCGCAAAGATGGGCGATGCATGTGAAAGGGCTTGAAATTCCGATGCACGATCCCAGAGGGAAAAAAGGAATGGGGCTTGCCTATGCGACCGCAATAAAAGGCGCGGATCATGAATCAGCCATGCACGATGAATGCTTCGAGAGGGAAAATGCCCTCACTGATTTGGGATTTGTGAAACCCATCGGCAGAAAGGAATTCCAAGGGAAGCCACTCGTTGTGAAAAAAACTCAGGAACTCTGGGGGATCCTGTCAGATGCACTGCCTGTTTGTAAATTTCCCATGGCTCCTCCGAGACCCTTAAAGCCAGGACGGCTTGTCTCTGCTCTTCGCTTCGTCACCGGATGGAATATTTCGTTGGAAGAGTTTTTGGCTGTCGGTGAAAGAATCTTCAATCTGGGTCGCCTTTTCAATGTGAGAGAAGGTGTAGGACGAATTTTGGATGTTCTCCCCGATCGATTTTCGGAGCGGCTTCAAGAAGGAGGGAGCGCAGGTGAAGCGATCACAAAAGAGGATCTCGACAGAATGTTAGATGAGTACTATGACCTTCGAGGGTGGTCAAGGGACGGTATTCCAAAAAAGGAGACATTGGACAGACTCGGTTTGAGCGGGGATTTTTCTTAGAGGAAGGAGGAACAAGATGACTTTTCAACCCAAAGGAATCATTCCAGCGATGGTGACGCCGGTAACATCAGATGGGAAGATCAATGTGGAGGCTCTTCGAAAACTGACCAACTACCTGATCGAGGGAGGAGTTCATGGCCTCTTTCCCGTGGGAAGTCAGGGAGAATTTTATGCCCTCACCTTTGAGGAGAAAAAGCAAGTGATCGAAGTGGTCGTTGAGGAAACCCGCGGCCGGGTGCCAATTTATGCGGGTACCGGAGCGATTACCACTCGGGAGGCCATCGCGCTGACACAGATGGCTGAGGCCGCAGGGGTCAGTGCGGTTTCTGTCTTAACACCTTTCTTCATCCATCCCAACGAGACAGAGCTTTTTGAGTTTTATAGTGCCATTGCTAAAGCCACACGGCTCCCTGTGCTTCTTTATAATAATCCGGGAAGGACCGGAGTGACCATCTCAGCAAACTTTGTCGTCCGTGCCTCTCAAGTGGAGAATATTGTCGGCATCAAAGATTCTTCTGGAGACCTGACGCTCACATCGGAATATATCCGGAGAACTGATGAAA
>Ga0315288_10005120_pt1 | contig 16675 bp, 16 predicted proteins | sample YL17G11_20_MG_FD_203454 | JGI IMG/M metagenome (GOLD analysis project Ga0315288, IMG submission 203454) | Sediment microbial communities from Yellowstone Lake, YNP, Wyoming, USA - YL17G11_20 | ecosystem: Environmental > Aquatic > Freshwater > Lake > Sediment | place: USA: Wyoming | collected... | reverse complement strand
AAGCACTCACCCATGCACTGGGTGATGCACTAGGGGATGCACTCACCCAAGCGCTGGGTGAAGCACTCACCCAAGCACTGGGTGAAGCACTGGGAGATGCACTCACCCATGCACTGGAGGAAGCACTGGGGGAATGGTTCCCCCAAGCACTGAGTGAAGCGCTCACCCAAGGGCTGGGTGAAGCACTGGGGGATGCACTGGGGGAAGCACTGGGTGGAGCACCCGCTTCAAAACCGTCTCGATTGCTAAGTCGTTGAATATCCGAGCGCTAGGTCTGAAACTGCTGGTTTTGAACTTGGAGCGCGCATTGCCCGAAATGTATCAAGTTTGATACAATCAGGAATGACCAAACCTCAAGCTCCAACGCTTCCTCTGCGTTCTCCGCGTCGCGTCGTGTTCGTTGTGTCGTTGTGGTGAATCCGCTATTCACTTTGCGCTTTTCATTTTGAATTCCTCGGGTCTTCCCGACCCGGTACAGCGCCCGGTAGAGAGCCTGGTAGAGAGCCTACCAGAGCACCTGGTAGAGAACCTACCAGAGAGCCTGGTAGAGAGCCTACTAGAGAGCTTGGCAGAGAACCTACCAGAGAACCTGGTAGAGCGTCTACTAGAGCACCTGGTAGAGCACCTACCAGAGCATCTGCCAGAGCATCTGGTAGAGCATCTACCAGGGCGTCTACCAGAGCACCTGGTAGAGCACCTACCAGAGCGCACCCCCCTTGACGGGCAAAACTCGGGAATGTCGCGTAGAATCGGCGGGTTAGGCCGAAAATCGGCCGAAAACCGAGTATACTGAGCAGTATACTGGCAATGGCCGAAGTCCCAAGCTCCAATCGGAGTTCCTCCAGCCGCGCTGGGCAGTCGGAAGCCCTTGGGACAGCGGTGAAGACTCTTGGGACACCCCCTGGTTTCCGAAGCGGAAACCGGGAGAGTCCCGAGTTTTCACGAAACCGGGGCAGTCCCGGGTTTCCGCGCTGCGGTAGGATTCCGGGTCTGTGTCTATCGGTGTGGGTCGGTGGTTGAATCCGAATTCGGAATCGGCGGACTCGACTCCTCGTCCGTGTTCATCCGTGTTCATCTGTGGTTTCTCAACGATTCCGCAGTTTATTGACAATTCCGACATTGGTGCTATAGTTCACTTCACATGTCGAACCGCTTTGCTCTTGCCGGACTCGCGCTGCTTTGCCTGTTGTCATTCTCGTGCCGCCGCCCGAAGGCGAACGAGCCGTGGATTTCCCGTCACGCGCCATGGTCGGACGGCGAAGTCTCGACCTTTGACGTAATCAAGGATGACTCGGTCGTCGGCCGTTCGGTCTATACTATCCGCGAGACCGAAGTGCGGGGCCGGCGGGCATGGGAAATCCTGGGCGTGAATTCCTCGGACGACGGCGGCCTGCACGATTCGGTCGCGGCGACCTTGAGCTACGACGAGTTGAAATCGCTCGGCAGCATCCAGGTGCGTAACATGATTGCCCGACTGGATACTGTGGTCTCGCGTTATGACCGGGACAAGGTCATCATCACGGCGCGCGCCGGTCAGTCCCAGTCCCTGCCGGTATCCGCGAACACGTTCGACAACAGCATTCTGGTCATCGTCATCCGGGCGCTGGACTTGAAGCCTGACGCGCACTTTCTCCTGACTTCGGTCGCGAGCTTCGGCCCCTGGACCAAACCGACCGACGTTCAAGTGCTGGGCGAAGATACGGTCACGGTGCCGGCTGGGCGGTTCACCTGCCGCAAAGTGGCGCTGCAGCTTGCCGGCTGGACTATGAACCTGTGGTATGAGCGCGACGCCCCGCACCGCTACGTCAAGTTCGAGAACCAAAACAACAACTCCACGGCGGTCCTGACGAGCTACAAAGCCGCTCGGAATTGAAGATGCTCCGTCTGCTATCTGCTACCTGCTATTACCTCACTGCTCGATGATTGACGTTCGCGACCTGACCAAGAAGTTCCCCGGCGTGCTGGCCGTGGACCGAATCAGCTTCACCACTGCCAGCGGCGAGGTTTTCGGCCTGCTCGGTCCGAACGGCGCGGGCAAGACCACTACTCTGCGCATGATTCTCTCGATTCTCGAGCCGACGTCGGGCGACATCGTGGTTGACGGCATCAACGTCCGCCAGGACCCGCTGGCGGTCCGCCGGCGCATCGGTTCGGTGCTCGAAGATAACGGCGTCTATGACCGGTTCACCGCCCGCGAGAACGTGGCGCTGTTCGGCGAGTTCTACGGCATGACCCGCGCCGCCATCGAGCAGCGAACTGCGGAGTTGTTTCGGCAACTCGAGATGGACGAGTTCGCCAACCGCCGGGCCGGGACTTTCTCCAAGGGGATGAAGCAGAAGACGGCAATTGCCCGGGCGCTGATTGCTGACCCGCCGGTGCTGATTATGGACGAGCCGACCGCGGGCCTCGACGTGCCCACCCAGCGGATGATTCTCGACCTGCTCAAACAGGCACGCCGGCAGGGCAAGACGATACTCTACTCCACCCACATCATGAGCGAAGCCGAAGAGCTCTGCGACCGCGTGGCAATCATCGACCACGGCCGCGTCCGCGCCATCGGCACTACCGCGAGCCTCAAGGAGCAGACGAGTCAGGCCAATCTCGGCGATGTCTTCATGAGACTGGTGGGGGACTAGGAGTGCGGGATCGCGTCGCTTGCAGGACCGCATCGCCCGGGCGGCGAAATCCCAATGACCAAGCTCCAACTTCCAATCAAGCTCCAACCCCCAAATCCCAATGGCCGAGTCTTGCCGTCGTCCCGCGGCGATGAGTTTGGAATCTGTGAAATCTGCGGAATCTGCGGATAAGGAGCCGGGATGAAGCACATCGGGCTGATCTTCCGCAAAGAAGTCATGAACGCCGTGCGCGACCGGCGGGTGCTTGTCGCCACAGTAATTATTCCGTTGTTCGTGTTGCCCCTGGTCACCATGCTGCCGATGATGCTCATCGGCAAGAAGGAACATGAAGCCCAGGAAAGGCCGTCGAGCATCGTCGTCGCCGGCCTGAAATACCCTGAACTGGAGAAAGCCCTGCGGGCCGCGAACCGCTTCACTTTCGTCGCCTCGGACAGCATCACCCGGCAAATCCGCCAGGGCCGGGTTGATGCCGGGGTTGAAGTCACGGACCTGCCCGAGGGCCGGCACTCGGCGAAAGTCAAGGTCCTGTTGGACGCCACGCGCACCGAATCCCGGGCCGCGGCCGACAAGGTGAAGCTGGTGATTGCCGACCTGTCGAAGCAGATTGTCAGCCGCCAGATTGACACCACGAGAATCAACCTGAACCCGGTGCAGGCGATTCCAACCAACGTCTCCAGCGACAAGGAAATGGCCGGGTTCTTCATCGGCATGCTGGTCGGCATGATGGCGATTATCGGCCTGATTACCGGCGCGATGGTGATGGCGATTGACTCGACCGCGGGCGAGAAGGACCGCAAGACCCTGGAAGTCCTGCTCGCGGCCCCGATTGCCCGCAACTCGATTGTCATCGGCAAGTACCTGGCCACCGTCCTCACCGCGATGGTCTCGGTCGTGCTGATGACCGCCGGCTATGCGTTCTCATTCATCATCGGCCTGCGCTCCATCGCCGACGCGGGACTCGGGTCCGGCACACTGGCGATTTCGCTGCCTGCGGTCCTGGTGATTCTGCTCGTGATGCTCGTCACCGCCGGGTTCATTTCGGCGCTGGAAATGGCGGTGAGCATCTTCGCCCGCAGCTATCGCGAGGCGCAGGGTTACCTGACGCCCCTGACGTTCCTGGCCGTAATCCCGGTCGTGTTCATGCAGACGATATCCAGCAACCCGAACCCCGCGCTCTTCTACGTCCCGCTCATGAACGCGATGCTGCTCATCCGCGAACTCCTGATGGGCGCAATCGTGCCTGACCACATCCTGCGCACGGTCGGGGCCTCGCTCGTCTTTGTCGTGATAACCCTGCGCCTGGCCTTCACCATGTTCCGCCGGGAATCGGTCCTGCTCCGCTAGCCCCGCGCCCGAAACCCGAGTTTGAAACACAAAGACACAAAGAACACAAAGGAGAACCCTGAAAGGAGATAGGATTCAGGGAATCGAGGAGTCCAGGAATCGAGGAGTTCCCTTGAATCCCTGAATCCTCGTATCCTAAGTCCCCTTCAGGATTCTGGTGTCTTCGTGTCTTAGTGTTGAAGTCTGTCTCGGGATTTGAGCCGCGCCGCTCGGTTGACAATTCCCGGGCTTTGGCGTAGTATTCCGTGATGCTTTCGCGACGCAGTCGGCTGGACGTAAGTGGCGAAGGCAAAGCACTTGAAGGCAATAATCCGGTCAATGGAGGTTGAAATGTCCCACAGGAATCGCTTGTCTATGGCCGTGGCAATGGTCATCGCCGGCGCGCTGTTCTTCGCCGCGTGTCAACGCGACCGCACGCCGCCCACCGTCTCGCTCATCAACCCTGCCGCCAACACCGTAACGATGGGGCACATTCTGATTCAGGCCCGGGCCTTTGACAATAAGGACGTGCCGGTAGTCGAATTCGATGTCGACGACGTGTTCAAAGGCGTGGACAGCCTCGGTTCGGATTCGGTCTACAGCTTCGTCTGGGACGCTACGGCTGAAGCCATGGGCAGTCAGCACCAGATCAAGGCAAGGACGATTGACCTAGCGGGCAACAGCAAGACCTCCGAGGCGGTAACGATCACGATCGGCATTCCCGCTGGCCCCACCAATCACCGCGGCGGTATCTCATATCCCGAGACCTGGGACCCGGCTGGCAACCCGCACATTGTCACCGGCAATCTGACGGTCAACAGCTTTCTGACGCTAAAGCCCGGCGTCGAGATTAAGGTTGACCCCGGTTTCTACTTCAAGATTGGCGCCGCGGGCGGCATTCTGGCGCGCGGCACCGTGAGTTCAGGAATCCTGATGAGCAGTAACGCCGCTGCTCCGGCGCCCGGCGACTGGGAAGGCCTGGAAGTCGGCGCGGGCGTGAACGGCGATTCGGTCGTGCTCGAGTACTGCACGTTCGAATATGGCGGCAAGGACACGACTGATGCCGTCGTCGTCCTGCGCAGCTCCCCGGCAACCGTGGCGCACTGCACGATTCGCAACGGCCCGGGTTACGGACTGTGGCTTGCCAGCGACAACGCGCGGAGTATCGAGGCTACGACCATCACCGCCAACCACCGCTATGCGCTGCGCATCGACACGCGCTATGCCCGTGTCATCGGCGACGGTAGCAACTTCGCCGGGAACGGCCGGGGCGTCGAACTCGTCGGCGGCTTGCTCGACCAGGATGCCCAGTGGTTTGACCCGCTCACGCCCTATGTTCTGACCACGGACCTGCATCTTGGCGGCACGACCCCGACGGTTCTGACGGTGAAGGCCGGGGTGACGATTCGATTCCGCCCGGGTACCGGTGTAACCGTGGGTCAGGACTCGTCGCACTTCGGCGGCTTCATCGTCCAAGGCACGCCGACCCAGCCGGTCACCCTCACCAGCGACAGTTCCTTCCCGCATCCCGGCGATTGGAAGGGGATCAGCTACGGCCATCTCACGAGTTCCGATCAGGCGAAGCTCGCCAACTGCGCAATCGAGTACGCCGGCGGCTACGGTGCGGCCGTGGTCTGTGACAGCGCCAGCGCCCGGATTGCCGATTGCACAATCCGCTACAGCAGCGGCTACGGAGTGAAGATCAACAAGACCGGCTTCGCCCGGTTCGAAGGCAACACGGTCGGGCTCAATCTCTCCTATCCCGTCGCGGTGGAACCCGACTTCGTCAACTCGGTCGGCGCGAACCATCTTGACCAGGGTCTGTTCATCAGCGGCGGCTTCCTGCGCAACAGCGCAACCTGGTCCTATTCCGGCTATCCCCATGTCGTCGGCGGCATCATCGAAATCGGCGGTCCGCTGAACCCGGTGCTCCGCGTGGTGGACTACGATACCGTGGTCTTCGCCGGCGTCGCCACCCTGCGGGTCGGCTCGGTTGCAGCGGGAATCGGCGGGCTTTATTGTCAGAGCGCCTGCCTTGTCGGCGCGTCGCAGGTTGTCGGCGCCTGGAAAGGCGTCGAGTTCCGGGAGCAGGCCCTCAGCGCGGCCAGCGGTATCAATAACTCGGCGGTCAAGTTTGGCGGTGGCGACTCCTTGGGCAACATCGTTTGTATCGGCAGCTCACCCGCTATCGCCGGCAACGACATCGCCTACAGTGCCGCGTGGGGCATCTACCTCTACAACTCCTTGCTCAACCCGGACACCCTGCGCGCCAACAACACGTTTCACGACAATACGCTCGGTTCGGTCGGCCCGGGCGGACCGTGACGAAGAAGAAAGTCCTGAGTCCTAGGTTCAAAACCCTAAGGCCGGATTTAGAGTTTAGGGTTTAGAGTTTAGGGGTTTCCGCCTGGCGAGTCTTGACGGATGCCCGGTTTTGGGCTATTGTTAGCCCTTGCCGAGGTGGCGGAACTGGCAGACGCACTAGGCTCAGGACTTAGCGGTGAAAGCCATAGGAGTTCAAATCTCCTCCTCGGCATTTTCGTTTTGGCGCGCGGAACACGGGTTTCAGAATCCCACGTTCCGCATCCGGAACTACTCCCGGCCTTCGACCGGTCTTGAACTACTGTCCCGGCTTTGGCGTCTAAACGCGTAGATCGATGACTTTAATGGAGGACCCCATTGGCTTCAAGTAGACGTGGTTGGCGTGTTCTGATTATCATCGTCGTTGTCCTGGCGGTAGCCGCGACGGGCTTCTTCGTGCTGCGACCGAAGAAGAAGAAGAGATTCAAGACCGCACCCGTAGCCCGGGGCGAGATTCTCTCTCAGGTCTCGTCCACCGGTACCCTGAATCCGATTGACAGAGTCGTTGTCGGCAGCCAGGTGTCGGGCACGCTCGACACCGTGCTCGTGGACTACAATGATTTCGTCAAAGCCGGACAGGTTCTGGCGCGGATTGACCCGCGCAACTACGAAGCCGCGCTACAACAGGCGGAGGCCAATCTAACCTCGGCGCAGGTTTCGCTGGCTCAGGCCGAGCGCGACGACCGGAACGGCGAGGAACTCACGAAAGCCGGCCTGATATCCGGCGACCAGCAGGTTCAGAACAAGACCACCTATGAACTCGCGGTAGCCCGGGTCCAGCAGGTACAGGCGAGCTATGACCAGGCGGCAACCAACCTTGCCTATACCACGATTAAGGCGCCGATGAGCGGCCTCGTGATTGCCCGCAAAGTACAGAGTGGCCAGACCGTAGCGGCCAGCTTTTCGGCTCCGGAATTGTTCAGCATCGCTGACCTCTCCCGGATGCAGGTCGAAGTCTCGATTCAGGAGGCAGATGTCGGCAAGCTGGACACCGGGATGACGGCGACGTTCAAAGTGGATGCCTACCCGGACCGGAACTTCGGCGGCAGGCTGGTTCAGATTCGTAACGACCCGGTGGTCAGTCAGAACGTAGTTACCTACATCGGAATCGTTCACGTGGAGAATCCTGAATTTCTGTTGAAACCGGGCATGACGGCCGACGTGAAGATCGAGATCACACATGTTCAAGACGTCCTGACCGTGCCCAGCTCGGCGCTCAACTCCAAGATGGGAAGTCTGCTCGGATTGGCTTCGCCGCGCACGCAGCCCGCCGCCAACCATGACCGGACCCGAACCGAAAGCGGCAGTCCCGGCGGCGCGGCGCCGGTTCCGGATTCCACGGCCGCAAAGAGTCGGCTCAGAGGCGGCAGGACCCAGACCATCTACGTTCTCGAGAAGGGCGTGCCCGTGCCGCGTCCGGTCGAAGTCGGCGCCAACGACAGCTACAACACGGAAATCAAGAGCGGTTTAAAGGAAGGCGAAATCGTGATTCTGGGTCTGGACACGGGCAAGGTCAACCCGTTCCAGCAGCAGGGCCGGCCGCCGGGTGGCGGCTTCAGAGCGGGCCATTAGCAGATGGCCGACAGCATAGTCGACGCCCGCTCGATCAGCAAGACCTACTACATCGGCGAAGTGCCGGTTGCTGCGCTGCGTGAAGTGAGTATTGAAATCAAGCCGCGAGAATTCGTCGCCATCATGGGCCCATCCGGGTCCGGCAAGTCCACCTTCATGAACCTGATTGGCTGCCTGGACCGGCCGGACCAGGGCTCGATACTGCTCGATGGCGAGGAAATTGCCGCGCTCGACCGCAATGCCCGCGCCGACATCCGCAACCGCAAGATCGGGTTCGTATTCCAGAGCTTTAACCTCCTGCCCCGGACGCCGGTGTTGGAGAACGTGGAACTGCCGATGCTCTACGCCGGACTCCCGACACACGAACGCCGGTCGCGGGCGCTGGATGCCCTGAATCAGGTCGGGCTGGCGACCAAGGTCCATAATCAGTCCACCCAGCTCTCCGGCGGCGAACAGCAGCGCGTGGCGATTGCCCGCTCGCTAGTCAACGAGCCGGTATTGATACTCGCCGACGAACCGACCGGCAATCTCGACACCCGAACCAGTGTCGAAATCATGGCCATCTTCCAGCGGCTGAACCGGGAACGCCGTATCTCGGTCGTGCTGGTCACCCACGAGTCGGATATCGCCGCCTATGCCACGCGCGAAGTCCGGTTTCGCGATGGCCGAATCGTCAGCGACCGGCCGAATGCCGCGCCAGCCTCAGCCGACGAAGCACTGGCCCGGATGCCTGCGGCGTTGGCGCCCCCGGAGGTCGCCGGATGATCAACTTCAGCGCCACGTCCCGTATCGCGTTACGCGCCCTTCGGACGCACAAGCTGCGTTCGCTCCTCACGATGCTCGGCATCATCATCGGCGTGGGCGCGGTCATCGCCATGCTCGCCATCGGCCAGGGCGCGAGTAAGAGCGTTCAGAGTCAGATCAGTGCGCTCGGTTCCAATGCCCTGACGCTGTTTCCCAGTTTCGGCACGACCGGTGGCGTGCGGCTCGGCGCCGGCACCGCTGCGCGCCAGTTGACGATGGACGATGCCTTCGCGATCCGCAATGAATGTCCGGACGTCCTCGGCGTCGCACCGGTGGTCCAGCGGGGCTCACAGGCCGTGTACGGAAACCAGAACTGGGCGACGGAAATCACCGGGACCACGCCCGACTACATCGTCGTTCGAAACTGGGCGCTGTCCGACGGACGGTACTTCACCGATGAGGAGGCCACAGGCGGGAACAAGGTTTGTGTCCTGGGGCAGACCGTCGTGGACAATCTCTTCGCCGGTGAAGACCCGCTGGGCGCAACGATCCGAATCGCGAACATCCCGTTTCAGGTGGTCGGCGTGCTCGCGCGACGCGGTCAGTCGTTCGGCGGCCGGGACCAGGACGACGAGATTGACGTCCCGATAATCGCTGCGATGCGTGCGTTGTCCGGCCGCACGCCGTTCATCCGCATCATGGCCTCGGCCGTGAGCGACAAACGCCTCGATGCCGCCCAGACTGAGATTACCCAGCTCATGCAGCGGCGGCACCAGATACCCGACGGGCAGGACCCCGACTTCCAGGTTCGGAACATGGCCGACCTCGCCTCCGCCGCCCAGGCTTCAAGCAAAGTCTTCACCCTGCTCCTGGCCAGCATTGCCTCGGTTTCGCTACTCGTCGGCGGCATCGGCATCATGAATATCATGCTCGTTTCGGTGACCGAGCGCACGCGGGAAATCGGCATCCGGATGGCGGTCGGCGCCAAGGGCAGTGACGTACTAATGCAGTTCCTGGTTGAAGCCGTGGTTATCAGCCTCCTGGGCGGCATAATCGGCATCTTGTTTGGAATGGGCGCGTCCAAGCTCATCGGCATCTTCGCCAAGTGGCCGATTTCCTTCATGCCCAGTTCAATTGTGCTGGCATTCGTTTTCTCCGCGCTGGTCGGCATCTTCTTTGGATTCTACCCTGCCCGGCGTGCCTCACGTCTGGAGCCGATCGAAGCTCTCCGCTACGAGTAGACCCCTACTCTCAGACCAGCCCCGACAAAAACACTGATCCGCGCGACACAACGCGGCGCGAGACACTCGTCGTCTGACTGCCGATAGCGAGTCTCAGTCCCACACGCTGTTACATGCCCGGAGACGCATCGGTTGTGACACCAATAGCATTAATTGTAAGTTCGTTAATTAGGCAACTTATATCAGTCTCTCGAAATGAAACACTGCGGTCAATGAGACAACTGAAATTGGCTTGAGGAATGTGTTACATTGACTGGTGCAGACCGCATCATGATTCATAACTTCCATATAATGTCCACTTACAGAACCGGACGTCAAGTTGGCACGCTCTGTGCTCTTGGGTGAAGCATGAAGATTCAAGGAGGATGCAATGAGTAACAAAGACATCGAAGCAATCGTGTATCCACTGAGCAGTGCCGGTCTCATTGCGCCCAGAGATAGCGCGTCAAGTGACATTGCGGACCGGTATTGCAGCAGCTCGGACCGCCCGGTCGTTGAGCCGGGTCAGGATGAGCGAAGAGCCTACTGGTGCCGGGCGCAACTGGTTTAAGGCAAGGAGGACAAGATGGCAGTAAGTGAGAATGACGTTGATCGCGAATTGCTGAATCGGATTGCTGAGGCGTACTTTGCACGGCGGCGGCGGAAATCGGAGGCCTCGCCCGAAGAAAGCAGCGCCGACCGGAAGGAAGACGACCGCCCTTCCGGCGACGACTCGACTCGACAGAAGGTGACTCCGCAGTACCGACGCCACTGGCGTGACGCGTTCAAGTTCACGCCTCTGATGATTCTGTAGTACTTCTCTCCCGCACGAAAAGGACACACACCGCACAGACTCCCTCCTGTGCGGTGTGCCCGTTCGCTAGTTGATCGGCAGCAGCCGCAACGCGTCGGCAGAGACCTCTGCCCAGGCCGAGCTTCAGCCCGAGGACGCGACCCGGGCGGAAAGCTGCATGGTCAGGCGCTTCACGTCATCTGAGCGGATGCCGGGCAGATTGTCGGCGAGTTCATCGTGGATGCTCAGGTCGTACCGCGCCCAGGCGACCGTGTCGGCGACCAGGACCAGGTGGCTGGTGTCCGAACCGGCCTCCTCGTTGCCCGGCGCGGGCCGGTACCACCGGGTGCTGCCTAGAATGCGGTCCTGGTCGTCCCGGTAGCATAGTATCACCGCCGCGACCGGCCCGCACGACGCGCTGCCGCCGACACTCAGCCGGGCCGTAAAGCCGAAGTCACAGCGGTCGTTGTCGACCGACACCGTCTGGTGAAGGCGAACGTACCCGGCGCCGGTCTGGGCCAAACGGACCGCGCATCCCGTGTCCGGCTGTCCGAGGTCCCGGCGGCGTTCGGCCGTTGAGGAACCGGCGTCGCCGCCGGCCTCCTGTCGCCAGCCGACATCGAGCGGTTGTTCAAATCCGCCGTTCACGAGGTCGGCGCCCGGCGCGAACGGACGACAGCCGGCGGACAGCATGAGCCCCAGCGCCAAGCCGCAGGCTGCGCACCAACTGGTGGCCTTGACGGAGAATGCCCTTGTCACGTTGAGGCAGCGGGACTGAGCCGGACTAGATCCGGCCAAACAGGCGCTGCAGGCGGATCCGGATGACGAGCCAGAACGCCCGCCGGATGATGCGCTTGTTCATTTTCGAGACCCCGGCGCGCCGTTCCACGAAGATTATTGGAATCTCCTTGATCCGGAACCCCTTGCGCCAGATCATGTGGTCAATCTCAATCTGGAAGCCGTAGCCGTCTTCCTTCAGCCGGTTCAGGTCAATCGCCTCCAGAACCTTGCGCTTGTAGCACTTGTAGCCCGCGGTCAGGTCCTTGATCGGACAACCGGTGACGACGCGGGCGTAGACGTTGGCGAAGTAGCTGAGCAGCAGCCGCTTCATCGGCCAGTTGACGACCGATACCCCTTCGCTGTAGCGCGAGCCGATTATCAGGTCATAGTCATGCAGCAGCTCGATGAACCGCGGTATCACCTCCGGGGGGTGCGAGAAATCGGCATCCATTTCGAAGCAGTAGTCGTAGCCGTGTTCCAGCGAGTACCGGAAGCCCAGCACGTAAGCCGTGCCCAGCCCCAGCTTCTTCTCGCGGCGCAGCAGATTGATCCTGGGATTAGCGGCCTTCATCCGCTCGACGATTTCCCAGGTCTTGTCCGGCGAATTGTCGTCAATCACCAGCGCGTCGAGTTCCGGCGACTGCGCCAGCACGACACTGACGATGCGCTCGATATTCTCGGCTTCGTTGTAGGTTGGGAAAATGACCAGACCCTTGGGCATGGACGTATTCTATGAGGCGCTGCCCGGCAAGTCAAGAATCACAGTCTTGAGACGTATTGATCGCCCTGGTCTGTTGCCCGCCTAAGCCGCGCCTTCGCCGAGATAGGCCGACTTCACCTTCGGGTCGTCGCGCAGCTGACCGGCAAGTCCGGCCAGCACCACCCGCCCGGTCTCCAGCACGTACGCCCGGTGGGCGACACTCAGCGCCATGAATGCGTTCTGCTCGACCAGCAGCACCGTCGTGCCACCGGCGTTGATCTCCCGAATGATACTGAATATCTCCCGCACCAGGAGCGGCGACAGTCCCATCGAAGGCTCGTCCAGCAGCAACAGCTTCGGCTGCGCCATCAGCCCGCGCGCCATCGCCAGCATCTGGAGCTCGCCGCCCGAGAGCGTACCGGCCGGCTGGTTCAGTCGCTCCTTCAGCCGGGGAAACGACTTGAACGCCCGCTCCAGCGAGGCATCGATCCGGCGCCGGTCCTTCACCACGTAGGCCCCGAGTCGCAGGTTCTCCCGCACCGTCAGGTTGGCGAACGGCCGCCGGCCTTCCGGGACATGGGCAATCCCGAGTCCGGCGATGCGGTGCGCCGGCAGATTCGTAGTCTCCTGCCCGGCAAACGCTACCCCCCCGCCGCTCGGTTTGACCAGCCCGGATATCGCGCGCAGGGTCGTGCTCTTGCCCGCGCCGTTGGCTCCAATCAGCGTGACAATTTCGCCCTGGTTCAGGTCGAACGAGACCTCGTGCAGCGCGCAGATCGCGCCGTAGTGTACCGAAAGCCCCTTCACCTCAAGCAGTGCCATCTATTCCTTTCCGAGGTAGGCTTCGATGACTTTCGGGTTGTTCTGCACCTGCTCGGGCCGGCCCTCGGCAATCGTCTCGCCGAAATCCATTACGACGACCCGCTCGCAGATGCCCATCACGACCCGCATCTGGTGCTCAATCATCAGGATTGTCAGCTTGAACCGGTTCCGGACCAGCGTAATCAACTCCATGAGGCGGCCGGCCTCGAACGGGTTCATCCCGGCGGCCGGCTCATCCAGCAGCAGCAGCCGCGGACCGCTGACCAGGGCCCGGGCGACTTCCAGTCGGCGCTGTTCGCCGTAGGGCAGGTTCCGGGCCAATTCGTTCTGCCGTATCTCGAGCCCGACCGTGGCAAGAATTTCGAGCGCCCGGTCGCGGACGTCCCGCTCCTCGCGCCGGAACCCGGACGAACGGAAGACTGACGAAAAGAACCCGGCCTTGGACCGGAAGTGGTAGGCGATCCGGACATTGTCGAGTACCGAGAGGTCTTTGAACAGCCGGATATTCTGAAATGTGCGCGAGATGCCGCGCTGGGCGATCAGGTAGGGCCGCCGGCCGCCGACCTCATGCCCCAGGAACTGCACGCTCCCTTCCGAGGGTGCGTACATCCCGGTAATCACGTTGAAGACCGTCGTCTTGCCGGCGCCGTTCGGTCCAATCAACCCGACCAGCTCGCCTTCTTCGAGCCTCAGGTTGAAATCGGCGACCGCCTTCAGCCCGCCGAAGAACCGCGAGAGCTTCTTGGTCTCCAGTACCGTCATTCCGTATCGACTCCTGACCCCGGCTCCCCGACCCCAGGCCCCGGCCGCCCGGCCCTCGGCTCACCCGGTATCAGGAACCGGAACTCCCGGCCCCCGAACAGCCCTTTGGGTCGCAGCAGCATGACGATAATCAGCAGCAGCGGGTAGATGACCAGTCGCCAGTCCAGAATCTCGGGGGGCAGGACTACCCGCAGTCCTTCCAGCAGGAACGTCCAGGCCACGGCCGCAACCACGGTCCCGGACATGCTGCCCAGCCCGCCAAGCACGACCACCAGCAGCACGTCGATTGACTTCAGGAAGTCGAAGTTCGAGGGATGCAGGAACTTGTACAGGTGCGCATACAGCCCGCCGGCCAGCCCGGCATAGCAGCAGCCGACCACAAAGCCCAGTGTTTTGTATCGAGTCGTATCCACGCCGATCGCCTCGGCCGCAATTTCGTCCTCGCGAATCGAAAGCAGCGCGCGTCCGATGCTGGAGTAGATGAGATTACGCAGCACAATGATCCCGGCCAGGCCCAGGAAGAACACCCAGGCGAAACCGGTATAGCCCTGGATGCCGGTCATCCCGCGCGACCCGCCGATGAAGTCCAGGTTGTCGAACAGGACTTTCATGATGATCCCGAAGCCCAGCGTCGCGATGCCCAGGTAGTCCGATCGGAGGCGCAGGATCGGAAGCCCGATGAGCAGGGCAATCGCTCCGGCCAGCGCAGTGCCGGCAATCAGTCCGGCGGCAAAAGCAAAATACCCGCCGCCCGGCCAGGTTCGGGTGATGAATGCCGCGGTGTAGGCGCCAATGCCGTAGAACGCAGCATGCCCGAGCGAGAACTGCCCGGTGAAACCGTAAATCAGGTTCAAACCCAACGCCGAAATCGTGACGATGCCGGCAAGTTGGATAATCTGCTGCCAGTAGAGATTCAGGACCCCGGTGAGCATCAAGCCCTGAATGACGACGAAGACTGCTACAGCCAGTAGCAGTGTGATGAGTGGCTTACGCACGAGGTTTCACCCGGGGTAACGACAAATGGCAAAACCCCAATGCCAACTCAAGACCCAATGTCAAATGCGTCATGCGTCGCAACTCTTGATTATCGCTGAGAATATCAGCGCGAGTTCGTGGGCCTCCTGCCAGAACAACCGACACTCAGCTCGCGCGTCGGGTTCAGCCGCCACAACCATTCTCAGCCAGTGCATGGTCTCCTTGGCCTCCTTGCGGCAGATGGCGATCTTGTGGCGGAAGTCCTTCTTCGATTCGGCTCCGTCCGCTTCCATGTAGTTGGCACCGACGCTGGTGGCGGAACGAACTAGTTGGCTGATCAGCGGTAAGCTGACGGTCGTCTTGCGGAGTTGACCGGCAAAGCGCACCGTGGATTCACCGAACCGGGCTGTGCGGTCCTCAAGGTCGAATCGCTGTTTGACATTTGGGCTTTGGTCTTGAATTGGCATTTGGCATTGGAGTTTTGACATTGACGTCACACTTTCTCCGTCTCCGACTTCCCGAAGATCCCGGTCGGCTTGACGAGCAGTACGACAATCAGGATGCCGAACGCAATGGCGTCGCGTAGCGAGGAAGAGATGAACGATGAGGCCAGCGCCTCGACCAGGCCCATGATCAGCGCGCCAACCATCGCGCCCGGGATCATACCGATGCCGCCCAGCACCGCCGCGGTGAACGCCTTCAATCCGGGCATCACGCCCATGAACGGGTTAATCTGGGGATAGGCCACGCCGTAGAGCACGCCGCCCGCGCCGGCCAGCGCGGAACCGATGCCGAACGTGAGCGAGATAATCCAGTTGACATCAATACCCATCAGTTGCGCGATTTCCTTGTCGTGGGCCACCGCCCGCATCGCCATGCCGGTCCGGGTCCGGGTCACGAAGAGTTGCAGCAGCGCCATCAGGACCAGGGCCACGACAAACACGATAATCTGGATGTTGGAAATCGTCACGCCGCCCAGCTCGTAGTTGCGGATTGCGAACGGCCGGGGATACGCCAGGTAGTTCGGCCCGAACACGAAGCGCAGGCTGCAGAAGTACTCCAGGAAGAGCGAAACACCCATTGCCGCAATCAGCACCGAGATGCGCGGGGCGTTCCGTAAAGGTTTGTAGGCCACCTTCTCCACGAACATCCCGAGCAGCGCGCAGCCGGCCATCGCGAGCAGGATTGCGACCGGGAAGGGCAGCCGGAACCGGGCGATAGCATAGAACCCCAGGTAGGCGCCGACCATGAACACATCGCCATGCGCGAAGTTGATCAGCCGGACAATGCCGTAGACCATCGTGTAGCCCAGCGCAATCAGGGCATAGACTGCGCCGAGCTGAAGCCCGTTGATCAACTGCTGCAGGAGATGCGCCACGTGGCATATAAATAGCCGAATCCGGGACAAAGTCAAGAGCCAAGCGCATCGCGTCCGGGAGCCGGGCTGCGGGAGAAACGGAAACGGCACTCCTTGACATTGTTCCCGGAAGCCTTACCATTTGGGCGGAGCGTCGCACGACGAACCCGTGCGGTTCATGTCGGATGCTCCCGAGAGGAGAATAGGTGACCAAGCGAATTCTCGCGGCAGCATGCCTTCTTCTGCTCGTCGCCACTGCCGGGGCGGCGAACACAAGAATGGAAGCCCGCGTCTATGTCGCCAATGCGGAAGAGGCCATTCGGCGCATGGGCGACCTGTTCGGCGAGCTCGATATCGTCTTCGTCGGCGCTACGCCGCAAGGCGAGAGTTTCCTGTTGATCGACACCGATGCTGACCAGCTTGCGACAATCCAGGCCCGGGGATTCCGGACCGAGATAACCTTCAAAGACCTGCGCGACAAGTTCAAACTCGTCACCGGCTACTGGCCGGAGAGCGATGCCGGGCGCAGTTTCGGATACTTCTTCACCTACTACGAGATGCGCGACACGATCCGGAAGCTCGCGCAGAACTACCCGTTGATCGCCGTGATTGACAGCAGCATACTCAGCT
>Ga0315288_10005118_pt1 | contig 16677 bp, 13 predicted proteins | sample YL17G11_20_MG_FD_203454 | JGI IMG/M metagenome (GOLD analysis project Ga0315288, IMG submission 203454) | Sediment microbial communities from Yellowstone Lake, YNP, Wyoming, USA - YL17G11_20 | ecosystem: Environmental > Aquatic > Freshwater > Lake > Sediment | place: USA: Wyoming | collected... | reverse complement strand
GTGGTGAGGTAGGCGTGCGGCGCACCTTGCGACAAGCAACGTGTTTCCGCACGCCCCCTCCCGAACCGTGCGTGCGGTTCTCCCGCACACGGCTCTCCACAGAGCGTTCACCTGCTTGGTAAAGCTTGGTTTGGAGCACGGTCGTTTTGTCTTCGGGTCGGTTAGTCTTAGCGACACTCACCAACGGTTCTCCTCCCCTTGCATCGCTCTGCTGCGGGGCCTTCCCTTGCGCCCGGTTGTGTTGTCCGCGCGCTCAACCGGTACTATGCCCCGCTCCGACTCCCTCTGGGTGGCTCTCGCCCTGCCCAGGAGGGTCTCTCCAGTTCCGTGCACGACTCTCCCTGCATTCCGCGTCCTCTACGCCGGGGGGTTCTTGGTGGGTGCGTTTCCCAGGTCTTCCCCACGTCCATGGGCCTTCGCCTTATGGGACCAGGCTCGGCTCCCCCTTGCCCTCTGCCTTCAGAGGAATATAACGGCGCGGCAGACTTCGCGTTATGCTGCGGACTGCAGGTTTGCTCAGCCTCCTTCCGTGGCCTTTGTCAGCGGGCTTCGACGCCGGCCTCTCGGCCGGCCCAGGCCAGAGCCTGGGACTTCGTCGCCGCTCAGCTACTCGGCGGCTGGGGCCTTACCGAGACCGGACTCTCACCGGTAAGCCATGCACGGCTTTTCTGGACGCACTCCCAAGCCTATCTGACACCCACAAAGTGTCCGAGAATCGGGGCCGGCCCACTGCGATACGGACTGGCATCCTATGGCTTGTGGCCCACAGGATAGAAATGCCGCGGCGCCGAAGTAAGAATCTGAAGATGTGCCCAGACGGGCCGGATCCAGTGTTTGCTGGGCATACCACCTCCGGGAGCTGATGCCGTGAGGAGACCGAGCTTCGACAACCTGTTGCGTGTTCTGAATCGGCAGGTACCCGAGCGACCGACGCTGTTTGAGTACTTTCTCAATGACCGGCTATACCTGAAGCTGTCGGGGTATGCGTCGGTGCCCGAGTGGGGGACGCTGGATTACTATCGGATGCTGATCGCCGCCTCAGCCGCAGGCGGGTACGACTACATCACAGTGCAGGTCCCCGACTTCTGGTTCCCGGTGAAGCACGTGCGGCAGGCTGCCAGCTACTCACTGAATGACACAGCGGTGATCTGCGACCGCGCCAGTTTCGAGGAGTACCTCTGGCCGGACCCGGCCAGAGCTAGGTACTCCCTGCTCTCCGAGATAGTCGCCCTTCTGCCGGACGGGATGAAGGTGGTCGTCCACGATCCCAGCGGCGTGCTGGAGAGTGTTGTTGCGCTGCTGGGCTTCGCGCCGCTCTGTTACCTGCTGGCAGACGATCCGAAGCTGCTGGGGGACGTGTTCGAGGCGGTGGGCTCGCGCCTGGTGCAGTACTTCAGTACCGCCGCGCGTTATAAGGCAGTCGGGGCACTCATCTCCAGCGATGATTGGGGGTTCGCCACGCAGACGATGCTGCCGCCCGAGGTACTGCGCTCCTACCTGTTCCCATGGCACAAGCAGATAGTGCAGGCGATTCACGAGGCGGGGAAGCCGGCCATCCTCCATTCCTGCGGCAATCTGGAAGCGGTGATGGACGACATCATCGATGACATGGGGTTCGACGCGAAGCACTCCTTCGAGGACAAGATCTGCCCCGTGGAGGAGGCCTACGAGCGCTGGGGCGATCGGATTTCGATTCTGGGCGGCATCGACGTGGACTACGTATGTCGGTCCACACCGGGGGAGATCAGGCAGCGTTCACGCGCGATGCTGCAGCGGTCCGCGGCGCGGGGCGGCTACGCGTTGGGCACCGGCAACAGCGTGCCGGAGTACGTGCCGGACGAGAACTACTTCGCCATGATCTCGGTGGTTGCCGAGGAGGAGTGAAAGCCGCGGCGAGTCTCGCTGGCGCGGAACCGGCGGCCGTGACCGCCTGGTCCCGGTCAGCTCGATGACCTAACGTCACTTCCGCCCGAGAGCCCGCGCCCCAGCTCAGCGAAGGCGCCGAACATGGCATGGATGTTCGCCCAGGGCACGTCCGGGGTGACCCATGCATCCAGGATGAGCCCGCCGCTGAAGGAGCCGAGGGTTGTGACCAGAGTCCAAACGTGCTCTTTCACCTGTTCTGGCGTGGCGTTGGGCATGAAGTGCTGGCCATCCAGGTCGAGGTGGAAGGCGAGCCTGCCGGCGAACTCGCGTCCCAGGCGCTCAAGGCCGAGAAGCGCATACTGCACATTCATATAGGCGACACCCATGTCCAGCAAGTCCGGGAGGATGTCCCAGACCAGGCCGTCCGTGTGGAAGAAGATCTGCTTCCCGGCCGCCTGAACCGGCTCGAACATCAGCTGGTACGCCGGCCGGAAGAAGTCCCGCCACCGGGCCGGGCTGATGATGAGCGACTGCTGTCCGCCCCAATCATCCTCGAAGCCAATGGCATCGACGTCGTACTCCAACCAGTGCTCAATCGCCTCGAGGTAGCTCTGGATTATCATGTCCCTGAGTTCATAGACCTCGCCCGAAGGCGAGACCAGGTCCATGAGCAGGTTCTCTGATCCCCGCAACCACTGCATGCGCTCGAACAGCCTCCCGCCGTAGGCGCTCACCCATCTGTTGTGACGCTCGGAGGAGAGAGCCTCCGGCACATCGGAGAAGTCACCGTGCAGCGTCCTCGGTACGCGGTACGATCTGAGCGCATTCCAGTCCGCGAGCGGATGGCCCACCGGTATCCCCATGAGGCCGGGCTGCGGCTCCCGCCAGCGGACCCCCCACTCGTCAGTCCATTCTGTATCGGAGTGGCGGACCGGCTCGGGCGAGTCCAGGCCCGGTTTCCAGCCGCTCGATCCGAAGTCCGACTCGAACTGGGACATGAGATCGCGGAGGCGATCTCCGTACCGCCCGATGGTCGCCTGTGGGATCTCCATAGAGAGCGGGATGCGGTCCGGTCCGCCGAATGTGATGGCTCGTCTGACACGCTCTCGGCTCATCACGAGAAGGCCTGTTCTCCGCGCAGAAGATGGGGAAGACGCGCTAGATCCATACGCTGAACACGAAGACCCGGCGGATACTGCCGAAGAGATTCCAGAAGCTGCCCATGAGTGCGTCGCCCAGGATAAACCCGAAGAATAGAGGCAGGGCCGTCGCGTACGCCTTGCGTCCCCCGTGGCGGAAGAGCAGAGACTTGGTCAGCCAGGCCACGAAGATCGAGGGCCAGAAGAAGTACGTGTAATAGTTGTTGCCGGCCATGACGAACCCGAGCGGGTGGAACGGCCACCAGAAATAGCGCGAGCGCAGCGCGTAGAGGACGAGTGAGAACGCAAAGCCGGCCCCCATCGCGACGAGCTGGTAGGAGCTCTCGGCGTCGGGCGGGGCGCCGGCTGATAGCCAGTTCTGGAGCCGGCTGTACGACATCATCGACGCGACATGGATGTGATCGGCGCCGAACTCGCACGCCGCCGTATCGGCGCCCACCCTGTACATCGGCCCGAGGAGGGTTGCGAACGCAGCAGGGGTCCCCACCACGGCCGCCAACATGAGTGCGATGAGCATCGTGCGCATGTTGAAGCGCGCAAGCTGTGCCAACTTGAAGCCCTCGATCTGCTGTGGAGTGGGGTCCTGTCCGTACGCCGTACCCCACCAACTCGTCAGGCTCAGCATGGCCAGGTCGCGGGGCCGGAAGGCGCTCGCCCCGAACGTTCCGACCAGCAGCGCGTCGTGGTAGAGAAGGCCGACTCCGTTCGTCGGCCCGCCTATCTCCGCCCGGACCCGGCTCGCCGTGAGCGCAAAGGCGAAGTAGATGGCGAGTATCGCGACGCCCAGCCAGGGGCTCATCCCGGCCGCCCATAGCATGCCGAGCATGGCCGAGACGCACACGACCAGCCCGATCAAGGCCGCCCGATACGATACCGGCTCGTCTGAATCGTCGAGCCCGTCCGGCCGTCGCCATGCCCGCCGCCAGACGTCCATCAGATAGGTGCGGCTGCTCCAGATGATCGCCGGAGCGAAGGCGAGGATGGCCCCGCCGACCTGCATGGGAACATATGGGAAGTCGGAGGTGGGCTGCCATCCGAATGCCGCGGCGGCCACCCGCTGGAGCTGGATGAACCAGAAGAAGAACCAGTAGGAGAAGAGTACCTCCTGCGGCATCAGCATGCCGAACCCTACCAGCCACGGGTAAACGCGAATCGGCAGCCCGAAGGCCGTCATGGCGTTCCACGGAGCGTCTCGCAGGTAGTCCCCCAACTGCAGCAGCGGCGTAGGGAGCGCGGGAATAGAGGGGTAGAACAGACTTGTGCCGCTGAGGAGGGCGCTCATGCTGCTCAGGCAAAACCCGAGCCAGAGCCACCGGTTTCTGAGCAGCCCGGCATCAGGCCGCGTCATCTCGAACGGGAGCCTCACCGCGGGGAACGTCAGGCGCTCCTCATCGGTCCATCGCCGACGAACGATCACGTTCACACATCCCATCGCGGCTGTGACGAGCAACAGGAACAGCGTCCAGCCGGCGACCGGCGCGGCCCACGCCCTGAGCGTGGAGACCTGCCAGAAGCTCGATTCGCCCGTCAGCAGCGTCATCACCGCCCGCTCGTCCTTGAGCACCAGCCAGTTGGGAAACAGGTGCAGGAAGAGATCCTGCCATCCATTCTCGACGGTCGCGCGGGCGAGCGGAGCGACGGACCAGGCCACCACCAGGGGCACGAAGCTCCATCCTGCGATGACGCTGCCAACGGCCAGCATGGAGTAGAGCACGAGCAGCTCCGGCTGAGCGAGCGCCAGACGCGGCGCTGATCGCCGGAACAGGGAGTTCACCAAGGTCAAGATGAATAGGACGGAAATGACGTTGAGCGGGAGGGAGAACATGCTCGGCCAGGTGTAGTCTCGGATGTTCTCGATCTCGTTCACCCAGCGGGCATTGATGACGACGAGTACAAGACCGAGGACGATCACCCACCAGCGGACGCCGGGTCGGGGGGTAACATTCCGTCCGTGTGCCCGGTCAGGTGTTTCCGAGGCCCCCTGTGGAAGGGACTCCCGAGCGATGCCGCGCACTGAGTTGCCTTTCCGTCAACTCACGGGTGCCCCGACCTGCGCGCGGACGCCCGTGTCAACTCGGTTCCACTCCGATTTGCGTTCGTGCGGGAAGCACACAACGCGCGAATGAGCGCCCTTGCCCCAAGAATGGTCGCTCAACCCCTGCGCAAGGCTCCCGCCAACTGGAGCAAGCTCGTAGTTGTCAGTCGCCTATGGTACCGCGATCCGCCGGGTTCTTCTGGCCGTTAGGGGGACACCGTCCGACCTCATGACCCATTCTGCGGGCTCTGTTGCCCTCCCCATAGACGCAGGAGGCCTGACTATCCGTAGTCCGCAATGAGCCACCTGCGCCAGTAGATGGCCGTTTCTCATCCGTTCAGGTTCTTCACTCCCTCTTGGAATGCGAAGTGAGCAGGCTTGGGCTTCCCGTGCGCGTCTACTAGTCCCCAGGCGCTCTCAATGGGACAGTCCGGCGAGTGGCAGACAGCGCACCGATCTTCATCCTCCCAGCGGTAAAAGAAGACGCCCAGGAGCTTGGAACGCTGGGAGACGAAGGCCTCGAAGGCCGCCCGCACGAATTCTCCTTGGCCGTGCGAATTGTGACCGGAGCCCCACCCGTACCGCCACTTGCGAAGCTGGCATTCCACGGCATCAGACCCTGGCTCTTTCGGGGACATCACTTCCCCCGCAGAAGAGAATCCCCATTCATTGATCAGAACCGGAGCTCCGGTGCTCTCGCTCAGGAACGAGATTCGCTGGGCCCATGTGTCTGGCCCACCTGGGTGCCAAGTGCCGAAGTAACCGTCAGTGCCACAGTAATCAAGGGGAAAAGACCCCTCGGCGAACAGTCGCCCGTACAGGAAGGTGTCACCTCCTGTAGGTCCAGCAGTGTTGAATCCAACCAGCAGGGAGGGGTCGACAGTCTTTAGGTCCTCTGCGACATGCCGGATAAGCTCGCAGGCCTGTCGCAGCGTGAGCGGCCCAGCAAACTGCGGGATGTCTAACTCGTTACCGATCTGCCACGCAGAAACAAGCCCACGCAGATCCTGGGCCATCCAAGCACAAGCAGCCCGGTAGTAGCGTAGGTATTGAGGGCTTCCCAGGGGACCACACCACTCTGGCACGTACCTCTGCCAGACCTCACGGATGATGCCCGAGGCATCGCGCTGGTACTCCCCCTCTCCTGCACCAGGGGTGATCCCCATGACGTCGAAGCCCGCGCCCGCCCAGCGCTCGGCAAGCACCCTTGCTTCTCGGTATCCCTCACTCACACGCCCGTACAGGCGGTCGGAGAACGGAAACGGAAAATCCATGCGAATCCAGCGGATTCCGGCTTCGTGGATTAGGGTTCGATCAGCGTTTGCATAGGCAGTGATACCAATCATTGTCTTGACCATACGATCTGCCGCTCCTCGGGCTCGGACAAGCTGCTCGCCACGGGTTGCACGTCTTCCCGCGGATGTGGTGCCGAACCAGGCAACGGATGAAGTGTTCTCCTAGAATGGCTCTGGTATGTCGAGGGTTCTGCCGGAGCGGGGATTCCGCTCCGGCAGAACGAGTAGAGGGGGCGCACTCGGGTGCGCCCCCGCGCTGTTACCAGTAGGTGCGGTCAAAGAACCAGTAGCACCATTCCGGGAACCCGTGGATCGGGTCATCCGGGACAGGGAGCTGAGCTGGACAGCCGCTTGTCCAGTCATCGTAATCCCTGGAGGGGACCCTTTCCATCAGGGCATAGGCATTCCACCAGGCGGCGTGACCATCGGCGAAGGCGTAGTTCGAGCCGCCAAGGTGGCGGGTGTAGCGGCCCCGGACATTGGGGTCCGTCCAGAAGGCCTTGCGGAGATCCCCCGACAGGCCGCACTGCTGCGACCACGGGCAGTTCTCCCAGTCGGCATCGCACCACGTCTTGCAGATCTCGAACAGAGACTGTTGAGCAGACGGCAAGGTTACCAGTATACAGGCGTCACCCGCGACCACCCAGCGCACAGGGTCCTGCATCTGGACCATCTTCGTGCCCGCGAGCGCGTCCTCGGCACAGGCAATGGTCAGTTCGGGCGCGCTGTGGCCGCCTTGAGAGGTCTGAAAGGCAGAGCCTGCACCTGCGAGCTTCTGCTGGACGAAGCTGTCCGTGACATCGCCTCCCCAGCCAGACGGGTAGGCTGGATTGCACAGTTGGATAAGGGCGTCCGTCCACTGGTTGCCCCACTGTCCTTCCGCCGCCTGGAGTTGGCCAAACCAGCCACCGGGTCCATAGCCTGGGAGAATGTTAGCTGGTCCCTGCTGGAACTTGGCGCTCGGGCACCGCCACACATCGCGGTTCTTCACGTACTCATCGAGCACTACCGGCCACCGCAAGTACGGATTGGCATAGGTAGTGCGGCACCCGCACCCTTGTGCTGTGAGGTAGTCTGTGACCTCGGGCCGGCTTTCAACGGGAGGGAACGTATCATTGTTGTCGGCGAGGTACATCTGGATTGCCAGGCCGACATTCTTCACATTCGACAGACAGACGGACTTGCGGGCCGATTCCCGCGCCCGCGCAAACACCGGGAACACCATCGCTGCCAGTATGCCGATGATGGCGATCACCACCAGCAGCTCAATCAGCGTGAACCCTCTGCTACGACGCGTAGTCATCGTTCGGACCTCCTTCCAAGTTCCTTCGACGGCCTCGTTTCACACACTCACTGCAAGGGACCTGGCCCTCATGTGTCATCACCAGTCAGCCTCCTCACCTCCTCTCATCCGTGTCTTGCTCGTAGCTGTTGAATACGCCCGGCTGAATGCACTCGGGCGCTATGGCGAGACGAGGAGCGACCAGCACCCGAAGCGGAACTCGGGTGTCTCCCCTCACTCCTCGCATGATGACCAAGTGAGCCGCGGTGGTCCCCATTTCTGCTGCAGACCAGACGGCCGCGCAGATGGGAACGCCTGTGGGCACGGCGGCCTGCCAGAGCGACCCGACACAACCGATAGCGGCACCGTCCCCAAGCCTTACGCCGGCCTGCTCGAGGCCGCTCGCCACCGGCGGCACAAGGTCGGGCTGGGTGCACAAGATACCCAGACGGCGGGAGCGGCAACGCTCCTGGACCCACTCAGCAATCTCAGCAGCCAAGCTCCCGCCACGTTCGGATGACAGACGACAGACCGGCCTGTCCGCGGCATCCCCGCGTCGACTCGCGAGTGCCAGGGAATACCCCTCCAAACGTGCGTCCAGGCCAGGAAACCCCGCCGCACCGGAGACGCACCAGGGCAGATCGCGCGCCCAGTCGGCGAGCCATTCGCTGATCATGTACGCGCCGAGCCGATCATCGGTGCCAACGAAATCAACGGCAAGGCCGGCGGGATCTTCGCCCACAACGACAACCGGAACCCCGGCCCGAAGCAGCCCTTGGAGCGCCGACGCGTCCGTGCCCCGCGGCAGTCCGCACACAACAGCGTGGGGTCGCATGTGCACAATGTGCTCTACATGGGCCGCCGACACCGCCCGATCCTCGCCTGGTTCGAGCGCCTGCATCCCCGAAACGACCAGACGCATGCCTGCACTCGTGAGCGTCCGCTCCAGCCCGGCGACCATCTCCGCGAACGCGAGCGCACCTTCCCCGTACGGGGCGATCACCGCAACCAGATCGTCTTGCTCCTGCTTGGCCGACACGACCTGGCCCCTGACGCGATGCCCGACTCCAGGCTCGCTCTGGATCAAGCCCTCCTCGGCCAGGCTGGCCAGGGCTCGCCTCACCGTGTCGCGGCTGACTTTGAACCGCGTACACAGGTCGGCCTCGGATGGCAGGTAGGTGCCGCGAGGATGGAATCCGGCCTGCATGTCCTGGCGCAGTCTGTCTGCCACCTTCTGATGTAGCAACATGCGTCCGTGACGACTCCTCTTGCTGCCGTTCACTGTGACCTCGCCTCTGTGCCCAAGGCCTTTCACTCTTGACACCACAACCACCTGTATGCTACACGTATGGTAGCTGTTTGTCAAGACGGGATTTTGGGATAGGGCCAGGCTGGACGTGGTATGGTCGGGAAAAGGAGAGAGGAAGCATGAAGATCGTCGTCATTGGGGCAGGTAGCGCGGATTTCGGCATGGGCAATCTGGCCGCGCTAGTGCGCTGTGAGAAGCTCCAAGGGGCTGAGCTAGCGCTTGTTGACATCAACGGGGAGCGGTTGCACCTGGTGGAGGGACTGGCGCGACGATTCGCCGCGGAGTGGGGTAGTGGCATGAAGATCGTGGCCAGCGTGGATCGACGGAGAGTGCTGGCTGGGGCTGATTTCGTGATTGTGTCTGTGGCGGTGGACCGGGAGGAGCGCTGGCGGCTGGACTTCGAGGTGACGTTGGCACTGGGCTTGCGCCAGCCCTATGCGGAGAACGGGGGGCCCGGGGGCATGGCTCACTCCCTGCGCAACATTCCCATTCTGCTGGGCATCGCCCGCGACATGGAAGAGCTGTGTCCGGACGCCTGGATGCTCAGCTACACCAACCCGGTGCCTCGCATGGTGCGCGCGGTGACCCGGTTCACCTCGGTCAAGATGGTTGGGCTCTGTCCGGGCATCTACATTCTGGAGCATCAGATCGCCCACGCACTGAGCCGCTCTGCCAAGCAGATCCGAGTCGTGGGCGCCGGACTGAACCATTTCGGCTGGGTGTTGGACATACGCGATACGACGACTGGCGAGGATCTCTACCCGTTGTTCAGGAGCGCGGCTCGTCGACCTGACGCTACGTGGTCGCCTCTCTCGCGAGCGCTGCTCGAGCGCACCGGGCACTTCCCCTATCCGAGCGATGACCACGTCGCCGAATACCTCAACCTCTGCCATCACCCGGAACGGAAGCCGTGGGAGCGCTGGGGCCTGCATCAGTATGACTACCAGGCGCACGCGTCGGGTCGGGATTCGCTCTGGGACCGCATACGCGAGGTAGTCGAGGAGGGTAGTGACCTGAACCACATCGGCGACAGCGCTGAGCGCGAGATGACCATACCGCTGATCCTCGGGCTCGGCTTCGGCGAAGAGATCATAATGCCGGCCGTGAACATCCCCAACAAGGGCTACCTGACGAATCTCCAGCGCGACGGCATCGTCGAGGTGCCGGCGCTGGTCAACGGGCACGGGATACACGGTGTCGTGCTGGGCGATCTCCCCGATCCCATCGCCGGCTGGTGCAACCTCCAGATATCCATCTGCAACCTGGTCGCCGAGGCCGGCGTCACCGGATCGCGAGAGAAAGCGCTGCAGGCCTTGCTGCTGGATCCGATGGTGAACGACATCGAGCAAGCAGAGGAGATAGTCGACGCCTATCTGCAGGTCCATGCCGACTACCTGCCGCAGTTCTCCTAGCCTGCAGGAAGGGGCTGCACCTTGAAGGCCCGTCCATTCAGACTGAGGCGCCCGGCGCTCTTCCGCGAGCGGGAGCTGCGGGCCATCGAAGACACCGCCCTACGCATTCTGGAGGAGGTGGGGGTAGAGATCCGCCATGCCGAGCTGGCGGCGCGCGCCCGAAGTCGCGGCTTCCAGTTTCAAAACTCACACGTGCGATTGCCTCGCCGGCAAGTATTCGCCTTCATTGAGGAGACGCGCCGGGGCGGGCGAGCGCGTCGCCGACATGGCGTGCCTCCAGCCACTGGACCGGCGACCCTAAGCCTCGGCGTCAGCAGCTACCCTCAGCACGTGCATGATCCTGAGACCGACCAGATCGTCCCCTTCACCAGCGCGAGGCTGGTCGAGACGACGAAGCTCGTGGCCATGCTGCGTGACCGAGGCCTATCCCCAGCAGTGCCCGGCTGTCCCGTAGACGTTCCGCCCCCGCTTCAGCCGCTGCTCCAGTATCGGATTGCGGTCGAGAACATTCCTGGGACTCCAGGGCCCGTGGATGCCAAGCACGTCGAGAGCCTCCCGTATATCATGGAAATGGCCGACGCGGTCGGTGAGCCTATCCGTAGCCTGCCGATCTACGTGTTCAGCCCCCTGAGGCCCGGCGGGGAATCCCTGAGCGCAGTAATGGCCTTCGAATCCCGTCTCGACTCGATCGTCGTCGCGGGCATGCCTGCGGCCGGATGCACCGCGCCGGTGCGACCCGCGGAGGGCTTTGCGCTTGCCGCGGCCGAGGTGATCGGATCGGCGCTCATCCTTCGCGAGTGTCTTTCGATCGAAGTGGGGTGGGCGATCTCACTCTACCCATTCGACCTTCGCGGCATGGCGATGAGCGTCGGCTCACCCGAGTCGCTGCTCTTCCAGGCAGCATCCAGCGAGGTGGACGCCCACTTCCGAGGCACGGAGTGGTGGCCGGCGGTTGGGAGTATCCACACCCTCGCCAAACAGGCCGGGCCGCAAGCGGCGGCGGAGAAGATGAGTATCATGCTGGCCGGCGCGCTCTGGGGCGCGCGGGACTTCGGCAGCGCGGGCGCCCTCAGCCTGGACGAACTCTTCAGCCCTGTTCAGTTGCTCGTGGACATAGAGGTCAAGGACCACGTGGAGCGCCTGATCAGCGGCCTGGACACGGGCTGCGACGTCGAGGCGTGTCTCAGAGACGTCCAGGATGGGATCGAGCACGGGTTCGTCGGCCTGGAACGCACGCTCGACCGCTATCAACACCTGTACTGGCACCCTGGGCTGTTCGAGCGGCGCTTCCTCGGTCCCTGGCAGGCCGCCGGATGCCCGCCACTGGAACGGCAGGTGCTGGCCAATGATCGAGGAACTGATCGCGCGGCACGACTACGAGCCGCCGGCAGATGCTGCAGTGGCGCTGGAGCGCATCTACCGACGAGCCGAACGCGAACTGGTTGACACGCGGTGAGCTCGAGGCCGAGCTCCCGTTTCTGCGCTTCGCCTGCCTCGCGTGGCTCCGCGTGACTGCTCCCGTGCTACGATACTCATGGGTCTGGCACCTGACTGCCGGTGGCTGCGAGAACTGGGATGACGTCCAAGGAACGTATACTGCGCGCACTAGCGCGAGAAGAGACGGATCGTTTGCCGTGGGCGCCGGTGATCGACGGGTACTACCTCTCATACCTGGCGACACTGGGTTACCGCGCCGACGTTGCCGATGCAGTCCGGATGGTCGGCGGCGACATCATCGAACGGCATGTTCCCGCGTGCCGGTTCAGCTATACAGGAGGTGTTACATACCATCAAGAAGAGAGACGGGACGGCACTCTCATTGCACGATTCGAGACCCCAGTCGGGATGCTGACGCAGGTGAGCGAGTACATCCACGGCTCGGAGACATATCGCAAGTTCCTCATTGAGACCCGCGAGGATCTCAGGATCATGCAGTACGTTGAGGAGCACAAGCAGGTTGTTCCGTCATACGAGCCGGTCGAGACGGCGGAAGCCCGCATCGGCGAGGATGGTATTGCCACTGTCTCCGCCAGTTCGACCCCCTTGGCGACCCTCTCTGAGCTGTGTATGGGCCTGGAGAGCTTCGTCTACATGCTCCACGATTACACGGCGGAGATGGAATCACTGATGTCCGTGATGCACGAGAACAACAAGCAGGAGCATGCGATCCTCGCCCGGAGTCCGTCGCCTGTTGTCTTCATGTATGAGGACACCTCGACGACTACCATCAGCCGCGAGCTGTACCAGAGATATTGCAGGTCTCAGATCGACGACTACGCGGCTATCGTGCATCGGGAGAGGAAGCCGTACATCGTGCACATGTGCGGCAAGCTGAAGGGAATGGCCGATCTCATCGGCGCCACGGCCATGGACGGTGTCGATTCTCTGTGTCCGCCGACGACAGGCGATCTCTGGGCACATGAGGCGCTGACCCTGTGGCCGGACAAGGTGGTTGTCGGCGGCCTTGAGCCGGCATACTTGCAGCGAGCTTCTGTGCCCGAGGTGCGAGCGTATGTTCTGTGGGTCCTCGAGAATGCGGCCCCATCTCGAGGTTTGGTGCTCAGCACGGGAGACGCGACCGCGTACGGAACGCCACTCGAGAATCTACACGCGGTGACCGAAGTGGTGCGGGGCTTCAACACGCGCCGCGGCATGTAACCGGAGCGGCACCATTAGGATTGCCCTCAGATGATGAGATTGGAGAGGGTCATGGACATCCGAGAGATCATCGCGAAGAAACGTGACGGGCTGGAATTGACGTCATCTGAGATTGCGCGATTCGTGTCTGGTTATGTAGATGACAACATCTCCGATGCTCAGATGGCGGCGCTCCTGATGGCCATCATGCTTCGCGGCATGTCGATTCGCGAGATAGGAGATCTTACCCTCGCAATGGCCGACTCCGGCGCGCACCCCGATCTCTCGGGCGTGAGGGGCACGACCGTCGACAAGCATTCGACCGGCGGCGTCGGAGACAAGACGACCCTGGTAGTGGCGCCGCTTGTGGCCGCCCTGGGCGTCCCCGTGCCGAAGATCTCCGGCCGCTCTCTCGCGCACACCGGTGGTACCCTCGACAAGCTCGAAAGCGTGCCGGGCCTCACGACAGCCCTGTCGCCTGCTCGCTTCAGTCGCCAGGTGGCCGAGATAGGCGTGGCCATTGCCGCGCAGACTGAGGAAATAGTGCCGGCTGACAAGAAGCTCTACGCTCTGCGAGACAAGACCGCTACAGTGGAGAGCCTCGCGCTCGGCGTCAGCTCGATCATGAGCAAGAAACTGGCGGTTGGAGCTGATGCCATAGTCCTCGATGTGAAGGTAGGCGATGCGAGGGTCGGCACTGCCATGGAGGAGGCACGTTTGTTCGCGGAGACAATGGTGGCAATCGGTGCTCGCTGCGGGAGACGAATGGTGGCGTTGCTCACCCGCATGGATGAACCGATTGGGCGTTCAGTAGGAGACGCCCTGGAGCTGTGTGAGGCAGTTGACGCGCTCGCAGGTAAAGGACCGGCGGATCTCAACATCCTGTGTGAGATCGTGAGCGGACACATGCTTGCACTGGGCGGAGTCGCGCCGGACGCAGCACACGGAGCACAACTGGCAAGGCGTGTTCTTGCGGAGGGCAGCGGGCTCGCAAAGCTGCGCGAGTTGGTTCAGTGGCAGGGCGGTGATCCCGCAGTCGTGGATGGGCCGGAAGTCCTACTCGAAGGCTGCGTGAGAGTCCCGGTGCTCGCGTCAGAGAACGGCTACGTGACAGGAATCGATGCTCGCCGGATTGGCGCCGCGCTTCGCAACCTGAAGGCCGAGGCCGGAGCGCGCAGGGCGGTCTGTGGTACACTAATTCACAGGAAGGTAGCGCACTCGGTTTCAGCCGGAGAGGCTGTGGCAACCATCGTCTCACCCGAGGGGCTCAATGACGAGGTCACGCAGTTCGCTGCCGAGGTTACTGCCTCGTTCACCATAGCCGAGCAGCCCGTTTCCGTTCCGGACGTCTTGCTCGACGCTATCGAGGGCTAGCAGCCTTGTGATAGAGTCAGTTATTCGCTCGCGCAAACAGGCAATGGGGAGCTGCCGGAGAGGCAATAAAGCAATTGCTCATAGGTGGAGATCGAGTGCAAGGACGCAAGTCATCCCCGGAAGCGTCGCTCTTCATCTACCACGACCCCTGCAAGGGCCCGCCTCGGAGTCGCTTCTGTGAGGCGCTGGAGCAGCACTTGGATCTGGGGTGGGTGGAACGTGAGACGGCTGATCGCCCACCTCACTGGGCTGCGCTTGAGGGGCCGGAGCGAGCGAGCGCCTTCCTTCTCGTGCGCCCTCCTCGCCCCCTTCTGCGCGCTCTTGGCTGCCGCTTTCGCCCGCTGGCGCACGCGCCGACGCCGACCGCGCCCCGAGACCCCGGCGGGCCACTCTCGCTCACGGTGGTGCTGTTCCCAATCCGAAGGCCTTCTATCACGAGGCTGCTAGGAAGGGGAGTGGAGGCTTGAGGATCACACCCATGACCAAACGCCATGTCGTAAGACTCGTCTTTGAGGGCAAGCGGCCGCCATATGTCCCGTGGTCGTTCGCCTTCACGCAGCCAGCGTACGAGAAGCTGGTTCAGCATTACGGCGACATTGACCTAGTCTATACTCCGGCCATTCCTTGAAGCAAGGGATGGTGTAGTTGCGCAAGCAGGGCATTTTTGCGCTGGAGGGCGTTTCTGCCCATGATGCGAAAAAGCCAGGCGAGCAGTGCAGCCCCTTGCAGCGCCCGGCGCATCTCGCCCAGGGTTTGCTGGTCGTCGCGCTGGAGCAACAGCAGGGTGGTGAGGCCACAGGCGAGGAAGCTGAGCGCGACGTGGCGCTCAATCGCCTCCCGGGAGCGCACTTGATAATGGCCCCAGGCGAAGCGCTGCTTCAGCTCGCGGTAGGCGATCTCGATGGCGAAACGCAGGGCATAGCGTTGGATGATCTCGGTCGGCGACAACGAGAGGTCGGTGGAGAGCAGCACCGCCCGCTGATGTTTGGGCAGGTCCACGATGACGATGCGGCAGAGTTGCCCGAAGCGCCGCGGCAGGGCGTCGAGAAAGCTGAAGGTGGCGAGGTAGTGCTGTGCGCCGATGCGCACCGGAGACTCCTGGCGATGGGAGTCATGATAGATCGCGAGGTTAATCTTGTCTCCGTAGAGCCGGGGCCGACCGCGCGCCCCGGGCTGCTTTGGGGGCGCCAGCCAGCGCACGTCGGCATTGCACTTGAGGCGGGTAAGCAGGTGATAGCCCCGCGCCCGCACGCCCCGGAAGAAGTCCCGGGTGGCATAGGCGCCGTCGGCGAGCACGTACAGATACACCGACGCCGGCCAGCGCACCGCCGCCAATCCGCCGCAGGCGGACGCCAGGCTGATCTTTTTGCGGAAGTCGGCGGGAGCGCAGTCTTTGGCGCGCAGATAGAGCGCGGCCCGCAAGGGGAAGCACAGGGCGCGGGTAACGGTGGGCCAGATCAGCCCCAGCGTCACCCAACAATGGCCGAAGAGAAAGGGCCAAGCGCGCTGGTCTTTGCCCGCGTTGTGATGAAAGTGATAGGCCAAGCCGGGGATCTTCTTGCTGGTCTTGGCAATCACGCTGTCATCAATGGCGGCCCAGATGATGAGACGGCCCCGCGCATCGCGGGGCCAGGGCAGAGTGCTCAACAGCAACGCCCACAACTGCTCCAGCAGCGCGGCTGCACTCCAGCGAGCGCGGGAGCACAGCCGAGCATAGACGCCGGTGGACTTCGCGCCCGCGGTAACGCGGGCCACCGCGGCGCCGGTGCGCCGGCCCTCGCCCAGCATCAGCGCGCCGACATAGTGGCAGAACGTCTCAAAGCTCGGCTTCCCAAAGACAGGCGCAAAGCTTGCCAGCATGGAAGCTACGACCTCGGGCAGAACGAGGGGCTGGGACATGGGCGGCGACCTCGGTGGCAGTGTCTGTTCTTCAACAAACACCATTTGCCACTCACAGCCGTCGGCCCTTCATCCTTCGCCACTCTTCTGCCCCTGAAAATGGCCGGAGTATAGACTATTGGCCATGAAGACAACTCCTCTTGTCTACCCACCTATCTGATACCACCTCGATATACAAGCAATGGGATATCTCCTTCATGCCACCGGCTACTACCGCTTGTGGGGTCGGGGTGCCGGGCCTCTGACGTGCTTGATGAGCGAATAGTAGGGAGCCGGGCCGACCATGACCGCCTGCTGGAGTAGCCGGTAGACGAGCTTCCCCCGGTGACGCGAGGTTGGCCGGTTGAAGCGGAACGTGAACTCGTCGAGGTAGTAGTCCAGATGGTCGGGGCTTCCTGCCCCCTGGTG
>Ga0315288_10005117_pt1 | contig 16680 bp, 13 predicted proteins | sample YL17G11_20_MG_FD_203454 | JGI IMG/M metagenome (GOLD analysis project Ga0315288, IMG submission 203454) | Sediment microbial communities from Yellowstone Lake, YNP, Wyoming, USA - YL17G11_20 | ecosystem: Environmental > Aquatic > Freshwater > Lake > Sediment | place: USA: Wyoming | collected... | reverse complement strand
CGCCACGTTTATCCGTGGTCATGAGGTAAGCCGCCCAGAACCAAACCGTCAGCGGCGTTTTCGTGTTATGCAGAATCGTCCCTGCCGTAAGGGAGACTTGATACCGACAACGAGTGCATTGCCAGCGCCGCGGTTTCACGATTTCGTAAGAACTCTGGTTCCCGCACCGCGGGCAGATGAAGCCGTCCGGCCAGCGGCACTCAGCCAGATACTTCTGGCAAGCCGCTTCGCTAGCGAACATCGACTGGAACTCGCGCAAGGTTTTCGGAAACGCTGGGCGCGGCACGCCCATATACTACTGCTTGGGGTATGCTGAAACAACCGGATAAGCATGAGTCGTCTACTATGTCATTGCGCTGCCGTTGTTCATGTAAGTGTCATATCGCGAAGTGTTGCGCCGTCTGCTGGAAGGGATGGCGTGGTTGCTGGGGGCCGCGCCCAGGTGTGAAGATTGATGGCAAATCGCGGATCTCGCAAACGGGGACCCGGCTGGGCAGCCGTTTCGGAAGTTTTGATAGGAGCGCGCTTGCAGGAACTGCTGAGGACGTTGGGGGCGGCTGGGAGGGGCGTGCCGCCGATCTCGGTCTAATCTCACGAGCGAAGCCCTTCATCCCTTAAAGGTTGCGAGCGCCGCTCGCTCCTACAATTCTAAACGGAGGTCACAATGCGTCGAATCAAATTTGCCCTCATCGGTCTAATCCTGCTAAGCCTCAATAGTGGTTTGCAGGCGCAAACCGCGGCGGCTTTTCGGGTTTTGTGTGGGCTTAACGACACCACCTTCACCCGCTGGGACGGGTCATTGAAAGTCATTCAGGCCGGCCAATACAGCCTGGAGGGTTGGCGATTCATGAAGCGCGGTTATGGGCACGGTAACATCGACGGGAATGTCTTTCATTTCAGGAGCCAACCTTCCTATTCGGCGAGCGGTGCGACTCCGCTTGCCAATGGCCTCATCATTACCGCCACGGCGGTGGGAGACAGCAGCGAGTTTTCCTTCTCCACCGCGCAAGGCGCATTCAGCTTTCGCGCCTCCGAAGTTCCCTATGGTAAGGGAATCTACAAGCTGGGGCAGCGAGTTTATGTGGACCGGGTGCCGGTGACCGCGGGCCTGACCCATACGCCGGAAGAGGAGGACTACCCTTCCCTCGCGGCCAGCAAGAACGGTGACATCTGGCTGGCATACGTGCAGTTCCATCACAGTCCCGATGCAGACCAGATCCGTGCTAATCCACCCGAGGCGCCCAAAGACTTCAAGCTGTACGCGGAGCCCACGGGGGGCGACCAAATCTGGGCGAGGAAATACTCGGGCGGGAGTTGGGGCGAAAACGTCGCCGTGACCCCGGCGGGAAGAGATTGTTACAAGACGGCGGTCGCCGTGGACGGCAACGGGCGAGCGTGGGTGATCTGGTCGGAGAACCACAAAGGCAATTTCGACATCTTCGCACGCGCTGTAGAGGACTCGGGAGCCAAGGAGCAGGTACAGATTTCGAAGGAGGCGGGGTCCGATATCGATCCGGTGACTACTACCGATGCGGGCGGCAGGGTTTGGATTGCCTGGCAGGGCTGGCGTAACGGCGTGGCGGCCATCTACACCACGCATCAGGAAGGCAAGGGGTTCAGCACGCCGGTGAAGATTTCCATTTCGAAGCAGGACGAATGGGACCCGGTCATCGCGGCAGACAAGTCGGGCCGGGTGGCGGTGGCATGGGATTCCTATCGCAACGGCAACTACGATGTTTACGCGCGCACCTTTTCCGCGAATGCCTGGGGCGAGGAGATTGCAATTGCGGCCACGGCCGCCTATGAGGCTTATCCATCGATCGCCTACGATGGGACGGGACGGCTCTGGATCGCCTATGAGGAGGGCGGACGCGGCTGGGGCAAGGACTGGGGCGCTTATGCGTCTACCGGCATCTCCCTTTATCAGGGCCGCCTGGTTAAGTTGCGGGGGTTGGAGCCCAACGGCGGTTTCGTTGATCTGGGTGCATGTTTGGACTCGGTGTTAGTGGGCGTCCCGAATGCGCGCGCCGATCACCCGGGGAGTCAGACGGATTCGAAATCTCTGGATCCCAATCCTAGCATCGCTTTGCACCGGCTTCCGGATGACGATCACCTATTCTTCCCCGGGCTCGCACGGAACTCTCTGCCCCGCTTGGCCGTGGATGGTTCGGAGCGGATCTGGCTGGCCTTTCGCACGCCCCATCCCCTCTGGTCTAATCCCATCGGAGCCGTCTGGGAGGAGTACCTCGTATCTTTTGACGGCAAGGCGTGGACGCCACCCATTTTTCTGGATCACACCGACAACCTTCTGGACAACCGGCCCGCCTTGGCGCTGGTGGCCAACGGCAAGCTCCTGATGGTGAATTCCTCGGACGGCCGCCGCGGCACCGGTGAGGACACGTCCAAGATGTCCGGCCGCGCCCCTGCGGACCCCTACAACAACGACCTTTGGAGCCGCGAGATTGATTTGGGCCCGGGCACGCAGGCCACCCCGGTTGTCGCGGCGCGCCCGGCGGGGGCGCCCGCGGCGACATTTGACCGCGCACGCACAACTGCTCTTCAGGCGATACATGAATATCGGGGCGGGCCGGAAAAGAATCTGCGAATCGTTCGGGGAGAATTCCATCGCCACAGCGAAATCTCCCACGACGGCGGCAACGACGGAACCCTTCTCGACCAATGGCGCTACATCCTGGACGCTGCGGCCTTGGACTGGGTGGGCTGCTGCGACCACGATAATGGCGGAGGACGAGAATACTCCTGGTGGATCACGCAGAAGCTTACGGACGTTTTCTACACGCCCGGCAAGTTCGCACCCATGTTCTCCTACGAGCGCAGTCTGCTTTATCCGGATGGCCACCGCAATGTGATCTTCGCCCAGCGTGGCATCCACACCCTTCCGCGGCTGGACGAGCAGTATCTGGGAACGGCCGCCGAAGAGAACCACTATGAGCATACCCCGGACACCCAAATGCTATATGCCTATTTGAGGCAATTTGATGGCATTGTGGGGTCGCATACCAGCGCTACCTTGATGGGCACGGATTGGCGGGACAATGACCCCAACGCGGAGCCGGTGGTAGAAATCTATCAGGGTCTTCGCCAGAATTACGAAATGCCCGGCGCCCCTCGCGCCAACACTCAGGAGGACTCCATTGGGGGCTGGCGGCCAAAGGGTTTTGTCAGCGTGGCGCTGGGCAAGGGTTACCGATTGGGGTTCGAGGCGAGCTCCGATCACATCTCGACCCATATGAGCTACGCGAATCTCTACGTAAAGGACTTGACTCGCGAGTCGGTTCTGGCGGCTCTCAAGCAACGCCATGTTTACGCGGCCACCGATGAGATTCTTGCCGATGTGGAGAGCGGGGCGCACATGATGGGCGACGAGTTCTCGACCTCCGACCCGCCCACCCTGAAGATCAAGCTGCGAGGCACTTCCCAGTTTGCCAAGGTCAGCATCATCCGCGACGGCAAGTATGTGTACACCATGTCTCCTAAAAACCAGAACGTGGAATTCTCCTGGCGAGACAATCAGCCCAAGAAGGACAAAACCAGCTACTACTATGTGCGCGGCGAGCAGGATGACGGCGAAATCGTTTGGGTTTCTCCGTTGTGGATTACGTACACGGGGGATTGATCGATTCCGCGGATTGCGCAGATTTTCTACCTGGGGTAGAGGTGCAATCCGCGGATGCTTGAGCAGCCAGATTGAGAATCGCGGCGAATCGCGAGTTTCGCTATTCGTCTGTTAATAATAGGTAAACATGAGTGAGGCATGGCGGGAGCGGGTTGTCTACTACGGCTTCGCGGCCTTTGTGGGCGCGCTCTTACTGCTCAACGTTCTGGGCGTCTTCAAGACTTTCTTCGGCATTGACACCGCCATTCTTATTGCCCTCCTGGCGGGGTATAAGACCTTTTACAACTCCCTCTCGGCATTGCTTGAGAAGCGTGTCTCGGCCGACGTCGCCTTGTGCCTTGCGGTGATTGCCGCGTTGGCCGTGGGTCAGAACCTCGCCGCCGCGGAGGCCATGTTCATCGTGCTGGTGGGCGAGGGTCTGGAATCCTACGCCGCCGGCCGCACCACCGACGCCATTGAGCGCTTCGTGGAGCAGATGCCCCGCACCGCCACCCTGCTGCGCGACGGCCGCGAGGAGACTATCGCCGCCGAGTTACTGGTGCCCGGCGATTTGGTTCTGACGCGGGGCGGCGAGCGGATTCCGGCGGATGGGGTGATTGAAGCCGGCACCTCCATCGTGGACGAAAGCTCGGTGACCGGTGAGCCCTTGCCCCAGGACAAGGGCCCGGGCGAAGAGGTCTTCTCCGGCACGCTCAACGGGAACGCCTTGCTGCGCATTCGCGTCTCGCGCAGCGGGCCGAACACCACGCTGGCCCGGGTCATCGAGCTGGTGAAGGAAGCGCAGCAACGACGATCGCCCGTGGAGCGTCTTGCCGACCGCTACGGGAAGTTTTTCGTTCCGGCGCTCCTCTTGGCGGCTGGCCTCACGTTCTTCTTCACGCACGACTGGCTGCGTACCGTGGCGGTACTCATTGTGGCGTGCCCGTGCGCGCTGATCTTGGCCACTCCCACGGCGATGGTGGCCGCCATGGGTGGATTGGCGCGTCGAGGCATCCTGGTGCGTGGCGCGGCAGTGCTGGAGCGCGCGGCCAAAACCGATGTGATGGTCTTCGACAAGACCGGAACGATCACCGAAGGCCGTTTTGCCATTCTCCGAATTCTGCCCCTTGGGGCTTCCGAGGGTGAGGTCCTGGCCTTAGCTGCCACCGCGGAGCGAGCCTCCCGTCACCCGTTGGCGCGCGCCATCGTGGAAGAAGCCACGCTTCGAAACCTGCCCGTTCACGAGCCCGAGAGGGCGGAGGTTGCTCCCGGCCGTGGCGCCTTTTGCAAATTGGGTGAGCACGAGATTCGCGCCGGGAACGCCGCCTATCTCGCCGAGGCGGGAATCTTGGGGGCAGACCCGCTGCTGGAAGAAGCTGACGCCGCTGGCGCCACGGCGATTCTGGTTGCCGATGGGCCGCGACTGGTCGGCGCGATCCTGATGCGCGACCAAATCCGCTCCGGGGTGGCGGAAGCGCTCGCCGGCCTGCGCGAACTGGGCTTCAAGGAGCAGATCATCCTGACAGGGGATCGCAAGCGCGCAGCGGAAGTGATCGCTCGGGAAGTGGGCGTCACTCACGTCGAAGCGGATTTGCTTCCTGCGCAAAAGTTCGAGCGCATCCAGGCGCTGACCTCCTCGGGCCGCCATCCGGCCATGGTGGGCGACGGCGTAAATGACGCCCCAGCGCTGGCCAGGGCGACGGTGGGCATCGCGGTTTCCGGGGCGAGCGACATCACCGCCCAGGCCGCCGACGCGGTATACCTTCCCCAGTCCCTGGAGAAGCTGCCGGAGTTTTTCCGCGTCAGCCGCCGTGCCGTGAGGACGGCGTGGCAAAACATCATCCTGTTCGCAGCGATCTTTAACATCGGCGCGGTGATTCTGGCGGCGACCGCCGTCATCGGTCCGGTGGGCGCGGCGGTGACTCACCAGCTTTCTTCCTTCTTTGTCATGATGAATTCGCTGCGGCTCCTGCGCTCGCCCTCGGGCGGGGAGTCGATGTTTCGCCGCGGGCTTGCCCGTCTCATGGCACGCCTGCAGGTGGCGCGCTGGGCAGCGGCGGTGCGCGAAACCGCCGCCCACCTGGAGTTCGGGGTCATCCTGAGCTGGGGCATCGTCAACTGGCCCCGCTTGCGGAAACCCCTGATGTTCGCGGTCGTGGCGCTCTACGCGCTCAGCGGCTTCTATGTCTTGAGGCCCGATGAAAGCGGCGTGATCGAGCGCTTCGGGCGCAAGCTGCTGCCTTATCGCGAGCCGGGACCGCACTACAAACTTCCCTGGCCGGTGGATGCCCTCACGCGCATCAAGGCGGGGCGCGTGCGCGTGGTGGAGATTGGATTTAGGACCGTGGCCAGCGCTCCCGAAAACGAGCCCGCGTCCTACGAATGGAATGTGCAGCACAAGACGGGCCGCTACCAGAAGGTGCCGGAGGAAGCCGCCATGCTGACCGGCGACCAGAACATGATCGAGCTTTGCGCCACGGTGCATTACGCCCCTGTGCGTCCGGACGTTTTTCTATTCCGCCAGTTGGATGGGGATGCGACGGTGCGCGCGGCGGCGGAATCTGTGGTGCAAGCGGTGGTCACGTCATCGTCGCTCGACGAGGTGCTCACCGAGGGTCGTCGCCAGCTCGAATCGCGCGCGCCGAGTTACAGCGCCGGCTGGATCGGTACGGCGCCGGCGTGCAAGTTCTGGAGGTGAAGCTGGAAGATGTGCACCCCGCGCTGGAAGTGGTGAGCGCCTTTCGCGAGGTCTCCGGGGCTTTCGAGGAGAAAAAACGCCTAATCAACGAAGCGGAGGGCTACCGCAATGAGCAGGTAGCCCTGGCGCGAGGGAATGGCAAGGCCGCGCTGGAGAATGCTCGCGCTTACAGTCAGGGACGCAAAACGCGCGCCGAAGGCGACGCCGGCCGCTTCCTGTCTGCGGAAGAGGCTTTTCGTACAGCGCCCGACGCTACGCAGTCGCGCCTGTATCTAGAAACGATGGAAGACGTGTTGCCTGGAAAGAAGAAATTGATTATCGACACCAGGGCCGGCCGGCGGCAGCTCATGCTGCTGCAGGATGGGGTCATCCTGCCCAACGGCCTGCGCCCTCTGCCGGAGTAGGTGAGCGATGACCCGACAAACCAAAATCCTCGCCGCGGCAATCGCGGGGGGGCTGCTGCTTGTTTATATGACGTTTTACACGACACGGGAAACGGAGTTCGCACTCATCACCCAGTTTGGCCGTCCCGTACGGACGGTGGTGAGCTCCGGCCTGCATGCGAAATGGCCGTTCCAATCCATCCTGCGTTTTGACCGGCGGCTACGCGTCTACAACCCCCAGCCCTCGGAGTTCCTCACCCGCGACAAGAAGAATCTGGTGATTGAAAACTACGTCGCCTGGCGAATTGACGACCCCGACCGCTTCGTAAAGAGTGTGGGCGACGCGGCTTCGGCGGAGATGCGCCTGCACGACATCATCTGGTCGGGCTTGTCAGCCGCGTTCGGCACTCTCGACCTGGAATCGCTGGTGTCGGCGTCGGAGGACAAGGTGCAGACGTCGTCCATGCTCGATATGCTGACTACCCGCGCCGACCGCATGGCTCTGGCGCAATACGGAATCCGCGTGGTGGACGTCCGCATCAAGCGCTTGAATCTGCCGCAACAGAATAAGCAAAATGTGTTCGCCCGCATGAGGGCCGAGCGCGAGCGGATTGCCATGCAATACCGCGCGGAGGGCGAAGAGCAGGCGCTGGTGATCCGCGCCACCGCCGATCGTGAAAAGGAGGAAATCCTTTCCGCCGCTTACAAAGATGCGGAGAAGATTCGCGGTGAAGGCGATGCCGAGGCTACGCGCATTTACGGCCAGGCTTATTCCAGGAATCCCCGTGTTTACAAGCTGCTGCGGACGCTGGAGTCTTACAAGAAAGTGCTGGACGATAAGACGGCGATCATCTTGAATTCCGATTCCGCCCTTCTGAAAGTTCTCATGCAGGGCGCGGCAGGGGTGAAATGAGTTCGGTGCTGCTGGCCGCTCCTGAGCAAGTGAAGGAAGCCCCGCCCTCCACGCGCCGGCGCCGCTGGGCACTCTGGTTCCTCCTGGGGGCGTGGTTGCTTTGGGGCATCTTCCTTGTCCCGCCTGACCAGCAGGCGGTGGTGACGACGTGGGGGAGGGTCACTTCACCGCGAATTTTGCCCGGCTTGCACTACGCGTTTCCGTGGCCGATTCAGCAAGTGTATAAACTCAAGGTCCATCAGCTTCGCCGCATCGTGATCGGCGGCGATGCGACGGACATCCCGCTGGGCCGCCTGCAACCCGCCAGCTCCGAGTTCCTGAGCGGTGACCAGAATCTGCTGAACCTGCGCGTGGCCGCCCAATACTCGGTTAGTGAGCCCCGCGAGTTTCTTTTTCAGGCCCTAGACGTCGACCGCGTGGTGCGCGCCGCCGTGGAGTCGGAGTTGGCGCGGCGCCTGGCGCACACGGAGGTGGACAACATCATGACCACGGATAAAGTGGCGATCCAAAATGATGTGCTGGTGGCCGCGCAAAGAGGTTTGGATGGTTACCGCGTGGGAGTTTCTCTTTCCAGCATCAATATCGAAAAGGTCGCGCCACCGCCGGACGTTGCCGACGCCTTCCGGGATGTGGCTGGCGCGCGCGCGGACGCCCTGCGTTTGATGAACGAGGCGCAGGGATACGCCAACGATCTCCTGCCGCGAGCCCGCGGCGAAGCGGCGCGTCTGGCGCAGGCGGCCCAGGCTTACAAGGAGGGGAAAGTAAACCGGGCCAGGGGTGACGCAGCAAGGTTTGACGCCGTCGCCACTGAGTACGCCAAGGCACCGGAAGTGACCAGTACCCGCGTCTATGTCGAAGCTATGGAACAAATCCTTCCCAAAATGCGCAAGCTGCTTGTCGACTCCAAGGGCAATCTCGACCTTTTCATCATCGGCAAGGACGAGAATTCCGGAATACCGCAGAAATGATCCGTCGGCTTGATGCCAAAGCGATCCTCACCGTGGTAGCACTGATCATCGTCTTTGCGTTCGCCCTGTGGCGTTCGAATCGCTGGCGGGTGCCACTGGCGTGGAGTGACTGGAAGGCGCTCACTTCCCGGCGCGCGCCCTCGAATCCTGAAGAGGGCGTGTACGCTATGCTTGACGCCGCCCGCACCGGCAACTCACAAGCCTACCTTGACTGCTTTTCGGGCGCGCTGCGCGAGCAGCTCGCCGCGACGGCAAAAGAAGACTCGGAGGCCAGATTCAGAGCGTATTTGATCAGCCAGAATTCCGCCGTCCAAGGCGTGGCCGTCAGTGTAACTGACCGCCCCAGTCCCGACGAGGCTCTCGTGCGTCTTGAATACGTCTACACCGATCACAATGAAATGCAGAACCTGCGCCTGAAGAGAGAGCGTGGGCAATGGAAGATTCTCAGCATCGACGCGGCTCAGCCCGTCAAGGCGCTGGTTCCCTTTGGAACGAAGGCAACAGACTAGTACATCGTTCTATTAATTGTTTATATTATTCTTCTGCTGCTGGCGGTGTTTGCGCTTCGGCGGATGCTCCGTTTGGTACTGCTTGATCGCTTCAATGATCCGCTGGAGTTTTTCCGGTCCCTTCTTCCAAGTGACGGGCTGACAGGAATCATTGTTGTTGGCAAGGCAGTTCAGCAAGAAGTCCTTGAGCTGCTGCTTGGAGCGATGAACACTCTGCACCAAACCCCGCTTGCTGAGAATGCTGAAGAAGCATTCCACCATATTCACCCAGGAGGCATGGGTGGGTGTATGGTGAAAGTGCATGCGAGGGTTACGCTCCAACAATCGTTTCGCCGCGTCGTTCTTGTAAATGTTCAGGTTGTCCAGGATGACGTGAAGGTCGCGGCCAGGGAAAGCGGCTGCCACGTCGTCCATAAAGCGAAGGAAGTTTACCGAGGTCCGGCGCTGCTTAGCATGTGCCAAGACCTTGCCGGTGGTAATCTCCAGCGCGGCCAACAGTGCCTGCGTGCCATGGCGGACGTATTCGTTGGTCCAACTCCGAGGTTTCTTACCGCTGAGGGGCAGCAGGGGCTGTGTGCGGTCAAGTGCTTGGATTCCCGTTTTTTCGTCGACGCACAAGACCAAGGCGTTTTGGGGAGGATGCAGATACAGACCCACGATATCCAGCAGCTTGGCTTCGAAGTCGGGGTCGGGACTGAAAGTGAACGTCCGGAGGCGGGGTCGGCAAAGCCACCGTCAAACTGCCTCGCGAGGTGGGTGTGCGCGTGGTCGCGCACGGCGGCATCGGAGCTGTCAACGCGCACGACCTCACGAAAGAAGGGGACGCCTACGTGAACGACCTCTACGGCAAATCGCCCGTAACGGTCCGCGTCCAAGTCGAAGGCGGCGTCGACGAAATCAATCTGGAACTGGCCAGCCCCAATACTGTTCACTTAGCAATCTGAATTCGTTCGGCGGCATTGATGCGCTGTGTGCCTTGAGGCTTCCGGGGACGCAGGGGGTGGTTGCTCATCTTGCGCTTCACCCCGCGGGGATTGATTCGGTGGCGACTGGAGCTGACACGCTCCTGGAGGATTTCCCGGAGGACCTGTTCATGAAAGGCCCGCTTCTGGTGAGGGGGGAAGAGCGACGTAGCGGGCTAAGCGCCGTTGAACGACACGGACCGCATGTAGGAAGGAGAGCCGGTCGGGGTCTTCGTCGGCCTGCAAGGCAGCCTCATGCATGAGGCCCCGAATCACGAAATGGGCCATCAGCAGTCCGTAGAACTCCTGGCGAACCAGTTCCGGAGTCTTGCTGCGCAACACGATCTGCGCGCCCCGCAAAGGGGTCTTCAGCTCATCCAGGGCGGTTTCGATTTCCCAGCGCTCGTGATAGAGCGCTGCCAGTTCTGGGGCCGCTGCCCGCTGGGGATCCAGAATCGTGGTGGTCAGGCGATAGATCGGGTCGGCTCCCGGCACATCCTGGAGACGATATTCGATCACGCGCACCACGAGGGCGTGGCGATGGTTCCGACGGTCCGAGGTGGACCGATAGATACGACTGAGGTAGGAGCCATCCGCCAAGCGCCGGTCCACGTCCAAACGGACGTTCCGGCGGACCCGCCAGAGCAGGTCGGCGCCCGTCGCGGCGGCTTTCCGCCACAACTCATAGCTGGGGAAAAAGCGGTCCGCCAGGCACAGCATGCCGGGTTTCAGGGCGGGCACCACCGACTGGGCCAGCGTGATCTCATCGGTCGCATATCTACCTACTTGCGCCGCCCACAGAACGTGGGTGCCATTTTCCAGTAATCCCACGAAGCGGATTTTGGGATAAGCGCTGGCGCCGCGACTGGCTCCGGGCCGGCCGAAGGCTTGGCCGTTTTCCGCCGTGTCGGCCACATCTAAGGTGCTGCCATCCAGACTCACCAGCCGCCATTGCCGATACCAAGCCCCCTTCGTCCACCGCTCCGCCATCGGAGCCACCAGGGTTTGGTAGAGTTTCTTCAGGGGTGCGGACCCCAAGCGGCTGCGAGCTTGGGAGATGCCCGACTTGCCCGCCACCTTCACGGCAGCCGACGGGTCCAGGAGCCACTGCACTCCCTCCAGCAAGCAGCGCAGAACCTCACGATAGGAAGACCGCATATAGAGGGCCAAGGCGATGACGTAATACACCACCACATGCGCGGGTAAATCGCGCTCACGGATGCTGGCACGATGAGTCTGCGCCAGATCTTCACGCACTTTGTCGAGGGGGAAGAACTTGGCAATCACGCCGAGACTGAGGTAATCAGTGATCCGGCTTCCGGCGGGCAGCGATGCAAGGGTACACGCCATTCTGTGGGGGCCTCCCCGCCCCAAACAGAATAGCACGGAGGTGATGTTAAGTGAACAGTATTTGGGCTAAAGTATGTTTTCTAGCGTTTGCGGTCAAGTCAACCCCTAGGTCTGGGCGGCCTTGGGGGTGATGCGGCCGCCCTTGTGACTGTACCGGCAGTGTCGGTGGCGGATTAGGAATGGGCTATACGAGGGGCTGGGCTTCTAGAACGATTACCGGCTTTGTCGGTCATGGTCACTGCTGAAAGCCCGGCCAGCCGCACCGGACTCATAACCCCTAATCGGAAGCAAGTGGTTAAGCCCGTTGCTGGAAATCGGCACGACGGGTTTGAGGAGGCAGGGGGCGCACGACATTAAACCCGAATTCGCAAGTCAGACACCCCCCCGCAAAGCGGCTGGCGTGATGAGTGGGGCTGTCTCGAAGGCGGTCACCCCTTAATTTAGGCGTCGCGCCGCAGCGCGCCTTAGTTGACGGAATTAGAAGTTTCCCGCCGATCCATCCGCTTCTTCTTGTTCGCGGATGTATGAGCGGACTTGCTCCCACTCGAACCCAACCGTGGACACGGCATGTCCACGGGCCCAGAAATGCTCGCCCGTGAAGTTTCGCTCTTTGCCACACAGTCGGGCCATTGCAATGGCGTTCTTCCCTTTCAAAAACCCGCTGACCGAAGCGACCGGATGCTTCGGGGAAATCGCAATGCACACGTGCACGTGGTCCGGCATCAGATGGCCTTCTAGAATCTGGCACTCTTTCTGTCGGGCCAGTGCGTGGAAAATTTCCCCCAATTGATGGCGCGTCTTTCCGAACAACACCTTGCGCCGTCGCTTGGGTACGAACACCACAGGGTATTTACAGTCCCTCGGTTGTACAATCATGAAAGGCCCCACAGCGCCTTGAAGGACCAAACGCCGGAGAGGGTAGCCGCCGAGCGCCCTCGCAGACAACCATCCAAGAAGACGAAGCGCCTTCGCGAAGTGCCGGCGAAAGTGGAGTACCTTTAATGAGTCTCTGGAGTGCACGAAACCCGCAATTCATGCGGTCAGGAGGGACCTGAAGGCTCGGATTCTCTAGTTTCCCCTGGTACAGTTTTTCGGGGCGGGTCATATCCCGGAAAACTCACATTTGAAGTGGCTCAGTTTTCGGGGGGCACGTCAACATGGCTCCCGAAGATGCGCAGTGGCAGCGTTTGTATTTGCGGCCACTGCCGCAAGGACAGGGATCGTTGCGCCCGGCGCCCGCATAGGCGGCGGCCCGCTTGGCGTCTTCCTCTGCGTACGATTTCATGATTTCCACCGGGGCCCGGTTGTGGCACAATAATTCCGCCATGATTTTCATGGGGGTGTCGATGTGGTTGAAAAAGGTCTTATAACCGGCGCAGAGGTAGTTCAGCCCCGGCTCGCCGTCCGGCGTCTGGAGGAAGCGGTTTTTGGGGCATTCCCCGTGGCAGGCAAAGCGCACTTCACATTCCCGGCAGTAGCGAGGCAGGGTATCGCGCTTGTCGTTGCCAAACTCGACCTGCTGCTCCGAGCCGACCAACTGAGCCATTGACTTGCACTGGATGGTTCCTAGCAGGTACTTCGGTTCCACGAAGTGGTCGCACGAATAGACGTCGCCGTTGTGTTCCAGCGCCACGGCGTGCCCACAAGTTTCTGCAAAGATGCACATCGCCGGGGGCGCGCCCACCCAGGACGCCAGCGCGGCATCGAACATCTGCACAAAGACGCGACCCACATCGCGGCGAACCCACTCCTCGAAGATGCTGATCAGGAAGCCTCCCCACTGTTCCGGTTTCACCGACCGATCCGTGACTTGGTTGCCTTCCTGATTCCCAACCTCTCCCCTTTCGTTGACGCGCTCGACGATGGGAATGAACTGGACGAACCGCGTCCTGACCTCGTCGCGAAGGAATCGGTAGACCTCCAGGGAATGGTCGGCGTTGGCGGCGTGGACGGTGGTCAGGATGTTGAACTCCACATGATTCTTCTGCATCAAGCGCGCCGCCCGCATGACCTTGTCGAAAGTCGGCTGCCCACCTTTATCCACGCGATAGGTGTCATGCATGGCGGGGGGGCCGTCCAGGCTGAGACCGACAAGGAAGTTGTTCTCGCGGAAGAACTCGCACCATTCCTCATTCAGAAGCACACCGTTGGTTTGTATCGTGTTCTGAATGGTGGACCCCGGCTTCTGATACTTTTTCTCAAGCTCGATGGAGCGACGGAAGAAGTCGAGGCCCATCATCGTGGGTTCGCCACCCTGCCAGGCGATGGTTGCTTCGGGGCCGCTCTGGGATTCGATCACTTGCCGTATGTAGCTTTCCTGAACGTCGTCGGGCATGCGAAAACGACTCCCGGGATAGAGGTTCTCCTTGACGAGGAAGAAACAGTACTTGCAGTCGAGGTTGCATTTGGCCCCCGTGGGCTTGGCCAGGACGTGAAAGTAGGACGGCGGTTGGACCATCGACATCTGCTTGCTCCATGTTCAAGTAATCGCAGCCCTCTTGCGCAATGCCTCCAAGTTCTGAATGTTACAGCGCCCCCTCAACCGAAATGCGTTGGAAAAGGAATTTCCGCTTTTAACTTTGCCCTTCAACAAAATGATACGGCAGTTGCTCCTCCGATTCAAACTCACATCGTGAGGTGTCATTGCAGGGAATTCGATATGTCATCGAATGCTGGCCGGAGGCCTGTGCTCCGCGAAAATACGTTGGCCGACTATTCTGAGCTTTCAGCCCATTGCGCCATTCTTTCCGAGTCGATACTCGGTGCTGACTTGCCCCCAGTTGTTGTACCAGCCGCTAAGTTAGTCCGTGCACCGTTTGAGTGGTCTGGGGTTTTTGTACCAACTTCAGAGTGAGTTTTCGGCCCTTTCGAGGCCTGTCAGGTCGCGGCTAGCCGCGACCTGACAGGCGAATTCGTTCGGCGTCTGCTCTCCGAGAGCCCGGTGAGGACGGCTCTCATTGTAATCCCGCCGCCAAGCTTCGATCTTGACCCGAGCGTCTTCTAGGCTCAGGAACCAGTTCGCATTCAGGCATTCCTCACGCAGCCGTCCGTTGAATGATTCCACGTAAGCATTGTCCGTCGGCTTTCCTGGACGGCTGAAATCGAGCGTCACTCCCTGCTCGTATGCCCACCGGTCCAGTGCCTTCGAGACGAATTCCGGACCATTGTCCACACGAATCGATTTCGGTGCGCCGCGCTCGGCCACGATGCGGTCCAGAACGTCCACGACCTGCTCGCCTTTGATGCCTTGGTCTACCACGATCGCCAAGCTCTCACGGGTGAAGTTATCCACCATGGTCAGCGCACGAAGCCGTCGTCCATCAAACAACGAATCGGAAACAAAGTCCATCGACCAACTGTCATTCATACACCCCGGCTGCACGCGACCCTCCCGGTAGGCGGCACTGACATGCCGCTGCGGCCGCTTCACCCGCATGCTCAGGCCCTCTTCTCGGTAAAGCCGATACACTCGCTTGTGGTTCACCGTCCACCCCTCCCGCCGCAGCAGAATGTAAATGCGGTAGTAACCATAGCGTATTCGGGTTGCGGCGATCTCCTTGATCCGCATGCGCAGGGCGGCCTGGTCGGGAGCGATGGAACGGTAGCGATGCGAAGATCGCTGAAATCGAAGCACGTAGCAACCCCGACGCTCGCTCACCCTGTGGCTCGCCTCAAGATGCCACACCAGTTCACGCTGCCGGCCAGGCCTTAGACTTTTTTTGAGAGCACATCCTGCAGCATCAGTTTGTCCAGGCTGAGATCGGCCACCAGTTGCTTCAGCTTCCGGTTCTCTTCTTCCCACTGCTTCAGCCGCCGGATCTCCCCCACACCCATCCCGGCATACTGCTTTTTCCACCGGTAGAATGTCTGCTCGCTGACGCCCATCTTCCGCACCACTTCGGCCACCGGCGTGCCCAGTTCTGCCTGCCGCAGCGCGTAGGCGATCTGCTCCTCAGTGTATCGGCTCTTCTTCATCGGCAAAATCCTCCCCGAAGGTACTGGATTCTGCCGGAATTCTCACTTTCCCGCTGGACTAGTTTCTAGGGGGGACGTCACCACGAAGAAGTAGCTGGCATCCGACTGCCACTGTTCGTTGATGCGCGTGGTCTTCACCTAGTCTTGATTTTCCGAGCAGCATAGTGGGACCTCCGAGGCGTCAGGTTCGTTTGGCGTCGGCGGGGGGATTATAGCTCGAAGTTCTTCGACCTGCCTCAGGTTGCCCGTTGTGTCGATGCTCGGCGACGATCGCCGGGGAACGCTAGAACACTAGATGTTGCGAACCCGGGCGCAAAGGGACCGTCTTTGCTCTCCAGGTGAACGAGCCCGAGAGCTTCTCGGGCAAAGTCACGTCAGCCGCCAGACCTTCGCCTTTGCGTTCGTAAGCGACGGCAATATCTCCCTGCGGGTGGGGGAGTGTGGCTCTCAGTTGCTTGAGTGGGCCGAGGTGTGGCCGAATCTCCACTTCTCGAAAGCCCGGTGCGGCAGGCTCGATCCCGGCCACCGTAGCGAGCAGGTCGAAGTTGGGATGCGCGCTCCAGGCGTGACAGTCGGAGCGCGTGGGCTCCGGGTTTTCGGCCCAGGTGGTCAGGCCCAATGCCAGCATCTCGCGCCACGGGTCAAGCTGGTTCACGTATTCATCGCCAAGCCCTGTTTTCTTCATGGCGCGGAACAAGTAGAACCGGAAATAGAAGGTGCACTGGATGAGTGTGGGATCGCCAAGCACCTGCTTCATCACTGCCGGCTGCTCGGTCGCTGGAATAGCGTCTTCCAGCACGGCCAGGATGTTGGCGTGCTGGCTGAAGGACCGCTTGGCGGGCGTATCGGCGACGAGCCGGCGGGATGGGTCCCAGCAGGTCTTCCGCACGCCCGCGACAATCTTGGCTGCTAGTGCGCGGTAGTGCGCAGCGCGTTCGGCGTTGCCGAAGGCGGATTCAAGCTCAGCAGCCTCACGCAGGGCTGCCGCGTACTGCAAGCTGAGAATGGCCGATTGGCCGTTAGCTTCCAGAGACGGCACGCCATTCTTGAACTCTTTTGACCAGTCAACAAAGTTCCACCACTCGAGCGGGCCCAGCAGGCCCGTGGGCGTCAAGCGCGATTCGAACCAGTCGAGCACTCCCCGCGCGCCCTGGAGGTACTGGCGGACGAAATCGGTCTCGCCGCGATACCACCAGAAATCGTGCAACATCCCGACCCAGAAGAGCGAGTACGGAGGAATGTACTGCGGCAGGAACGAAGGGTAGCGGCTTTGCGTCAGGCCATCGGGGGTCCGAGATTCGTCGAA
>Ga0315288_10005116_pt1 | contig 16681 bp, 10 predicted proteins | sample YL17G11_20_MG_FD_203454 | JGI IMG/M metagenome (GOLD analysis project Ga0315288, IMG submission 203454) | Sediment microbial communities from Yellowstone Lake, YNP, Wyoming, USA - YL17G11_20 | ecosystem: Environmental > Aquatic > Freshwater > Lake > Sediment | place: USA: Wyoming | collected... | reverse complement strand
TCGGGGGTGGGCAGGTCGCCCTCTCGACCGGTCATATCAGTGGTGCGCACCTCGGTCCAGCCGTACTGGCAGTAGACGCAGTTGAACGAGCAGAGTTTGTAAGGGATGGGGCAGACATTCAGCCCGAGCGACCAGCCCAGCCGTCGCGTCCGCACCGGCCCGTAGATGATTTCCGATTGCAGTGGAATTGGACTCATTGCCGCTTCTACTACTATGCTACAACAGCGAAGCGGAGAATGTAAACTTGAGCGGTCTTGCCGGTTTGGCTGACTGACCGTCTCTTGCACCTGTCACCCTGACCCTTCTACGGAAGGGGAAGGGTCCGCCTCAGGCGGATTCTTCAGTCGCTGCGTATACACTGAGCGAAGCGAATGTGCTCCCTCAGAATGACACTCGAGTCGCTACACCATTTAGACCTATCCCTTAATTCTCTGAGCGATTTTCTTGCCCAGTTCCATGGCGGCCTCGAGGTCTTTGTCCGTGGGCGCGCCCTTGACATCGAGGACCTCGAGAATCTCGAATCCGGCGGGTTCGAGCATTTCCTTAGCCTGGCGGGCGGCGCCGCCGCCCCAGCCGAAGGAGCCGAAGAACGCCGCCAGCTTGACGCGGGGCCGGAGCGCCTTGACCAGGAAGAGCGCGTTGGCGGCGAGTGGGTGCAAGCCGGCGAGCACGGTGGGCGAGCCGAGGATGACAGCGCTGGTATCGACCAAATCCCGGGCGATGTGGGAAATATCGGCGGAAAGCAGGTCGTACGGGATGGCTTCCACACCCTCTGCCGAAATAGTATCCGTTATTACCTTAGCCATCTTGCGCGTGCTGTCCCACATCGAAGCGTAGACCACAATCGCCTTTTTCGCCAGAGGTCCCCTTACCCACTGCTCATAGGCGGTCAGGATTCTCTGCGGGTTGCGGTAGACGGGACCATGGCTGGGAGCGATTACTCTGGGACCGGCGGCCAGGGCTTTGTCCAGACCGGCGATGGCCATCTTGTTGTAGGGCATCATAATTTCAGCGAAGTAGCGCTTGGCTTCCGGGATGAGGTTTTCACTCACCTCGTCATCGAATAGCTTGTCACTGGCCAGGTGCGTGCCGAAGAAGTCGCAGGAGAAGAGCACCTTATCCTCCACGGCGAAGGTGAACATCGTCTCCGGCCAGTGCAGCCACGGGGCTTCGATGAAGCGCAGGGTCTTGCCGCCCAAGTCGATGGTGTCCCCTTCTTTGACCATCTGTCGCCTTGCCTCGGGGACGTGGTAAAGGGCTTCTGCCAGCTCGGCGCCCTTCCTGGTCAGGACGAGTTTGGCGTTGGGCGCCGTGGCCAGGACGACGGGGATAGCACCGGCGTGGTCCGGCTCGGCGTGGTTCATAATGACATAGTCAATCTTTGACGGGCTGACGATGCTGGCAATCTTAGTGAGGAGCTCATTCTCGAAACCAGGGTTAGTGGTATCAATCAGGGCAATCTTGCTCTTGCCAACAACTAAATAGGCGTTGTAAGAGGTGCCGTAGGGCAGTGTAATCAGGCTATCGAAGATGCGGCGGTGAAAGTCCTCAATCCCCACCCAGCTGATGTTCGGGGCAATTTCGACCGTTTTGGCGGGCAGAGACATGTGACATCCTCCTCACGAAAATTGGGCTGGCAACCCAACAAAATATTATAGCGCATTTGGGTGAGGATGTGGTAGCGAACGACGACGGGCGCTTCCACTTGCCGACCGGTTCCTGGCGGGTCTGCCGCAGAAGATGGTCCCCGCTATCCCGTCGGGTGATATTTCTGCGCCATCGCGGCATCGTACGGCGCCCGCCGGCCAACACAATTCTCCCGCGGGCACAGCTGACAGGCTTCAAACTTGACCTCGGTGGGGAAAAGGATACCGGACACCGATTTTATCGGAATCATCAGGCAGGTGTCCGTCAATTTGACGCCAATGAGCTTTTCTGTGTCCCCGAAGATGGAAAAGAGCTCTTTCTGCTGGGTGATAGGCCAGTCTTCCGCCGCCCCGGCTCCCGGCGCCATCCGGGACATCTGGCCCAGGGCGTAGGTCCCGGTCAGGTGTTCCTGGAGATAACTGCGGGCCTGTTGCACCGCCATTTCCTTGATGGCATCGTAGCAGAAGGATACCATCAGGTCGTTCGGGGGGAGAGGCATTGCGTCCATTTCCCGCCCGCAGGTGACGACGTAGGGAAAGACTCTCTCCACCTTGTCCAGGTTTATCCGGAGCACATGACTGGTGAACTTCACTCCGGCGATGGTCACGGTATCGCCGTCCTTACTATCGATGTAGGCGACGTCATAGACCGCCTTGGGCTTGGCGATGGGACGGGCTTTTTCCAGAAGCTCGCGGACCAGATTACCGATACGGTCATTGCCCGGTTTGACACGCATCTTGCGGAGGATATCTTCCAGTTGGACCTTGAACGGGGCTTGAAGGATTTTCATATTAGCCTCCTGATTAAGCCTTTTTCGGCTCTTGCTGTTTCTGGCGCTGGCGGAAGGCTTCAATATAGCGCATCGCGTACTGGTCGCGGCCCAGGAGCAGGTCGGTCGTGCGGATGGTGGCCAGGACCTTAGCCGCATCGACAATCGGGCAGGTGACCCCGGCGGCAATGACGATGGCCAGGAAAGTGGTGTTGATTAAGCCGCGTTCGGGCAGGCCGAAGGAGACGTTGCTGGCGCCGAGGGTCTGGTTAACCCCCAGCTCCGCCTTGACCTTCATAATCGCTTCGATGGTGGCGAGACCGGCGCGGTTATCGGCGCCCACCGTCATCGCCAGGCAGTCGATGATAATGTCTTCCTTGGGGATGCCCAGCTTGGCCGCTTCATTGATAATCTTGTAGGCGATGGCGACGCGCTTGCTGGAGTCGGTCGGGATGCCGGCATCGTCCATCGTCAGGCCGACCACAGCCGTCTTGTACTCCTTGACCAGCGGCAGCATCATCTTTAAGGAGGCTTCCTGCCCGGTGACTGAGCTCAGGAGCGCCTTGCCCTTGTAGACCTTGATGGCGGCTTCCAGCGCTTTTTCGTTGGCGCTATCGATGCAGAGGGGGGCATCGACCACGTCCATCACGGCTTTGACCGCTCTGGGCAGGAGGGCTACTTCATCGACCGTGGCGGTGCCCACGTTGACATCCAGGATGTCGGCGCCGGCTTTGACCTGGTTGATGGCTTCCTGCCGGACGATTTCCAGGTCGCCGGCCTGGAGCGCGGCCGCTAGCTTGGGTTTACCGGTGGGATTAATGCGCTCGCCGATGATTACGGTGGGCCGCTTGTCACCGATAATGACTTCCTTCTTGGCGCTTGAGAGCCTGGTTTCCATCTATCCTCCTTCGTCGTTGTGTCCGATTTTTATGGCGTCGACAAAAGTCGACATAAACCTGGGGTCGGCGGCAAGCTCAATATATTTTATCTTGCGGGCGATTGCCTGTGCCTCAGTGCGTTTCTGGCGCGAAATGAGGGCCAGCCGGGCGCCCGTGCCGGCGGCATTGCCCACCTGACGGAAGCGACTTAGCGGCAGCCGGGGCAGCATCCCGATGGTGATGGCGCTGGCGACATCGATGTAAGTGCCAAACGCGCCGGCGATGATGACCTGCTCGATTTCTGCCTCGGAGCGATTCCGGGCTTCAAGGAGCAGTTTGATGCCGGTATAGATGGCGCCCTTCGCCAGCTGGATTTCCCTCACGTCCTGCTGGGTAATAGTCACGGCCCGCCCGCCTTCTCTCTCGCCTTCCTTGACCAGGACGAACTCGTTGCGGCCTTTGACATTACGCACTAGCGGGTGTTTGTCCCGCATCTTGCCGCCTTTATCGATAGCTCCGACGCGGTAAAGCTGGGCGATGGCATCCAGGATGCCCGACCCGCATAGTCCGATGGGCGGCGTGCCGTAAACAGTCTGGTATTCAACCTTGTTATCGACCAGGCGCAGTCGTTCGATGGCGCCGCTGGCGGCGCGCATCCCGCACTGGATGTGAGCGCCCTCGAAAGCGGGTCCGGAAGCGCAGGAGACGCTGGTCATATCATCGTCGGTAATCAGGCAGACCTCGGTGTTAGTGCCGATGTCGACGGTCAGGACGACTTTGCCCACTTTCCACGGCTCGGTGGCAATGAGCACGGCGACGAGGTCGGCGCCGACAAATCCGGCGATGTTGGGTAGCAAATGGACGTAAGCTCCCGGCGCAATATTCAGGCCGATTTCCCTGGCTTTGACATCGAGCGCCTGGCTCGCCGCCGGAACATAAGGCGCCAGACCCAACTGGGCGACGGGCAGGCGGAGGAACAGGTGGTGCATCGCCGTGTTCCCCACAACGACCGCCTCGACGATGTTCTCCGGCCTGGCTTTGACCTCCCCGCAGAGGTCGATGGCAATCTGGCTGAGAGCCGTGATGACTACATTCTGCAGCCGAGCGGCTTCCGCCGGCGATTCCCTCGCCCTGCCGATGCGGGTGATGACGTCCTCCCCGTAGCTAATCTGCGGATTCATAATGCCGATGGACGCCAGCGTCTTACCGGTCTCCAAATCGACCAAATAGCCGGCAATCTTGGTGGTCCCGATGTCCACGGCCAGCCCGAGGTTGGGAGTGGGGGAGGGACTGACGGCGACTACTTCGCCATCGCGCACCGAAGCCTGCGCCTGCCATTCCCACGAGCGCAGTCGCGGGGACATATCTCTCAGCACGGCGTCGTCAATCAGGGAACAACTGACCTGGTGCTGTTGCTCCAGTGTGTCCAGCAGGCGGCGGTCATCCGCCCGCAGGTCGGCCAGCGAAGGGACGGGTATCTTGACCGTGTAGGCGCGGACCGGCGGGTCGGGCGCGACCGCCGCCTCCATTCCCTCCACCTGGGTGCGCTGCTGGGCGGTCATTGACTCGGGCGGGACGTGGACTTTGACGTCCGATTTGGCATAAGTCTGGCAGGCGAGCCGGTAGCCCTGCTTGAGCTCATCGGCGGAGAAGACGTCCTTTTCCGTGGTGGTAGGCGGTGAGACCGTGCCCTTAATCACCTGGACTTTGCAGGCGTAACAGGTACCGGCGCCGCCGCAAATGCTGGCTAGGTCGACGCCCAGTTGATGGGCGCAGTCCAGCAGTGACTGTTCGGTGGGACAATCACCCCGCCGCCCGATTGGTTCAAAATCGATATGATGAGTCGTCACTGGCTCGGCTCTTTCATTGCGCCCCAGCGCTCTGCGTATTTTGTCTTAGCTTGGGGGTTGACCAGGGATTTGGGCCATTCGCCCCGGAGAACCCGCCCCACCTCCTCGACCGGCCGGTGCCAGCGTTCCGCTTCCGCCGCCGGGGAAAAGAAGGCGGAGTGGGCGGTGATGATGACGTTGTCCAGAGAGAAAAGAGGGTTCTTCGGGTCCGGCGGCTCGGGGTCCATTACGTCGAGCGCCGCCATGCCAATCTTGCCTTTTCTGAGTGCTTCGTGCAGAGTGGCTTCATCAATAAACCCGCCGCGGGCGGTGTTAATGAGGCAGGCGGTCGGTTTCATCTGGCTGAAGGCATCAGCGCTGAAGATTTTCTTTGTCTCCGGGGTCAGCGCGGCGTGGATGGAGATGTAGTCGGACTCCCTCAGCAGGGTCGGCCAGTCGACCAGTTCCACCCCTATCTGTCGGGCAATTTCCGGTTTGACGAACGGGTCGTAGGCGATGATGCGGAACTGGAAGCCTTTCAATTTGGGCACGAGCGTGCGGCTGACCCGCCCGAAGCCGAAGAGACCGACTGTCATTCCCTTGAGTCGCGGCATTTTGGGCCAGATTTTGGTCTGGATTTCAATGCCCTGGGCGGACAGCCCCCATTGGCCCCGCTTCGCCGCCCCGTTGAGCTGGACGATACGGCGGGCGCAGGCCAGAATCAGCGCCATGGCGTGGTCGGAGACTTCCTCGGTGCAGTAATCGGGGACGTTGGTCACCAGCATGCCGCGTTCGCTGGCGGCGGCGACATCGATACTGTCGTAGCCAATCTGGGTGTTGCTGATGAGGCGGCACTTCGCCAGCCCCTCGATGACCTGGCGCGGCACGGGCCGGATGCTGCCCACGGTGATGATGGCATCAGCGTCCTTTGCCAGGGCGATGAACTCAGCGTCGCTGGCGCACGCCCGGCTGACGAACTCAACACCGAGTTCTTTGAACTTCTGAGGATATTTGGCTGACTCGCCGCCCGGAGCCAGCGACAGGGCGACTTTGAAGTTAGCGTTCATCTCGACTTGCCAGATTTAACGATTGATTATAACATATAGGATTGGTAAATGAACAAATTGCCGGAAATGTCATTGCGAGCGAAGCAGTCATAAAACATAGGACTGTCACCCTGAGCGAAGCGAAGGGTCTCAAGCTTAGCTTGAGATTCTTCACTGCGTTCAGAATGACAGAGTGAGAGATGCCATCCGCTTAAGGCGGGCTAAGCTCCTCGCAATGACAGTCCAAGGAATTGAACTAGAGTGAGAGTGAAAAATGATTGATGTCAATGCCTTCTACAAAGCGCTCCGGGATGTGAACATCCTCACCACCGAAAACCTGGTGAAAGAGCACCTGAAGCAAAACCTCCCCGCCCAGGATGTCCTTGGTGACGGTCTCATCGGCGCGATGAACATCCTGGGCAAGCAGTTCAAAGCCAAAGAGGTCTGGGTGCCGGACGTCCTGCTCGCCGCGCGCAATATGCACGCCGGAATTGCGTTGCTGAAGCCACTGCTGATGGGCGTCAAATCGGCGGGCAAAGGCACCATCGTCATCGGCACGGTCCACGGCGATATCCACGATATCGGCAAGAACATCGTCGCCGTGCTGATGGAAGGCGCCGGCTTTGAGGTCATCGACCTGGGCGTCAATGTGCCGACCGAAAACTTTCTCGCCGCCATCGATAAGCACCAGCCGGCCATCATCGGGCTGTCCGCCCTGCTCACCACGACGATGATGGAGATGGGCAAGGTAATTGAATCCGTCAGAACGAAGGGGGGTAGTCGGGCGCCCAAAATCATCGTCGGCGGCGCGCCGCTTAACCAGCAGTTCGCCACCGAGATTGGCGCTGATGGCTACGGCGAGGATGCCACTGCCGGGGTGGAGCTTGCCCTCAGACTGGTGGGGAAGTAAGGAGAAATTCAGATGCAAAAAGAGCTATCGCCGCGACGTCGATTTCTGGCCGGGTTGCTGGGTGGCAGAAAGGGCAGGCGTATTTCGGCCGGTCCGCCCACCTCCATCGTCTCCGTCGAGTTGATGGACAAAATGGGCGTTTACTTTCCGGAAGCCCACACTGACGCGTCGGCAATGGCCGAGCTGGCGAGCGGCGGCTATGAGGTACTGGGTTTCGATACCATCATGCCAGAGTTCAGCGTCCAGCAGGAGGCGGCGGCGCTGGGGTGCGAGGTGGACTGGGGCAGCAAGGAGATGATGCCCGCGGCGACAACACATCCGGTCAAGAGACTGGAAGACGTTATCATCCCGGAGAACATCCTGGAAAAGCCGTCGATGAAGGTGGTGCTGGACGCCATTGCCCTGCTGCGTAAGGAGTACGGCGACCGCGTCGCCATTGTCGGCAAGGGAATGGGACCCTGGACGATTTGCTACAACGTCATCGGTCTCCAGGAATTCCTGATTATGACCTGCACCGAGCCGGAGACGGTCAAGAAGTTCCTCGATGCCTACAAGGAGGTGACCATCAAGTTCGCCAATGCCCAGATTGCCGCCGGCGCCGATGCTCTTTGCTTGCCCGACCACGCCACCGGCGACCTGGTCAGCCCCCAGACCTATAAGGAGTTCCTGGTGCCGGTGCATAAGGAAATGCTGAGTCGTATCGGCGGTCCGACCATTCTTCACATCTGCGGCGATTGCTCCGACCGGCTGGACATCTTTGCTCAGGAAAACTATGACGCCTACCACATCTCCTGGGAGGTCGAACTCAAGAAGGCGATAGAGACGGTCGACGAGCGGATGTCGCTCATTGGCAACGTCAACAATGCCCAGACCCTCCTCCGCGGCACTCCCGACGATGTCTATAAGCAGGCCCGCGCCGCGATTGAGGCCGGAATCGATATCGTGGCGCCGGAGTGCGCTGTCCCCCTCCGGACCCCCATCGCCAACCTGAAGGCGATTGTTGCCGCCGCGGAAGAAGGCTACTAGAACAGCTTCCACGTTTGAAAGGGAAGTGGCTCTCTGTTAAAATGGGGGGAGTAAAAGAGGAGGTGGACTATGCCGAAACAGGTCTTCAATCTTACCGGCGCCGTTCCCGGTGTTCCTTACTCCAGTGCGACGAAGGCGGGGCCGCTCGTCTTTGTCTCGGGACAGATAGGCGCCCTTGACGATGCCGGCAAACCCATCTCCACGGTCGAGGGGCAAACCCGGCAGCTTCTCAGGAAAATGAAAATCGCCCTCGAGGCGGCCGGTGCTTCGCTCAGCGATGTGACCAAGACCACCGTCTTCCTGGTCAATGTCAACGATTTTGCCGTGATGAACCAGGTCTACAAGGAGTTTTTCCCCAAAGACCCGCCCGCTCGCTCCACCGTGATTGTGGCGGGACTGGCCAAGCCGGAGTGGCTGGTCGAGATAGAGGCAATCGCTTACAAGCCGTAGGCGTTTTTCCATTTCAGGGCGTCCACTGAGGGCTGTCCCTGTGCCTTTGAGGTGGATAGAAGGAAAGGAGACCCGACTTTATGGCTATTCCCAAGAAGAATCCCTTGAAGATAACAGATGTCACTCTTCGCGACGGGCATCAATCGATTTTCGCCACCCGCATGCGCACCGAGGATATGCTCCCCATCGCCGCGGAGATGGACAAAGCCGGCTTCTACTCGCTGGAGGTGTGGGGTGGGGCAACCTTCGATGTGGCGTCCCGCTTCCTGAACGAAGACCCCTGGGACCGGCCGCGCAAGCTAAAGAGGCTGATACCCAAAACCCCGCTCCAGATGCTGCTCCGGGGACAAAACCTGGTCGGCTACCGGCATTACGCCGATGACGTTGTCGTTGCCTTCGTCAAACACGCCGCGGAGTGTGGCATCGATATTTTCCGCGTCTTTGACGCCCTGAACGATGAGCGCAACCTGGAGACCTCCCTCAAGGCAATCAAAGATGTCGGTAAACACGCCCAGCTTTCCATCTGCTACTCCCTTACGGAGCCCAAGATGGGCGGTCCCGTCTTCAACCTCGATTACTACGTCAACAAAGCTAAAATTCTCCAGTCGATGGGCGCTGATAGCATCTGCATCAAGGATATGGCTGGCCTCATCGCCCCGGATGACGCCTTCACGCTGGTTTCGGCGCTAAAGAAAGTCGTGAAAGTTCCCATCCAGCTCCATACCCACTTCACCAGCGGCATGGGTGCGATGGCTTACCTCAAGGCGGCGGAGGCAGGCGTGGACATCATCGATACCTGTCTGGCGCCTTTTGCCCTCCGCTCGGCTGAGCCGGCAATTGAGCCGCTCACCGTGGCCCTGCGCGGCACGCCGCGCGACCCCGGCCTCGACCTTGCCCACCTGCTCAACCTGGACGACTATTTTGAAAAAATTGCTCCCAAATACCGCGACTTCCTCGACCAGACCAAGCTATCGGTCATCGATACCAATGTGCTGGTGCACCAGATTCCGGGCGGGATGATTTCCAATATGGTGTCCCAACTGCGGCAGTCTAATGCCCTGCACCGCATCAAGGAAGTCTATGAAGAGGTGCCCCGCGTGCGCAAAGAGCTGGGCTATCCGCCGCTCGTCACACCGACGAGCCAGATTGTCGGCGTGCAGGCGGTGCAGAACGTCATCGCCGGGCGCTATAAGCTGGTCTCCAGCCAGGTGATGGACTACTGCTTCGGGCTGTACGGCAGGCCGCCCGCGCCCATCGACCCCGAGGTGCAGAAGCTCTGCCTCAAATACTACAAGAAGGGGCACACGCCCATCACCGTCCGGCCGGCAGATTTGCTCGAGCCGGAGCTGGACAAAGCGCGCGAGGTGGTCAAGGGCTTCACCACCGAGATTGGCGATATTCTGACCGCGGCGATTTACCCCATCACTGGACTACGCCTCCTGAAATGGAAATACGGTCTGGAGACGCCGCCGGCGGACGTCAGGGCTAAGACCATCGAGGACGTCAGGAAAGAAGATGACCTCATCGCTAAGGCCAAGGCGGGCAAGCTGGTCGAAAGGCCAACCGAGTAGTCTGGCATCGCTGAGGGGGGGATGGCTATGGAGTGGCTGGGGTATTAGCCGGGAATTCAGCATCTTCGCAACAGTCCAAATTTCTGTTAGAATTGCTTGATTGGAATGAGTTACTATTTAGGTCTGGACATCGGTTCGGTCAACGCCAAGATGGCGCTCCTTGACGGTGGCGGCAAGGTAGTCTATTTCGACGTCGAAAAAATCACCGCCAACCCCAAAGCCGCGGTCAATGCGCTCCTTTCTCGCTTGAGCATCAGGTTCCGGCTGGACGACATTACTTCCGCCGGCGTCTCCGGTTCCGGGAAGGGCGTTGTTCCCGCGGAATATGGGTGGGGGGAGTATAGCAGCCCACTGGCGATTGCTTCTGGACTGCTCAGTCGCCATCCCGATGTCAAAACAATTCTGCAGATTGGCGGCCAGACCTCCCTCGTTATCACACTGGAAGACGGGCTGAAGAAGCCCTGGAAAGTGGCCTCTAACCCGCTGTGCGCGGCGGGGACGGGGAGGTTCCTGGAACAGCAGGCGTACCGCCTGGGCATCAGCATGGCCGACTTTGCCAGCATCGCCCTGAAATGCCAGGGTCCCGCTCCCCGCATCGCCGCCCGGTGCAGTGTCTTCGCCAAGAGCGACCTTATTCACCTCCAGCAGAAGGGCGTTGCCGTCGAGTCGATGCTCTACGCCCTTTGCGAGAGTATTGTTCGGATGGTCGCTTCACTGCAAAAGGGCGCTTTCGCGGAGCCGGTTTACTTCGTCGGCGGCGTGGCGGCAAATAGCGCCATCGTCAAGGCGGCAAGCGAAGTTATCTCGGCGCGCAGCGGGCACGAGGTCAAAGTCACCGTGCCAGAAGACGCGCTGTATATTGAAGCGCTCGGTTCCGCTCTGCTTTCCCGTGACAAAACGTCAATAGTCAGTCTACTACCCGAATCAGATGTCCGCCAGCGCTATTTTGAAACGCCCAGACTCGAAGTGGCGGACATTCCGGGGAACGGCGGCAGTCCGGGGATAAAAGAGACGTGTGTTGGCTACCTGGGCGTGGACGTCGGCTCCACCAGCACCAAGGCCGTTATCATGGACGCGGACGGCAAGCGAATCCTCGTCAAGAACTATTTGATGACCGCCGGTCGGCCCGTCGATGCCGTGAAACAGGTCTTCCGCAATCTGCTCAAGGCCGGGGCGGAGAACGTGACCATTACCGGCGTGGGCGTGACCGGTTCGGGCCGGTACCTGGTGGGCAGCCTCATCGGCGCCGATTTGATTAAGAATGAGATTACGGCCCAGACCCGCGCTGCCGTGGATATCGACCCCGATGCCGATATCATTGAAATCGGCGGGCAGGACTCCAAGCTCGTCATCAAGCGCAACGGGGTGGTGGTGGACTACCAGATGAACAAAGCCTGCGCCGCGGGCACGGGGAGCTTCATCGATGAGCTGGCCGAGATGCTTGGCGTCAAGGTGACCAATGGCGATTTCGCCCGCCTTGCCTTCGCCGCGCCGTATACTATCGACCTCGGCACGCGTTGTGCCGCCTTTATGGGACAGGCCGTCCCCTCCGCCCAGCAGGAAGGCGTCCCTCTCGAAGTTGTCATCGCCAGTCTGGCTAACTCCATCGCCAAGAACTACCTGTCCAAGGTGGTGGGCAGCCGGAAACTGGGCAAGAAGGTCATCCTGACCGGCGCCGTCTTTTACAATCAAGCCGTCGTTGCCGCCTTCAAGGAACAGCTCAAGGACCGGAAGCTGACCGTGGCCGAGCATCGGGAAGTGAGCGGGGCCATCGGAGCGGCTTTGCTGGCGAAAGAGGCCGCCGCCGGCCCGAAATCGAAGTTCAAGGGCTTCCAGAAGGTCGTCGACAGCGAATGCAAGCTGTCCACCTTCATCTGCAAAGCCTGCGACAACAACTGCACCATCACCCGGATGCAGACGGCGGACGATAAGCCGACCTTCTACGGCAGCCGCTGCGATAAATATGACAGCACCCTCAGCCAGGCACGCCGCGAGACTTTCTTCGACGAAAGAGAGAAACTGCTTTTCCGGGATTATAAGGAAAACACGGGCAGCGGATTTCTGGTGGGTATCCCCAGAGCATTGCTTGCCTATGATTATGCGCCTCTGCTTCTCGGTTTCCTCAACGCGCTGGGGGTAAGGACTCTCCTCTCCGGCAAGACGACCAAGGAGATTATGGAGCAGTCGGTGGAAGTGAGCTACACCGATAGCTGTTTCCCGGTGAAGCTCGTCCACGGGCATATTGCCTCGCTCAAGGACAAAGTCGACTTCATCCTGTACCCCTGCTTCATCCGGCTGGGACGGAAAGAGGGAGAGGAGAACCAGAAGTACGCCTGCCCCCTGGTGCAGGCATCGCCGTTCATTGTCCGCCAGGTGCTCGACCTGGGCGAGCGGCTACTCAGTCCCATCATCGACTTCAGTCTCGGCGACGAGGAGGTTATTCATAATCTCACTGATGTTGCGCTGAAGCTGGGTTTCAGCAAAGACGCCGGTCGGCAGGCGGCGCAGGCCGGGATTGCCGCCCAGCAGAAGTATGATGTCGACCGTGCCGCCCTGGGTGAGAAATTGCTCAGGCAGTTGAAAGAGACGGGCGAGCTGGGCGTTGTCCTGCTTACCCGCTCCTATATGTCGCAGGACGCGGGCGCCAACCTGGGCATCACCGAGAAGCTGGCGCAGCTGGGCGTCGTGCCCATTCCAATAGACTTCTTGCCATTAGCATCGATAAATCCCTTTGACTACTCTGACCGTCCCTACTGGTCGTACGAGAGCAAGTTCATCGCCGCCAGTGTCATCACGGCAAAAGACCCTCAGCTTTACGGGCTGGCGCTGACCAACTTCGGCTGCGGCCCTAACTCCTTCATCATCGGCCTGCTGGAAGACATTATGGGCGGCAAGCCCCTCGGGCAACTGGAGATTGATGAGCACGCCGCCGAGGCCGGCATCGTCACCCGGCTGGAAGCCTTCGTCGATACCATCAGGAGCTACGCCCGCTCCGGTAAGCCCGCGGAGGTCAACCGAGAAGACATCTACCGGGGTAGCACCACGGTCATCAGTGCCAGCAAGACCCTGCTCATCCCGCGGATGTCGCCCCACGCCGACGTCGTCGCCGCGGCAATGCAGGCTTACGGGGTGCGGGCCATCGTCCTCCCCGAACCTGACGAACGCAACATCCTGTACAGCAACACAGTGACCACGGGCACGGAGTGCCTGCCCTACCGGGTGACGCTGGGCGGGTTTATGCGCGCCTTCTATGAAAACGGCACCGACTTCAAGAACGCGGAAGGCTTTATGTCCGGCTCCTACGGTCCGTGCCGGCTGGGCAAGTACGCCATCGAGCAGGGCCTGGTGCTCAAGGACATCGGCTTCAACCTGCCCATCCGCAGCACCAACTCTAACAATGCCTACCGCGACCTGAACCTGGGCACCGAGTTCGAGCGGCTCGCCTGGAAAGGTATCGTCGCTATCGATTGCCTGGAGAAATTGCTCTGGCGCACGCGGCCCTATGAAAAAGTGAAGGGTGAGGCGGAGAAGCTCTTTGAGGTTTACCTGGGGCGTATCGCCGACCGCATCCGCCGGAAAGAAATCTACGCCGATGTCCAGCGTCAGGCGGTTGCCGACTTCACGGCGCTAATAGATACCAGCCTGCCCAAGCGACTCCTCGTCGGCATTAACGGCGAGATTTTCCTGCGCACCAACAAGTTCAGCAACAACAATCTGGTCAAGGTGTGCGAGGCGGCGGGGCTGGAAGTGGTTGTCTCGCCGATGGGCGAGTGGATTAAGTACACGGCCTACCGCAACCTCGAGGACGCGGTCAAGAACCGCGCTCTGAAGAAAATGGTCAAGAGCTACATCCGCAAGCGTGTCCAGGAGTATGATGAGCACAAGATAGAGTCTTGCTATCAGGGCGCGTTGAACGGCAGGGAGCCTTCCACCGCCGCGATTCTGGAAAAGTCCGCCGAGCATCTCTCCCCGCGCTGTGGCAGTGAGGCGGTGCTGAGCATCGGAAGTGGGGTGGAGTGGCTGGAATCGCCTCATTTTGCCGGCGTCATCTCGGTAATGCCCCACGGGTGCATGCCCGGCGGCATCGTGGCGGCGATGTCAGAGAAGTTCAGCGCCATCTACCAGAAGCCGTGGATTAGCCTGACTTATGACGGCTTCCTGGAGACCAACAATCTCACCCGCGTCAACAACTTCGCCGAAATCATCCGCTTCTGCCGTCAGGAATCCCGGGCGTAGCCTCGCTGGCAGTACGCTATGGACAAAAACTGGCACAACCTCAGCCCGGATGAAGTCCTGCGCGAGCTGAAGTCCAATCGCCCCGGCCTCAGTGAAGCCGAAGCGGCGGCCCGCCTGCGCCAGTACGGCTACAACGAGCTCAAGGGTAAAAAGAAGACCTCGCCGATTATTGTCTTTCTGAGCCAGTTTCTCAGCCCGCTCATCTATGTCCTCCTCATCGCGGCGATAATCTCCGCGGTCTTGCAGCACATTTTGGATGCCGGCGTCATTATGGGCGTGCTTTTGCTGAACGCCACCATCGGCTTCATCCAGGAGACCCGCGCCGAGAAAGCGATGGAAGCGCTGGTGCGGATGGCCGCGCCCAGGGCACGGGTCCGGCGCGACGGCAAGATGGCGCTCATTCCGGCGCGCGAGATTGTCCCCGGAGATATTTTCATCCTGGAGACGGGCGATAAAGTCCCGTCTGATGCCCGGCTTATCGAGGTCTCCAATCTCAAGGTCAATGAGGCCATGCTCACCGGCGAATCGATGCCGGCGGACAAGCACTCCGAGACCCTCTCCGGCGAGGTGCCGGTGGCGGAGAGAAAGAATCTGGTCTATTCCGGCACCATCGTCACTTACGGGCGGGCGACCGCCATCGCCGTGCAGACCGGTATGTCGACCGAGATTGGAAAAATCGCCACGGCAATTCAGGAAATCAAGCCGGAGCAGACCCCCCTGCAAAAGAGCATCGGCAAGCTCAGCCGCTATATTAGCATCCTTTTTCTGAGCATAGTCGCCGTCCTGATACTGGTGGGCGTGCTCAAGGGGTTGGGCCTGCTCGATATGTTCCTGCTGGCCGTGGCGGCGGCGGTCTCGGCAATTCCGGAAGGCTTGCCGGCGGTAGTTACTGTTGTTCTGGCAATCGGCATGCGGGCGATGGCGCGCCGCAACGCCATCATCCGCAAGCTGGTGGCGGTAGAGACGCTGGGTGCGGCCACGGTCATCTGCTCGGACAAGACCGGCACGCTGACGATGAACGAGATGACCGTGCAGCGCGTCTACGCCGATGGCCAGGTGGTTGAGGTCACCGGCCAGGGCTACGAGCCGGTGGGCGAGTTCCGCCGCCAGGGGCAGGCTATCACTCCTGGGAAAGAGCCGACCCTGGCTTTGCTACTCAGGATTGGCGCTCTCTGCAATGACGCTTTGCTCACCTGCGAGGGTGACACCTGCAATATCTTCGGCGACCCCACCGAAGGCGCCCTGGTGGTGGCGGCGGCGAAAGCCGGGATGGTCAAAGAGAAGCTGGAGCTGGCATTCCTGCGGCTGGACGAAATCCCCTTCCAGAGTGAGAAACAATATATGGCCACGCTCCATCCCCGCGACGGGGGAAAGGTGGCTTACGTCAAGGGCGCGGTGGAGCGCCTGCTGAACCAGACAGCCTCCATCTTCAAAGACGGCCGGGCGGTGCCCATCACGCCTGATGATGTTCAGACCATTATGGCGGCCAACTTGTCGATAGCTCAGGAGGCGATGCGGGTTATCGCCATCGCCTACACGGAGTTACCACCGGAGCACGAGGGTCTGAAGGATGAAGACCTGCGGGGGCGTCTGGTGTTTGTGGGGCTGGTGGGTATGGCCGACCCGCCGCGCCAGGAGGTCAAAGAAGCGGTACGCCTCTGCCACGAGGCCGGCATCAGAGTGGTTATGGTCACCGGCGACCACAAAGTGACTGCGGAGGCTATCGCGCGGGAGTTGGACCTGCCCAGGGGCGAAGCGGTCACCGGCGCCGAACTGGCGAAGATGTCCGACGAAGAACTCAAGAAGGAAATCGAAAATATCTCGGTCTTCGCCCGTATCGAGCCTTTGCACAAGCTGAAAATCGTCAACGCTCTGAAGAGTCGCGGCGAAGTGGTGGCGATGACCGGCGATGGCGTCAATGACGCCCCGGCGCTCAAGGCGGCGAATATCGGCATCGCGATGGGCATTACCGGCACGGATGTCGCTAAGGAAGCCGCCGATATGGTTCTGGCCGATGACAATTTCGCCTCGGTGGTGGCGGCGGTGGAAGAAGGCCGGGCTATCTTCAATCGACTGCGCAACTGCGTTTTCTTCCTGCTGAGCACCAACCTGGGCGAGCTGATTGCCCTGACGCTCTCCGTATTCTTCGTCGGGCAGGTGCCGATGCTGCCGGTGCAAATCATCTGGAATAACCTGGTCACGGACACCGCCGTAGACATACCGCTGGGGCTGGAACCCAAATTTGGCGATGAGCTGAAGCAGCCGCCCCGCCACCCCCAGGTAGGGCTGCTTTTTCCGGGGATGCTCCTCCGTATCCTG
>Ga0315288_10005115_pt1 | contig 16681 bp, 16 predicted proteins | sample YL17G11_20_MG_FD_203454 | JGI IMG/M metagenome (GOLD analysis project Ga0315288, IMG submission 203454) | Sediment microbial communities from Yellowstone Lake, YNP, Wyoming, USA - YL17G11_20 | ecosystem: Environmental > Aquatic > Freshwater > Lake > Sediment | place: USA: Wyoming | collected... | reverse complement strand
CTGAAGGCCATGAAAGAAAAGACATCGCTGAAAGTAAAGTTGAATCATTCCGCTCTGTATGGATCAGACAGCGACCGCCCTCTTATGCTTACAAAGACACAAGTAGCAAAAATAGAGAAAGCCAAACGGGCAGGAAAGGGAGCCGACCTCATACTATCACCGAGTCAGCTGAAATCATCGTACGGTGTATCTGAAACACTAGGATATGGATGGGCTTCTATCCTTGGAGCATTGGCCCCGATGGCTATCGATGCTATTAGCGGACTAATCAAGAAGAAAGGCAAAGGCATGAACGAAAATCTTGCAAAGATTGAAGGCGGATGCGCCGATTGCCCCTACTGTAACGGCTCAGGTATCCTAGCAGACATCGCGAACGTTCTTGAAAAGCCATTCGTGAAGAAGCGCCAGCCCCCACCTAGACCAGGGCCGCCAAGGATGGGACCGCCAAGGATGCCACCAAAAGGCCGAGGTATATCAGCAAAGAAGATAGTAGCACCCAGGGCACCGCCGATGCGTCTACCAGAATATACCGGGCCAGCGCCCCAGCAGATGCGTATGCCAGAATACAGCGGGCCGATATACAGAGGGCCGACCGACCAAAACAGACCCCCAAAAAAAAAGATTCCGATGCAAGGAGGGAACGGCTTCGAATCGGGACCGGGACAACTATTCTAGATACGAAAGTACAACCACTATCGACCGATGATCTAAATCAAATCGCGGCATCAAGGAACATCCCGAACTTCCGCGTACTAATGCATAATGATCTTCCAAGAACCCAGATCAGACCATTAGACAACATCATAGTCAATCTAGATAGGAGAATAAACGGGGGCGGTACTCATTGGGTTGCCATTATAAACAGCCCGAAACTAGACTACTGTCTCTATTACGATCCTTTTGGTGTAGCCCCTTCAGACATCATAAAGAAATTCGCAAATAAGTCAGGTAAACCAGGAAAATACCAGAATTCACAGATCCAGAACTTCAAAAGCTCAGCATGCGGGTACTTCTGTCTGTATGTCTTGGACAAGTTCAACAAAGGAAACAACCTCTATGATATATTCTACGGATTCGATCAGAAGCCTGAAGTCATGAATGAGAAAATAATCAGAAAATACGCGTCAGAAATGGTATAAGAAAAAACTAATATCCTAATATAGAAATGTCAGAAGATACGATTGTACCAGTAACAGTAGTACCTGAGAAGCGATTGCGGGGAAGGCCGAAGAAGATCAAGGAAGTAGAAGTCAAGGAACCGGTTAAGCGCGGCCGACCTATAAAGAACGGGGCGGGTATAGATAGGACAGCCCTATCTAAAGAGGATCGAATTAGATACGATGCCTCTAGAAGGTATAGGGAATACTATGCAAGGAATAGCGCCCGTTTATCAAAGGAGAAGAGCGACTATCAGCGTGCGGCTAGGCAAGCTCAAAAAATTGAAAATAATTAAACGCGTTTTAGCGTAAGGAATTGAAATATTATATAGTACTATATAATATATAGCTATTACAGCGATGTCTCAGAAGCAGATCAAGCAGACTAGGCCAGCCAGGTCTACAACAGATGTAGAGCCGTTTGAAGAGCGATTCCAGAAGTATACGCCGTTGAAGCCGGGGCATATCTTCTATAAGGACAGGCAGATCGATCTAGATGGGAAATTCGCTAAGGCAAATCGGCGAGCCATAAAGGCGTACATAAACCAGCGCGCCATGCTGTACAGCGCCATGTTACACCGGGGCGAGATCACCGGGTTCTACGGGCTGATCACTCACCGCGTTAAGTTTACCGATGAAGATATCGCAAATCTTATGGCGATCCTTGGTGATAATCATTATTATGCCATAATCCGAATGAACGACGGTACGAAGATGATTATAACTCTAACACAATTCTCACGGGATAAGTTCGCGAAGATGCTCAAAGGAGACTACTATAATGAACATGAGGTTGCTATGTATGGTTCGGATATGATCAATACGGCATACATCGCAGGTATTAATACCATCGATATACGAGCGAGAACATACTACAAATCGACACGCGTCTTCAAGAACCGTGGAGGCTCAAAGTTCTTCCCATACATTAATACGACAGAGATCGATCTGACAGAGTATCAGATCATCCGAGATATCAAGACTGAGGTTGATCATCTTAAGAAGCATTGTCTGATCAATAGCCTAGAACGATGTGGAGTAGATCAGGCTCTTGTAGACTCTATTAGACTAATGTTCGATGATAGTAATTACTTCGATCATAAGGAACTAGTGAAAGTAGCCGATATCATCAAGATGACTATCGAATTATATAGTATCTGTGATGGTGAAAAGAAGGATACAAGAATCGTAAGATACGGAGACTATGAGACTAGTATCAAGATCGGAAGCATAGAAAATCATTTCTTTCCAATTAAACAGACCAAGTACACAGAGTACTCTATCAAACACTATTCTGAGGTGAAAGATCAACCGAGATGGAACGAGATATCAGACAAACGTAGTGGTGGTAGGGGATATATTCGTCGATCGAACACAAAGACTATCACATCCATGCGCATGATAAAGCTATTACTAGATGGCGGCCGTTTAATAAAGGAACCAGCCATCTTAACACACATCAATAACTATCGTATGGATCAAAATCCATCTATCAAACTATGTGATAGACTTGAACCATTCCAGAGGGAGTTCAAACAGAAGGATTTAAATGAACCAGTAGAACGGAGAGTATTCTATGCCCAAATAGAAACGGACAAATCACACGAGCCAATCAAGACGCATATACTTGGATCGAATGATAATGAGCCTATTTCATTCAAAAATGAAAGAACTTCGTGCGTCTACTACTTACTTGATGGTGCGGTAAAATATAGATACAAAAAGATGACGATTATCTACTTCCATAACTTGCGCTATGCCTACAATGTAATGAAGAAGTACATGCATGTCACGAATGTTGTACAAAAGGGTTCGATTATCTATAGCGTTGATATTATACACAATAATGTGCGTATGAGTCTACGCGATTCATCGAAGCTACTAATGTGCCGCGAGGATGAACTACCGTATCTGATGGAAGTGAAGCATAGTCATCCCCTACAAACCTACAAGGCCGCTATGGAAAAGTTCGAACAGAATATCAAGGCGATCACAGGCCTATGTATTCACGACTTTATCACAATCTCAAGTCTAGCAGATCACTATGTAAAGACCAAAGGCGCATATAACGGCATCTATGAATCAACTGGCATCCTACGGGAATATCTTAGTTCAGGCCTGTACGGTGGGAGATGCTCTGTTCTTGAATCTGTCAAGAAGACGGTCATCGAGAAACGCGTTCAAGATCTAGATGCAAATGCGCTCTATCCTAGTGCCCTAGTTAGGTGTAGCAAAGAACGGGGTATCCCTAAAGGCGCATGCAAACGAATTCAAGTGCGTTCTAAGGAAGAACTAGATGCGTTCGACTACTACGTCATAACAATCGACATCACGAAGATCGGAAAGAGACAGCAGATCCCGTTCATCCCAGTACGACCAGACAACAAGGACGACCCGATCAAGTATATCAACGAGCTTCCCGACGGCAAGCCTCATAGGATCGTAGTAGATAGGGTGACGCTAGAAGACTTCATCAAGTATCATGAGATCGAATACACCATCATCGATGGGGTCTACTATGATGGCGGATTCAATAAGACAATCGGCATAGTGATGCAAGAGCTCTACGATAGCCGTACAGCTAATGCGAATATTAAATCGATGTACACGACGATCAAGCTACTGATGAACTCTGTTTATGGGAAGAGCATCCAGCAGAGGTACAAAGAGAAGACGATCATAATGAGCAAGGGCGAAGAGTTCGACAACTACCGCTATAATCATTTCAATCAGATCAAGCAGTACGTGAAGATTAACGACCATCAGTATCTAGTGACGAAGAACAACGTAGATGCATCATACTCAATGCCCATCGTAGGCCTACTAACATACAGCTATTCGAAGATGATCATGAACGAAGCTATGTCTATCGCGAATGACAACAGCATTCAGATCTACTATCAAGACACAGACTCTATGCATTTGGATTATGAGAAGATACGTCTATTAGAGAAGTCTTATGCTCAGGCATATGGCCATAGTCTCATCGGGGACGGGCTTGGTCAGTTCAAGTTCGATTTCAAGATGGAACATGCATCAGAAGACATCTATGCCATCCGTTCGATCTTCCTAGCGCCAAAGTCTTACATCGATGTTTTAGAAGGCCGGAATGAAATAACTGGACAGATCATTCAAGAGTATCACTATCGGATGAAGGGTGTCAATCATAGCGCGATGGATTATCATGCAAATAAAGAATTCGATGGAAAGATGGATGCTCTGTACGAACATCTATGCAAAGACAAGATACTGATTACTCTAAATCCGGAAGAGATCGATATGTATACATACGCCCCTCTTGGCGTGCTGACTAAGCCATCTGGTCAGTGTCATAAGATGCTGGCGTTCTAACTCATAAATACAAACCCGCCCATGATATCCCGATGCATGGCCTTGGGAAGTTTTCCCTGTATGAATAGCCTATCCGCTAGCTGACTGATCTCATCCTGAAGCTCTTCATTAGGATAGTTCCCGGCCTTAGCTTCAGAGATCAGAAGAATAAGGCGATCCATATCCGGGTCATCATCATCAGAGACCTGCCCTCTTCCTTCTTTTTTCACTCTTTTTGTTTCGAAATAGTTCTGAGCTATTTTCAACTTCTTGGATGTAGGGGATACATCACTTGTATGCTTCATTAACTTTGAAAGATTTTTCACAGCTAGATCCGTGTACATCTTCCTAGGATTAGTACGTCTAGTCAGGATATCGATAGTGCTCTGATCGGCCGGCTCATCGACAATGATCTGACCGCCTTTCGTAGCCCGTAGCCTCAGCTTATTGTAGAGCCGCGGGACATCGACATCGATATCAGAACCAAATCGGCCGCCCGAAATCAGATAGGCTTCCGGCTTAGATGGGCGACCCGCTGACTTAGGGTTCTGCTTAGCATACGGTGATACCTTAGGCGCCGGCTTACGGCCTGGCTTGGCTCTTGGCTTTACACCGAAGCCCGTAACAAGAGCCGCGACATCTTGATCCTTTGGCGGCCTATTCGCTCCAAGTCTAGCCCGACCGTACCGGATAGAATTGACAAGGAAATTACCGTACTCAGCTAATGCCCTAGGATAGAGATCCCACTTGTACTGCGTATCGTAAGTGTTACGCTCACTATAACCCGCTAGCTCTTTCTCCACATTCCGATAGATCCTATAACTGAAGAATAGCATGAACTTTGTCTGCGGCTCTACGAACGTAGTAGTAGATGTACCGCCCGTAGCTGCTCCCGTAGATGGATCAACCTCCTGAACAGTGACATCGTTACCCCTGAACGATAGAATGCCGATGACTTGAGGGGTTGCGATATAGAACACGTTCAGGCCGGTATGATACTTAGCCGTGTTAGTAGGCTCGAACCCCTTAGTTAGCATCTCACTAACTAGTGTAGACTCGCCCCGATAGAGAAGCTGGCCCTCCATAAAATTAGAGAAGCCCTGAACATCCATTGCTGCAAGAGTAGGATAGTCAGACCACGATGATATACCGGGAACAGTTCGGACGGCCTTGATCTTGTTTAGTTTATCAGCCCCACTGTACTTGCCATCGCTAGCCCTGTCTATCAGATCGATGTACTCTGCTACATCTTTCGCGGATAGGGATGCCATGAGGCCCATCTTCTTCAGACTCTTATAATCTAAAAGCAAAGCCCAAAGCATCGGCCGTGTAATCTTGAAGAGTACAACACCCTGCGTAGGCGTATTGACTTCCATCTCCATCGGCGTCTTTTTGAAGTTATAAGAGACCGGTGACCCGGCTATCTCATTCGGATGAACCTGTAGATCTAGCTCCAACTTAGGATTCTTTGGAACTAGATCAGGCCGCTGGTTAGTGAAGTACTCTAAGATCTGCTCCATCGATTTAGTCTGCAAGATATTCACGATCTCATTCTGCTCTGGTAAAGATAGCTGAGCGTTATCACCCTTCTTCTTCAAAGCATCGACGATAGGTGCCGCCTCATCCGCGTACTGTTTCTTCTGCGACGCTTCGATACCGGCCCTCTCATCTATCGCTCCCTTAAAGTCAGATGATAGGCTAGACACCTTTTCTAGTATGGCCTTATACTCCGCAAGAGACTTAGGCTGTTCAAAACCGCTGAAAGACATATACTATCTATATCGTATAATTTTCTTCATCCTACCGATTTATGATGAAGAGACGCATGAATCGATTTTCTAATATTCTTGTATACGATTCATGGAAGACTATGATGCCATTATCAACAACGACCCCAAGCTCAAGGATATTCAGCTTGTGATAAAACAGAATGAATCGCATCTACCCAAGCATCCTGCTCTATGCCTTTTAGTAGGGCCGACGGCGTGCGGGAAGACTAACGTGATGCTCAACCTCTTGTTCGGGAAGAAAGGATCGAAGGATAATAACTGTCTGAACTACAGCCGGCTCTTTGTCTTTACAAAGGATCTCCGTGAGCCCAAGTACGTCTATATACAGAATCAGATGGAATCGATAGCCCATAAGATCGGGGTACCTCTCGATGAGATTTATAAGGCTAGTGAAGACCTCGCAGACGTGCCTAAACTGTCTGACTTAGACGATGAGGATTGCAAGAACAAGATGTCTGTCATCATATTCGACGATATGATAAATGAAAAGAACCAAGACATGATCAAAGAGTTCTACAAGGCAGGCCGTAAAAAGAACTTTTCTATCTTCTACCTTGGTCAGTCTTATCATCGGATCCCGATCTTCATACGGCAGCAGGCTAACTACGTCTGTCTATGGCAAAGCCCGAACAAGCGTCAGATTAATAATCTCGCCCAAGACCTCAGTGGGAATGAGGACAACACTACGTTCAGGAAGATAGTGACAGAGGCTACTAAGGAACCCTATAGCTTTCTAGTGGTAGACGTAGGGGCCAAGGACAAGCGGCTCAAGTATAGAAAGGGCTTCACCGGCATAGGCAAGTGGGATGACCAGCCTTCTACGGATGATATAGAAGGGGGATACTGTGAGCCAGAGCCAGCAAGACCTAGGCCGACCAGGGCTAAGAGTCAGCCCCAGGCTGATAAGATGAAACGTATAAGTACAAGAGGTACATCGTACCCCTTCTAGTAAATCAATGGAATAGTTTAGGTGCCGTCAATAACTTGAGGCCCGGGTCATACTCAAGCCGCTGTTCGATGGTCTCACGATCATGCGTAAGAGTCTTGCGTGCTTGCTTGGCGATCTCAGGTGTGATATCCTCAGGCATCCTATTGCAGTGAGGCATGATCTTCAGGTGGAACGCCTCGTCTTCGAACTCATACCGCCTGTGGTAGCAGGTGACTATCCATTCGCAGACCTTAAAACGCCTCCTGTAGAGGTTCTTGTAGAACAGCCCCCGGATCTCCCGGATGCTCATGCTGTTCCCAGCCTCCCGCAGTCTACTGACTGTGTAGAGTTCAGACACGGTGGTCTCTAGGTAGTACTCGTCTTTGATTGATAGCTTATAGCTCATCTCGCTTATCTAAATAGTTATAGTGGCTATTCTTTAAGCCATTTCTTACGCTTAAATTCTTACGGTTTTATGTGCATCATATATGAAGTACATGTATATCACACATGAAGTACATACCTATCTGATACAGAGGCCTATGAGCAGGGCCCGAAATCGGTCTAAGGGGGGTACCCGGGGGTTCAGGGCCTAAAATCGGGCTAAGATGCAGAGGCCTATGACGAGGGCTCAGAATCGGCCTAAGGATATCCCGCTGTATATGGGAATCATATGTAAAGTACATGTACTTCATGTGTAAAGTACATGAATTATCGCGAATACTATAAGAATTAAAGCGTAAGAAATGGCTTAAATAATAGACTCTATAACTATTTAGACAAGCTAGATGAGTGCTAAGAGCCTTATGAAGATGAACAACGCCGATATGATTATCGATGCCCTGAAGCGCGGAGCTGACAAGGCGCTACCCCTTGCGGAGATCAGGAAGCTGATCAGGGGGTGTGATCGGTATGGGATCTATCCTGTGATTAGGTGGATCGTACTGTACTCTATCCATAGGTATAACCTATCAAAGTATGACCTAGCGCCATATCATGTATATTCATGGTGTGGGGGTATCAACGATACAGTTCTCTGTGAAGGACTAACCGATGTACTACGGTCGCGCTATTCGTTCAACCTGAACTTAGACGAAATCGATGGCCCTGAAAATGAATAGCCTAGTATAGAACGCGTTGGTAATTGCTTAAGAAATAAATTCTATTATAATAGTATAATGGAATTAGAACACTGTGATAGTGCTGAGGCGCGCAAGGATAGGAAGACCAAGATGGCTATTAGGAGGGCCGCCGATGCCAAAGAGAGAGCCGAGTGGAAGCCGTCAAAGGAAGGGGCTGCGGCATGGGAAGCCTTTGAGAAGTACTGCGAGAGTAAGAAGGCTCAGACCGATTGGGATGCCCGGGTCGATGCCGATAAGAAGAAACTCATCCGCAAAGTCATACAAGAACATAAGGAACGCGCCAAGATTCGCCAAGAGGGGAAGAAGCTACCCCCCAAGATCATGGGTATAGATGCCTTTCACGATCAGATATTCAAACGCGTTTAAGTGCGTTCAGCCGTAAGTAATTTATATATAAGAGATATATAAATAATGTCGTTTGACGATGAACTGAAGAAGTACACTGATGTGTACATGGCTGATCGGGCTATCGAAGCCGAAGAAATAGAAGCCGATGACGGGGTGCTAGTTGATGAGCTTGAGAAAGAGATATACGAGATAGACGATGAGGTGAATAGGTACGTGAACGGAAAGATCTACAAACTGAGCAGTGAGATTGGGGGTGTGTTCTACATCGGGAGTACTGGCATTGGCCTATCTAGACGTATGGCGATGCATCGTTGTCAACATAAACGGTATGGAAAGGGATACGATCATTATAGGACATCAAATAAAGTTCTAGAATATCCTGATGCTAAGATCGAACTCATTGAAGACTATCCATGTGCATCCCGTAAAGAACTAGAGAAGCGTGAGGGCGAGTATATTAAGAATGCTGGCGCTGAGTGTATTAATCACAACGTTCCTGGTCATACTTCAGATGCAAATTATTGGAAAGAGGCGAATAGAAGGAAGTACCTCAAACGTCAAGGCATCAACTGCCCTATCTGTTTTGATACTGTTCTATCATACAAGTACAATAGGCATGTCGGATCTCATACGGTTGATGAGGTACGGTATTATAAAGATCTAAAGTTCAATGCTATGATCGAATATGTCGATTACATGAGCAAGCAGTTAGGATGGGCTGGGCTGGACCCGTTATCCTCTAGAGCCAAGAGTATAGCCATGACACGATACTAGTAGCTTCATCATTTGTCGTCTTTTGGCGCTTCAATTTACTTTGATCGAATCCCTTGATTTGATCGAAACACTTCTGACGTAGCGGTATCATCTTAGCGTCTGGTAGGCTCTTGAACTCTTTGATCACCTCATCCATCTTACTGATCAGATTTGACTTTGGTTTTACTTGTTTTGCGAAGATGCTGGGGTACTCTGTTATCAGTTTCTTCCTTGGAATAGGGATCGCTATGGTCTGTCTAAGATTAAGATGATCAGAAGAGCCTCCGTCATCATAATAGTCGTCAGTAGTACTAATAAGACAGGGATCAAAATCAAATACCCCAAGATCGTCAGAAGTTGTGCTAAGTTCAAGGCTAGAACTATCGGCGTCTCCATCATAGGACATTATATATGTCTATATATATAGAACCGCCTTTTTTTATGTCGGACCTGAAACCTGTCGAAGTTGTTGATGATACATCTTCTGATGATATTCATACATCGGACATAGACGAAGAACTTCTGAAGCAAGATGAGAAGAATCTTGAAATCAAGAAAGAGGTACCGGTGAAGACTTACTGTATCAAGTGTAAGGTGAAAACAGATTCCGGCGAATGTCAGTTCTTCAGATCGAAGAATCTTGTCAACATCAAGAAATCGAAGTGCGTTAAGTGCGGCATATGGAAAACGTCGTTCATTAAAAACAATTCAGATGTGCCGGCTGATAAGATCGTCAAGAATAGCGTTCTACGAACCAAGAGCAAGAAAGAGATTACTGAAGAGACATACAAGTATCGCGAGCTGAAGCTAGAGTGCTATGAGAAGCTAGATGCTAATCCTAATATGCCTGCTGAAGAACAGAAAATTGTTCGGAATATCATTTCGGATCTCAATAAAAAGATAGAAGAACTGAACAAAGAAATCAGTAAAGTCGATGATGCTAAGTACGAAAAAAGAATCCGGATATCATAATATAAGAGATGCCAAATCCTTGGGTCGAACATGTGAAACGTTATGCCCGCGAGCATAATATGACTTACGGCTGTGCTATTACGAAAGCCGGTGCCACTTACGTACGTATGTCTGACGATGAGAAAGCCAAAAGGAAGGCTGCTGCTAGACGTAGTACTAACAAGGCCGCTGTCGTCGAGGAAGAATATGAAGAACCAGTACAGCGGCGTGTTAGATCATCTAGGACGAAAGCGGATGCTAGAAAAATATATCGAATGCTGAGAACTGATGCAAGACGTAAACCAATACGCTATACTGTTAACGATCTTATTGAACGATTGAAATTTCTTTACATGTCTAGACCTAAATCGGTCAAAGCCATACAGAAGCGTGACGATGATATCGATCAGCTTGAACAACAGATCAAGAGGATTGAGGCTCAGATGGCTGAAGAACCTGAATCTGTTAGGAAGAACGAACCGGCTGCGGCTAAACCCAAGGGCATGACACCTAGACAGAAATGGCGTGAAGAGCATGCCACTGCATTGAAACTGAGAGAAGAGGTACCCGGTCGAATTCGCAAATTTTAATTTTTATTGTCATTGTTATATTATAATGCCAAACCCTTGGATAGAACACGTCAAGAAGTATGCTAGAGATAACGGTATCACATACTGTAGCGCCATTTCTCAGGCCGGACCGTCTTATCACGCCATGAAACGGAAACAGCCTACACAACGGGAAAGCACTAGAACCAGAAGGCCGCCTGCTCTTGCTCCAGGTGAATTTAGTGATATCGCTAGAGAGCGTGATAGGGATAGTATGCCATGGTCAGAACTTGATAGTAAGGCTAAGTATCTCATGTCAAAGTCTATCCCTATTAGACCGAAGCGCCAAGCTGCAAAACCTAAGGCGTTCAATGTAACAGCAAAACAGCATCGTACAAATATGCTGACTACGAGAATGCAATCTGCTAGGTATTCTGATAAAGAACTTGATCAGAAAATAAAGGCACTGATGTCAAAGTCTATCCCTGCTGCTAAGCCTAAGCGCCAGGCTACAAAACCTAAGCGCAAGACTGCTAAACGTACTGATAAAGAACGCGATCGAGCGATACAGGCGGTACATGCGAAGAAAAATAAGGATGCTAATAAAATTATCGTAGATGGTCTTACTTTGAAACAGATTGAACAGGCTGTATTACATCGTACCGCTAGTCCCAAACTTCTAGATAAACTAGAGGATTTAGTCGCTGAAGGCTATGTACTGTCTGAGGAACAATATGATCGTCTTGTCGCTTTGGGTACTGCTAGATCTAATCTTCGGCTATATCCGAATGATGATGTTTTTATAAATAGTAAAGAGGCTGGAATTATTAGAAAATTAAATGCAACAACTGATATGCTTCCACATCGTTTTCATGATGAAGATGAAGATGAATATTATTAACCTTGATATATTATAATGCCATTGAACCCTTGGGTCGAATATGTAAAGAAATATGCCAAAGAACACGGAATCACTTATCGTGATGCTACATCTCTTGCCGGGCCATCTTATCACGCTATGAAAGAACGAAAACCAGCCAAAAAGGCCCAGCCTAAACGTACACGCTTACCGCCTGCTCTTGCTCCAGGTGAATTTAGTGATATCGCTAGAGAGCGCGATAGGGATGGTATGTCATGGAAAGAACTTGATAGTAAGGCTAAGCATCTCATGTCAAAGTCTATCCCTACTAGGCCGAAGCGCAAAGCCGCTAAGCCGAAAGCCGCTAAGCCGAAAGCCGTTAAATCTGAATCTGCTAGTGAATTCAGACGTCAGTTCATGGATATCTTCGGCGGACTTGATGATATGCCTAAGCCGATAAGAAGGGAAAAGCCTGTCTATGCTGATCAAATGACGCCCCGAGAGAGAGCCGAATTACGTAAGACTGATCCCGATCTGTATTTTAGTCTTTTCGAATAATTATTAGATTAACTCATGTCGTTCATGAATTAATTACAATTGCGCTGCCGTTCCAATTCTGATATATCGAGGCCTTTACCCAATACTTTCGGATTCGCTTGATAGTATGCTCTTTGAGCTGCTGCTGCTTGGGCTGCTGTCATATGAGTCAAATCGGGCATTCTTGTAGCTTGATTCGCCTGTAGACGGACGTACTCTTGATCTTTTGGCGATAGAGCCGCGAACTGCTGGCGTGTAGTTGTATACGATCCATTCGGACCGGGATCTAGATCGTTCAGCATTACTGCGGATAGACGATTCTTGAGGTCTTCTACATCTCCCTGTCTATCATGATACATCTGATATATTATGCTTTTACCGGATGTCTTGCTCTGTTCTGATATGTTTGCTTCGTTTAATGCTTTTAGAGCCTCATTCTGCGCTCTTCCTGTTGCTCCCATTGCCTCCCTCACTTTGCCCTCATTGACATAGTTCTGGATAGCTGACCCTAAGCCTGCGAATACGTATGAAATAGCTTCACCGGCCCCTGGTACGCTTGTCTTGCCTGCTACTGCTGATGCTATGTCACCGATCGCGTTTGTTATGTCAGCCGCTGATCCTTTAGTCGGATTAGTGTAATTCTGATACAGTTGTTGTGCTACTGTACCTGTCGGATGAGGTAGATCACTGTATGATGCGATGATAGTGTTCTTTGTAGCGCCCCCATAGATCCCATAACCTAGACGCTGTAGTTCTAGGCCGTCGATACCATTCCCAACCCAATGATAGTCCTTACCCGTTTGTTGATTAAATTCATATACTTTTTCCCATTTTTTATTATCGATACCATTCCCGAACACCGATGAGCCATGTATGAGACGATTAATACGATTCGCGAAGTTCGTAATCTTATCAGCGATACCTGATACTGTTTTACTCACGTTCTGGGTCACGTTTTGAAGTATAAAATCTTCGCCCTGCGTCTCATTTATCTTCATCCCATTCGCATCCAAAATATTGCGGATCCATACTTGACAGTTATTCGTGACACCTTGATAAGTTGCAAAGGATGACCCCATCCGTGTCTTTGTCTTTTCCATGATATCCCCAAGAGTCTTGCCCGTTGAACCTGTAACCTCCCTACACTCCATAGACGGGTCTTTTCGTCTTGAGCTATTGACTTCAATATTTATGACTTCATTCTTTTCGGCTAGGATCTCTGTCTCTGTACCATCTTCTAGAATAAAGTTGATGCTAAGGTGATACAACTTATCGTACTGTATGGTCGTCGTCAGCTTGATTACTTTGTTAAGTATATCGGCTAGAGCCTTCCTACAGACATAGGCCGATTTGATCGGGGTATTGCCATACTTCTCTAGTACTGTTCTTGACTTTGGCGGGATGTTCGTTCTCATACTTCCGAAGTTCTGAATACGATCCGTGATGCCGCTCCTAACGCTTCGGAATGCTGACTTTACGGTGTCGAAGAATCCCGATCCTGTTTGAGGATTAGTATACCCGTAGACTAGAGTTATGCCCTTGTCTGGCATGGCCTCTGCGCTGTATGATTTGAATTTCGCCGGATCATGTTGTCTGAATCGAAATGTATTTTTCTTCTCATCAATCTTTTTTACTTTGTAGTTGTGTTTGCGTAGCCATCTTGCGGCTGTTGATGGTGTCCACTTTGATCGATTGAATATGACTGTCTGGATAGCCATCCCATCGCCGAATAAGTTTTTTGGCTGCATTCCTCCCGGTTGTTTTGGTCCTACAGTTTTTGGGGGCTTCTTAGGCGCTTTAGGCGGCTGGGGTAGAGGGATCATCGGCGGGGCCTTTTTATTCCCAAAATCTGGCACAGGGATACCTGGAATAGCTGGGGCCTTCTTTGGTTGAGGCGGTATTGCTCTTGGCGGCGATCCTCCCGGATGTCTTGGCCCTGGTATCATTCCACCATGAGGCGGGGATGTCTCTTCTGAATCGGATTCGGGCGGTGATGCTGTAAGATCTACAGGCGGTTCGCGGGCGTCTTCATATTCCATCGCGTTGTATTTTGATGGGATGAAGCCTTCTAGTTTATTCATGACTACACGAATTTTATGAACTACTAACGTTTTGAGTTGATCCGATCCAAACATATCAACAAGAGCACGAAGACGGGCATTGAATATATGTCCACCGCCGTTATGTTTGTGATAGTAATACTGTACATACTTTTTTATTAGAGATTCTAATCGAATTAGATCCGGTCGCTGTACTTTCCCCGGATGTTCTTGGATCCATTCGTCGATTTTATCAATAACAATATGCTCCGGATCCCTTGTATCGAAATATACGCCATGTCCTTGTTGAGGCCATAGATCGCTATCCCTAATACCGTACGCTCCGAATATGTCTTTTTTGTAGTCTGATAGCTTTCGTAGTTTATCTGGGTGATCTCTGTAAAATTCGCGGATCCAATCCCTGACCTGTATTTTTCTAGTTTGAGCATCAGCGAAACTGTATGCCGGATTATCGGGGTCAGGGGTTTCATTTAATCTAGCCCATTCCATGACGATACGGAAGTCTTCTTCATCTTGTTGATCGAGTCTTGCTTTTGGCTGATATCCTAGAAGTTTTTCGATCCTCCTAACGATAAAATGCGGGGGTATTGCCCTTATGTCTTTATCACTCATATGTGAGATAGCGCGCTGTCTCACGGGTAGAACGCTTCTTTGGGCCATGCTTTTATAATATGCCTTGATATTATAAAATTCAAATCTAATCATCTTCACGTTCTTTCTGTAGTTTGTTCATACGTTTCGCATCGATCTGCCGGCACATCTCTCCAATAGATGCAAGAGTATCGCGCTTCTTCTTGTAATGGATCTTGAGTTCTTGGGCTGAATAGTCATAGTAGGCGTCTTCATTAATATCCGGAAGACCGTCTACTTCTACACCTCCGCCTTCTACTTCGCCACCCATTCGATGCTGCGGATTACGTCCGGGGCCGGCTTTATTCCAAAATACATGCCCTATCATCCTTAATGCCGCCATTACATGATCTTCAATACCTTCACCTTCATCGGGTTCCATAAGTTTTATATTACACTTTCATTTTAATTTAGGCCACACGTGTAACTGATACCCTGTAGTGTGTTATGTTCATCGTCGCGCCGGATGTGTTTGTTATGCTACAAAATACATACTGCCCACTAGCTCCGTTCGATTTCAGGCCAGTCGCTAGAGTCACGTTGAAGGTAGGGGCATTCACTGCTACATATACATCTTGCTGCGCCAACGTCTTGTTACTTGTACCATCAAACCAGAACATCGTAACGCTGAACGTTTGAACGGTCGGATTAGATACATAGGTGCCGCGAATAAGCGCGCTAGCGTGCCATATTTGTGTTAGGTCGCTCAAAAGAATCGTATTACCTGATACCATCGGCGTTGACCAGTCAAAAAGAGTGTCTTTGATTTGGATCGTTGTCGCGCCGCTGCCAGATGTAACGGATTGAAGCGCTGAGACTCCGGGCGTGATGCCAGCTGCCGATGATTTTTGTAGATCTGATTTAATGAAGCCCGGTCCGTATATATGAGTTGTGCTATCGTTTCCGATTTTATACTGCCCTGTGACATTTGTAATCGTATTATGGCCAATAGCACCAGAATTTACGGCATTAGCTTCACATCCAAGACCAAGAGCTACACCATAATCTGCCCCCGCTCCTCCCACTGTATTAGCTCCCAGTAGAGTCTGACCGTAACCACCACCAGATGATACAAACGCCCCAACCATTACAGAGTGATCATTCGCTACAGTTCCAGTAATACCTCTACCAGCGGCCACAGCATTAGGTGCTAGACCAATATTTCCATCACCCACGTAAATTGTACTTGATGCTACGGCGGGCGCGTCTCCAGCTAACCCAACACGAACGCCAGCATCGTATTTGATCTGCCTAGATGCCGATACAATGATATCTGACGCGCCTGTACTATTACCAGCCGTTAACGTAGCCGCTAGAGTTTCAGCCGGCTGTACCGTTATGATTGCTTCAGCCCATGCGCCCGATTTGAAGATGTAGAGTTTTTTGTTCGTGCTGTCAAACATCTGAGCCCCCTCATCGTATGGGCGTGCATTAGTGTCAGCTGTTCCGGTAGGTGTTCCAGCTGTCGAATGGATCCCACTCGCATACGCTCCGGCGGGACTCTGTGCAAGCTTTTTGATTTCTCCGCCGTATGAATGAACATAGCCAGATGTGTAGAGGTGAATGCCTTGGTTTGTATTGCCTGTAACGCTAAAATTGTCGTCGTTACTGCTCAGAATAAGATTACCGGGCGATGTTGTTATGGTCT
>Ga0315288_10005112_pt1 | contig 16684 bp, 14 predicted proteins | sample YL17G11_20_MG_FD_203454 | JGI IMG/M metagenome (GOLD analysis project Ga0315288, IMG submission 203454) | Sediment microbial communities from Yellowstone Lake, YNP, Wyoming, USA - YL17G11_20 | ecosystem: Environmental > Aquatic > Freshwater > Lake > Sediment | place: USA: Wyoming | collected... | reverse complement strand
CCCGTTCCGTGGGTCAAGGGCGTCCTTACCCTCTATCTACGCGGCGGAACTGGGCTGCGATGCGAAGAAATCGTTGGATTGGTGAATAATTCGAGGTAACTGGGGTTGAACGTGCTGGCCGTCCACGTCCCGACGAGGGTCACGCGGCTGGTGTCGGAGTTGTCGACGATCAGATCGGAGGTGACGGTGCCTGTGATGCGGAAGTTGAAGGGGCTTTCGACGCCATCGCCGCCGTCGGCGTCGTTGTTCGTGAAGCTGATGTCGCCGGCGTAGGGGCCGGCGGTGGTTGTGTTCAACTGGACGATGAAGGTGTCGCTGGAGCCGGCGGGAATCGAGGCGGCGGGGTATTTGTTGATGGTGTAGCCGGCGGGAACGCTCAGGCCGCTGGTGGTCAGGGCCGCCGTGCCGGTGTTGCGGATGGTGAAGGTATGCACCACGGGGGCTGCGCCTGGTGGGACGGAGCCGAAGTCGGTGCCGTCTTCCGTGCTGGGCGTCGTGTCGCCGTCAGGAATGTTCACGCCCGCGTACTCGACGGCAATCTCGGGGGGGAGCCCTGCGCTGAACTTGACGGCGTCGGCGACCACGTAGCCGTTGGTGCCGTCGGTGCGAATCCGCACGCCGTCGCCCGCCAGACCAAAGTGATACACGCTGCCGCTCAGCAGGTTCCATTTGCCGCCGTTCAGCTGCTGGTTCACCGTCACCGTGCTGATCACCCCGTCCTGGATGATGTCCACCGGCACGTTGCTGGCAAAGTTGCCGCTGGGGTTGTTCGGCCACCACAACGAAACCTGATAGTTCCCCGGCGCCGGGCTGAACAGCACGCTCTTCGTGCCCTTGCCGGCATTGCCGTCATGGAGATAGTTGCTGTCGTAGTATCCGCTGTTGAACGTGCTCGCCGTCCACGTCCCCGTGATCGTCACCCCGGCGCCCGACGCGTTATCAATCACGCCTGGCGAATCGTTGTCGACGATGGTGGCAGTTCCGGTGCTCGGGAAGGCGACGATGTACGCCGCGTTGACGCTCAGAGTCAGCGTTACCGTCTCCGAAGGCTCGGGCGCAGTATCGTCAATCGGGGTAATGATGATCGGCGCCGAGGCCGAGCCGGCCGGAATTGTCACCGATGTGCCGATCGTGTTGTAGTCGCTGGTGTTGGTTGCTGTCCCCGTGATCCCGTAGTACACCGTCAAGGCGGAGGTCGTCGGGCCATTGCGATAGACCCTGAATTCGGCGGGATCGCGGTTCTGCTCGGCCGCGTTTCCGTCAATGACCTGGATCACTATTGTCGGCAGATCGTCGTCGAAGATGGTTACGGTGGCGGCACTGGGGCTGCCAAGCGTGGCACCGTTGAGGGCCGCCAGAGCCAGGTTGAAGGTTTCATTGCCCTCGGGCACAGTATCGTTGAGGATCGGAACCGTGAAGGTCTTGGTTGCGTCGCCGCCGACAAAGGCCAGAGTGCCGGATGTGCTGGTGTAGTCGGAGCCGGCGATCGCCGAGCCGTTGCTCGTGCTGTAGCTGGCGAAGGTGCCGATGCCGAGGCCCCCGGTACGGCTGACGGTGATCGTGACGGAGCCGCCTGCCTCATTGACACTATAGTTGGCTGAGCTGAACTGCACTGTGCCGGGGAAGTCGTCGTTCGTGATGGTGACGCTGCCACGGCTTCGGCCGATGGTGGCGTTAGTGGGGTTGCTCAGGTCGATATAAAAGTAGTCGTTGCTCTCGACCTTATAGTCGCCCCTGATCAGCGGCAACGAGAGGCTCCAGGTGGTCGCGCCAGGGTTGATCGAGAGCGTTCCGCTGGCAGAAGCGTAATCGTTGTCCGCCAGGGTGGCGGTGCCGTCGGCCGTTGCGTATTGCACCGTGATGGTCTGGGTGCTGGCAGGGGAAACCGTGCCGCTAACCGTGACGGACTTGGTGCCGCTGTCGCCTTCGCTGATGCTGGCGTCGTTGATCGAAAGGGTCGGAACCAGCAGATCGTTGTCGGCAATGGTGACGGTGCCGCTGCTGGGCGAGCCGATGCTGTAGGCAGCATTGGACGAGAGGGTCAGGATCACCGTTTCCGGACCTTCCACGATCGCGTCATCGACGGGGATGATGGTGATTGGCGCCGAAGCCGACCCGGCCGGAATCGTCACACTCCCGCCCAGACTGCTGTAGTCCGTCCCGTTCGTCGCCGTTCCCCCTCTCGTGTAGTACACCGTCAAGGCGGAGGTCGTCGGGCCATTGCGATAGACCCTGAATTCGGCAGGATCGCGGTTCTGCTCGGCCGCGTTTCCGTCGATGACCTGGAGCACTACCGTCGGTCGATCGTTATCGGCAATCGTCACCGCGCCGCTATTGGGCGAGCCGATGGCGTACGCCGCGTTGGCGCTCAGAGTCAGCACCACCGTCTCCGAAGCCTCGGGCTCCGTGTCGTCAATCGGCGTGATCGTCACCGGCGCAGACGTCGAACCGGCCGGAATCGTCACCGACGTGCCGATCGCGTTATAGTCGCTGCCGTTGCTCGCCGTCCCCGCGATCGTGTAGTACACCGTCAGAGCTGAGGCCGTGCTCCCGCTGCGGCTGACCGTGACCGTCCCCGTATTCGGACCGGTCTCCGAGGCACTGGCGTCCGTGGCGGAGAGCGTCACCGTCGGCCGGGGCACTACTGTGATTGGAGCGGCATCCCAGCCAGAGGTGTCGTTGTTGCTTGTGTTGTTGTCGCCGACGTTCAGGATCACACCAATCCAGTAGTTGCCACCCGAAGTGTCGGCCGGAATGGTCGGCGGTGTGGACAGGTTGAGGATCACCGACGATTTAGCGCTGAAGCTCGCGCTGAAACTACCCGTCTGAAGGAGGGTATCGGAAGTTGAGACGGTGTTATTGGTGGAAAGGTACACGCTGACGTTCACGGTGCCGCTCCAGGCAGCCAAGGAGTAGTTGTGAACGAGGTAGTTCATGCTGGACAACGCGGAGCCGGCCGTCACAGTGCCTGGCGAGATATTGACATCGAGCGGGATCAGGTCGAAGGTGGATGGAGTATCGCCGCTGATGAAGCTTCCGATCTGGTCGAACTTGGCCGACGTGATACGGGGGAAGTTCGTCCAACTGCTGTTCCCGTTCGAAAGCACCGCACAGACGTAGCGATTTCCCCCGTCAATGTAGTACGCACCGCTGCCACTCTGGCCTCCGTAGGACAGCTTGTTAATCGAGACTTCATTCCCGTACCAGAATCCAAGCAACGAGTCCGTGGAATCAAAATTGCCGTACCAATAGTACATGTCCTGCCCATTGTACGGCGCCTCGGCAGGGTAACCCGGATTGTAGAAAGTGTTGCCAGTGTAAAATGAAGGGCTGTCAGCATAGCCGTAGCCATGCCAGCCGGTTAGCGCGCCGACCGGTCGATCCAAATCGATGACGCCCATGTCATCATCGAAGCTTCCATTTGCGGTCCACTCTGTCCAGGAATACAGTTGCGTTGCAGTGGCGCTCCCATAAGGTTCAGTGCCGTTGTCATAGGCGGGCACGACGGTTATCGACGTGGCCCATGCTCCCTTGTAGTAAACACAATGGCCGGCAGTCAGGACGTGCTCTGGGTCGATGAGCACGCCCGAGCCGACGTAGTTCCCACTAGGGAAGGTCATAGAGAGTTTGACGTTGACGCGCCACGGATAGTCCTCGGGATTCGTGATGAGGGACAGATTCGTGAAGTTGCGGGGGACCACGCTATCCGCGGCCAGCGAAAGGTCCGATCGCGCCCCGAGGCCTCCTTGAGTCTGAGCGGTCTGGAGAGGCGACAGTAAAGCCGCAGTATCGTGGTAGAGCACTTGGCCGCTCGAGATATCGTAGGATACAAACTGACCCGCAGAAGTGTCTGATGACTTAGATTGATGCGCATCATCCGGATCGAGAATGGGCATGGGAAGATACTGGACGGGGTCGATCCGCATCGCCTCTGGGCCAACAGTGTCGCTCTGCGTCGGTGTGTCGCCATTCATGGGAAGCACGGCACCATCTGGCCACAGTTCTGGATCCGGGATAGCGGCCGGACCATTCCAAGCCCAGTAAGAAGTGGAGGCTGTCGGCATCCCTTCGTCGCCCGATTCCGTTGATGCGGGGTTGCCCAAGCTGTAGACAGTCACACCATCACTCTGGTCATCGCCTTGGAAGAAAACCTCGGTTTCAGGCGTCCGAGGGATCACCACGCAACCCGTATCCGATAGGCCGACAGTGGAGCTTGCGGACTTGTACAGATCGACAGGACCCGAGGCAGTACTTGCTAAGCCGGTCTGCGCCGGCACTGCATCCGGCGTGCCTCCGTTCAGCGAGGCCTGCACATCCGCAGCCAAGCTCTGACCATCCGTGACGTAGAATGGCCCGAACTTGACCACGCCATCCTTCACTTCAGTTTGCGCACTCGTTGCTTCCGACCCCAGCCAGGCGCCGCTGACAACCGGATCCACCGCGGCGGACAACAGACACCGCTGCTCGAGGGGCTCGATAGACGACACCGCCTGCATCGCTAATGCCCGAAGCCTCGTAACGCTGGCGCGGCGAGCCAGCGTCCTTTTTCCGCGTAAGCTGATGTGACGGCCTCTCATTTCCCGAAATTGTTGCGAAGTCACTGCTCCTCCATACTCTCTCGGCGCCGGCCAAGAACTGGCGTCGGCCAAGAATTGTTGATATGTGCAGCACGCTCAGAGCCCTTCGCTGTCATCCGCTCTACCACCGAATGCGCGAAGCAATACATCTATTATGGCGAGGGGCATTACAAAGTCAAATCGCGCGGATGGTGTCCCGTTCGTAGGGGTGCGTGACAGTTTATGCGGCCGCCGGCGCCGGGCGGCGGGCCAGGTGAGCCGTTGTACACGGTTGATGAGATACGTGCCGTGTTCGCCAACCCCAAAATGCGTCTGACTGCGGGCGCGACGCGCATGCTGGTGGAAATGGCCAATGCGCCGGACGGTGGGCATCTTGGCGCATGCAGTGCGCTGATGCGGATGGCAACGATTCTGCATGAGCGGCGGGCGGAAGTGCTGACCGCCGACATGCTAAGAGGGGCATTGGGGTTGATGGTGCATCGGAAGGCGTTGGCGCACTTGGATCAGAGGTTGCTGGCGGATGGCCGGCGGCCCGTGTGCAAGGTGGGATGAAATGACGGCGAGGCAAAACCCCAAGACCGTGCCCGTTGTGCTGTGTAGCGACTTCTTGGCGGGTCTGGACTGGGCGGCGGCCCTGACCGGGCGAACCCGCAACGAAATGCTCAGCCGCATCCTGCGCGCCTTCCTGTCGAGCGATGACAGGGCGTGGTCACTTCGCCCCTGGCCGGCCGATCTGCGGGGGCTTTCTCGGACCCGGCGGGCCATCGTGAAGCGGCGGGCGGTGATTCTTAATGAATGGGATCGGGTATGTGCTGAGGCTCGGAAGCCGGGGCGGTCCAAGACGGCCGCGACTGCCGACTTCCTCAAACGCTTAGAGGTCTATCAGGGGGTGAAGATGTGGCAGGCGAGCCTGTACCAATGGCGTAAGCGATGGGCGGCCGGGGGCGATGCTGCCCTGGTTGATCGGCGGGGCCTCAATGTGATTGGACAGGCGGATTTGGACGGATATAGGGGGATATAGGGGGCTGACTTCAGGCCGGCGGGCGTGAGGGAAGCTGGGGTTTTGGGTTAGGCTGGACTGAACGGGGTTGGTCGCACAACGCTTGATGGCACATAAGTAGTTGATTTTGCAGGCATTTGAAGTGATTCTGTGTGAGGAGTTCGCTGCATGTGTCAAGTAAGCTACCTTTAAAGGGCCGGCGTTATCTCACTGGGGTGTTCGAAAACTGTAAGGTCCGTTCGATACTGCCACTTAGGGACGTTGTTTTGAGCTTAATCGCAAATATTAGAAACGGACATCGGACATGCTGCGGACGCTAACGGGGGCTAAATTCACCTGTAACTGAGGCGGAGGGGATTCCGGAGTATATTGGTGCGGGAAAGTGGCTGGGGATGTCCACGGCCAAGTGGGCTGTCGATGGGTGAAGCATTCCTGAAACCATCGTTCCACGTCGGCGGAGTTGTGTAGTTTTTTCGTGTATCTCCCCTGCTCCACGGGGAGGGGGTGAATTCGGTTGGCTCGCTCCATCCGACGGAGATAACGTTGGGCGGTCCGGGGAACGACCCCGTAGGCACCAGCAATGTCGTCGATGCTGACTGGATGGGCATTCACCAAGTACTACGCCTAGCAAGATGGCTCTCTGCCGTCAAGGGGTTCGAGGGGTGACAGCTGTCACCCCTCGAGGTTATTGCGGACGGCGAGGCGCGGTGTGTACTGTGGTCGCCTGCTATTGAGAAACAAGACAACACAAAGAAAGGAAAATAGGTATGGAGCAAACAAACAACAATGATCGGCTGAGGCTCACGACGGATGACATCGGCGATTGGTTTGCACCGGCGGGATTCGCCTTCCTGTACGACGTGTACGCCGTCGTCATCTATCTGGACCAAGGGGCGAGAAGGCGAGGTGATGCCATCCATTTGAAAGTATCGGCCTCCGATGTTCGGCAAGCGGCTGCATTTGCTGAGGAGTACCTGAAGCAATCCGGGCAGTTGATGCCGGGCAGCATCTTCCGGGTTGCAGAGGTGATGATCGACCTGAAGCCAGCGGAGAATGAATATCTAGTGCGGTGGATGGAGCTGAAGGCTTCTCTGCCGCTGGGATTCCGCTCCCTTCATACCATGAACCTCATCGTGGATGGGTTGGGGAAGAGCCGGCCGCTGGGGATGCCCGACCCGATCAAGGACGGGAATCCCGATGAACCCGCGGCGATCGCCACGGCGCACCAGACGGCCGAATATGTGGCGTTCATCGACCAGCAATCGGCGATGTGGGAAGCGCAAAGGGCGGGGCGTGCATACGCCAACGGGCAGGGCGATAAGAAGAAGTCCGACGCCGCACAGAGGGCATTCGAGAAGGCGGCGGCGGAATTCGCCCGACTGCGGGCCAATCCCGCTGAGGGGTTGAGGATCGTGCGCGATGCACTAAGCATTGACGAGCGTATTGCGGAACAGAACAGCATTTCCCATGAACGATCTAGCGCCGCCGACGGCGGCAGAGAAAGAAACCAATGATGCAGACGACAACGGAACAAGCGGCCGCTGAGCAGGCGGCCAGCGCGGACGTGGCCAAAGGGCTCGCGGCCCGCGAGGCGGGCAAAGCGCCGCAGAAAACAGCGGAGCCGGCCGGGGAGGAGATTGGATCGGGGGCGGCCAAAGCGCCGGAGAAGGCGGCAGAACCGGCGGCGAATGGGGCGGCCGAAGAGCTGAAGCAAATGAAGGAACGGCTGGAGAAGCTGGAAAAGGGGCAAGACACGCTGCAGGCCAAGAGAGAGGCGGCTGACGCGGTGGACAGCTTCATCCGCGAACATACGCAGGGCGTACCAACCGAGATGTTGCGGAGGGTGTTGCCGCAAACGACGGACAAGAAAACGCTGTTCGCCGAAATGCAGAAGCTGGAGGGGTGGTTGAAGAGCTACGTTGGCGAGTTGGTCAATCGCGGACTGGTCTACCACCGTAACATCGGCGGGGTAAGCAATGAGGGGGGGACGGTGGGGCCAATGGCGTTGGGGAATGACCTGTCGCCAACAGACTTGATCCGCATGGGGCTTGCGAGAAATCGAGGGCAGAGCCGGATGGACGAATAGACAGCAAGGGATATTCGAAGCGGATTCGATGGGGGATCGAGAAAGGTGAAATGAAAGGATTCAAATGAGTAAGAGCCTATTACAGTACGCGGCGCAGTATGATCCGGCAGTACAGGGGTTGGCGCAAACAATCAACAACACCTCCATTCTGATGAACCTGGTGCCGATTGAAAAGGTTGAGGGGCTGGTGCATCGGTTCGGGAGGGTAACATACGAGGGGGGTGTGTCCACCCGTGCTTTGAATGCACCCTTCCCGACCACGCCTGGAAGCACAATCCAGCCTGGTGCGGAGAGAGTCATCATCGCCGGCCGGCAAGCAAAATGTGACGTCCGCATGGAGCGGGCACGCCCCGATGAGATCACGCGGGCGACGCGCGCGGTGTCTCGATTCATCGATTACCAAATCCTGCGCGGGGCGGGGTTGACCGATCAGGAGAAGCTCGTGGGGCTGGAGGCCGCGCTGGCTGGCGACCAGGTAATCATCAATGTCACAAATAGTGCGGTGCTTGATCTTGACAAATTCGATGCACTGTTGGATGCAGTCGAGGATCAGGGCGCAGGACGCTTTGTGGTCATGAATCGGCGGACGGCGCGACAGCTGAAGTGGGAGCTGGTCACTGACGCTGGCGGGGCGGCATTCGCCGACCTGACAGGCGTTGTGGGCGAATACGAAGGGGTGAAGCTGGTTGTCGCCGGGAAGGATCACAATGGCGATGAGCTGCTGCCCTTTACAGAGACTTGCGGTACGAGCGACCTGACGTGCTCGGCGTACTGTTTCGCGCCCGGGCCAGACGGCGAGGAAAAGTCAGGGTTCAAGATTTTGATGGCGAGCAACGGCATTCAACTGATCCCTGAGGGGATTCGCGATTCCCAGTACGTGGACACGGTGGAAGTCGCGTTCGGGCGGGCGAGCTACCACCCGCGATGCGTGGCACGGTTGAAGGGGATTACTGCCGCCAGTTGAGGCCGGTGATTGGACGATGGGGGATGGTTGGTGAAAGTGCGAAAGGATGAAGGATCATGAGTATCATATTGTTGATTGTCGGGTTGGCTTTGGCGGTGGCGCTGGTGCAGGGGCTTGTGTTCATTCCCGGCCCGCCGGACGCGGAGCTTGTGCTGCAGGCTGCGGTGACGAAGACTGCCAGCTTCAACTCGGCCTGGCTGGACCTGGGGCGGAACTACGCCCCGGGTGGGCTGGGGCAGGCGGTCGCTGGCGTGGTGAACGTCACCGCGTTGGATCTGACCAGCAATGAGACCTACACCTTTACGTTAGAGGAAGCAGACCCCGACGAGGACGGCGTGCCCGACGGCGCGACCGTCCGCGCCATCGGGGCGACGCTGGCGGTGGCGGCCACTGGCCTGCATATCACTAAAGGCTTCGTCACCACCCGCTTCGTGCGCCTGGCTCTGGTGGCAGCAGGCACCACACCGTCGATCACGTACACCGGGCAGTTGAATCCGTAGGCGGCAGTGAGCGGTGCCACTATGAAAGTCAGCGGAACTGAACGAACCGGCGTGGGTGGGGAGGCGGCTGTAGGCTGCCCCCTGCCCACACCGTTCGATCCGTCGCCAGTGGCGGGGCAAAGGACCAAACCAGCGTTCGGACGCGGCCTGAGTGGAGCCAGGCCGGCTGCTGAGGGTTCTACAGGGGTGGGGTCAGTGGCGCGGTGGCTGCTTTGGGGGCTGCTGCTGGGGCTGCTGGGGTTGTTCGTTACGCATGACGTATTCCACGATGGCCTGTTGTATCAAGAGCGACCGCTTGATGCCCAAGGGTTCGCCGATCCTGTCCAGGCGGTCCAGCAGGGCGCTGCTAAGGCGGATATTGAGTTGCTCGGTCTCAAAGGTCTTGCGCTCAGTCTTTTTAGCCATGAGCATCATGATGGCGAAGTATACCATATCAATGCAAAAAAAGTAGTACCGTGCCGGTATTTACTTGACTATAACGGTAAAGTATGTATCTTTCCTAGTAGCGGCCCGCCTTGTCCCCTGTTCGGACAGGTTGAGGCTGCAACAAGGCGAGTGCCCCAAGGGGCAGAGGAAAGGTGTGTGATGCGGAAACAGAAGAAGGCGAACGTATCTGGTGCGTGGTTTTTTAAGACCCACGCAATCACGTTCCAGGTCGTTCTTGCTCAGGTGCCTTTGCACTCAGACGGGTTTCGTTGCATGTGCCGGGTCGATTCGGAGAACAAGGTCATCTTGATTTCCTCGGATGTGCCGCCCAGCGTGCGGATCGCGTTGGTTGGGAAGGCGTTGGCCCTGATCTGGCGTAAAGGGCTTGTGATGGACGGGAAACTGCCGGATGCGGAATACGGCGCGGGGGTGGCTGGGAACGTCACCGCGATCAGCCACGTGGACGGCCCGGACGGGGTGCCTCTGATGCTGATTGACCCCCCTCCCTCTGTTCCTCAGCGGCGCCGGGCGATCAAGAGCGCATTGAAGGCTATGGCGCGTCGTTCGACGGCTACGAAACCTTTCCGCGGGGCTGTGTAGCCCCGGCGTTTGATCGCGGCGGGCTGTGTGGCAACGGCCCGCCGCTTTTGGGAACCATGAGCAGCGCCCTGGCAATCTCGCCTACCCCACCCCCCGCGCCGCGAGGCGCGCGCTGGCTTGATGTGGGGACGGCGGCGGCCCGGATGGGGTTGGGCTTCCGACAGGTTTACCGCTTGTGTGCGGAGAAGTGGGCTGCCGAGGGATTTGCGAGAATGCAGAATCCGGAAGCCGGCGGGCGCGAAGCCTGGCACGTGCGAGAGGACGCCGACGCGCGATTGGCGAGCGTGCGTCACCCCGACCTGATGCCCTTTGATTTAGGGGGTCTGACCGAAGATCAGCGGGCGGTCCTGTTCTGGCGCAAGGCGGTGCTGGACGCCTGGCAGAAGTCACGGGCGTTGGGGCTGGCGGCGGGATGGTCTGAGGGTGAGGCCACGTCGCATTTTCTGACCACGTTGCCCGCCCGCCAAGAGCTGGCCCTACCACGGGGAGCCAAAACGCCGGGGCGTAGCAGCCTGTTCAATTGGCTACGCGACTACCGCAAGGCCGGCTTGGGCGGACTGGCCGATGAGCGATGGACGCGGCAGAGGGACGCGGCCACGCCGAAGGATGATCGGTTCCTGGCCGAAGTGCAGCGGCTGTACCTGGACCTGAGAAAGCCCAAGTTGACAGTCTGTTTTGATCTGACCAGGTACAAGGCTCGGCAAGAGGGGTGGGCGCTTCGGAGCTACAAACAGTGCTACCGGTTCATCCGCAAACTGCCCAAGGCCGTTGTCCTCAAGTACCGTGGGGGTGATGAAGCGTTTGTGAACGACGGCGAGCGCTTCATCGAACGCGATTACAGCATATTGGCCAGCAACGAAATCTGGTGCGGGGATCATCATCGGTTTGACGAATGGGTGAGCCACGCGGGCAAGCACGTCCGGCCTTGGCTGACTGCCTGGGAAGACGTGCGATCGCGAAAGATCGTCGGCTGGACGATCTACGCGCACGACCCCAACACTGACACCATTCTGGCCGCGTTCGCCATGGGGGCCAGATCGCACGGGCTGTGCGAGTGGGTCTACGTGGACAACGGTAAGGACTACGATAGCCACGCGCTGCAGGGCAAGACAAAACGACAGCGCCGCCACCACATTGAATACGATGAGCAGCGCGCCGGTGGCGTGTTCCGCTCGCTTGACGTGAAGGTGGTGCACGCGGAGCCCTACCACGGGCAGAGCAAGCCTATCGAGCGATTCTTCGGCACGGTGGAAGAGCGGTTCGGGAAGCTCTGGCCAACATACTGCGGAAACTGCCCGGCGAACCGGCCGGAGGATTTGCAGTTGCGGCTGGAGCGAGGAGCTGCCCCGACGCTGGAGGATTTCGCCATCGCCTTTGGTGAATGGCTGGAAGCGGATTACCACGGTCGGCCGCACACGGGCAACGCCATGGACAGGCAATCTCTGGCGGCCGTGTTCGACCAAAACCTAAAGGACAAGCGCATCGTACCTGATGCGGTGCTGGCCGTGCTGATGTGGAAGCCGAGCACGCCGTTGAAGGTGGGGCAGAATGGCGTGGTGTGGTATGGGCTGCGCTACGGCGGCGTGGACGCGGCTCTATTCCGCTGGCTTGGCAAAGAGGTGGTTGTGCGGGTTGATCCGGCCAATGTGGCCCGTGCGATGGTGTGCGACGTGGACGGCCGGTTCATCTGTATGACGCGCGCCAACGAGCGGTTGCCCTTCAAGGCGAGCCAGGCGGAATTGCGAAAAGCCATCGCGGCCAAGCAGCGCGGGCGAAAACTGGTGCGGGAGTATTACGACCAGCAACCCCGCCTCCATGAAGACACGGTGGGCTTGATGATTGCGGCCCGCGCCGACGAGAACCGCCGGCTGGCCACGGCGGACGCGGAGCGACGTGAAGGGCCGACGATCAAGCCCATTCGAACGCCGTTGGACGATTGCTTACCGGCCCTTCAAAGGGCGCTCGACGCCCCGACTAAGGCTCCAGAACCCGTTGAGCCGCGGTGGGACCTGCTGGAAAGGATGGAGGCTGTGTACGCGGCCGAAGAGGAGAAGAGGGAGGCGGAGCGAGCCGAGGAACGATCAACCTTTGAGTATCCATGGGAGAAATTTCGTCGCCAGCAGGAGGAGGCTGGATGATGCTTCAGAAACCCGTCAACCCAATGGATTCGCTGGTGGCGGGGTCGCGTGTCACCACCAGCATCATCCGCCACAACGACCCGGCCAAGGTCACCGAGGATGAGGCGGCGGACGTGATTGCCGGCGTGCGGTCGTATATGGCGGCGAGCCGGATGAGCCTTACCTTTGCTGCCCGCGCGATCGGCTACAGCGTGTCGGTTCTCTCGCAAGTTTTCGGCCGCTCGTATGAGGGGAACTGGCGGCAGATTGTTCTTGATCTGGACCGATGGTTGGCGGATTGGGTAAAGGCGGACGGGGTTACAAACCCATCGGAGTTCGTGCGGATTAGAGTGGCTGAGGATGTGTTTGCGGTAGGTGAGGCGGCCATACACCTGAAGGGCATCGGCCTTGTTTTTGGCCCCGCCGGGCTTGGCAAGACGCTGGCGTTGCGGGCGCTGGCGGCGGAGAAGCCGGGGGCGGTCTACGTGAGCCTTGAAACCATCGCGTCCAACGCCGCCGGGGTCATAGAAGCCATCGCCAGGGCGATGCGTCTGATTCCGTTGGCTCGGCAATTTACCGCCACGCGGCACAGCCTGGCCGGGATCAAAGAAAAGCTCCAGGGGACGCCCCGCCTGCTCATCATCGACGAAATCCACAAGCTGTGCGGCCAGCCAGGGGACAGGGCCTTGACCGTGCTGCGCGATCTGCACGACGCGACGCAATCGCCCATGCTGTGGTGTGGGACTACCGATCTGGTGGCCTACCTTGAGCGCGAAACCGGGGACGCCCGCGAGCCGCTGGCACAGATCAGGCGGCGGATCACGATCTGTCGCGACCTGACCGAGCGGACGATGGCACCAGGCGGCGGGCCAGGCGAGCCGCTGTACAGCATCGACGAGATACGCGCCGTGTTCGCCAAGTCGAAGATGCGACTGGCTGCGGACGCGCTGCGGATGCTGGTGGAGCTGGCCAATGTGCCGGACGGCGGGCATCTTGGCGTATGCAGCGCGCTGGTGCGGATGGCAACGACGCTGCATGAGCGGCGGTCGGAGGCGCTGACGGCCGATATGCTTCGCGGCGCGTTGGGGCTGATGGTGCATCGGCGGGCGTTGGCTCAGTTGGATGAGCGGCTGCTGGCGGATGGCCGGCGGCCCGTGTGCAAGGTGGGATGAAACGATGGCCAAGCTGAACGTCGAAACCGTGACTGTGGAATTGCCCAGCGGCATTGTGTCGGGGCTGGCCCAGGTGGCGGCCCTGACCGGGCGAAACCGCAGCGAGATGCTCAGCCGCATCCTACGCGCCTTCCTGTCGAGCGACGATAGGGCATTGTCACTTCGCCCTTGGCCGGCCGATCTGCGGGAGCTTTCCTCAGCACAGCGGGCCATTGTGGAACGGAAGGCGGTAATCCTTGACGAGTGGGCTTGGGTGTGTGCTGAGGCTCGGAAGGCGGGGCGATCTAAGACGGCCGCTACGGATGATTTCCTGAAACGGTTAGAGGTGTATCAAGGGGCGAAGTTGTCGCGGGCGAGCTTGTATAACTGGCGCAGGCGATGGGCGGCCGGGGGCCATGCCGCCTTGGTTGATCGACGGGGCCTGAAACGGCTTTCGTGAGCCGTTCGAGAGCCGTTCGAGGGGGCCGTAAATCTCGCGTTTTTCAGCCGGACCCGCCAGGGCCGGCTGAATGTCTGCGCGGGGGAGTGGTCCAGAGTAGGTGGAAAGAAATCCAGGGTAGGTTGGCCGGCTACACTCAAACGGCTTTCGTGAGCCTTTCCCCGCCGCTATACCCAATCTCCCACTTTTCCTATTGACGAACTCAGCATATAGGACTATTATGGTCTTATATTCGGACGCCGGCGCAGTGTGGACTCTGTCGGCGTGGAGCGTTCGCTCTGGAACCCCTGATGCACCACCCGCCCACCACCCTTCTTCTCATCGAGCCTGACGGCGACAACACCGCCCTGATCTGCCGTCTCCTTGGAACACCACGCGGTGAACCATATACCCTCACCTGCGCAGACAGCCTCTCCGCCGGCCTCGAGGCACTGGCCTCGGGCTCGTTCGATCTCGTGCTCCTTGCTATTCCGTCACGCCAGTCGCCGCCGTTCACCACTGTCGCCAGGGTCCACGACCAGGCCCCCTGCATCCCGATCGTCCTCCTCGGCCACCCCGATCACGACGAGCCTGCACACCTCCACGCCGATCTGGGCGTCCAGGACTTCCTGATCACCGACCGCCTCGACGGCCCCTCCCTCAAACGCGCCATCAGCTACGCCATCCAACGCAACCGCGCCCGCCAGGCCATCTGTCCCAGGCACAACGTTGTCAATGCCGTCGTCGAAGGCACCACCGACGCCATTTTCGTCAAAGACCTTCAGGGACGATACCTCATGATCAACGCCGCCGGCGCTCGTTTCCTCGGCAAGTCCATCGAGGAGGTCATCGGCCGCGATGACACCGCTCTCTTCTCGCCCGACACCGCCCGGCAGATCATGGAAGAAGACCGCCGCGTCATGGCCGGTGGTGTGACCAGAACCTACGAAGAGACCGGGACCGCCGCCGGCGTCACGCGCGCCTACCTCTCCACCAAGGGCCCTTATCGCGATCCCGACGACAACGTCATCGGACTCATCGGCATCAGCCGCGATGTCACCGAACCCAAACGCGTTCGCGAGGAACTGATCGAGCAGCGAAACCTCCTGAGAACGCTGATCGACAATCTCCCCGACTCCATATTCGTCAAGGACGCTCAGGGCCGCTTCGTCACGAGCAACCGCGCCCACGCGTATCTCCTCGGAGCCACCTCCCCGGACCAGATCGTCGGCAAAACCGACTTCGACTGCCTCCCCAAAGCCGTCGCCGAGCAGGCTCTGCTCGACGAACAGGAGATTCTCCGCACCGGCCGACCCCTGATCGATCGCGAGGAACCCTACGTCGATCCCGTGGGCAATCGCCGCTGGTTCTCCGCCACCAAAGTCCCCCTCCGCGACAGCCGCCGAAAGATCATCGGCCTCGTCGGCATGAGCCGCGATTTCACCGAGCGAAAGCTCGCCGCCGAACAGCTCCATTGTGCCAACGCCAGCCTCGCCAAACGCGAGGAGGACCTGCTCAAGGCCCTGGCCGACCTGCAGGCTGCACAGTTGCGCCTCATCCAGGCGGAAAAGCTCCAGACCATCGGTCGGCTCGCCGCCGGCGTCGCCCACGAAGTCAAAAACCCCCTCGCCATCATCGCCATGGGCGTGGACTACCTCATGACGAGCGTCCCGCGCGATAACCCCGACGTCGTCGCCTCCCTCAACGAGATGCGCTCCGCCATCGCGCGCGCTGACTCGGTCGTCCGCGGCCTCCTCAATTACTCGCTGCCCACCCGCCTCCAACCCACCCCCGCCGATCTCAACTCCGTCATCGAACAGTCCCTCTCGCTCGTGAAGCACGAGTTGCTCCGCCGGCATATCACCCTGACCAAGGAACTCGCCGACCGCCTCCCGCCCGTCCGAATCGACCCCGCCAAGATGGAACAGGCCTTTGTTAATCTCATGCTTAATGCCGCCCACGCCACACCCAGAAACGGAACCCTTACCGTCAAGACCTACGCACACCCCCACGCCGAGAACTCCTCCAACGGCCACGGCCATGTCGTCGCCGAGATCCAGGACACCGGAACCGGCATTCCCCCCCATCAGTTGCATCGCCTCTTCGAGCCGTTCTATACCACCAAGCCCCGTGGCCAGGGAAACGGCCTCGGGCTCACCGTCACCAAGACCATCGTCGAACTGCACGGAGGTACGATCGACATAGCCAACCGCGCCGAAGGGGGCGTAAGAGTCACCATCAAACTGAAAGGAGTCGCAAGCGATGGATACGCCTAAAACCCGCATCCTGGTTGTGGACGATGAACCAGCCTTCACGTCCATGCTCAGACTCAACCTCGAGAAGACCGGCCAGTTCGCCGTCAGGGAAGAGAACGACCCCACGCGCGCGTTTCAGACAGCCAAGCTCTTCCGCCCCGATCTGATTCTCCTGGATGTGATGATGCCGGAGTTGGAGGGCGGCGACGTCGCCCAGCAGATCCAGGCCGACCCGGACACCCGCTGCATCCCCATCGTCTTCCTCACCGCCCTCGTGGAGAACGACGAGGCCCAGGTTGGCGGCCTCGTCAGCGGCGGCCGACGCTTCCTCCCCAAGCCCGCCAGCGTCGCCGAAGTCCTCGAGTGCATCTCGCAGGTCACCGGACCCGTTCCTCGCGCAGAAGCATAGTCGCAATCCTCGCCCGCTGACCGCCGCCCCCTGTTAGTGGTCCGTCATGGATGATCTGGTGGGTGCCACTGGCGGCTTGTCCGCCAGTGCTCCTCAGCGAGGGTGTGCCCAATAATCCGGGCGGCGCGTTAGTTTTGATTGCATAGTGCCTTGGCCCAGT
>Ga0315288_10005111_pt1 | contig 16685 bp, 20 predicted proteins | sample YL17G11_20_MG_FD_203454 | JGI IMG/M metagenome (GOLD analysis project Ga0315288, IMG submission 203454) | Sediment microbial communities from Yellowstone Lake, YNP, Wyoming, USA - YL17G11_20 | ecosystem: Environmental > Aquatic > Freshwater > Lake > Sediment | place: USA: Wyoming | collected... | reverse complement strand
GCCATATTTATCAGGGAGGAAGGAGTATAAGCTCATTCATACCAGCGGAAGGGAATTCGATGGGGAATTTAATGTAGCTTTGCTGAGAGATAAAGCAGGAAAACCCGCTGGTTTCATCGGGGTGGCTCGCGATATATCAGAACGTAAGAAGGCGGAGACAGCCTTAAAGAAGAGCGAAGAGAAGTATAAGAACCTGTTTGAGCTGGAAAAAGATGTTATCTGCTCGGTGGATGCCCTGGGTTTCGTTACTTCTATTAATGCCGCTGTGAATTCGTGGGGTTATAAACAGGAGGAAGTTGTGGGTATGAACTTCCTCGAGCTGATAGCGCCGGAATGGCGTGAAGTGACTGCTGTAGAACTGCAAAAGCGGCTGCTTGAATCAGATGAGTATATCGGTGAAACAGTGGGAATTAATAAGGATGGGCAGTTAAAGCCAATGGAGTACAGCGCGGTGGTCATATATGAACAAGGCAAGTATGCGGGAGCGCAGGCGATCGTTCGTGACATCACTGAGCGCAAGAAGGCGGAAAGAATATTGCAAGACATCATAGATAAAAATCCGATGTCAATTCAAATTGTAGATAAGGATGGGTTCACACTTAAAGTAAACCCTGCACACACCCTGCTTTTTGGCGCTGTTCCCCCTTCTGATTTTTCATTTTTTAATGATCCTCAATTAAAGCAACTAGGATTTGGAGAGTTAATTGAACGTATTAAAAACGGTGAAGTTGTTCACTTCCCTGATATTCGTTACAATGCCCATGATTCGGTCTCCGAGGCACCGGATGTTCCGCTTTGGGTACGTGTGGTTGTATTCCCCTTAAATGATAGCAATGGAAAACCGGAACGATTTATTTTTATGCATGAGAACATCACCGAGCGCAAGCAGGCGGAGGAGAGGAGATTGGAACTGGAGCGCAAATATCTGATTAGCAGCAGGCTGGCATCCATTGGTGAAATGGCGGCAGGCATTGCACACGAGATAAACAATCCCCTGTCGCCAATTCTTGGCTTTGCCGACCTGCTTTTGAAAGAGGACCTTCCTGCAGCAGTCAAGGCTGATCTTCAAATTATCAGTGATTGTGCCAATCGCGCAGCCGATGTCACAAAGGGGCTGCTGATTTTCGCTCGCCAGAGCAAGCCCATGCGCAAACTGTACAGCCTTAACGAAGTTGTTGAAACAACCATGCAGCTCAGGGCTTATCATTTGAAGACAAATAAGATCAGGGTTATCAAAGAGCTTGATCCTGAACTCCCGGAGATAATGGTTGATGCTGCTCAACTGCAGCAGGTGTTGCTCAATCTCATCATGAACGCCGAGTATGAGATGAACAAGGCCCACGGAGGCGGCAACCTCACGATTAAAACAGAGAAGAAGGATAATATAATCCGGGTACTGGTCAAGGACGACGGTCAGGGGATATCCAGTGAGAATATGGAGAAACTCTTTCACCCCTTCTTTACAACCAAAAATGTGGGCGAGGGAACAGGTCTTGGCTTGAGCGTTTGCCACGGTATCGTGGCTGAGCACAATGGCAGGATATATGCCGAAAGTGAGGAGGGTAATGGAGCTACCTTCATTGTGGAACTGCCGATAGTAAGGCAAGAAGAAGAGGCAAAGCCGTCTGAGCCGGATGCAGGCGAGGCTGGGGAAGCCGCTCTAGCCAGAATACTGGTGGTAGATGATGAGCCCTCAGTTACACAGGTCTTGAAGCGTGTACTGATAGCTGAAGGTTACGAGGTAAAAGCCGTGGGCACAGCCAAAGAAGCCCTGAAGCTGATTAAGGGTGGAAAGAGGTATGCGCTGATTCTGCTGGATATCAAGATGCCGGATATGAGTGGCATCGAGTTGTACCAGCATCTGGACAAGACAATCGGGTCTTTAACACAGAAAATAATCTTCATCACCGGTGACGTTTTGGGAACGGATACCATGGATTTCTTTTCCCGAACTGGAGCCTCCTATATCACCAAACCATTTGATATTGAGCAGCTGAAGAAAGAGATAAAGAGCAAGCTGACCCAGAAAGTTTAGAATATGTATGGGGCCAGTGGGATTTTAGCAAATAAGCTTATTGTTCGGGCGCGTTTTACGCGGGAAGGAATGATCGTATGCCGGAACTGAAGCCATGTATATTAGTTATAGATGACGACCCGCAGGTCCTGATCCTGGTACGACGCGTACTGGAAGGAGAGAAATACCGGGTGATCACGACCGATAGCGGCGAGGCCGCCATGGCTGCGTTTGAAAATCAGCCAGTGGCCTTGGCGCTGCTGGACATCATGATGCCGGGCATCGACGGATATACTGTCTGCAAGCTCATCCGTGCCCGCTCCCTTTTGCCGATAATAATGCTGACGGCGATGGGAAGCGATGAGGATAAGGTGAGAGGGCTGGATGCCGGCGCCGATGACTTTGTGACCAAGCCTTTTTCAGGGGGTGTGCTGCTAGCCAGAGTAAGGGCTGTGCTCCGCCGCAGCCAGGTTGATTTGCCTACGCCATCCTGCGCCGTCTTCAAGAGCGGCAACCTTGAGGTAGACTTCGCCAGTAGGCGGGTAAGAGTGGACGGCAGAGAAGTAAGATTGACACCGACTGAGTTTCACCTCCTCCAGGAACTGGGGCTTAATAACGGGAAGGTCCTCACCCATACCCACCTGCTGCAACGGGTCTGGGGCCCGGAATACAAGGATGAAAAGGAATACCTGCACGTCTTCGTCAGATGCCTGCGCATCAAACTCGGTCTCGAGCGTCAAGGACATGGGGCCATTGAGAGTGTATCCGGCGTAGGTTATCGCTTTAACGCCTAACCACTGCAGGACAAATGCAGAAGCTGCGGGCGCTCTTACCGGGAGCGCCCTTTGTTTTTAGGTGAAATTGGTAGGGGCGAATAATTATTCGCCCCTACTGGACACCTCCTCTTTCCAATTTCCTCTCTCTTGAGGGGAGAGGTTCGGTGAGGGTGAATTTACCCCTCCAGAAAGGGCAGACACAGGGGTCTGCCCCTACACCCTCTCTATGTTGTCATTGCGAGGAACGCAGTGACGCGGCAATCTTATCGTTTGTGTGGCTGAACACAGGGATTGCTTCGCTTCGCTCGCAATGACGAAATGGGTGTAGGGGCGCTGCTCGCCGCGCCCTCTTGCCAGGGCAGGGCTTGCCCTGCCCCTACGTTATCCTGGATCATCCTTCCGCGGAAGGATGATGACATTAACGACGTCCCGTTCCCCCGGTCCTTCCATGGAAGGACCCCTCTTTTTTCAGCAGTCGGCTTCGGTAACATCTATTATGAGGCAATGCGGCGCTTTGCGCCCGTATCATGGCCAGTCTTATGGGGTAGCCTCCAAGTTTTTATTTAGAAAATATTTAGCTTTTCCCCCGGATTTTTAGATGTTCTTTAGCAGATGCGTGCTACATTATATTTTGTTCAAAGGAAATTAGAGTCCAAATCTAAAAAAGGAAGGGGGTGATTAGCATGGCTGTTCAGACTTCAATGGCGCCTTCAGGGCTGGCTGAGGTTCTCGATCGTATCCTGGATAAGGGTATTGTGATCGATGCCTGGGTCAGGGTCTCCCTGCTTGGCCTTGAGATCCTCACTATAGAGGCTCGCGTGGTCATCGCCGGTGTCGAGACATACTTAAAGTATGCCGAGGCAGTTGGACTTACCGCTACAGCGGCCTAAGACCAAATGAGACAAATGAGGGGGATTTTGCCAGGGCATCCTTAGTCACAGTAAGCGTGCCTTGCCAAAATCGCATCCTCAAGTGGAGGTTAGATAAAATGAGTGAACTGGTTTTAGACATTGTCACAAGCTATGAAAACAGAATCTCAATGGTAGAAGAGTTGGTTAGCGGAAAATACTACGCGACAGCGGCTTTCGAGGCGAGTTTAGCTGCAGTGGTAGATGAGAGGGCAATGTTGAAGGCCAGCTTACAAGAAATGCTGTCCAAGAATTGTTCTCTCCGTAAGAAGGACTTTGGCTCCCTGACGGAGAGCACTATTTCAGATGCCGGAATAAAGAAAAGGGAGCTTGAGGAAGAGCACAAGCGTGTTGCAGAGGAACTTAAGGAATTTCTAGACGATCAGAAGCAGTTGATAATCTCGTTAAGGCAACAACTGGTCGACTTTTCCTGCAAGAAGATAGACAAGGATGCTCTTGAAACAACAATGGCTACGATTAAGGCTGAGTACCAGCACAGAAGCGAGCGGGTTTTTGCTATGCTCCGTGACTTCCAGATACGCTTGGAGTCCTTTCAAAGGGAGCAGGGGGAGTTAAACTGCAAACTGAAAAGCCTTGTGGAGAAAGGCGAATCTTTGAGATTGGAAGATCTGAGACAGTTGGAGTCAATCAAAGCTCAAGAAGGTAGAAAAGCCAATAGAGAGTTACGACGGGCGGATGTGGATAGGCTGCTGGCTCACTTCAATCAGCAGCGTAAAGAAAGCAGTAGCCAAGGGCGGCAGTAAGAATTCACGAAAGGAGAAACAACATGGGTATTGCATCGAATATGAAGGAACTGACTCAAGACATTGCTTCTTCCCGTCAGGATAGAGCGAAAAGGATCGGTGAAATAAAGAAAGAGACGGGTCAGCTAAAAGGAGAAACCAAGGACTTACTAAATGGTTTCCAAGCCTCACGCAAGGAACTGAAGGCTGAAATAAATGAGGCTTCGGCTTCTTGGCAAGGGTTAGGGGCGAAAAAAACAAAAAACAAAGTAAGGGGGACAAAAAAATGGGAATCGCAGAAGGAATAAAGGATATAGTTCAGGACATTGTGTCTTCTCGTGATGCGAGGGCCTCTGATATCAAGGGGTTGAAGAAAGAAGCTAACGAGTTAAAGAAAGAAGCTGACGAAATGCTTGGTTCTTTCAAGGCTTCCCGGGATGAGTTTGGTGCCCAGTTGAGGCAAGATTTATCTCATGATAAGGCAAAAATGGAAAAAGAGGTTAGAACCATGCGGAGTGGTTTTCAAAGCTCGCATAAGAAGATGGGCTCGGCGTTGACGAAGAACTTGGCTCAAGGTGCGGCTGCTCGGAAATCCGGAACCCACGCTATGCTCAATGATTTCCAGAAGTCACACAATCAGATGAGCACACAGCTGAGGAAAGATCTAGACAATTTTGACCACGGAATAAAGGGCGAAGTGGCGGGTATGCGGAGCGGTTTTCAAAGCTCGCATAAGAAGATGGGCTCGGTGTTGAAGAAGGACTTAGCTCAAGGTGCGGCTGCTCGGAAATCCGGAACCCACGTTATGCTCAATGATTTCCAGAAGTCACACAATAAGATGAGTGCACAGCTGAGGAAAGATCTAGCCAATTTTGACCACGGAATAAAGGGCGAAGTGGCGGGTATGCGGCAAGAGACCAAGGCGGACATGGGAGAAGCCCGAATCGCCTGGCAGGGGCTGAATCGTGGGGCAAAGAAAGCCAACGCCACAGTGAAAGCGAAAGCAAAACCAAAAGCGGTGAAGGCGAATGGGAAGAAGAAAGCTGCGCCGGTGAAGGATGAACCTTATGACATGGAAACGAGGTTGCTGGTGGCTATCAGGGAGCAGCCTGGTGGAATAACCATGACAGAGGCTTCAGAGAACCTGAATATTGCCCCTATCGTCTTCAGACATATTTCCAGGAAGCTGCTTGATGAGGGCAAAATACGCAGGGAAGATGATATTTACTTTCCTGCATCTTGATAGGAGGTTGCCGTATGGAAAGGAAATCGCCGGGCTATGTTAAGCTCATGGCTCGTAGCAAAAATAGCAGTAACATACCAAGGGCGTCTAAGGATATCAAAACTGCCAGTTCACTGTTCATGACCAGGGAGGAGCGGGAGTCTCTCGGGGAGGCTATGGACTGGAGGAAACTGGGGCTGGAGGCGAGAAGGGAGAAGGATAAATTTACTCGTCAGGATCAAACGATAGAGAAGTTCAAGGCAAACTACTACAAGGCAAGAGAAAAGCTGGCAGGGACGATAAACAAAAACCAGGCCTTGATGGAGCTGAGACACGAACTGCAACAGAGACGCCGAGACGGAGGAGAGCCTGCCATACAAGCATCCAACAGTGGAGAGGTGCAAGCACCTGCAGGCGAAAAGGGTTTTAACCACGTGGAACTGAAATATTAAAGGGACTGACCTGGTCATTTCTATCCACAGTTAGGAGGAAAGGGAAAATGAATAGTCAAGTTGATGTGATTACCCCCCGGCAGAGGGAGGATTTTGTGGAAACGCCCTATATCAGGGAGCTGTCTTACCGGGCCATTGATTACATTAAGGCCGGCTTCCCGGTCCACTTCAGCGGAGCGTCCGGGGTCGGGAAAACTACCCTGGCTCTGCACGTTGCCGCTCAGCTAGGCCGCCCGTCGGTGCTCATCTGCGGAGACCATGAATTTGGTACTTCCGACCTGGTTGGCGGACTTTCCGGCTACCATAAGAAATATGTGAGGGATAACTTTATCCGCTCGGTGCTCAAAACTGACGAGAGCATGTCCTCGAACTGGGTGGATAACCGGCTTACCATCGCCTGCCAGTACGGGCTTATCTTGATCTATGACGAGTTCACCAGGTCACGGCCGGAGGCCAATAACGTCCTGCTTTCAGTGCTTGAAGAAAGAATCCTTCCTCTCCCCGCTTCCAGAGGGGATGGTGAGAGTTACATGAAGGTGCACCCCGACTTTGCTGCCATATTTACCTCCAATCCCGAGGAGTATGCCGGAGTCTATAAGAGTCAGGACGCCCTCCGCGACCGCATGGTGACCATTGAGGTTGGCAATTTTGATGAGGAAACTGAAATCGCCATCACCCAGGCGAAATCCGGGATTTCGCCTGAGGACGCCTGGCGCATCGTCAGCCTGGTAAGGAAGGTCAGAGAGGTCAAATCAAACAAACTCACCCCCACGGTGCGGGCCTGCATCGTACTGGGCAAAGTCTTGAAGTTAAGGGAGGAGACAGTAATCGGGAGCAATCACATTTTTGGGCAAACCTGTCTCGATATCTTGATGCCGGAGGTTCCTCAAAAGGAAAGGGAGAAAGTGAGACGGGTGATAGACGAGGCCCTTGCTGTCTGCTCTTGAAAGGAGAGGCGTGTCATGGCTGATAAAAAAAAGCTTAAGGAAAAGGATGAGGATAATGTCGAGGTTGATTTCGGCGCCGGCAAGATAAGCTTCGGCGGGATATTCAAGGGACTGGGGAACCTCATTGACCTGGCCGCCAAGCTGAATGAGGAAGGGGTGATTGAGAGAAGAGGAGAGATCAGGGGTTTGCCCAGAAAAGCCCAGGGGGTATATGGTTTCAGCATCAAAACAATGGCGGGCAAACCGGTAATTGAGAGTTTTGGCAATATAAGGGAGACAGCCAAGGGGCCGGTGGTAGAGGAGGTTCGAGAACCAATCGTGGATGTTTTCGATGAGAAAGACCATATCCTGGTCATTGCTGAACTTCCCGGAGTATCTGAAAGTAAAGTCAAAATTGAAGTAGCAGGGGATATTCTGAATCTTACCGCTTCCGATAAGGATAAGAAATACGCTAAGGAGATCCTGCTCCCCGGCAAGGTAAAACCGGCACCACTAAAGACTACCTGCAAGAATGGGATCCTGGAGATTACGCTGGAAAAAGAAAGATGACTGCTATTGAACTGACCAGGCATGCGCAAGAGGGGTTTGCCAACCTCAGCAGGGTGCCCGTGAATGCTGCTATCGGCCTCGCTAAGAGAGAGGATGGATGGGTGCTGTCACTGCAGGCATCGTTAATGTATTTGCTCAGTTTATTTATCCTCACGGGGTTTGACTCAATTTCGTTAACAAGAAGGATTATATTGACACCAATGCGCTCACATTCGTCACGCCGCTCTTGTGCTGCTCATATGCCCAAGGTGTTTTACGGAAAAGGCAGGATAGAAATATGACTACTACTGAGTTAACCAGGCATGCGCAAGCGGGGGTTTACTAACCTCAGCAACTTGCCCGTGAACGCGGTCATCGGCCTCGCTAAGAGAGAGGATGTATGGGTGGTATCACTGGAGGCGGTGGAGAGAAAGACTATCCCGGATTCCATGGACGTGTTAGGGATCTATGAGATTCGTATGGATGGCGATGGTATCCTTCTTGGTTTTGAGAGAATGAAGCTGCGCAAGCGTGGCGAAACGAGGGAAGAATGAAATGGAGGATCAGATGGAAGTAAAAACAGAATGAAACAAATGTCCCGGGTGTGAAGCTCCCATCTGTAGTGTGGCTGATTACTATCTCACTTTGAAAGGATGCTGTGGTATGGCTGACAAAGAAGAGTATAAGGAAAAGGATAAGGTCGAGATTGATTTCGGTGCCGGTGAGATAGGCTTCGGCGGGATATTCAAGGGACGGGGCAACCTCAGCTTTTGCTCAACGCCTCCTCCGCGTGCTTACGCTCAGGGATGTCGCTCATCACGACGCGGCACACGGGCGCGCCGTCCTTTTGTTGACCTGGCCGCCAAGCTGAATGAGGAAGGGGTGGTTGAGAAAAGAGGCGAGATCAGGGGTTTGCCCGGGAACGCCAATGGGGTATACGGTTGCAGCATCAAAACAATGGCGGACAAACCGGTAATTGAGAGTTTTGGCAATATAATGGAAACAGCCAAGGGGCCGGTGATAGAGGAGGTTCGAGAGCCAATCGTGGATGTTTTCGATGAAGGAGACTATATCATGGTCATTGCTGAACTTCCCGGAGTATCTGAGCATAAAGTCAAAATTGAAGTGGCCGGGGATATTCTGAATCTTACCGCTTCCGATGAGGACAAGAAATACGTTAAGGAGATCCTGCTCCCCGGCAAGGTAAAACCAGCGCCACTAAAGACTACCTGCAAAAATGGGATCCTGGAGATTACGCTGGAGAAAGAAAGATGACTGCCAAGAGCGTTACTTCGTTGACCCTTCGCGTTGGCGAAGCGAAACCGAAGGATGTGGGGCGGGGTATTGCCCGGATGGATCCGCAGGATCTGGAAAGACTGGGCGTACAGGTGGGAGATGTTATTGAGATTGAGGGCAAGCGAAAGACAGTTGCCAAGGTCATGCCTGCCTATTCCGAGGACAGGGGAAAGTTACTCATACAGATGGACGGACTTTTGCGGGGCAATGCCCAGGTGTCTCTGGACGAAAAGGTAAGCGTGCAAAAAACCAGCTGTTCGCCAGCTGACAAGATAGTATTGAGCCCCCTGACGCTGACCAGGTCACTCAGCCGGGAGAGAGATAACAAATACATCGGCACCCTGCTGGATGGGCTGGCGATGGTCAAGGGGGATACCATAAGGGCCAATCTTTTTGGCACACAGAGCCAGGATTTCAACGTTGTCAGCACTGTTCCTAAAGGAGCGGTACAAGTGCATTCCAACGCGAAAATCGAGGTTAACCAAAAGGGAGAGGCTAAGAATGATGGCTTCAAGGTCTCCTATGAGGACATTGGCGGATTGGGTAAGGAATTGCAACGGGTCAGGGAGATGATTGAGCTGCCCCTGAAATACCCTCAGATATTCGAACGGTTAGGCATAGACCCTCCCAAAGGAGTGCTGCTTCACGGCCCTCCCGGCTGTGGCAAGACCTTAATCGCCCGCGCTGTCGCCAATGAGACGGCGGCTTATTTCACTCACATCACCGGACCGGAGATTATGGGAAAGTTCTACGGTGAGAGTGAAGCCCGCCTCAGGAGCGTTTTTGAAGAGGCTAAAGCCCATGCGCCGGCTATTCTCTTCATCGATGAAATCGACTCCATTGCCCCTAAGAGAGAGGAAATGGGAGGGGAAAAGCAGGTAGAGAGACGGGTGGTGGCCCAGCTTCTAGCTCTCATGGACGGGCTGGAGTCACGGGGAGAGATAATTGTCATTGGTGCTACCAATATTCCCAACTCGCTTGACCCGGCACTGCGCCGGCCGGGAAGATTTGACAGGGAGATCTCCATCAGCATTCCCGACCAGAGAGGACGTCTGGATATTCTCCATATCCACTCCCGAGGCATGCCACTGACGGATGATGTTGACATGCAGAGGCTATCTCAAATTACCCACGGCTTTGTTGGCGCTGACCTTGAAGCCCTCTGCCGCGAGGCGGCAATGAATGCCCTGAGGAAAATAATGACCCTCATTGACTTCCAACTGGATGATATTCCCTATGAAACCCTGCTTAAGCTACAGGTGACAATGAATGACTTCACCGAGGCGCTCAAGGAGGTAGAGCCTTCGGCGATTCGGGAGGTCTTTGTTGAGATACCCAATGTAAAGTGGGAGGATGTAGGTGGCCTGGATGAGGTGAAACAGACACTGGTAGAAGCGGTGGAATGGCCGCTCAAGTACCCCGACCTTTTCCAGCAGGCAAAGGTCAATCCGCCTAAGGGTATCCTTCTCTTCGGACCTCCGGGAACAGGGAAGACACTGATCGCCAAAGCCCTGGCTAATGAGAGCGAGGTCAACTTCATCTCGGTTAAGGGGCCGGAGGTCATGTCAAAGTATATTGGCGAGTCAGAGCGGGGTGTCAGGGAAGTATTTCGTAAAGCAAAGCAAGCAAGCCCTTGCATCCTCTTCTTTGATGAGTTTGACTCGCTGGTTCCTGAACGGGGATTGGGAGGAGATTCACAGGTTACGGAGAGAGTGATAAGCCAGTTCCTGACCGAACTCGATGGGCTTGAAGAGCTCAAAGGAGTGCTGGTCCTGGCCTCCACCAACCGCAAGGACCTAATTGATTCTGCCATCCTCAGGCCGGGCCGGTTTGACTTTATGCTGGAATTTCCGCTGCCTGATGAAAAGGCACGACAGAAAATATTTATGGTCCACACGCGGGGAAAGCCTCTAGCTGGTGACGTCGACCTCACGCCACTGGTTCAGGGGACAAAAGGACTGGCTGGCTCAGATATTGAGGCAATTTGCCGTGAAGCCTCGATACTCGCTATCAGGAAATTCATTCAGGCCGGGCACCAGAAGAAGAAACTTGAGATTTCCCATGAGCATTTCAGACAGGCTATGGATTGGCTAAAGAGCCAGAGAGGTGAATAAATGTCTTTAGATCGTAAATATATCTATGGGATTATTAAGGAACCTGAGCCCAGGAGATTCAATTTCTTGGGCGTGGGTGGTACCAAGGTGTACACCATCAATCATCGGGAACTGGCCGCCGTGGTCAGTGATACGGCGCTTGAAGAGATTGACCCAACCCGTAAGAATGTCCTTGCCCATACAGTGGTTCAAGACGAACTGCTGAAGGATTATGTCCTTCTCCCTATGGGCTTCGGCATGGTAGCGGGTAGCAAAGACGATGTGCTAAAGCTGCTGGAGAAGAATTACCAGGGGCTTACACACGAACTGGTGCGGCTTGCCGGCAAAGTAGAAGTAGAGCTGAAGGTCTTCTGGGACCAGGAGTCCATGATTAAGGAGCTTCAAGGCAGAAGCGAGGAGCTCACCAGGCTGAAGGCAAAGATTAAAAATGCCCAGTCTCCCATTGAAGCACAAAAGCTCCTGGTAGAAGCGGGCAAGGTGGTGGAGCATATCGTTCTGGACTGGAAGGCCACGTACGCCGACCGGGTTTATAGCGTCCTCAAGGGGCTATCTCTTGCAGCCAAGCAGAACAATACACTGGGAGTTAAGAACGTCCTGAATGCCTCCTTTCTAATAGAGAGTGCCAAGGAGAGCCAGTTCCAGAAGGAGGTTTTCAAGCTGGACTCTCAGTATAAGGGCAAAGTTAATTTCAAGTACGTTGGTCCCCTGGCCCCGTATAATTTCGTCAACGTAAAGCTGGAGCCGGTGAATTGATACTCAGGTTTCTCTATGATGTTGTGATTGGTGTTCCGCTCGATCTCAGCAAGGAAGTTGTGATGAAGCTTAGGGATGAGGTTGATAAGGAACGCCTGATAACTGAGGAGTCTATCAAGGAGAGACTGCAACAGCTCCAGCTATTGCTACAAAATGGCGAGTTAAGCGAGGATGAATACGAGGATATGGAAACCAAGCTCATTGAAAGACTGAGGGCAGTGAGAGAATATAACAAAGGGGGTGAGCAAAATGTCATTGCAAGCAACAAGGAATGAAGCCTCCAGTCTAGCCGATGCCATTGACCGCGTTCTGGACAAAGGTCTGGTCATCAATGCTGATATCACTGTATCGGTGGCTGATGTCGAGCTTCTGGGCATCAAGATAAGAGCCGCCCTGGCTTCCTTTGAGACCGCCGCCAAGTACGGGCTGGAATTCCCCAGCGGCACAAATCTTGAGACGAGCGCATGGAAAGCAGCCCAGTTAGGCAAAGAGATATGCCCTGAGTGCGGCAAGAAAGTCCCTGTCGAGGAACTATTGAACGAAGCATGCCCCTGGTGCGGCTGGGTAAGCGCCAGGGCAAAGAAATCCTGGGTAATACCGGAGCTGCGGGTGACTTAGAGGTAATGAGGTAATAAGGTTGGTTTTAGGCTATGGCTATTGATATCGATGAAAAAAATCTCGGGCATGGTCTATTAGGACTGGCTATAGCCCTTGTTGAGGTCATCAATGAAGCCCTCAAAACCCAGGCATTAAAGAGGATGGAGAGCGGGGCTTTAAACGATGAGGAATGTGGGAGGTTGGGGAAAGCCCTGATGGATCTCGATATCGCTATTGAGGAAATCAAAGAGAAGCAGGGCATAGCTGACTCAGTTCGTAAAGTGAGGGACGGGCTGGACGATATTGTAGATGAGGTTCTAGCCAAATTAGTCAACCCGGAGAGATGGCGCGAAGAGGTTGAAGTAGGAGGTCAAAGCTATGGTTAAAACTATGGTTCCATGTGAAGGGCGATATCTATACGGAGTCGCGGTAAGCGGAAAGATGATAAGACTGGGGCCGATAGGGATCGACGGCGGCGAGGTCTACTCGATTCCTTATGAGGGACTCAGCGCTATCGTTCACGATTGCCCGACTGCACCCTACGATTCCTCCGACGAAAACACCGTTAAAAAGTGGGTGAGGACGCATCAGGGCGTTCTGGACGAGGCAAATAAGGCACTTGGCACCGTAATCCCTATGGGTTTCGATACTATCCTACACTCCAAGGATGCTGCCATTCCCCCCGACCAAGTGGTAAAGGACTGGCTCAAGGAAGATCATAAGCGACTTCAAGGCGTGTTGGAGAAGATAAAGGGCAGAGACGAGTATGGGGTGCAAATCACCTATGCCCCAGGTTTATTAGCAAAACAAATTTCGGATGAAAGCCACAAGCTTCGAGGAATCAGGGAAAAGATAGCCGCCAGTTCACAAGGGACAGCTTACATGTATATGCAGAAGCTGGAAAAGACGATTAGAGAAGAGATGGAAAAGCTTGCCGGAGAGTGGTTCAAAGACTTCTACGGCAGAATTAAATGTCATTGTGACGATATCGTGGTGGAGAAGACCAAGAAGCTGGATGGGAATAAGGTAATGCTGCTCAATCTCTCGTGTCTGGTGACAAGGGAGAAAGTGACCAACCTGGGAGAAGAGCTTGAGAAAATCAATAACACGGAGGGCTTCTCGGTTCACTTCTCCGGCCCATGGCCGCCTTACAGTTTTGTGGCTAAACCGACTATAGCTACTCCTGATGGAAAGGTGGCGCTTAATTCTGCGTAAATATCCGACAGTTGTCCTCCTTTTTCAAATCAGGTAACGGTGGTTTCATTCCCGGAGCCACGCCGGGGGCTTAGTTTTTCTTTAGAAATTATTTAGTTTTCCCCCTCAATATTTAGATGTTCTTAAGTAGGTTTGTGCTAGATTTTACATGGACTGAGTGATAGATGACACAGTCTACTGCCTGACATTGTAAAGGTAAGGGAGGAAAGGAGGAGTCTAATGCTACATAAATGTGGCTTTTGTCAGGGAAGAGGAAAAGTTCACCGTTCCATAAAATTTACTTTTAGCACCTGCGAGGTGTGTTCCGGAAGGGGGACAGTTCATGTGGAGGAGCCTGTTACTGCCTGTGCCTTCTGTGTAGGGACTGGTATCCAGCCCAATGCCTATCCTTATGCCTTGCTTACCTGTGATGCCTGTAGCGGCAAGGGTGTTGTTACCTTAAAGGAGCCAAGTGTGTTATGCCCCGATTGTTTGGGAAGAGGAAGAGTGATTGATGACAGAGTTTACTGTCTGACCTGTAAAGGTAAGGGAAGAGTGGAAGTAAAAAAGGAAGGCGTGGCTATCAGATAGAACATGGAGCCCACACGAGATACGCATGCAACGCTGGTAGATCTTCTGGACAGGGTGCTGGACAAGGGGGTGATACTTGATGCCGACGTCATGATACATGTGGCCGGCATTCCGCTCCTGGGGGTCAAGCTTCAAGCTGCCCTGGCCGGTATGGAAACGATGTTGAAGTATGGCATGTGGCAGGACTGGGACGAAGCACAGCGAGCGATAGCTACGAGAGAGTACCGGCAGAAGAAGATGGCCATGGCTCCAGAAGGTGAAGCGCTACCTTGTGCCACTGGACCGGGAGTACCGCAGATCGCTAGTCTGTAGTCAGACTGCTGAAAAAGAGGTGTCCTTCCATGGAATCTTCTCTTGGAAGGACCGGGGGAACTGGGGGATGTCGTTAATGTCATCATCCTTCCGCGGAAGGATGATCCAGGAGGGCGCAGGCACTGCGCCCTACATGAAATCCCCCTTTGTGAAAGGGGGACTAAGGGGGATTAGAGATACTGGGGGTTGGCTGAGACTTTTTCAACACTCTCGTAGTGACTAGTATTTAATTCTTTGGAAAGGAGGTATGTGATGAAAATAATAGAGAAGATTAAGGCTTTATTTAAACGAGGGAAGACGACTACTAAATCCTAGGCTAAGCCAGCCACTGGTGGTTCTGAATAAAAGACTACTTGAGTAAGCCACTGGACAGGATGAAACTAACGGGTAGAACGTTTGAACCCCTTGTCGCAAAGTGAGTTAAATATTTACTGGCGCTATAGGCAGGAGCCTGTCTGTGTGATGTGAGTATGTAACTGAAAAGGAGGATAGAAATATGACTACTATTGAGTTAACCAGGCATGCGCAAGAGGGGTTTACTAACCTCAGCAACTTGCCCGTGAACGCGGTTATCGGCCTTGATAAGAGAGAGGATGTATGGGTGGTAACACTGGAGGCGGTGGAGAGAAAAGCTATCCCGGATTCTATGGACGTGTTAGGGATCTATGAGATTCGTATGGATAGCAAAGGCACCCTTCTTGGTTTTGAGAGAATGAAGCTGCGCAAGCGTGGCGAAACGAAGGAAGAATGAAACGGAGGATCAGATGGGAGCAAAAAAAACAAGCTGCGCAAGCGTGGCGAAACGAAGGAAGAATGAAACAGAGGGTCAGATAGAAGCAAAAACAGAATGGAACAAGTGTCCCGGGTGTGGAACTACCATCTGTAGCATGGATGCTTACTGTCCCAATTGTGGTGAATCCTGGACGGTAAAGTGCTCCGGATGCGAATCAAGCTGGCGCTTCTGGAAATTTCATAAATTCTGTCCTGCTTGCGGGACAGCGGTAGAAAAGCGCGTTAATATCTCAATAAAGTAGTGTGCTACTTAAAGGGGCTGCTGAAAAAGAGGTGTCCCGTAGGGGCAATTCATGAATTGCCCCTACACGATTACCCCAAGGCCAGGGGGTTGAGTGAGACTTTTTCAGCACTCTCTTAAAGGGACAACGGACGATAGATGACTAGAAAGCTGTATCTTGCTCCTATCATTCATATGGGCGCTGACATGGGTTCTCTAGCTTCAGCGTTGGATGAAGCATCAAAGAACGAACTAGGGGGGGAGGTGTGGCAGAAGCATAAAGAGGCCCTGACCAGTTTCTGGCACTCTGTCGCCCAATTTTTCGATCCTCTGGATGTCAAAGGTTTCAAGATTTATCAAGATGGATTGGTAGCCGATGGAGACATCGGGACCAAGATCGTTAGAGAGGGAGTTAGCCAAGGCAGTAAGAACTACGAGATTGTAGAGAAGCTCCTGGAGAGGGGAGCAGTACTGGTGAAAACAGAGGATCCCGCGTTGGTAAAAAAGGAATATATCTACATAAAGAAAATGGTCTGTGCTAAATCACTTAGAGAAAAGGAGGCATGTGCACAGAGATACAAGCGGGCCCAAAGCCAACTGCTGAAGGAACGCGATGACTACATTGCCAGAAAAATCGACGAGACTCTACACGAGGGTGAGACCGGCGTCCTGTTCATCGGAGCCTATCATGATATCCCATCCAAGCTACCTGAGGATATCCATGTGGTCCAGGCAAAAGATATAACCGAGGTCAGAGAGTACCAAAAAAGCCTCTCCGGTTTGCGAAGATCTGCATAATCCTGGCAAGCTCCCGGATCGCCACCGGTTCATACAGCCCGGTGAAGCATAAGCGATTATTCCATTGTCGGCTTATCAGAAATGAGAGCGCCAGGTTTAAGGATGGTCAAATGAAAGACAAACCTAAGATTCTTATAGTAGATGATGATCCGAAAGCATTGCTATTGATGGAAGCTATGCTGAAACCACGCGGGTATTATGTGGTACTGATTAGTGATAGTAGACAAGTGATTCAAACTGCGAGAAAAGAGAAGCCGGACCTCATCCTCCTTGATATCATGATGCCCGTATTGGATGGTTACACGATACTTAACAAAATCAAGAAGGAAGAGACCATTAAGAATATACCTGTTGTAATGGTTACAGTGTTAGAACAGGACGGTAATAAAGTATTTGCCAGTATATGCGGTGCCTCTGCATACATAACC
>Ga0315288_10005110_pt1 | contig 16693 bp, 10 predicted proteins | sample YL17G11_20_MG_FD_203454 | JGI IMG/M metagenome (GOLD analysis project Ga0315288, IMG submission 203454) | Sediment microbial communities from Yellowstone Lake, YNP, Wyoming, USA - YL17G11_20 | ecosystem: Environmental > Aquatic > Freshwater > Lake > Sediment | place: USA: Wyoming | collected... | reverse complement strand
TCGTCGATTGTCAGCTCGAACATTGCCCGGTCGGTATCCTCATCGACGGCTTCTATCAGCCCCGCGGCGAGATCCCTGCTAAGCGGAGTGCCGTCTTCATAACTGAGGCCGTAAGCGCTTATATGGTCCGGTTGAAGCTCGATTGCTGAGCGGAGATTGTGTTTCCATGAGTCAAGACCGGTGCCGGGAACAGCGAAAATCAGATCCAGGCTGATATTGTCGAATCCCGCCGACCTGCCCTGCCGGACCACCCTGCGCGTGCAATCGACAGTATGACCTCTGCCGAGAAAATCCAGCTCCCGCTGAATAAAAGACTGTGCCCCTATCGAAAGCCGGTTTACCCCTGCTGTGCACAGCTCACGCAGCAGTTCCATATCGACCTGTCCTGGATTGACCTCGACGGTAAACTCTTCCGCCGCAGGGCACCACTGCTTAGCCCGGCCGACCAGCCGGAGCAGGTGTTCCCGCTCAATGGCGCTGGGACTTCCGCCGCCGATGTAAATGGTTTTTATGCCGTCGCCCAATTCGTATCGCTCCATCTCGGCAATCATCGCAGAAACAACGGCTTCGGCGTCATATTCGGCAATGGGCCTGGAATAAAAGCCGCAGTAGCGGCACTTGGCCCGGCAAAAGGGCACGTGCACGTATAAGCCGGGACTGTCCGAATCGAATTTTGAACTACCGTTGCCTGACATTTTTCAAACCTGTACAACTGACTTAAATTCATGCGAGAACCTGCTAAAGCTTACCAGAAATTCGCCGGGCGTGAAAGAGGTGCATTCGAAGAACCGGCGTCTTGACGGCTCTCAAAGCGGCGATCGCAAGTCTGATAACCCGGCCTGCGATTCTTTATAATGCGTAATGCTATATCATTTTTTGGAGTTGATCCATTATTAATTTGAACAAGGACCGTGCCCCATTTATATTCGGCTATAAATGTAAATTACCGGTTCACTGAAGAATTGAAACTTATGATCAGACTCAGAGATATAGCACTGCCCTTCGACCACAAGCCTGATGCACTGGCGGCGGGCATTCTCAAACGGCTGAATATATCCGGGCAGGAGCTTCTTGACTTTACTATAATCCGCAAATCCATAGATGCGAGGCGCAAAAACAATATCGTGGCTGTCTATACGTTAGATGTCCGGGTTAAAAACGAGCCTGAGCTGCTTTCCAGGTTTTCGCAGGACATCAGGATTTCTCCCGCCCCCTGCATGAGTTACCGGATGCCGGCGGTTGGAGATATACAGGGCCATCGGCCTGTTGTCGTAGGAAGCGGTCCCTGCGGCCTCTTTGCCGCTCTAATCCTTGCCCAGCTCGGCTATAAACCGGTACTGATAGAAAGAGGAAAGGATGTCAAATCAAGGATAAGGGATGTCCAAAATTTCTGGTGTAACGGAGAGCTTGACCAGGAATCCAATGTGCAGTTCGGCGAAGGCGGCGCCGGCACTTTTTCCGATGGAAAACTCACAACACAAATAAAGGATAAAAATAACCGTTCGAGAAAAGTTCTTGAAGAATTTGTCAAAGCCGGGGCGCCCGAAGAAATACTCTATCAGGCCAGGCCTCACATCGGCACGGACAATCTCGTCAGGGTCGTAAAGAATCTCCGCGGCGGAATTATCTCGCTCGGCGGACAGGTTCGTTTTGAAATGAAACTGACGGGTATCGAAATCAGGGGCGGTAAAGTTGCCGGAGCAATCGTCAATGACTCTGAAAATATCGAGACGGGCACCATCGTGCTCGCTCTGGGACACAGCGCGAGGGACACGTTCGAGATGCTGCATCGACTGGGTATCCCCATCGAAGCAAAGCCGTTCTCGATAGGCGTTCGCATCGAGCATCCGCAGGAGGTGATAGACAAGGCCCAGTATGGCAGGCGAGCTTCCGGCGAGTTTCCCGGCCCGGCTGAATATAAGCTGGTCCACCATTGCCAGAACGATCGCTCCGCTTATACTTTCTGTATGTGTCCGGGCGGAGAGGTAATCGCCTGTTCCTCCGAAGCCGGCGGCGTAGTGACCAACGGCATGAGCTTTTATTCCCGAAATCGGCCCAATGCGAACAGCGCCCTGCTGGCGGGTGTCACTCCTCGGGACTTTGCAGGCACGGACCCTCTTGCCGGCATTGCGTTCCAGCGGAAATGGGAGCGGAAGGCCTTTGAGACCGGAGGCAATAATTACTTTGCGCCCGTCCAGCTTGTCGGCGATTTTCTTGCCGGCCGGCCTTCACGTTCACTTGGCCGAGTTGAGCCGTCGTACAGACCCGGAACCACGCCGTGCGACCTTGGAGAATGCCTGCCCGGATTCGTTGTCGAAACTCTCCGCCTGGCGATTCCGCAGATGGACAGGAAACTCAAAGGCTTCTCGATGAGCGATGCGGTTATGACCGCGGTGGAATCGAGAAGCTCCTCGCCGATAAGAATTGTCCGGGACCGCACTTTCCAGAGCCCCGCTCTCGAAGGCCTGTACCCGGCCGGCGAAGGTGCCGGTTATGCCGGCGGGATAATCTCCTCGGCCGTCGACGGCATCAAGGTTGCCGAAGCGATATGCGGCAGAACTTCGAAAACGGCCTGAAGTAAAACGCATGCAAAGGAACAAGTAAGAATCTTATCGTCGTTATTAAAAAGCCGAAACTTCCCGGTTCCGGTCGAGGCGGCATGAGTTTGCCGTATCCGGAGTGTGATTACCCGCCTTTTTCCTTCTTCAGCGGCGTAAGCCAGAGATAGATTGTGTGCTCGCTTTGATCTTCCTTAGAGTACATGGTGACAACCTTATCCGGCTTGATTTGGCCCATTGCGAAGCTGTGAGAGACAATCCTGGAGCCGGGCTTGAGCTTCTCCAACTGGGGGACAAGCTTGGCGTTCAGGCTCGGAAGCAGAAACAGGGTAATGACGTCCACCCTGCTCAGGTCGAGCGTGAAGATGTCCTTCTGCTCGATTGTGACCAGGTTCCCGACATTGTTCTTTTTAACGTTTTGAAGCGATTCTTTGACTCGCCGCGGGTCTATATCGAAGCCTTCGGCCCTGCAGCCGTACCTGCTTGCGGCCGTCACAACGATCCGGCCGTCACCGCAGCCCAGGTCGTACAGCAAATCGTCCTTCCTGACTTCGGCCAGCTCCAGCATTTTGTCCACAACATCCCGGGGCGTGGGAACAAACACCACGTCCACGGCGTTATACGTTTTGCCTTCGACTTTGATTTCCGGAGGCTCCGGCAGGACAATGTTGCCTTCGTTTTCCGCATGCAAATTAATCCATTCCGAGCCCGGCGCATCCAGCGACAATGTCAACTCGGCCTTAAATGGAATTGTCGAGCCGGGCTCACCGTCCAGTGCTCTCAGCAGACGCGCATAAGTGACCTGGTCCGACAGCGTCAGTACCTTCTTTGTGTTCGGAGGCACCGTGACGTTATCAAAGGCAGTGGCCGTAAGAAAAGTACGACCATCGCTTATGAGAGCGTAGCGTAAACGCTGCACCGGCAGACTCACCCGATAAGGATTGTCGATCTCGACGTCGAACAGCAGTGTGGCATAGTCCAGTTCGACGCTCCCGAACCGCATAGCTTCCAGATGCGCAGCAGGCTCCCGGTCGTATTGGATATCACGCGTAGCTTCACAGCCTGCGAAAAAAGCTGCCGTCAATACAAAAGAAAAAACCGGATGCCGTACGAACGTCATAACCGCGACTCCTTTCAACGCAGCTTAATCCGGGATTTCCCGAATTCATGGCTTAAGCAACACGCTGTCACTTGCAATTATGGCAGCTCAAATCTTTTAATCTCCCCGAAACCGGGCTTCTCACCTGAGGTCGATGATTGCCGGTCGAGAGATGTCACGGCCTCATCGTGAGGCCGGTGTTTTTGCAGTTGAAGAGGCGAGGGCTTTACCCTGGTGAATTTTACCCCTCTGCCGGTCACAAGCTCCTTTTGCTCTCTCACAAAATCAATGTACTGCAGCAAGGCCCAGGCGCTGTTGTCCCATCGCATTTGATAGCCTCTCTGTTGTGCCTGTTTTTCCATCATAAGGCGTTTTTCCTGGTTGAATACCAAGTAGTCGAGGGCATGCGCAATCTGCTGGATGGACGCCTCTCCCGGATCTACCAGAATTCCCCGGGCGTATCGGCCGATGATCAGGCCTTCGGGGCACCGTTTGTTCGAGTGAATAAGCTCCCGGGCATACAGGAATTTGGTCGCGATGGCGACCCGTCCCGAACCGAGCGTATCGGCCAGGATGCCGCTCGATATCTGCTGCATATTTAGATACGGCAGGACCATGACATTAGTGGCCCCGTACAGTTCGACCAGCGTGGTTTCATCCAGGAAGGTATCGAGGAAGGCAACGTCGTATTTACCGAAGTCCACTCCCTGCAGCTCTTTTACTTTACACCAGGTGAGTTTCGCATTTTCCAGGGCCTCCGTCAGCGTGGCCTGGTATTGACGGTAAGCCTCGCCCCCTTCGGCTTTGGCGAACTCCGGGTGACATTGGCCCGCGACCAGGTAGACAATACTGCTTCTCTGGGACTCCGTGAAGGAACTCTCCAGAAACCTGCCGTATGCCCTTATGCTGTATTGTATTCCTTTATCCGGAGACAGCAGGCCGAGCGTTGTAATCAAAAATCGGTTCTCCAGCCCGTGCTTGCGTTTGATTTCGAGCCGATCAAACTGGGACCGGTGCTGCATCCTGATTCCGTGATCGATGTGTTTCAGCTTGTTGTGGGCGATTCCGTAGGTCGGCGATTCGAGGATTTGAATTGCGCTTTCGGTTGTCACGATTAGGCCGTCGCTGGATTCGGCAAGGTCCTGCAGGACTTTTCTTTGATGCTCATCCGGATTATCGAGCACGGTATGCAGGTAGACTAATGTGATCAGGCCGTTCGCCTTGAAAGTCCCGGCCATTTTAATGAAATTCGTGCCCTGTCCTTCCTGGCCATTATCGTCCGGATCCAGGCCGTATTCGTGTTGCAGAAGAACAACCGTCAGGTTGGAGCTTTCCTTTGCGCGGGCGATGATGTTATTGATTGTATCCTGCCAGGAAACGGGATTGTACTGATCGATTGTCAGGTCCACGGGAATGTCGTATCGGCCGCTGCCGTTGTCAATCGCGGCGATCCTGATATTTCCGATTTCCGCCGTGAAGTGCTCCAGCGCGGTCGCCAGGTCGCGGGAGAATGTCCCGATCCCGCAGCGGCGCGGCGGATACGTGCTGACCATACGAATGTTATACGGCATAACCTATCCACTCCTGCAATATCACCGGCAGCGGGCCCCCGCGCGAACCGCCGGGGCGCCCGCGAGCATTTCATGCCGGACGTTTAATTTCCGATTGCCGCCAGCACACCTTTGACGTATCCGACCGACTCGGCCAGACCCGCCATCGGATCTTTGGCATCCTTTTCGTATTCGAATGAGACGATTCCGTCGTACTCGATCTTTATCAATGTCTTGAGGAACTTGGGGATATCGATCACGCCGCGTCCGACCTCGACGGCACTGCCGTCTTTATTCGCCGCCGAGACATCCTTTATATGCACGTCCAGCAGCCGGTCGGCATACTTTTTGACTGATTCCGCCGGGTCGATACCGGCACGTATCGTATGGCCGATATCGTTGCACAGCCCGATCCGCTTATCCAGGTCCTTGATTTTTTCGTAGGCGCTTGCCGGCGTCGGATACACCTTATCTGTCGGCCCGTGATTGTGAACGGCCACTTTGATATCGTATTGCCGAACTTTCTCGTCGACCAGCGGCAGCAATTCCGGCTGCGGCACCCCGACGATGACCTTCATCCCGGCGGCTTTTGCGTAATCGAAAGCGTCGTTTACCTGTTTTTCGTTTCCCATATAGATCACGCCGCCGCCGTAGAGGACCAGCCCGGCGTCTTTGACTTTCTGCACCGTGGTCTCGATCTGGGCCGGCGTGCTGTCCATCGGCAGGTGAAAGTCCTTGAAACAAATGTATTTCAAGCCGACCCGTTTGGTCATTGCCAGCGTATCGTCCAGGTTGAATTCTCTTAAGGTATACGAAGCCATGCCTAAGTCAAACTTCGCCTGGCTTTTCTTCTTGTCGGCACTGCCGATCTGACCCAGACAGCGACCGGATCCCGCAAGGCAAACCGCTCCAGCACCCACTACCTGCAGAAAATTCCTTCTGCTCTGTTCCGTTTTTATCATCTGTTTTTTCTCCTTACTTGATGATCGTGAAACCGATTTTCTAAAATAATATATGCCTAACTTCAATTTTGCAGAAACCTCTTTTAGGACACTGCGTAGCGATCATCAGGCACATCAGAATAAGGCAAATCCTTTTCAAATGCAAGGAAATTCGCGTTGCCGAACTCGGGGCTGTTTGTTATTATAACGTTTTTAAGACCATGTGCCGATGTTGTGGTCTTTCATGGAGAAAGGCAGGCAAGAGCTACTGAAACGCCGAAGAACCAAACAGGTAAAAACAATCACCCGCCGGCAGCTCCTTAAAAGCTCTGGTGCGGCCGCCTGTGCGTTCATATCCGCACCGACAATCCTGCCGGCGAGAGTTTTTGGCGCCGAGGCCCCGAGCAACCGCATTACCGTAGGAATGGTAGGAATGGGCCGGCAGGCTTATTACTCAAATCTGAAATCGTTTCTGGCCGCATCCGATGTTCAGGTTGTTGCCGTTTGCGACGTTGATACATGGAGGCTCGACAACGCCCGAAAAGCCGTCGAAGCGCACTATGGCAAAGAGCAGGCCGCCGGCACATTCAAGGGCTGCTCGGTTTTTAGAGATTTCCGCGAGCTTCTGGACCGGCAGGACATCGACGCGGTGATGATTTCCACGCCCGACCACTGGCACGTGCCGATGGCAATCGCCGCGGCCAAAACGGGCAAGGACATCTGCTGCGAGAAACCGCTGACCCTGAGCATCGCCGGGGGCCGGGTGCTGAGCCGGCCTATGCGAAGCCCGTGGCGGCTTTGAGATTTATGATTTTCGATTTACTATTTACTATTGGATGACATGTGACAGGGTAATGATATGGAAAGCGAAAGAACAAAAAAGACAAACGTGGTAACTCGCCGGCAGTTTCTTAAAGGCTCGGCCGTCGCCGCAACAGGTTTTTTAGCCCCGGCAATTGTGCCGGCCTCGGTCTTCGGCGCCGATGCGCCGAGCAATCGCATTACGATTGGCTTCGTCGGCGTCGGGCGGATGGGATCGGACGACATGCGCGAGCTTCTGGGATTCAAAGAAGCCCAGATCGTCGCCGTCTGCGATGTCGATTCCAACAGGGTCCGAAACGCTCAGAAAACCGTCGAGGCACATTATGCCAAACAGAATTCCGGCGGAACATACAAAGGATGCGCAACCTGCGGCGATTACAGGGAGCTGGTGGCCCGGGACGATATCGACGCGGTCTGCGTTGTCACCCCCGACCACTGGCACGCGCTGCCTGCGATTGCCGCGGCCAAAGCGGGCAAGGACATCTTCCTTCAGAAACCGCTGACGCTTACCATCCGGGAGGGGCGGGTCCTTAGTGACACCGTTCGCCGCTACAATCGAATCTTCCAGGTCGGCAGCCAGCAGCGTTCCGACGCGAGGTTCCGCCAGGCCTGCGAGCTGGTTCGCAACGGCCGGGTCGGCAAACTGCACACCGTCAAGGTCGGCTTCGGCACAGACCCGGGCACCGGCCCGGAGCCGCCGATGCCGGTTCCCGATAATCTCGATTACGATATGTGGCTTGGCCCGGCACCCTGGGCGGCATATACCGAGAAGCGCGTCCATCCGCAGAAAGACTACGACCGGCCGGGCTGGCTGCGTATAGCCGCTTATGGCGCCGGCATGATTACCGGCTGGGGCGCCCACCACAACGACATCGCCCAGTGGGGCATGGGAACCGAATACACCGGCCCGGTCGAAATCCAGGGGCAGACCGAATATCCCAAGGACGGGCTCTGGGACGTGCACGGCGATTTCAGCATCGAATACACCTACGCTAACGGCGTCAAGGTCATCTGCACCGACAACCGGAAAAACAAGGATGGTATCACCTTTGAGGGCGACCAGGGCTGGGTCTATGTCACGCGAGGGCGAATCGACGCCCAGCCCAAGAGCCTGCTGACTTCGACCATCGGGCCCGATGAAATCCGGTTGTATAAGAGTAATAATCATAAGGCGAACTGGCTCGAATGTATCAAGTCGCGTGCCGAAACCATCGCCCCGGTGGAGATCGCTCATCGCTCGTGCACCGTCTGCCTGCTCGGCGAGATCGCGATGCGGCTCGGCAGAAAGCTCAAATGGGACCCCGACGCCGAACAATTCATCGGCGACGATACGGCCAATCGAATGCTCTGGCGGCCGATGCGAAGCCCGTGGCAGGTTTGAGATTTATGATTTATGATTTACTATTTATTATTGACTATTGACTATTTAATAACTCAAACTGACCGATTTGCGCTGTCATCCCTGCGAAAGCAGGGATCCAGGAACGTAACGGATTTAGTGGATTCCCGCTTTCGCGGGAATGACAGATTGTGTTATGTTATTATCACTGAACGACTTACCATATCGTTCGACTCAAAAACGGTCAGTTTGAGCTAATAAGGCAAGAGACTCTTATGAATCGATGGACACAAGTCTTTGCAGCTTTACTTATATTTACTTGCGGCGGTTCTCTGGCGCCTGCGGCTTTGCAGAAGGTCTCGGCTAAGATTGAAAAGGACCAGGTCGTCGTTAACGTTGACGGCAAATTGTTTACATGCTACAAGTTCGCCGGCTCGCAGAAGTATCCGTATTTCTGGCCGGTCAACGGGCCGCTTTCCGGCAAATCCATAACCACCGAGACATCCGAGCCGTACCCGCATCATCATTCGCTGTTCTTCGGCTGCGACCGCGTCAACGGCGGCAACTACTGGCAGGAGGTCAATGAGCGAGGACAGATCCTCTCGCAAGGCCCGAAGATTGTCACCGCCTCCGGCGAGCGAATCGTCCTTACCGATACGTGCCTCTGGAAACAGCCGGACAAAGACCCCGTTATCGAAGACACACGGCAAATGACGATCTTTGCTCCGAGCGAGACGCTGCGGATTATCGACTTTAAGATCACCATAACGCCCCTGGTCGATATCGAGATACTCAAGACCAACCACTCGCTGTTCTCGGCGAGGGTCGTGCCCGAATTGAGCGTCACCTCCGGCGGCACGCTGATCAACGCCGAGGGCAATACCAGCGAGAAAGGCACGTTCGGCGCCGCCTCGCCCTGGTGCGATTATTCCGGCACGCGGGATGGGGCAGCCGAAGGCATCGCCATCCTGCAGAATCCCGCCAACCGCTGGTATCCAAGCAAATGGTTCACCCGCGATTACGGCTTTTTCTCGCCGACGCCGATGTACTGGCTCGAAGGCGACAAGCTGAACCTGGCCAAAGGTGAAAAGCTCTCGCTCGAATATCGCGTCGTCGTCCACGCAGGCGATGCCAAAACCGCAAACATCGCCGGGCTGTTCGACCGGTACGAATAAACGGCAAAATAGGAAGCGATCTTCGGAAACACCGTCACACAACTCTCCAGGCTCTCCTTCGAAAAAAGAAACGCTTACATTTACATCATAGATGATCATATATGATTAACGGGATAATGCTCGTAGTCCTTTTGACTAATCAAAAGGACTACGAGCATAGTGCGCTCAAACTTACTTATTATGTCGTTTTATATCGTTGCGGTTGCCGACAGGGCCTTGAGCTGGATTTGCCTGCGGTCCTGGAACTCCTTATCCGACAGTGGTGGATGGGATCTTTTTCCGTGGCCGAACTGCTTTTTAAATTCATCAATGCTTCGAACTTTTCGCCGTAAGTGCATTGTTGGTATGGAGTAAAAAAAATCTTCAAATTTCCGATTTTAGTTCCCGGCTATCATCGCTTTTGGTCGATTTTTTGCAAGAATTTCACCTATCTTAACACAAAAAACGTAAGAATTAACCGCTGATTAACGCAGATAAACGCAGATTTTGTATTGGATTCTCGAATTCTGTATTCTTGTTTTTCAAAAAATACGTAGTCACCACAATTGACAAACTGGGGATGATTTGTAGAAAATAAATAGAGCTTTTCTTTATTCTGTATAAATAAGCTTTTTGGAGGAGAAACTCCTTATGGCTTGCAAGCAGCGTAAAATACAAATCAACTTTGAAGGGTGCTAAGATGAAAAAGTCAATTCTACTTGTATTTGTTTTGGCATTTTGCCTGATTACCAAGCAAGCAAAGGCAGATTTCACCTTCGGCACACCTGTTCAGCTTGATGCTAATATCAACGGTACGTCGGGCGAGCTTGGGTTCGATATATCCAGCGACGGTCTGTCCTTGTATTTCGCCTCAAATCGGGGCAACTCCTCTCTCGACTTCGACATCTATGTCTCCACGCGAGCATCTGAGCAGGATCCCTGGGGACCCGCCACCAAACTTGGCATGCCCATCAGTACCTTGGCCTGCGAGGTCGGGCCTTGCATCTCTGACGATAGGCTGTCCTTATTCTTCAACGAGTCACTTAAGCCCTTTACAGTGACATATCGCCCCGGGGGCTACGGTGACAGTGACATCTGGATGGCTACGCGGGCAACAACAGCCGATCCCTGGGGGGAACCCATCAATGCTGGACCTCGCGTGAATACTGCTGCCGATGAGGGCGGTATGGAGCTTTCTGCCGATGGTCTGTCGCTATTCTTTTCGTCGGACCGACCGGGCGGTTCGGGTGACATTGACCTGTGGGTTGTGACACGACCCACAAGGAATGGCGAGTGGGGCGACCCGATGAACTTGGGACCGATTGTCAATAGTGTGCAGAGCGATGGTACACCGAGTCTCTCAACGGATGGCCTGCACCTTTTCTTTCATTCCAACCGTCCCCCAAGCGAAGCTGCCCATCAGGTGGATCTATATCTGACATCGCGCCACACGGTCTCGGACCCTTGGGAGCCGCCGATCCGTTTGGGACCGCCGGTCAACACGATGAAGTATTGGGAGTGCGGTCCGCGCATATCGAGTGATGCCAGAACACTCTATCTGGTCGCTGACAATTGGCCGGGTCGGTTTAGCTACTATGACATCTGGTCTGTGCCGGTCCTGCCCGTCGTTGACTTCAACCGGGATGGTATTGTGGATTGCGCGGACATGTGCATCATGGTCGAGCACTGGGCCGAAAATTACTCCTTGTGTGATATTGGTCCGACGCCTCTTGGAGATGGCATCGTTGATGTTCAGGACCTGATTGTGCTGGCGGAGCATCTGTTTGAGGAAATCATCCTGCCGCCCGAATTGATGGCATATTGGAAGCTGGATGAGTCAGAGGGTAGCATCACCGAAGATAGAGCTGGTGACAATGATGGAATTCTTTTCGGAGAATCTCTCTGGCAGCCGGATGGGGGCAGGAAGGCAGGAGCGCTGCAACTCGACGGAATAGATGATTATGTAGAGACCGGCTTTGTCTTGAATCCGGCCGAAGGTATATTCAGCGTCTTTGCCTGGATCAAAGGCGGCTCCTCAGGGCAAGTTATTATATCTCAGATAGATGGTATCGAGTCCGGCGAGATGTGGTTAGGTATAACAGCATCAGATGGAAATCTGATGACAGGATTAGTACCTCCAAGGATTGGACGGTCCGTTATTTTCCCGCTGGAGTCGTTATATGTAATAACCGATGGTTTTTGGCACCACGTCGGCTTTGTCTGGGACGGCGCATACAGGTCCCTTTACGTGGACGGCACAGAAGTTGCCAAAGATACCGCCACTCAGAATCCAATGAAATCTGCTACCAGCGGCTTGTACATCGGCGCCGGCAAAAATCTCGAAGCCGGAACTTTCTTCTCCGGCCTGATCGATGATGTCCGCATTTACAACAAGGCTCTGAGCGCAGAAGAAATCGCTACTTTAGCCCAGTAGCTCGCCATTGTTCTTCGCTGCGTGCTATTTTCTGACGTTCCAGAAGCGGCAGATCATGGTTAGCAGCTCGTCATCGGTTTTGACGTTGTAGAAGGCCTTCAGCAGTGTGACATCATCGGCAATCCTCACGAATCGTAGAAGGTTCCGCCCATCATCCAGTAAGATACAGGACGATCCTCACCGTTCAACTTGAGGCATAATTTGCAGTTCCTGGAATGAAAATCTTTTTTATAAGACTTTTAAGTTGACAGGCTTATGTCAATCAGGTACAATCCAAATTGATATTTAGCTTCATGGAGGAGCGGTGAGGAAACAACTCTCTTTTGTATTAAGTTTCCCGCCACAAACAGCCGGTTATTTTCGGGGCAATCGCATGCGCGGGCCCGGCGAGGAAATACGGTTTATATGTGCGCTCAATCAAGAGCGATTTGGCTGTAAGGTTCGGCAAGTATTTCAGCGAATCTTCGTTAATTACAGCCGGATAGGAAAGGAGCAAAACGATGAAAAAGGCGATGGTTCTTATATCTATGGTAGGATTGGGCTTTCTGATTGCCTGGGCTGTTTCCGAAGACACTTCACAGCAAAAAGCGGAATCGGAAAGCCTTAAGGCCGAGGTTCAGCGGCTTACAACCGCTATAGGGAAAACCGAGATTGAAAGAGACACACTAAAGGTAAGAATGGCCCTCGCTGAAAAGAATCGCGACGAGCTGAAAGAGCAGGTCGATGAACTTACCGAATCGCGCGGCAAGCTGCAAGAGCAGGTCGAAGAATTCAGCTTCTCGCGCGACCAGTCACAGCAGCAGTTCGCCGAGATTATCGTAACGCGCGACAAGTTAAAGGAGCAATTCGCCGAACTTACCGGCTCGCGCGACAAGCTGCAGCAGCAGCTCGACGAGCTTACCGCCTCGCGGAACCAGTTGCGAATGCGGGTCGGCGAGCTCACCAGGTCTTCCGATGCGGCTATTGCCGATGTGAAGATTGCTCAGAAACGAATCGATGAACTCGTAGCTCTGCTAAATGGCGAAACACAAAGATCAGCCGAGCCTCAAGCTGAGCTTATCGTAGCAAATCAGGCAGCGGAGAATATACAAACGCCTATGATCGAAGTTGACCTCCGTCCAACCTGTCACAGTTTCAATACAAATCGTCCTGTGATAATGCCGGGGCAGACCTCGACTTTAAGCTGGCAGGTTTCGAATGCGGCGAGGATTCGGATTGAACCCGAGGTAGGTCACGTTAGTGCTTTAGGTTCGAGAACCGTTAAGCCGTCTGCGGCGACTACCTACACCTTGATTGCAGCGAATAAGGCCGGAGAGAGCAGGCAAACATGCAGGGTCGAAGTCGGCGAGGCTCCAGCCGTTCAAAGACATGTCATTGAGCAGCCCGCCATCCTTACCGAACTCATTGAGCCTCCTGTTGTCACCAGCCAGGCCGTTGAGCCTCCTGTTGCCAGCAGCAAAGTCAGTGGGCTTCCCGCACTTCACAGTTTCAATACGACTCGTCCTGTGATAATGCCTGGGCAGACCTCGACTTTAAGCTGGCAGGTTTCGAATGCGGCGAGGATTCGGATAGAACCCGAAGTTGGTCCGGTTAGTGCTTTAGGCTCAAGAACCGTTAAGCCGTCTGCGACGACCACTTACACCTTGATAGCAACCAATCGAGCGGGAGACAGCAAACTATCACAGAAAGTCGAAGTCAGCGAGCGTATTAACATTTTTAGTTCCGATTCAATCGGTTCCCGGGTGCTGCTCGAAGAATACAAGGCTTCCGACGACAGTAAAGTTTTGCCCGGGCAGAAACCTCCGGTGAGCGACCCGAACGCGACGCCGGGAAAATTTCTCGGGTACCGCGCCCGGAAAGACGAGTCAGGCAAATTCATATTCATCCCGGTTTACGAGAACAAGCAGGAAGAATAGGCAGTTCAGAACGGCCCGGCGATAAATTGTCGATTGCCGAATTCCGATTGTCGATTTTCCAATCGCAAATCGAAAACCGAAAATCTGAAATTGGCGTGAATCGCTCTTATAAGCGGCGGACAATTCCCTTCAAAGCATTTCTATGGACAATCCTGAGACGGTATGCCCAGCTTGCTGGCGGACTTGAGTTTTGCTTCTTCTTGTGAACCACATTGTCAAGGAGATTTATTTTAAAAAATACGTAGTCACCACAATAGACAAACAAGTTAGGTTTGTCCCATAATATAGTATTGGTGATGCAAGAACAATAGTGTGAAGGATCATTATCTCTCGGGTCGTCGTACACGCGGAAGCCGTGTTGGGTAGTTATACAAAGGGATTTGTATGATTGCTTTCATGGATGAGTGCAGTGTAGAAACACGGATTGGGCGGTCCAGCTGTCGGGAGACTCTGCGAACACACCTCAAAACAATCGCCTTCAGTAAAGGCCCATTTCCACATCTACAATTGTCAAGCCGGCAAATATTTCATTTCCTGACTGAACGACACACCTTCGTCAGTAACTGTAGTGCCTACTTGCCCGGAACAGTTAGGCGTTTTGGGAAGAAATATGAAGAATAAAGATATTTTCAATTTGTTGATTCTTTTCCGGAAAAGCCTCTTGCCTTGAATAGGCCGGTGCTATGGGAGGTAGCGCCGGCCGAGGAAAGAATTGCAGCGATTGATATATGTGAGAAAAGTAAGTGGGGGTTCTGAAAGGAAGGTTAGAAATGTGTACAAAACGAAACATATTAACTGTAACTCTGGCAGCAGCGATTCTGCTTCTGACAGCAATACCGGCACGCCCGGCAACTGAAGCGGAAATTACAGATGCCATCAATGATGGAATAACCTGGCTGGTAGCTAACCAGAATGATGATGGATCCTGGGGAGGTAATTCGCAAGTAGCCCTAACAGGTTTGGCCGTTGTTAAATTACAGGATCGTGACCGAGAACTGGGCACTAGCAATTACGTTAATGAAATACAAGCTGGGCTGGACTATATTTTCAGCCAGGCGACAATTGTACCAGACACTTACGTATCCTGGTACGATGAAACCTATTACACCGGTATAGCGATGATGGCAATCGCCAATGACGGAGTTCTTACCCAGACAGTCGTCGGAGGCCCGCTGGATGGCTTGACCTATGCGCAGGTTCTGAATGGAAGTGTAAATTACTTTGTCATGTCTCAGAGCGTCGCCAATGGCGGCTGGGGATACGATTTCTGGAGTGGTGATTGGACTGACCAGTCCAATACCGGGTATGCTGTGCTCGGGCTCAGCTACGCGAATAATGCTGGCATTGATACTTCCGGCGTGAATGGGGGCCTCCTCACCTGGGTGAATAGTATCCAAGCTGCTGACGGAGGCGCTCAATACACTATTGGCGGGGGTTGGCAGAACGAGCTGAAAACGGGTAACCTGTTATTTCAGATGTCCTTTCTCGGCATCGGTCCTGGTGATTCTCGGTTTGATGCTGCAATCGACTACATCGAGCTCCATTGGCAGGATGGAAACATGGATCCTGGATGGGGATATAGCGGTGGGTTGAACGACTACCAGGCGATGTATTGCCTGATGAAGGGGCTGCAGTCGAGTGGAGTTGATGAGATAGATACGGATGGCGATTCTGTGCTAGAAGATTGGTTCAATCAGGAACCGCCGTCTGTAACGCCACAAGACCTTGCCAGCCATATTGTGGCAACAAAGAATTTAGGTGGCTCTTGGACTGATAACAATTGGGGTCAGTACGTTGATCCCGAAGTTCTCGGCACCGTATGGGCGCTGCTCACGCTGGAGAAGGTGACTGTAATCCACCACAAGTTTGCGATTGACATCAAGCCTGGATCCTGTCCAAATCCATTCAACGGCAAGATTGAAGGCAGCGTACCTGTGGCCATCATCGGTGCCGAGGGTCTTGATGTGACCACAATTGACCCAACATCGCTTAAGCTGAACGGCGTTTCTATAGTGCCTGGCAACGTGCTGATAGCAGATGTGACACAGCCTGGTGACTACGATCCCACGGATTGCTCCGCCTGCTTCGACGAAGACGACTGGTTAACAGATATCGATGGCGATGACATAGGCGACATATATCTTGGAGATGGATTCCCGGACCTGGTTGTGAAATTCGGCGCGCAGGCATTAGCCACAGCAATAGGGCCGCAAAACCGTGATGCTTGTGTTGTGTTGACTCTAACGGGAGAAACGGATGCAGGTGTCTCTTTCGAGGCCAGCGACTCTATGATTATAAGAACGAAGATAAAATAAGTCCTGCTCCATCGAGGAACCCTGTTATCACTTGCTGGGGAAGGATAAAGGCGGAATAACCGTCAAATAGAACCCAGTGGAAACTGCCTCTTGATGACTCAGGAGGCAGTTTTTCTTTACGGTATGCCCATTGAAGGGACGGGTGATGTGAATATCGTGAAGGATCCGAAGATATGAGTATTTAGCTTTTAACTGTTCGATATTCCACACTAAGTTATAGATTTTAGAAAAACACAATCGGCGGGGCTTATCAGGTCCCGCCGTTTTGCATTCTGGACGTTAGTCAGATATGCAAAGCGAACAATATGGACACGCTCTCGACTTTAGTTATCTTGGCGATATAAGGCTTCTTTCAGGGCGGTTCCATAGAAAATGCTTGAGTGTTCAAGATGAAGTTTATATTCTACTGGAACTGAGTCTCGGCGGCGTAGCCGGGCGGGTGTAAATCGAAAAACTTAGTGAAGGGAAAACGAAGGATGAGAAGCAAATTTCTAATCGTATGTCTGAGCATTTTGATCCTGTCGGGCCAAATCCTGATTGCCGGGGAAAAGCAGAATTCCGCCGT
>Ga0315288_10005106_pt1 | contig 16697 bp, 28 predicted proteins | sample YL17G11_20_MG_FD_203454 | JGI IMG/M metagenome (GOLD analysis project Ga0315288, IMG submission 203454) | Sediment microbial communities from Yellowstone Lake, YNP, Wyoming, USA - YL17G11_20 | ecosystem: Environmental > Aquatic > Freshwater > Lake > Sediment | place: USA: Wyoming | collected... | reverse complement strand
CATTTGTCGAGAAGGTCACCGGGCGGCCGACACCGAGATCAAAGGGCGGTGGCCTTCCTTGCATCACGCGACGAAAACGAGTCCCGCCCTCGTCGTAGTGGTCGTTCTCGCCGATGTAGATGTAGGGCTTCGCACCCTCGAAGACCCAGCGCGTGGGGTCCACCACACGCTTGTCGGCAACGAGGATCCAGCCGTGCTGTGTCACCGAGGTGCGACGGTCGAACAACGTCCCCTTGGCGATGGGGCCGGTCCAGTGGCCGTAGATGGGCACCCCATCAACGAGGCCACGACTGACGAGCGCAGAGGCGATCTCGTAGCACCGACCTTCCCACTTGGACGCGGGTCCAATCTGCGCGACCGCAGCCCGAAGGATCTTCTTGGCATCGAATTTCATGGTCAGGTGTCCTCACGGGCGGAGGATTGTCCACGGATCTACGACCCCGGTGAGGCAAGGGGCCCAGAAAAAGATGCCCCTCGGGAAACATCTATCCCACCCTAGGGTTACAGGGGCGCCGGGTAGCGTTCTGGGCCTTGTTTTTAGGGTGTATCAGCGTGTCTTGGATCGATACGGATGACCCTAGGGAGGGGAGGGTTAGGGTAGACGCAACCCGAATCGGCTTGCCCGTGGTTCTTTTTCAGGTCACCTCTGGGATAGTTGAGGGTTCTTGATCGTAGGTAGGATCAAGCGGCCCGCACCGGGCCGAACCCAACCAGATAGATGGAGATGAAGATCATGGAAACCCCGACGACGGCGACCGAAGTGAAGGACAACGAGGCCGCCCCCGCGAAGAAAGCCGCCAGGAAGACGGCGAAGAAAGCCGCCAGGAAGGCCGACAAGGTGAAGGCCAAGGCCAGCGGCAAGGCCCCCGCGAAGGGCGCCAAGAAGGCGAAGCGCGCCCCCAAGGATCCGACGATGAGCAAGGCGGCCTTCGTCCGCTCGCTCCCCGCGGACATGCCCGCGAAGGAGGTCGTCGCGAAGGCCGAGAAGGCGGGGATCTCCCTCGACGAGAAGGGCGTCCACGGTGCCCGCTCGAATGACCGCGAGAAGGCCAAGGCCGGGGCGAAGAAGGCCCGCAAGGTGGCGAAGGTGGCCGACGCGAAGGCGGTCGACTCGAAGGGCGTGAACAAGGCGGACTTCATTCGCTCGCTCCCCACGGACATGCCTGCGAAGGAAGTCGTCGCGAAGGCCGAGAAGGCGGGGATCTCCCTCACGGAAGCGTACGTCTACGCCATCCGCACGGCGGCGAAGGCCAAGGCGGCGAAGGCCGGCAAGAAGACGGCGCGCCGGGGACGCGTGGCGGGAGCCCCGACGAAGGCGGACTTCATCCGGGGTCTCTCCGCGGACATTCCGGCGAAGGAGGTTGTCGCCCTCGCGGCCAAGGCGGGCATCTCCCTGACCGAGTCGCACGTCTACACGGTCCGTAGCTCCGGTAAAGCCCGTGGGCGCGGCGGCCGTCCGGCGAAGGCTCCTGTGGCATCCCTGGTCACGCCGAGCCTCGGCATCACGATTGACGCGGCTCTCTTCAAGACCCTCGTCAAGTCGGTGAAGACCCTCGGCGACGGGGGGAGCGCAGCTCTCCGCCAGGCGGCGGACTTCCTCGACGCGGCCAAGGAGGCGTGAAAAGAGCAGGGATTTCCGAGCGATCCATTGGAGGGCCTACGAACCCTAGGGGCCGGTGTATTACCCGTACCAATGGATCGCTCGAAAGCCCTTCGGCAGGTCATGACGCTCATTGAGCACGCCCACTCCACGTCCGTGGAGGAGGCCCGCACGAGCGCCGTGATCGCATGCAAGATGATCAAAGAGCACCGACTTCTCGCTGGAGCTGTGCTGCCAGACCGTGCGGAGCTTCACAAGCTCGCGAACGCGGCGGTCGAGCGATGGCTCGAAGACCTCTGGAGCCACAAGAGCGAGGGAATCTTCATCCCAGCCCGTAAGGCTCTCGACCTCATGGACCCGAAACCCGAACCTTTCCTCTACGACAAGCTCCACACCCTCGTCTTGCGAAAGGCGCGCGGACTGCGCGCCAAAGGCATCCTTCTCGGGCAGCCGGGTGCGGGCGGTTTCAAAATCGCCCCCAACGTGACCTGTAAACGCCCACGCAAGACGAACAACGTTCATCCGACTGCTTGAACGACAGGGCCGGGCCGTGCCATGCTGGAGCATGGCAAGGGTAGGGGCAAAGGTCAGGGCAAAGGTCAAGGCAGAGGCAAAGGTCACGATGCCCCTCAACGACATGGTGCTCTACCTGCGCGCGCAGGGCTGGACGGGCCTAGGGATCGCAGAGAGCTACCCGGAGGTTACCTCGAATCCCTGGATCCACTACAGGATCCAGGGCAGGCAGCTTGCGAAGCGGGGCTTCACCGTCGAAGAGTACGCGGCGCGGTCCCAGAAGCCCATCGATGTGGCCATTCTCGACCTCGTATCCATGGAACAGCGGGGCATCCTCGCGTGCTGGAAGCCAGGGCCAGGGACGAAGAAGGGGCCGCGACATCCCATATGGTTCGTCGTCCCCAAGGTACCCACGGACGAGAACGGGCAAGTGATCCCTATGCGGTCACCCCCTGCTATCGGGTACGAACAGAGGAATATACCTACGAGGAGAACTATACCTGTCATCCGTGTTTGCGCACAAGGCGCGAAGGACAGGCTCCTAAAGGGGAGATGATAGGGGTCTCTGGAAGAAGACCCCCTTCCCCGGTGCTCAGCCGTCCTCGGCACAGTCCTCGGCACAGTCCTCGGAGTCAGGCTCAGGCGCATCACCGAGGACATCTTGCATGAAGAGCTTCTGTGCTGCCTCCTTCAGCCGATTGCGCTCGCGGCGGACACCCCCCGTGGACTTGCGGACGGCGTCGTAGAACTCCTGTAGACGAGCGGTCTTCTGCCGGGCGGCGGCCCACTTCTCCAGAGGGGCCATGGGCTCCGTGAGGGTCCCTGCGATGAGCGCCGCCATGAGACCCGCCTCGATGGTGTCGGCTTCCACGTCAGCTTCCCTCATCACCGTGTGGGCATGGTGCAACTCGGCCTGCTTCTCGGTGAACACCGCTGTGATGGTCTTGTACTGCGCGCACACCTGCTGAAACGTGTTGCTGATCTCGACTGTAGGCATGTGAACCCTCCAGAACCCACCTGGGCTCGCTAAGGGTAACCTACACCGACACATCCGCCGAATAGGGGCGGAAAGGTCCGAAAGAGGCAACGAGATCCGTGACATCTCCGATAGGGGAGACATGATCGGACGACCCGCTTTTCTCTGGATCTCGAAGACGATGCTTGTGGCCTTGTCCCGCTGCCCCTGTTGCAGTAGGACGGTTTCCGCCAACCCGTTCTACTTTTTCATGGACTGCGGACTCTGCGGGAAGAAGTTCCCCGTCCGACTGCCCTCGGCCGCGCGCGCCTGACTACGCCAAGAGGCGCGCGATCTTGATCTCTGGAAACAGCGTCGAGAGCCACGACCGTATCAGGGGGTGGAGCACTCGCGGACCGAAGCTCACTGCAAGCCCCAGGGCCTCGCAGAACGCCTCTTGCGGATTCGTGGCCGCGTACCCTGTGATGGGAGTCTTTGGGGCTTTCACGAGCGGGCTACCGCCCTTGGCGAGATAGGCTTCGATGTTCTCTCGACTCCAGTTGTCCTCGCGCAGCTCGCGAGGGACAGTCTTCGCAAAGCCTTCGGCCGCTTGGATCTGAAGGTAGAGCGTCGGGTTCTCGTCACGCATCCGAACGTCAAACGTGTACCACGCCTCCCCCGGCCGCCACGCGTCGACCACCTCGCGGAGGTCGAGCGTCCCGGAGTCCCGCGAGATGGCTGCGTTCCAGAAGTTCTGCATGTCCCCGGAGAGATAGCTCTCCCAGAGGTAGTGCCCCATCTCGTGCGCGATGGTCTTGGCGAAGTCCTTCGGGCTCAAGGACATGCTCGAAAGCGGGTACACCTGGATCGCCGTCGAGGAGTACGAAGCGAGCATGCTACCCACGCCCCCCTTGTCGAACCGAAGCTCAAACGGGATAGCCTTGCGTAGAAGGATTGGGAGCACACCCGCGGCCCGCTGCCGGTAATGCTTGAGACCCTCGCGAAGAGGCTCAAGGTACTCGGCGTGCTTCGTTGGGTCGTACTCGACGAGCATGACCTTGAAGCCTTCGATCTGCATGATCTCCTCGGTGCGCTCGTGGACGAGAGGATCGATCTTCTTCCGCTTCAGCGTTCCGAGGAAGGTGATGACACCCGACAACGCCTCTGCGATGTCGGCGAGCTTGCGCGCCCATTCAAACTTCCTCTGCGGCCAGTATTCCCACGAGGGGATCATGCTGACCTCGCTGCCCGCGTTGAAGAGAGGGTATATTTTCTTGGTCCACGCCTCGATCTGACGCTCAGCCTTTTTCGGGTCCGCGATCTCCTTCTCCGTCACGTCACTGAGCTGGCGGCGAAGAGAGGAGAAGGTTTCCTTCACGTCCTTCCCCCAGACGCGAGCGGCCTTCTCGACGCGAGCGTGATCGGCCTCGGTCACGATGTGCTTCACGTTCTCGATGAAAACACCGAGGTCTGCCTGGATACGCTTCACCGCCTCTGTGCGAAAAGGTACCTGGTTAGCCAGGCGGAAACGGTGAGCGACTCTCGCGACGAGGTCCATGCCTCGGCCTTCTAAAAGTAAAATCCGGCTCGTTGCCAAGAGGGGGCGCACGTGCAGAACCACGTACATGCGAAGACGCTGCGCTTCAGAGCCATGCTTCAGTGCTAACAGGCTCCTTGGGGGGAGCCCACTGGAATGACAGTGGAACCCTCTGGCGTCGGTTACGACCCTGGGCTATAGAAAGTACCAGAAGGGTGCCGTACCATCCCCCCCGGTATGGTGCCCTTCGCTATTCCTTCCGCAACGCGCGCGACGCAGCCCAATCCCCAATAGGGAACGATCCCGATTCGGGCGGATATGGCATACGTACCCGCGTGCGCTTGCGCATCATCGTGATCGCCTCGTGCTGACGCTCGGTGAGCTGCCCTCGCATCTTGTCCAAGGCACTTCGCAGCGGCGTCATCTCGTCGTCCAAGGGGCGCTCCAGGGTTCTAACCCTCGGTTCATAAGTTGCCCTAAACGTCGGTGAGGTACTCGCGAACGTGGTTGGAAGCCCCGCCACGTTCGGAGCGGCGATCCTTCATCCGGCTGACGCGCTGACGCTTGTTCATCGCCACCACCATACCGGAACGTGGCGTCGGCCCGGGGAGCGGCGCCTTCGGCGGGGGCGGCGGCGGGGTGTACTTCATGAGCTTCATGGCTAAGACCTTCGGTTAGGTATCACACCGACGAATCAGCGGCCAGCGAACCGACTGCGAAGGCTCTTCCCCTGGCGCTCGATAGTGTCCAGCGTTGTACGCAGACCTGCGAGATGCTCGGAGACGGCCCCGTTGTCGGAGCCCCAGGCGAGAGCGTCCGAGAGGCCCCGCCAGAGCACGCGCAGCCGCGCAAGCTCGGCTCGCGACGACCATTCCTGAAAGGCACGTTCTGTTTCGGGGGCCGGACCCTTCCCGCGGCAGTTGCAGCGGAAGCACCCACCCGGGATGCCGAGGTGCATGCGGTGAGAGAACTGCGTGACGCCCGTACCCTTGCAGCGGGTGCACTCGACCTCGGCGCCAAAGCCCGGGGCCTGATCCATCACCCGCATGTGCGCCTTGTCGGCAGCTTCGTAGGCAGCGGCCTCCAGGCGAAGGACCTCTTGCGTCGCGCAGAGAGCGGAACGAGTCGTACGCATGGAAGGATCTACGACATCGACCCGAAAGGCACCCAGAAAAAGAACAAGCGGTCCCGCGAAGAGGACCATTCCCCCTGCGGAACCGCTTGGGACCGTAACCGAAGAAGGTTCGGGGTGTACGCGTGCGGAGGGTTGCCGTCAACCCTCCCTGCCCCAACGAAGGTTGGTGTAAGAGGATCGGATGAACCTCGACGAAGATGTGTCGATCGACGTGGGCTCCGCCAATGAGCGCTTCGAGGATCGCATCCGCCGCTTCGAGCGTGACGGCGCCCCACTCCCGCTCGTTCGCCACGCGGCCTTCTGGGTTCTCCACAACGCGGTGGCTCACCCGCTGCTGGCCGTGGCCCCGAGCACGTACACGGTGGATGTCCACGAGCTTACGTCGAGGTGGCTCAACAAGAAGCGCTTCTTCCGGCCGCACAAGGTGCCCACGATCAGGAATCGAACAGCCTGGGTGTGGCACAACGCTGTGATGCACCCCCTCATCGCGTTCTTCCCGGTGAAAGTGGCCTTCGACCTCCACGACGCGAGCGCGGCAGCAATGGGCGTCCCTGGCTGGGTTTAGGTGACGATCTTCGCTTGTAGGACGGCCGTGTCGGTGTAGCTTCCGGTACCCCAAATGCATGTGCTGTCCCTGGAGAACGCTCTGACCTCCAACTCTCATGTCTGGGTCTCGCGAAAGGACCTGGAGTACCTCATGAAGCGTGGGTTGGCTGTCGCGACAGCGAGGCTTCTCACTTCCGGGGTCGTGGGCCTGTGGGGATCGACAAAGGTCTACGTCGACAACCTCCTCGAAGAAGGCTTCGTGCGGGTGCTCGACGGGCGGATCCTCCGCGTCCAATCCCGCGTGGCAGCCTGCGACTGATCGATCAGGCCGTCCGCGGCCTCACCGCCCGCTCCACGACCGATGCGAGCGGCGTGTAGAAGCGCAGGGACTTCTTGGTGGGGCCATCGGGCAGGGCGACGAGGTACCTCGGAACCGATGACCTGTTGTTGCCCTCCATCGCTATGGGCTTCCGGCCCGCAGCGTGCTCACGCGCCTTGTCGTCTGCCGACTCGTTGGGGGGCAGGTAACACACAATGCTGCCCGTTTTGGCCTTCGCGGAGCCCGCTGCCTGCGACGACCACGTGATTTCAGTACCGTTCGGAAGGGTGTCCATACCCCCACCTACGGCGAAACAGGCCCATGGAGCCCAGAGGTTCACGGCGTGCCCGCCTTCCGATGGGGCGGGCACAGAGGAAATCCGAGGGCGGGGACTCAGCCCTCTGCTTCCAACTTCTTCTTCTCTGCGGAGGTGAGCTTGCTGACACCCGTGCGACCCCCCGCCTTCAGCTTATCCCCGTGCTTCTCGCAGTAGACGTACCCCTTGCTGTCCTTGAAGAAGAGGGGTGCCTTGCAGCCGCGCTCACCATCGCACGCGGGGGCCGCCGCCGTCTTGGCCTGGTCCTTGACCACGTCCTTGTTCTCTTCCCAGTGATCCGCGATCTCCTCCAGCTCTTCATCCGTGAGGGCCGGGTTCGCGGACTTGAACCCCTTCATTACCTCTTCGCGGGAGGAGGCTTGGACCGGGCCGAGGGCGCTGAGCGCCTGCTGCGCCGTCTGCGAAAGGGCCATCTTCACGCGATCGAGGCGCGCGGCCGTTTCACTCGGGGTGACCCTCCCATGCTCTACGTCCTGCGCGATGCGGTGAAGAGCAGCGGCAACACGATCCTTCGAAGCAGCCTTGAACATGGGGAATCCTCCGACCATGGTTGCCTACAAGTAAAATCCGGGCCTTGACCCCTACACTGGCCCCCGAAAAAGCTCTTCAACGGCCTCTAAGGTATGGGCGAGCACGCATGTGACTCCAACGCTGTTCATACCTGCATGCTAGGCGGCTACCACGCCGTCTGGTGCTTCCAGTGCCACGACATCCTGTCCTACGAGGCCTGCACGCACGCCAAGCCCTGCCCAGGCACGGACGAGGCAGTCTTCTCAAAGAAGCCCATCACGCGGTTCGTGGACCAGGATCCGCAGAGCAACCTGAGCCCGAAGCCGAAGCGACGCCGCGTCGCGGTCCGCGAGCCCTAGTGGTTTTCTTTCTGCCCACGCGCGTACTCTTTCTTCACATCCACGTGGTGGGCATTGCCAAGCACTTCGAGCCACTCAGGGATGGGGGACTTCTGGTAGCCTAGATCCCAGGCGTACATCTCGATCGCATCCTTCCCCCTCGCTTCGAGACCCTCCTGTCGGATCACGATATCCAACTCCCCCTCCGCCCAGGCCACGTAGTCGTCGTGCTCAGGTGTCCCCGGCTTCGGCGGCTTCTTAGCTTTGGGCTTGACGGCAGCAAGAAATCGCGAAACGACGTTGGAAGCTGTCCGGGACATGCGCACGCACCTCTTGCCTCAGCGCGTCTTATAGAATGTCCCGTCTACGGGCCGCGAGCGCCTATAGCCCGTGTAGCGTTCGCACGGGCTATAGGAGAGAGCAAGTTCAGATGTCCACGTCGTCCGCGGCAACCCCCGAAACGACAGCCCGCAGCCACGCGTGGCTTGCACGGTTACCTGCGATGCGCTCCCTCACAGACGGGTGATACCCAAACCCGTGGCAGATCGAGCAAGCAACCTTCGGGTTCCCCTTTCGGTTCCGCTTGCAGTGGCAGCTCACGGCACCACGCTTGGCGAAGAACCAAGGTGAAAACTCGCAGACGCAGTCTACCGGGCCGCTCGGGTGAATCACCCGAAGGTGCTCACGCCGCGCCCGCTCCCCAGCACGAATAGTACGATCTCGACGAACCTCTCGCTTCTTCACGTGCGCCTCCTTGACGCGCGCCCGTCAGGCGCGCGGGTGTGAAGGCACTTCGAGGTGTGAGCGTTCGATGCATGGGGGGCTCGCTGCATGGGAGGAAGAACCCGACGAAGACACCTAGATCATGTCGCTTCCTCTTCGGACCACTCCATTATGCGCTGGAAGTTCCGCCGCTGGGACGCCGATTCGAGCGCCGGGTTGATCCTATCTTCAATCAACGGGCGATACGCCTCATTCAATTCAATGCCTACGAAGTCTCGATCCAAATCTATTGCGGCAGCAAGCGTCGTCCCGCTTCCAGCAAAAGGGTCGAGGACAAGGTCACCAACCTTTGACCCCGCCTTGATGCATGTCGTCGGCAGCTCAGGCGGGAACGTTGCGAAGTGTGCATTACTGAGGGGTTTCGGATTGATCGTCCAAACAGTACGCTTGTTCCGCATGAACCCCTCGGGCATGTACTGAGCCCTATTCTTCGCGAGGTCCGGACGCGACGCGCCATGATCCGTCTTGTTGTCAAAAACACCGCGACCCAGGAAGTTCTTGACGGATTCTTCAGAGCACGGCTCCCTGATCGCATCCGCATCGTAGGAGTAGCTTTTGCTCTTCGAGAGTAAAAAGATGTACTCGTGGGATCTTGAGGGCCGGTCGTCCACCGACTCGGGCATTGGGTTCGGCTTGTTCCACACAATATCCGAGCGCAGGTACCAGCCGTCGGCGCGTAGAGCGAAGGCCACCGCCCACGGGATCCCGATCAGATCCTTTGGTTTACACCCGGCGTGCTTTTTGTTCGCGTAGGAATCGCCCAGGTTCACCCAAAGTGTCCCATCGTCACGTAGGACGCGGCGGACTGCGCGAAAAACGTCAACGAGTTTTGCGATGTACTCGTCCGGTGTCGCCTCCATCCCGATCTGACCTTCGATCCCGTAGTCTCTTAGCCCAAAGTACGGCGGGCTGGTGACACACGTTTGGATCGAGGACTCTTGGACTTCTTTGAGTCGGGCCAGGCAGTCGCCGTAGAGAACAACGTTTCTCATGTCGATCCCCCTACACCGGCGGGTACGCTTTTGCCTCTTTCACGCACGTTTGTCAGGCGCGCGGGTGTGAGGGCTCGCTGCATGATGGGCCGTAGACTAGCGCTGCTTGTGGATCGTGCCATCTGGGTAACGGACAGACTCAATGAGTTCAACCGCGCTGGGCGGCGGGTTCTTGTACCCGGGGAGGAACTGGACGCCGACCGTGGGGACGATGGCGGGCCGCCAAACGAGCCCGCAACCCTGGCAGGCGTGGGTCGTGTGGACTTTCGTGGCGAAGTCCCCCTCGTCGATATGACGAGCGCAACACACGGGACAGGTGAGGATCATCGGGATCGGTGCAGGGTCGGACATACCCCGGGGCTACACCGAGTTACCAGCTACCGCATGGAGCCCATCTGCTCTTTCAGTGCCGCCATGAGCTTGGCAGTATCCGTGAAAGCCGCCTCGTACTTCGAAGGCGGGAAGACCGCCCATAGCCAGTCGCTGGGGAGGTGCTGACGGATGGCCGCCCTGGGCCGCCCTTCGATGTGGATGCCCATCTCCCATCCGGTGGGGATTTCAAAAGGTCCGGTCACGGCGGCATCAGGGAAGGCCGCGCGAAGAGCTTCCTGAAGAGGCTGCGTGAAGTAGTCGTATTGAAGGGCGGTGGTCCATTCCTGAACCACATCAAAATCAGAGATCACGGCTGAGCCTTCTGCTGCTTTTGAGCACGCGCAATGCGGGAGAGCAGGGTGGATTGGCTAATACCAAGTCGACGCGCGACGGCTCGCGCGCTCTCCCCCTGGTCGAGCAAGGCCTTCGCCCGCTGAATGAAAGCCTCGAAGTCCCGCCCTTGGAGAAAGTTTGCCGGTCCCGTCACGGAGAGGTCAACCCTACGAGGCCATCTGCTTCGGGGAGCGCGCCTTCTCGACGAACCAATTTCGGACGAGAAGCGCTGTCTCCATCATTTCGCGTTCGATGTCCTTGTCCGCCACGATCTTCTCGATGACCGCGCGACGAGGGGAGGTGTCGTTGGGTGCGGCGTACCCAAGGCGCTCCGTTGAGACCGCAAGACGCCACCCCACGTCCTCACGCTTCGCCTCCAGGTGCGCGCGGAGGCGCGCGGGCTTCGGCCCCGTGAACCCGTCGTATACCAGGGAGAGGGTGCCCACTGAAAGGGCCTCCTTGATCCTTGCAAGCTCGGCCACGGGGAGTCGGAGGTTGAGGCCGCGTTGTTCCACGAGAACCCCGTAGCACGAAGGGCGATCCATCGCTAGCGATGACCTACCCTGCGTTTTCTCTGGGAACCTTCCCGAGGGTTCTCGTAGAGCACGGGAGGGAGAAACCATCGCATGAATCTGGCCCGGCAAATCGTAAGCGAGATCCGCCAACGCGGCAGTACCACCCTGGTCCACACGTGTGAGCACGGGTTCAAGACGCGCTTCGAGATCACGTTCGCCAACGGCGCGTTCCAGATCGGCTGCGTGACCCTCGCCTTCGGCGGGCGGGTCCCGGTGGCGGGCGGGGGCGGAGCAACAGAGTGGCGGGCGGTCCTCGGCGCCATCAAGGGGTACGCCCGCGACCGCAGGAAGCAGAACTAGCCATGGAGTGGTTCACGGTCGACAAGGCAGGTCTCGCGAAGCTGCTCGAACGCAAGGGGAAGCAATTCGTCCTCTTCGAGTTGCTCCAGAACTGTTGGGACACGGGCGCCAAGCGCGTCGAGGCCCAACTGGTCGCGGTGGCCGACAGGCCCGTCGTCGATCTCACCGTCACCGACGATGACCCGGACGGCTTCAAAGACCTGAGCCACGCATTCACATTGTTCGCGGAGTCCGAAAAGAAGAGCGACCCCACCCGGCGCGGGCGCTTCAACCTCGGGGAGAAGCTCGTCCTCGCGCTCTGCGAAGAGGCGCGCATCACCTCGACTAAGGGCTCGTACTTCTGGGACAAGGACGGGCGCCACACGGGCCGCCAGCGGACGCAGCAGGGGTCGATCTTCAACGGGCTCGTCCGCATGACGCGTGCCGAACTCGCCGAAGTACGGAAGGCCGCCTCCTCGCTGATCCCCCCCGCGGGCGTGAGGACGTTCATCGATGGCGTCGAGCTTCCCAGCCGCGATCCCATCAAGTCCTTCGAGGCAGCACTGCCTACGGAAGCGTCCGACGATGAGGGCGTGCTTCGCCGCGCGATGCGCAAGACCCCGATCACCGTTCACGAGGTGCTCGGGGACGAAGAGCCCATGCTCTACGAGATGGGCATCCCTGTCGTCCCCCTTCAGGGCGGGGAGCGGTGGCACGTCAACATCGCGCAGAAGGTCCCGATCTCGATGGAGCGGGACAACGTGAGCCCGGCGTACCTTCAGACGATCCGCGTCCTGCTCGCGAACGAGATGCGAGAGTCCTTCACCAAGGAGGACGCCAACACCCCGTGGGTCAATGCCGCCATCGATGACAACCGCGCGGAGCCCGAGACCGTCGGCAAGGTCCTCGACGAGAAGTACGGGAAGAAGCGCGCGGTCTACGACCCGTCCGACCCCGAGGCCAACAAGCAACTCATCAACGAGGGGTACACGGTCATTCCGGGCGGTTCCATGTCGAAGACGACGTGGGGCATCGTCCGTGAGGCCCAGCTCGCGATGCCCGCCGGGGCCATTCGACCGAGCCACATCCAGTACGGCGACGGCCCGCCCGAGAAGGAGATCCCCGAGGAGGAGTGGACCCTCAATCAGCGCCGCCTCGTGGACTACTTCCACGACCTCGCCCAGAAGCTCATCCAGCGCGACCTCCACATACGGATCGTGAATGAGCCCACCCGCCGCGCGCGCAAGGCTGCGTGGTATGGCGACGGCGTGCTGACGTTCAACCTCGGGTGCCTCGGCAAGGCGTGGTTCGAGAGCCCCCCGACCAACGCGCACCACGAGCTTTTCTGCCACGAGCTTGCCCACGATCAGGTGGACGACCACCTCACGCGCGACTTCGCAGACGAGGCCACCCGCATCGCCTGCAAGCTCGCGGGCCTCATGTTCACGGACAGGGCGTGGTTTCGTTCGGCGAGGTTCACGCCGTGAGCGAAGTCGCCTCAGAGATCCTTCAAGGCCAGTTCGATGTGTACGGGCTGCCCCAGCCTGAGAATGTCCCGGCTGCGGAGGTCAAACGCCTTCTGCGCATCGGACAAGACATCATCGATGTCTTCCTGAGCGACAAGGAAAACAAGGGGGGCTGGACGGAGGACACGCGTCGTGCGCTCGGGCGCATCGTCTACGAGCCCTTCGTCCGGGGGCGCAGTCGCATCGAGGCGATCGTCCGCCTCTCACATATGTGGGCAACGTCCTCGCTTCACAAGGGCATGAGCCACGCCCTCTGGACGATTGTCGGCCCTTACGGCATCCGCGAATACTGCATCGACATGGGGCGCTGGTTCGGCAACGCGTTCCCGAAGATCGAGATCGATCCGAAGTTCGCCGCGACACTCATGGCGACGAAGCTGACGCCCGAGGTGCTCGACGACGTTGTGACGCCGTGGAGCGACTTCATCATCGACACGAAGGGGTCACCCCTCTCCTACCTCACAAAGAACGAGGTGCGTTTCAGGGTCGACCACATCTTCGTGAGCGCGTTCAAGCACGAGGGACAGCAGACGTGGAACACGAGCCTCTTCTCTGGGGAATGGGAGATGTTTCGGTCGTTGAACATCCCCACAGCCGACCTGATCGGTCCCGAGGCTCAAGCCATGGAGCGTTTCGAGGATTCAGCGGGCACCATGCCGGACGAGCCGGACGAGGCAGACCCACGGTTCAGGGACTCCATGCTGTCGGGCTTCGACCCCATGGAGCGCGCCCGCGTCCTGAGAGTCAACGCGCGGGCGATGGTGCTCGCGCAGAGGCTCGTCATCGGCGCATGCCTCTCCATGAGTGACCCGCACACGTTCCGGGAGCGACAGCGAACACGTGAACGCGCCTCCCCCTTCAAGCCGAAGTACCTACGGGGGCTGCCCCTTGTCCACGTGTTCGAGCTGGGCCGGCCGGTCAAGATCGACTGCTGGGACGCCATGGACGCTTTCTGCACGGGCGACGCGAAGCGGATGCGCAACGTCCAGTGGCCCGTCCGAGGGCACTGGCGAAACCAAGCCTGCGGCCCGAACTTCTCGCTCCGCAAGCCTGTTCAGATCGAGCCCTATTGGAAGGGACCTGAGGACGCACCCATCCTCGTGCGCCCCCACAAGCTGGCGCCCTAGGTGCCTACGCGGCCCGCCAGGGCGCCATCTGCGGGGGCTCGGGGGTGCAGCTCCTTCTCGGGCAGCCCCTCCTTGTCGAGGAGGAGAGGCGAGTCGTCGTAGCGCGAGTCGATGAGGGTCGACTCGATCTTGTACCGCCATACCTTGAAGCCCGCGGCGGTGAGCCCTGCGACGAGCCGAAGGGTACGGTCGAGAAGCTCCACGTAGGCGATGCCCCTGCCCGTGCAGAAGGCGTCGTCCTTGCTCCGCTCTTGCGTGTCGGACTTGCGCTTCTGCATGAAGAACTTGGCGGGTCTGAACCTGTGCTTCGCGCAAGCCTCCACATAGGCTTGGAACCTGTCTTCAAAGACGGGCTCTACGGTCACGTGGGCCTCGTAGTAGTGCCGCGAAGCTCGACGTGGCTCAATCCGCTCCAAGGCGGAGTGCAAGAGACTCTGGAGGTCGAGCTTCTGATCGCATGCCCGCCGTAGGACAGCTTCCAGGTCGCTCGCTATGCGGACTTTCTCGTTGTCTACCACGCCCATGGTGTCACCTCGGGGGAGGCATTACACCAGGGGGTGTTAGCTGCCGGACTCCGCTTTTTTCTTTTGATCGGCGGCTGCGGCAGCGAGGTTTTTGAGCGCGAGCGCGTACTCAGCAGACCGGTCCTGCCCCGCGAGGGGAGCCCCGCACCAGTAGCACCATTTGAGAGCCTCGCCGCTCGCAGGCTGAACCGCGTCAAGGCTCTCTTTGCAATGCGGACAGGAGGCCATGGGCGTCACTTAGGGATCTGCTTGCGGCGAGCCGCCGACTTCGAGTCGAGGTCCATTTGCATTCTCTCCCTCGCTGCCCTTACACCGACGCGGGCTCCACCCTGACTCAGATTCGCGTTGGTGTAAGGTGCGACTCGATATGGGCACACCCTGCTTGCCAAACCCGCCGCACGAACTGCTCGCAGCCCTACCCGGAGCTTTGCTTGCAGCCCTCCCACCAAATGTCCGAGGATCCGTATCCATCCGGCCCGTCGGGGACAAGACCTGGGAGATAGGTCACCCCAAGGATGCTCGTCTCCGCGTCGTCGTACGCGCGACCCCTACCCGTGTCGATACGGATGACGTGAATCACGTCTGGTCGGACTGGCTCGCCCACCGACTTCTAGCGGTAATCGCTTACGACTTCAAAGCGGCAACCATCCCGGATGACGTACCCTTTCCCGAAAGCAACGATCCCTGGCCAACCTTCGAGGAATGGCTGCGGATGCGCTGCGCGCACGCCATCAAGTTCTTCGGCGAAGAGGTCATCTGGACGACGATGGCCGACCTACCCGAGGACATCCGGGAGCAGAGGCCCGCGCCTCTAAGGACGCAGGAAGATGAGGATGCGTCCGCGCTGATCGGAGAATTTGCGGAGCGTACGGAAGCACCCCCACCGAAAACAACGCGGAAGCGGCGCTAGAGGCGACGTTTTGTACCCTCGGTAGGGGTCTTGATGTTCCGTTCGGGATCGATCGAGTCGGACGGAGCGTCAAGGAGGGTCGTTCTGGATACGAACGATTTTCGATGCCCCCACGGGAAGGGTAGGGTCTTGCGAGGATCCACGGCGGTGACGTTTGCTTCGACCCACTGGATTAGCTCCACGTGCCGAACCTCCACGTCCCTGAGACGGTCGTCGAGGTTCTTGACGCCGTGACTGAGCCGTGAGACCTCCTTCACGATGCGTTCGTTGAGCGTGCGTGAACCTACCGCCTCCAGCTCATGGTGGAGTTTGACGACCTGACGGGATAGGGATCTCACCCGCCATAGAAGGAGGACGAGGATCAGGGTTAAGGATGTAGCTACAAGGGTAGCTACGGGACGATCTTGCGCCCAGGCCAGGATCTTCTCTAGGGCGTGCATGCTAGAACACCCGGAAAAGAGCTTCCTCTGATCCTTCACGTCCGCTGCGAACACATGCTAAACGCCCGCTCCCCTTTGGAGGTTACTATGGCAGCGAAGAAGAAAGCGAGTGCGAACACCGTCGAGGACATGCGGAAGGAAGTTGCTAAGAAACGTGAGGCCTTGGCGAAAGAAAAGGCCCGCCTCCGCAAGGTCACCGAGCCGTACAAGCGCGCGAAGGACAAGGTCGTCGCGCAAGAACGCAAGGTCGAGCAAGCCGAGACCGATCTGGAGCGTTCACAGAAGAAGCTCAAGGTCGCGACCGAGAAGAAGAAGCGCGCCCCGAAAGCGAAGCCCGCACGAGTAGAGCGCCCCGAGGTCAAGGCGACCTCGAAGACCGTCAAGATCCGACCCGCCCGCCCGCACTCTGACGAAGAGGAGTGATCTCGGATGACCCGAGGGTGTCGCCCGGTGTAGACACCGGGCAACCAAGGAAGGTCAACATGAGTCTGCGTGACGACATCAAGGCGCTCGCCCTCGACTTCTCGGATCAACTCATGGAGGCCTTGCTGTCATGCACGGTCGAAGAGCTTGCCGGGTCCGCCAGGCCTGCGCGACCCGCCCTTCCACCGAAGAAACATAGGAAGGTGGAGGTAGTTGTAGTGGGCAAATCCAAGACACGTTACCTTCCTCCACATCACCGCGCACCTATGCTCCCACCACCCTCCAAATCGGAGGTCGAACCTGGGGATGACTGAACGCGGCGGCGTAATTGGGGGGTATGGCTCGCTTCTCCGTGCCCCCTACCGTCAAGACTTGCCCCTGCTGCGGAACGAACTACGACCGGTCATCCTGGAGGGCATTGCCCAGCCTCCCGGATTGGATCACGGACCACATCACCCTGGAACTTCGGAACTGCGGCTGCGGGTCAACCATCGCGCTCGAACGCGCGATCTCGTCGATCCCCTCCTGCTGCTAGAGACCGCTCGCGCGCTGGGCTAGGATTCGAGCATGGTGACCCACCTCCTCGTCGGAAATCCCACGGCTCAAAGTGGTAAGAACGCGGA
>Ga0315288_10005104_pt1 | contig 16702 bp, 7 predicted proteins | sample YL17G11_20_MG_FD_203454 | JGI IMG/M metagenome (GOLD analysis project Ga0315288, IMG submission 203454) | Sediment microbial communities from Yellowstone Lake, YNP, Wyoming, USA - YL17G11_20 | ecosystem: Environmental > Aquatic > Freshwater > Lake > Sediment | place: USA: Wyoming | collected... | reverse complement strand
GCTGGGCGGCCCACGTGGGGTCGGTATTGTTGTTGCTGAGCGTCAGGTAGAGTCGCGTCTCCGGATCGCGGCGGATCGAGAACTTCGTCATCCCGCCGGGGAAGGGGACGAACCCCGTCGTCGGGTCGAAGGACACGCGCGTACCATCCTCGGACACATCCACCATGCACGCGGTGTCGACACGCGGATCCGAGTTGAACCGAAGGATGTTCACCAGCCGGCCGTCGGGGGTCTCCACCACGTTGCCCTCCAGCCAGCCGGGGGCGTCCAGCCTTCCCCATTCCTGGGGCACCCATGAGGGGTCCAAGGCCAGCTTGTTGCTCAGTGCCCAGCTACCCGCGCGCAAAAGGTCGGCATCCTCGGGCGCTGAGATGACGAGCGAGTGGAAGCCCTGGGGCCACTGCACGCTGACGTTGTCCTCGAAGGCCCGGTAGAGGCGACCGTTGTGCGCGAGCACGGGCATGGGGGCGCAGTGGTAGTTCGGCGGCTCGTGGAACGGCCCGCCGCGGGAGATCAGGCCGCAGGTCTCGTCCCAGGGGTGCGTCCACGTGTTCCCATTGTCCTCGCTCCGCCGGATCACGAGGGACCCGTACTGCTGCGAGCATCCGAGTAGATAGACCTCATCGCGGAGCACGAGCAGGTTGCTCCAGAACGCCCCGGCGATGTGGGTGACGTTCGTCCAGCTAGCGCCGTCGTCCGAGGAGCGGTAGACGCTGGACAGGTGCTCCTCACGCTCGTGGTTCCTTGGGCAGCCCGGCCCGAAGTAGTCGTGCGTCGCCAGCAGGTCGCCGTTGGCAAGCCGGACGATGCTCGGGCTGCCGAGGTACGTCTTCGTCGCTGGGTCCTGGAACTTGATCTCAGTGAAGGTCATGGGGTCATTGGCTCCCCGGACATGCGGCGCGGCATCCGCGAAGCGCCGCTGGCCAAGGGTACCCGCGGCCATCGCGGCGCCAGTGAAGCGCAGGAACTCTCGCCGGCTGGGGGGCTGCACGGGGCGCTCCACTCTCCTCGCAGTGGGATAGGCCCGCGGCCGACACGCGGGCTGTCGGTGTTTCTACGCCGCCGATGACCGTGGAACCTCTCGCCGCCACGCTCGCGGCGTGAGTTGACCCCCGGCGTGCGCCTTCGCTATAGTGGCCGTCGAGCTTCATCTCCTCAGGGTGGGACGGCGACCATGGCCACCGCGGAAGCATCCGGGCAGTGCCCGGCGGATTCGAGTAAGCCTACCTTCATCACGGGCCTCCTCGAGACACTGTGTGAGATCGGGTTGATCGCCATCATCGTGCTCAGCCGCTTCGATGAGGGCGACCTTCCCCCTGGGTACCGCGATGTGATGCTGTTGCTCGCGGTCGCGCTCCTCGTGTTGCTCCTCGTGCGGAAGTCCGAACTGCTGCTCGTTCCGGCGTGGGGGCTGGTCACGGGCTTCGCGCTCGGGCTCGTGCTGACGACGGCGCGGTACCGGTGGGTTGCGGACGGCGAGATGCAGTTCTTCAAGCAAGGCGAATGGTGGGGCGTACGCATCTCGTGGGCCGGCGCCGTGGCCTCATCCATCGCCGTCGTCTACCTGATCCGGAGCGCGGCGGACCGTTTCCGGAACCTCGCCGCCAACCCGTTCGCTCTCGCGATGCTCGTCGCGGCGGTTGTCATGTCGGTGGTGGAGGCGGTGCTGGTGATCCAGATCCGTGGCACCGGTACCACTCAGCTTCTGGATGCGCCGTTTGCGTTCCTCAGCCTGGCCATCCAGTACGCGGTGATCCTGATGCTCTGCTCCTGGCCGGGGAGTCTGTGGCGGGCGCGTCGCCTGGCGCTCTTCGCGCTGTGTGCGTTGGCGATCAGAATCCTCATCCCGGGAGGTGGCCCCGATGGCGTCTGAGGGTACCTCGGAGGCGAAGCCGTGGCGCGCGCTGCCGCGTGACCCTGTGATGATCGCGCTGACCTTGCTCGTCATCGTCACGATGCCGAGCCAGCGGCGCGTGGCCGGGCCGCTGACGCTATCGGACGCCTGCCTCTTGCTCGCGTTTGGCTACCTCGTGTTGATGACCATCGTGCAGCGCCTGATGCGCCGTGCCGACGCCCCGCGTCTTGTCATCCCGCCGGCTCCATTCTGGATCGTCATCGTCGTTGTCGCCCTCTGTGGTGTCCGGATCCTCGCTTCGATACCGGATGAGCGCAAGGCGGCCGAGGGCGAGCGCGACGCGCTTGCGGCGGAGTACGCCGAGGCCGGGATCACGGACCAGGAGTCCGTAGACGCGGCCATCAAGGAGAGCGTGCCCGACGTCGACACGCAAGCCAAGGAGCGCGTGAAGGCCCTCGCCAAGGAGACCGTGCAGTCCATCGAGTTCTTCGTCATCGCACCGTTCGTGCTGCTGAACGGCCTGGCCTCCGCGGGTGCCATCCGCAAGGGGATCGGCCTCTGGGCGGGCATGACGGTGCTCGTGGTGCTCCATGCGGGCTCCCAGGCGTTCGTGGGCGAGGGCGGCGACCCGATGGGCGTGAAGTCGCTGTTCGACTCCCGGATGGTCCTGTCCGGCTACCTTGCCATGTCAGTGCCTCTCCTGTGGGGCTTGGCTATGGCCGACTGGCGGCTCTGGTTGCGCGTGGGTCTCGTCGCCGCGGCGGTGCTGGGGTTGCTGGCGATGCCGTCATTCGGCGGGTTCTGGGGGGCGGCGGTGGGCATGGCCGCCGCCGCGCTGGCGTTGCCCGGTGGGGCATCTTGTCGCGTGGGACGCCTCCTGGCGGTTGCGGTGGTCCTGATCGTGGCATTCCAGACTGCGCCCTACCATCAGGAGTTCCGCACCCAGGGCGTGGCGCTCCGTGAGGTCCGCGAGGGAGCGGAGGCTGGGGAGCTCAGCATCAGCCGCAAGTACTCCGAGTGGCAGGCGGCCTACAACCTGATGGTCAACATGGACGGCGAGCGGGCCCTGGGCAGCAACTTCGTCCTGGGCTTTGGACCGGGCCGTTACAACACGATCGACACGTTCGGCGGGTTCCTCGATGTTGGAAAGGTCGAGGCGGAATCCGAGAACCAGTACCTCGTGATCGGGGTCACCCTCGGTTTCTCCGGCGTTCTCGCTCTGGCGATCCTCTTGGGTTCAGGCATCCGGGGCGCGGCGCGCGCGTTGCGGCGGGGTGTCGAGTACGCAGACGCCGGGATCGCCGCGGGCCTCCTGGGCTCCATCGTGGGCACGGCCGTTGTCTCGTTCTACACGACGCCCATCGTGCGGGGCGTCGGGGTCACGCTCCTGCTGCTCCTGTGCGCCGCCATGGCTCTTCCGGAGGCGGATACGGACACGGAACCTTCCCGCGGCCCCCGTGTCTAAGAAGGGCGCGGCCGGGCTTGCCGGATCGTCAGGGGGTAGCCCGGGCGAGTTCGGCCCCTCTCAACGAGGCCTATTCAGGGAGGTTGCTGTGATGTGTAAGGCTACTGCGCGCGGGTCTGCGCGCATCCTCGGTGGCGTCCTATGTGGCGCGATCATGGGTGCGGCTCTGCTCGCCTCCAGCGCACCGGCGTCGGCGGGCTCCATCTGCTTCGAGGCGGAGAAGGCATCCCTGACCGGCGTTTTCCAGAAGAATTGCCAGAATGCCGGCATTTCGGCCGCTGAGATGCAAGAGGTCCGGAAGGCGGCCTCCGGCCAGAACTACATCGGGGTGCCCGAGGATGGGGAGAAGGAAACGGAGCCGGCGGCCGGCTCGGCAACCATCAAGTTCAACATCGGTGAGACTGGCACGTACTCCGTGTGGGTCCGCGCCTGGTGGCTGGATTCGTGCGCGAACACCTTCAAGATGAGGATCGATGACTTCGACGCCTTCATCATGGGCGGGGATAACACCTACCAGACCTGGCATTGGGTGAAGTTCAAGACCCCGTTCCCCCTCAAGCCGGGCGAGCACGTGCTGTACTTCAGCAATAACGAGGACGGCGCGGCGGCGGATCAGCTCTTCCTCACGACCACCAAGGTAGTGCCCCAGGGCGCCATGAAGGCCTCGCAGTAGGAAGAGCAACGAAACCGAACGGGAACCAACCCGTCTCCCCAATTGAGCGTCCTTTAGTTCGGGCGTGGGCAACCGGATATGGACAGCCCCAGTCGGTGGAACATCCGGCTGGGGCTGTATGTCCGTCTCTATGGGTCATTGCACGCACTCCGGGAGGCAATTCTCATGCGGTCGGGATCCCATGCGCGGTGTGGACCTCGTTCACGGCGGCTGGCGTTCGTACCCCTTGTTCTCTTGGCGGTCACCGGTTCGGTGGCGGCTCAGGCCGAGTTGACGATTCTCGACGACCCGGGTACCCCGGACTTCGAGATCGCGTTCACCGTGCCGGACCCGGCGCAACTCGTAGGTCGGGTCGCGGCTCACATCACGCCGGAGGGTGGTCGGCTCGAGGTCGTCTTCCAGCCGGGGAGAGCGGCGTTGGCGCTCACCGAGCGCGGCGCTACGCGGGAGCTGGCATCGGGCACCGTGGCGGCGGCCGCTGCACCCACTGAGGTTGTCATCCAGAGTCGGGAGGGGCTTTTCCGCCTGGTCGTCGGGGGCGCATCGGTCTGTCAGGCGTATACGCGCGCCATCACCGCGGGCGCGCCGGGCTACTCCCTCCCAGGCCTGGACAAGGCCGGAGTGACCGTGCAGCCTCTCGGCGAGCTGGACTACGGTGAGACGTTCTCCTGGGAGCGCAACAGTGAAGCCGCGCGGGCGTGGGAGAAGGTCCTCGGCGACTGGACGAACGCGAAGTCGGGCGACTGGACCAACCCGGACGCCATAAGACGTCAGCAGGCGCGTATGAGCGCGAACCTCTTTGCCTTCGAGGGTAAGGGCGAACCGCAGGCGCTCGCCGTCACCGGGTACCCCCACTGGTCGGCCTATGAGGTCTCCACCGCCGCGAAGAGCCTTGCCAGAGGCGCCATCGGCCTCGTGGCCTACTACAACGGGCCGGGGGACTACCTCCTGTTCCGCGCCACCTGTCAGACCGCACCCGAGGCCGACCGGGGCAAGTTCCAGCTCGTCCTGGTTCGCAACGGGCAGAGCGCCGTCCTCGCGGAGACCGATGGCGGGGTCGTGGAGGATGAGTGGTACCAGTTGCGTATCCGCACGCTGGATGACCAGGTCCTCGCCGACGTCGACAGCGTGAATGTGCTCAAGCTCCAGAGCTTCGGCCAGCTTGTCCGCGGGCGGATCGGGCTCTACTGCGAGGGCAAGGGGGGCGCGAAGTTCGACGATGTGTCCCTGGCGTCCACCCATGAGGTGACTGACGACTTCGCTGACGGGCTCCTCGAGCGATGGCAGGGCGTCGAGCCCGGCTGGAAGGTCGGGCCCGCCGGGGATGCCCGGGGGCACGTCCTGTCTCGCACGACGGGTGACGGCACCGTGCTTGCGGGGGCAAAGGCCTGGCGGGACTATGTTCTGGCTGCCGATATCGACCTGCGCGCGGGTGGGGCTCTGCTGTTTGACGCGAGCGACGCCAACAACGGCGACTCTCTGCGCTGTGAGCCGGGGGGAGCGTGCACACTGTTGGCCCATCGGGACGGACAGGAGCAGGTCCTCGGCACCGGCCAGCTCAAGCCGGATGCCTCCGGCTGGGCTTCCGTGCGAGTGGAGCTCCGGAACCCGTTCGTCCGTGTCGTCTCCGCAGGCCAGACCGTCGTCGAGGGAGTAGACCCGCAGGCCAAGGGAGGCGCCTTCGGGCTTCGCGGCGGTCCGGGGGCCCGGTTCGACAAGGTCGTCGTGCGGCCGTTCGCCGTCGGCGCCCATGAGGCGCTCACGGAGCAGTTCGCCCATGAAGACACCATGCGCGAATGGGCGCGGGTGGCCGGGCAGTGGGTGACGCCGTCCGACGAGGCGACGGACTTCGGAATCCACTGGAACAAGGGCGACTTCTACGGCGACTGCGAGCTCGCGGCTGATATCGCCCGCCTGGCCGGACCGCCGCGCTCCGCCACCTTCGTGCTGGGGAGCGATGGCACCGGCCCCGATGCTGGATACTCGATCGCGATCACGCAAGGGGACGGCGATACTGTCGACATCACACTCAGCCGGCTGGGCCAGGTCGTCCAGCAGGCGGACAACGCGCCGGTGGCGCTCCCGATCCATCTTGGCATGGCGCGGTTTGGCTCGCTCATCGTCGTGAGCCTTGGCGACACGCCGGCCATCCTCTACCGCGATCCGATGCCCCTAACGGGCACGCGCATCGGGGTCAAGCCGGGCGGGTTCCCGCTCTCGCTGAACACGGTGTCCGCGTTGGCGCACAACGAGCGAGACTACACGTTCTCGTCGGCTCCGACGGAGTGGTTCGTGCGCGGCGGGACATGGGAGGTCACCAGTCGTTGGACGTGCCAGCCGGAGTGGACATGGTTCTCGACGGCGAGTGATGGGCCGGCGCCGCTATGGAGCAAGCGTGCGTTCGGCGGCGATCTCACTGTCGAGCTGTACGCATCGCTCAAGATGGTGGCCGGCGCCGATGCGCCCGGCCACGGCTACAACCATCCGCATGACCTGAACGTCACCCTCTGCGGCGACGGGAAGAGCGTGTCTTCCGGTTACTCCTTCGTGATCGGCGGCTACCTTGGCTCGAAGACGCAGATTCTCAAGGACGCCACGGTCCTCGCGGAGACGGGCGATGCGAACGCGATGCTGCCCAGCTTGTGCGACGGACTGCCCAATGACATGAACGACTTCCACCGGCACTGGTGGCAGATACGGCCGCAGAAGCAAGGCAGTCGCCTGCGGCTGTACTTCGAGAACAAGCTCGTGCTCGAGGCCGAGGACCCCGCGCCTCTTGAGGGCGGCCATGTGGCGCTTTGGACCTGGAACAACGCCATCATGGTGGCCCGCGCTCACGTCTATGGCACTGAGACGGGCGATGTCATGTTGCCGCAGGTGAGCGAGACCGCGCGTCGTGGCGCCGCCGACCCCAAGGAGGCGGAGTCACCGATCGTGCTGACTTCGAGCACACATCCGGGCCTATCGTGCGACTTCGAGAGCGGACGTGGGGAGTTCCTGGGGCTGAGCGGCAACCTCGGGGCATCGATCTGCCTGGACAAGGGAAGCTCACCCACGGGAGACACCTGCCTCCGCGTCGAGAACGAGGAGGCAGGCGGCGACTTCGCCGTGCGAGCCATCGACACGGACTTCCGCATCGGCGAGATGCCCATGCTGACCTTCGACTACCGTATCACTCCCGAGTCCAAGGTGGACGTGCTCCTTAAGGGGGCGCGAGGGGACTACCTGGTCCGGTTCACTGGCCCGGTGCATGAGAAGCCCGGCCAGATCCCGCTCGGCTCGATTGCGGACGTACAGGCCGACGGCAAGTGGCACCACGCTTCGTTCGACCTGGCCGCGGCGCTCGCGAGTCGCGAGGGAGACCTGTCCAATGACCGGGTCACCGAGGTGCGCATCGGCAACTTCAATGACGACCGCGACCTCTCTATCGGGTTCACAGGTAACCCCGCAGGAGCTGTCTACCGGATCGACAACTTCGCGATCCGGTCGGCGGGTGGTCCGTCGGCCAAGTTCGCGGTGACCGACCGCGCGAAGACGGCTGCGGGCATCAGCTACGTCGTGGACCAGAGCCCGACCACGGTTCCGCCCGGCCAAGCGAAGATTGAGGGCGCCAGCGGCGAGATCGAGGCCGGGGGCCTCGGGCTGGGGACGTGGTACGTCCATGCGGCTCTGAAGGACTCGAACGGCACCTTCACCTCGCCGGTGCACTACGAGTTCGTTGTGGATGGTGAGGCGCCGGTTCTCAGCCGGTCGGGCGAGACGAGTATCGAAGGCGCGCCCCGCCATGTGTCGCTACCGGTAAGCGACGCCGGTTCGGGCATCGCCGTCGACAGCCTCCGGGTATCGGTGGCCGGTCAGGAGATGGCCGTGGACGGCACGGTCGTGCGGTACGATCCCAGCGAGGCCGCCGTGCTCGTCGATCTTGCCCTTCTGAACCCGCCGGTCGCGAATGGGCAGAAGCTCCAGTTCGCCATCACTCATGCGCAAGACCGGGTGGGCAACGTGGCGGAGGGCGGTCGACCCGTCACCCTTACCGTGGACTACAAGGCGGACACCGACCCGCCACCTCCGCCCCGCATCGTCGGGGGTGGTGAGGGGCTCTGCAGCGACACGTTCGAGACCGATTCGCCAGCCGACATGGGCGAGTGGGAAGCGATCCCCGGCACGGGCTCCTCGGTCGTCGCCGATGACACCACCGCTGCCTCCGGCCTCCGTAGCCTCAGAGCCTACTGCGACAACCCGGCGGGGCAGTTCCAGGTCTACGCGCGCAAGACGGCCTTCGACGCGGGGAAGTACCGCACGATCAGCTTCGACTACCGCATTGCCCCCTGGATCCGTGTGGACCTCATCATCCAGACCTCGGACGGCACCTACCGGGCCATCCGGATGACAGACCGCGACACCGAGTACCCGATCCTCGGCCAGGTGGAGGGGCTGGCGGCGGACGGACAGTGGCACCACGCGGATATCGATCTCTACGGCATGTTGCGCTCCCGGATGCCGTCGCTCTCGGACTTGGGGATCCGCTCGGTGCGGATCGGCGGCAGTGGGTGGCCCGGTAACGGCGAGGGCGCCTCGTACAACATCGACAACTTCCGCCTCATGGCCGTGACCAGCGCCAAGGGTGCACTCCGCTTCGCATGGGAGGCCGCGGATGTGACGGGCATCTCAGGGGCGAGCTACGTCCTCGACCTTGCGGGCGGAACCGAGCCGGATGACGTCGCCGATACATCCGCTTCCGAGGCGAGCTTCTCGGAGGTCCCCGAGGGGCCGGCGTGCTTCCATGTCAAGCTGTGCGATGGCGCGGGCAACTGGGGCCCCACCATGCACCACTGGTGCCAGATCGACAACCGGGGCCTGACGGCCTCGAACATCACGCCGGCGCCCGGCTCCACGGTCTGCACGTCGGAGGTCGCCATGACGCTCCAGGACGAGGGCATCGCGGGAGTGGACCCATCCTCGATCGTCCTGTCCGTCGCGGGAGTGGACTACACGGTGGACAACGAGGGGCTCAAGTTCGATGCCGGCACGGGGCTTCTCAAATGGAACGCCAGCGATGTGACGCCGCAGCCGGTCGCGCTGCCCGATAAGACGCAGGTACCCGTGGTTCTGGCGAAGGCAGCGGACTTCGCCGGCAACGGGCTCGATCAGCCGGTGAGCTTCGTGTGGACCATGGACTACTCCACCGATGTGGACCCGCCACCGGCGCCCGAGATCAGCTCGACCTCACACCTGACCGCCTTCTATAATCCCTTCGAGGGGACGCCGGAGATGGGGGCGCTCGACGAGTGGAAGGGCAGCGCGGGATCGAAGGTCGAGCTCGACAACACCACTGCCGCCTCCGGACAGGGAAGCCTGAAGTTCACGTTCGCCGAGGGCCGCATCTGCCGGGCGGAGGTCCGCCGGACGCCGTTCGATGTGGCGAAGTGTCCCCTTGTGTCGTTCGACTACAAGGTGCCGGCGGGGACACAGATGGACTTGCTGTTCGTGGTGAACGGCGCGCAGGTACTGGTGGCCTTCACAGACCAAGAGCGCTCCGCGCGCAGCCGTGTCCCTGGCGTGATTGCCGATGGCGAGTGGCACCATGTCCGCGACTTCGATCTGAACACGGCGGCGCAGCTTGTCATCGGCCGGCAGCGGGAGATGCAGTGCACGCTGGTCGCGCTTCTGGATGCCGGCCGGCTGGAGACACCCCAGGGCGCGAACCTGTGGATCGACAACTTCACGATCTACCGGCCTGGTAAGGGCCAGCCGCGCTTGCGCTGGAAGACGGGTGACCCGACGGGCATCGCCGGGTTCAGCTATGTGGTCGATGACAACCCGGGTACGGTGCCGGACGAGCAGTTCGAGGGTCCCGAGACCGCGGTCGTTCTCGACGAGCTGCCCGCCGGGGTGCACTACTTCCACATCCGCGCCCGCGACGGCGCCGGACACTGGAGCCCGACGACGCACTACACGATCGTCCAGAGGTGAGCCGCTGAGCTGAGTCACATTCCCGGGTACAGCGTATTGTTGTAGAGCGTCGGTATCTCGAGCGGCCGGGTGTTGGCGTAGATGCACGCGCCGCGCGAGCCGAACATGATGACCTCGTCTCGGCGATCGCCGAACAAGTCGGCGCGCGTCACGTAGTAGTGTGCCGAGCGGTCGGCCTCCGGAACGCCCTCTACGTAGGCCATCGGGAGCTCCTCGACGGTGTTGCCGTCGCCGTCGTAGATCGCCACCGGCTGGTCGGGCCCGCGGCTGTAGACGAGGATCTGCTCCGCGTCGTCGACTCCCATCCAGTCCACTGCCAGGCAGGCCGCGTACCAGCCCCCTTCCGGCTGCAGGCGCCGCCACAGCTCGCGGCCGTCCGGGTCGTAGAGGTAGAGCGTCGCCGGGTCGCGCGAGCCGTCCGGCTTCGGCTGCCCGCGGTCGATCACGGCGAACTGCAGGAGCGAGTCCGCGCGGAACGGGCCGGCGACGACATGTTGCGCCTCGGCCAGTGGGTGGCTCCAGAGCTCGGTCCCGTCGGGTGTGAGACAGTGGATGCCATGGTTGCCGAACAACAGCCGCCACTCGCCGTTCGGCAGACGCACGCTGTAGCACGCATCCTGATGCGCGCCCCCCGGGTCGTGCGAGAAGATGGGCGTGCCTTCCTGGTCGACCAGCGCGAAGCCGAAGAACACCTCGTCACAACCATCACCGTCGACATCGGCGATCGCCGGGAAGTGGCCGGGTGAGCCCTCGAAGTGCCAGAGCACATGCCCGTCGTGCGAGACGCCCCACGCGTTCCAGTAGCGGTCTTTCACCACCAGGTCCCGTCGCCGCCCCTGTCCCGTCAGGTCGGCGAAGACGAAGCAGTCGTCCGCCGGCGCCGGCAGGGGGAACCGGTCCAGCTCCTGACCGGTCGCGCCGTCGAGGACGATCATCTCCGCGTCACCCTCATACCGCGTCGCGCGCTCACGAGCCCAGCCGCCGGCGCCTTCCCACTCCGCGTACGTGGCTTGCTTCACGTAGAGCACCTCATTGCGGCCATCACTGTTCCAGTCGTACACCTGCACGGGGAGGTCGCTGTAGATGACCCCGTTGTCCCGCGACGGCTGCCCGACCTGCCACAGCATGTCCCCCGTGAGGGTGGTCGCCGTGAGGCATGTGATCTCCCGCGTGGCATGGACGCTCTGCACGAACAGCAGGTCCGGCGCGCCGTCTCCATCCAGGTCGCCGATGCGGAGCGTCTCGGCGCCAAAGTCCCGGGTCTCGATCACGCTCACCAGTCGGTGTGTCGACGCGGGCTCCGCGGCTGCCGGCGCCACGATGGAGGGACTGAGAAGGTACGCAGCGAGTGTACTTAGTGGCATAGGGCAACCTCCCGATCCCGCCAACAGCGGGGTCACTGACCGTACGACGCAACCACCTGGATCCCACCGACCCCCACCGGCAGCCATACCGTCTCGTCGTCATGCTGTGCCCAGGGCCGTCCATCAACGGACACGGATCGGATCCGCCTCCCATCGGAGTGTCGCAGGCGCAGCTTGACGGCGTGAGGCGGCCGCCGGGTCGGCGGGGTCACATGGGCCTCGATCTCGCCTTTGCTGACATGGGACTCGATGGAGAAGCTCATCGGCCCAAAGAGCGTGCACGCATCGCGTACCTCGACCCTCTTGCCATCCTGGAGCCACTGGCGCGGGGTCGCCAGACAGAGGATCAGGTCCTCGCCGTCCTCGAGGACCAACATCGTTCGCAGCATGAGAAGCTGCTGCGTCCCCGAGTAGAGGTGGGGGAGCGTCATGTAGTTCTCGCCGGTCTTGAGCATGGTCACCTCGACCGACGAGTAAGTCTCCCGCGACATGCCGTAAGCCAGCGAAGCGTACACCCCGAGGATGAACCGCTCGGGCTCGCCGTTCAGCAGACGGTGGAGCATGTAGCCGTAGGTGTACGCGTGGTCGATGCCGCCCGCGAACTCGCACACCCCGAGCTGGATGCCGCCCTCTCGGCGGAGGAACTCAGTGTACGTGCGTCCCTCAACGCTCCGGGGCTCCGGTAGGCCGCACTCGAGCATCATGGAGGCAACGAGGGTGTAGTAGTTGGTGCTCCGGTAGTTGCTGTCGCGCAGGAGGCGCTGGGTGTCCGGCTCGAGGGGGATGACCGGCCGGCCGTTCACCTCGATGGTCGCCTGGCGCATCGAGCGGAGCACATCGCGCCGGTATCGCGCCGCCTCGCGCTTGATCCACGACGCATCCGCCAGCCCGATCTCCGCGAGCACTGCGCCTATCTGGCGCATCCCCTCCGCGCAATAGGCATTGTGCAGGTACCCCACGACGGGGGTGGGGTAGTCGCAGTAGGACCGGAACCGGATGAGCCCGTAGGTCACGGATGGGTCTGCCGTGGGCTTGCCGCGGGCCTCGGCGCGCGCCCGGCGCAGCCACTCGCAGGCAAGCACCGCCTTCCTCGCCACCGTGCGCAGCCACTCGACGTCACCCGTGAGGCGGTAGTGCTGGGCCAGGGCGACGAGCAGCATCCCGGTGTCTGTGAGCCCGAAGTTCCACGAGAGCAGCCCGTCGGGCGTCTGCGCGTTCATGAGCGTGGCCAGGTACGCCTCCGCGTCACCATGCCGGCCATAGAGGTCGAGCACGAACGCATACCGCGCCGCGCTGTACCCGTAGACCTCCTCGTAGAAGTGCGCGCCGTCGTGCGGCTCGTAGTACCCGTCCACCTTGTCGACATCAATCGCGTTGTAGGCCAGCCAGGCCTGGTAGGCGTTCATCAGCCGCTGGTCGGGCACGTGGACCTGCATTCCCTTGGCGAGCTCCGCGAGCCAGAACCGGCGGGTCTCCCCGAGCGCCGCTGCGAAGTCGCGCTCGTCGACTGCGACCGGTCCTCCGCCGGATGCCCGGAATGGCACCCGGAGGCACCAAGGCGAACCGGCGGACGCCTGGCCGACCAGCCGCGTGCTGTGGGCCTCGAAGGCGAGCGGAATGGTCCCTCCCCCATGGGCCTCGACCCGCACCATCGCCTGCAGGGGTACGTCGGGGCTCAGTCCCTCCGAGTAACCGATGACCGTCTCTTCCAGTCCGATGCCCGGCCCGTCCCACTGTGCGACCACGATCGGCAGGAAGCCGTCCAGCAGCGCCTTGTGCGCACGCGGGTTCTCGCCGAACGGTACGGCATCCGGCCCGACCAGCAGCCGCCCGCGGCCCCCGTCCAGCTCCAGCGCTCCGAACTCATCCACGCCGATCTCGTCCGGGTGGCCCTTGGGGCCGATGGCCTCGCGCCCGTGTCGCAGAGGCGGGTAGACCGCCGCGACCTCGTCGTAGGTCGGGTCGCCCGGCCGCTCGAGGATCCCTTCGCCGATGGCATCGCCGTGCGGCGGCACCCCGCCCGGCATCAGCCGGCGCCGCGGAGCCGGGGTGGGCCGGATGGTCACGCAGTCGACGATCGGCGCGCACTCCGGGCCGGGGTCCGGGTAGTCATTGTCGAGGTCCGGGTGGGGGAACGACGTCTGGACGCCCGTGCCGGGTCCGCCGAACCCCTTGCCGACGATCAGAAGCTGCGGAGGCCCCGCGAACGCTGTCGGGCGTTCCATCACGCGCCGTACTGTGAAGCCGTCCTCGCCGTCAGCCTGAGTGGCGTACCGCACGCAGTCGTCGCCCAGCTCGATCCGCAGCCAGTGGAATTGCTCGCGGTCGGCGGGAGCAAGCTGCGTCTCAACCGCCGCTCCCTCTCCCGTTCGCTCCACCGTGTAGTACACCCCGCCACCATGGTCCACGATGCTGAGCTGGCACCAGACGTTCGTGTCCCAGTAGAGGAACACGCCACAGCTCCAGCTCGCCGCCGCCACGCCGGGCCGAACGTGCGCCGCGACGGCGACACCGTCTTCCCCTAGCCTGCGCTCGATGTGCGCGTAGGTGTTGACCCGCGCATGGAGCACGAGCTCGCCGTCGACCACGCGCACCTCATCGCCGGGCGAAGCATCCGCCGTCCACGACGGATCGAGCGACGGGGCGCTGAAGTCGTCGATGAACCACGAGCCGCTCGCACCAGCGGCTAGTCCCGACAGCGCGAGGGCGGCAACGAACAGACCGATACGCACGGGGAGACGCCTCCTTCGTGCCACACTTGTGCACGTGGAGGTTCGCGCAGCGAGGTGCGCATTCCCTTCTGGGAGAAGACCGGGGAAAACGGGGACTGCCACCGATCTCGGCGAAGTGCCCCCGCCGCTGCAATCAGCTCGGCGGAGATCGGTGGCTGTCCCCGGTTCTCCCCAACGCGTCCTGGAGGTCCCCGTCATGGAACCTGTGCGATACGGCGTCATCGGCTGCGGAGTCATCGGCCCGACACACATGAAGCCGAGCCTGCACTTCGATCATCTCGACCTGGCGGCCGTCGCGGACCTGATCCCCGAACGGGGGCAGAAGGCTGCGGCCGACTACAACGTACCGAAGGTCTATGTGGAAGGCGCCGACCTGATCGATGACCCCGACATCGAGCTGGTCGTCCTCGCGATGCCGGCCTGCCATCGCAGGGAGTTGGCGCTCAAGGCCTTCGCCAACGGCAAGCATGTGCTCGTCGAGAAGCCCGTGGCGATGAACACGACGGAGGTTGACGAGATGATCGCCGCCCGGGGCGACCTCAAGGCCGCCTGTTGCTCCTCGCGGTACCGGTTCATCACCCACTTCCAGGTGGCGGCTGACTTCATCGCCGGCGGGGGCCTCGGGGCGTTGCGAGGCGTGTACATCCGGTCGTACTTCCCGGCCGCGCCGCCCCCGGATGCCCCGAAGCCCGAGTGGCGCCTCAAGCGACACCTGAATGGCGGCGGCTTCCTGATGAACTGGGGCTGCTACGACCTCGACTACCTACTCGGGCTCACCGGTTGGCGGTTGAAGCCGGAGAAGTGCCTCGCCCAGCATTGGCAGATCGCGCCGCACCTGCTCTCACACCTGCCCGAGGGCAGCGATGCGGAGACGTACTACACGGCCCTCATCCGCTGTGAGGGTGGCACCGTGCTCTCGCTCGACCGGGGCGAGTACATGCCCATCGAGTTGGAGAGCGCGTGGTACATCATCGGTGAGAAGGGGTCGCTCCGGCTCACGATGACCGCCGCGGCGGCCGCGGGCCCACAGGCCCAGCAGGGGCTCTCGAACTGGAAGCAGATCCTGTTCGACGAGGCGACCGAGGGTCGCGGCTTCGTCTCCACGGTGCTCTGGGAGGGTGAGGAGGACCTGGAGCGGGTCATGGACGGCCCGGTCACCGACATCGCCTTGGCCATCCGCGAGGACCGCGAGCCGAAGACCAGCCTCGAGAAGGCTCGCCTGGTCCAACAGATCACCGATGCCGTGTACCAATCGGGCTGGACAGGCGACTGCGTGACATTCTGACGCGGGTCACACCTCGTATACCTTCAGCACCTCGTCGCCGTAGTGGTTGATGACCTTCACGGCGATGCGGCCAGTGGAGGGGCGGTCGAAGGCTAGGCTCTCGGTCGAGTAGAGCGCGGACCACACCTCTTCGTTGATCTCCGCCCGCAGAGCGCGCTTGAGCTTGTCGTAGGGCTCGTCGGCGCCGGTGAAGTAGGCGTGGCGGACGAAGAAGCTCTCGCCGTTGTAGCTCGTGTCGATGAACCAGCAGGCGATGTCGTCCGTCGTGTTGGAGCGCACCTCGCCCGTCGTCGGGTCGTATACGTCCACGCCGCGGAGCTTCACCACGAGCTTCCCGTCGCTCTGCTCGACGACCTCGAGGTCCGGCTCGCCGAAGATCATGAACAGGTTGCCCGCGCCCGTCTTCTTCAGCACGTCGCCCATGGCCAGGTCCGGGTTCATGTGGGTCGGGAGGACCGTCAGCTTGCCGTAGCGCTTCGCCTCTTCGCTCACGTGGGGGTCGAAGGCGAAGCCGCAGAGGATGAGCACGTCGTACCCGATCCCCTGGACGGCTTCCTTCGCCGCCTCCTTCACAAGCTGGGGGCCGACGGTGCCATGCTCCGGGCCGATGGTGACCGCCGCGCGGCGGACGGCTCCCCCGGCGTCGGTGTACTCGCCCGTTGCGTGGATGTAGCGGCCGGCGTGGGGCTCCAGCGTGTCGAAGCGCAGGCGCTCGTTCTTCACGGTGTTCTGTACCCCCGCGACCCGGAGGTTCTCCAGCACCAGCGCCTCGAACTGCCCCGCGGCGTCATCGCGCTTGCCCTCGGCCACGGAGCCCGGCAGGTCGGCGCTCGCCTCCAGCACCCGATGGGGCGAGAGGCTCTCGACGGTGAAGGGGCCGGAGACGCGGATGCGCTTGCTGTCCTCGTATGGCTGGTCGTAGAGCAGCTCGAACTCGGCGCGCCGGGCGATGGAGTCGTCGATCTCCCGCTGCCGCTTACGGCGCAGGTCCCACCACTCGTCGAGGAGCGGGCGGGCCGCGGCGGGCAGGTCGGGCGATGCCCCCCTCCCGGCCTCCCCCGCGAACGGGGGAGGAGAGCCAGTCCCCTCCCCGCTCGCGGGGAGGGCTAGGGAGGGGGCTTCGGGCCGCGGTACCTCCCACTCCTCCCAGGACTGCCCGGCAGCCTGGTTGAGCCGCGCGCGAAGGGGCTCAAGCTGCTCCTGCCATCGGTCGTGGATCGCGTCGATCTCCTCGTTGTTGGCGATGGACTTCAGCGTGACGTGAGGGACGCGCCTGTAGACGAACCCGCGCCGCACATCGTGGTTGAAGCGCTCCGGGATGCCCCCCTCCCGTCCTCCCCCGTGAACGGGGGAGG
>Ga0315288_10005103_pt1 | contig 16702 bp, 17 predicted proteins | sample YL17G11_20_MG_FD_203454 | JGI IMG/M metagenome (GOLD analysis project Ga0315288, IMG submission 203454) | Sediment microbial communities from Yellowstone Lake, YNP, Wyoming, USA - YL17G11_20 | ecosystem: Environmental > Aquatic > Freshwater > Lake > Sediment | place: USA: Wyoming | collected... | reverse complement strand
CGTTAGGAGAACCATTTGTGATGTCCACAGTTCCCAGATCGTAGACCAGGGTGTGGGTGACTTGATTGCTCCCATCGATGACCAAGGCGGTGTCGTTGAAGTACACCCTCTCAATCGCATCCACCTCACCAATGCCGAGGGCCACAACAAACGTATAGAACTCGCTATTGGTCCCGTGGGTGGCCTTGAACAAAATGCCGTCCACGTTCCGTACACGCCCATAGATGCGACTGCGTGCGCGGTCTGTGGTTGCCGTCATCACCAGACGGTCTTTCAGCGACGCGTTGTAAGACTCCTTTGCTTGACGCCTTGCCTGCTGTTGTTCATAGTCGTTGACAACAGCCGCTGCAACCATGGACCAAATGAGAGCCCACCAAGCATTCGCCCCAAGTGCGGGGGCAACGTAGTAAACGATGAACGGTAGTGCTTGAGGCATTCTTTTCTACTCCGCTCGTGTGCAGCGCCATGCCCGCAAGGCGTGTTCCAGGGGCACATATACCAGCCCGTCCGGGCCGGGAGCGAGCAGGTGCGGGCCAAAGCACACCGCCAACATGTCACGCTCTGCGACGTGCACCAGGGCTACATCACCCACCTGCATAAAGAGGGGGGCGATCTCTTCTCCGAGGCGCTCCTCAGCCAACTTCGCAGCTCCCCCGTGTTGTCGCAACAACCGCGCCGCCCCTGCTTCTGTGGAGTAGGCACCGCGCACGTCTTCAGCGGGGTCACTCCCTGTGACTGCGAGAACGCAATCCGCCGCGAACAGGCAGCAGTCTTGCTGCCCCCAGGTGAATGGAGCAGACCAACGGGTTTTGAGCAACGCTTCGAGTGCAATCTGCCACTCGTGAATGCGTGTGGTTTGCATGATCACTTCTTCCAATAACTCGCGGCGGGCCAAATGTCCTGATGCGAAGATTGACTGACGATGTACTCCAACAACTTGTCCCCGGCGAAGAGCTTGCGCTGGTCCGCGTCTGTGTAGCGCAAGGGCTTGGCACGACTGAAGAGAACTCCCCGATGCTCGGCTGTGAGTTTGATTGCTGCTGTGGGGCCTTTGGGGTCTTGCGTAATGTCCATCGTCGCCATGCGCCCGGCCCAAAGCGGAATCACATCCAGCATCGCATGGGTGGAGGCATCGAGCACCGCGAGGTTCAACCGGATCGGTCTCCCGCGCACCTGCTCCCCGAGTGCTATCGCAATGATGGCGGGGTCTAGCCCGCTCAATGACAGCGTCAGGCGCTGGGGCTCACCGGGGACATCTGAAACATCCCCCACCTGCCCTAGCAGCCTTGACGCGGTGTAGGTCAGGGTGGGGCTCTCGTCGTCCTTGATGTCATAACGGGAGGTGTTGAGCCGAAGCGTGCCCCCGGTGAACATCATCTCCACCAAACCAACAAGCGCCACGCCTGCGCTGCCGAGCGCTGTGACGGCTGAGCCTCCGATGGTTCTCATGGCTCCACGAACTCCACTTCTGAGGGCAACGTCATGCCCGGCCTATAGACAACACCGCCACTCATCTCCGGCATGACGACAGTGAGCTTGGGTCGATCCCATGTGACCGCAGAGCCCGAGTTGATCACACCCCGTATTCGATTCACCAGCGGCACGGTGAGCAAGCTCGCGGAGGCGGTGCAGTCTTGTCGAACCATGAACACCTGCGTACCTGCCTTGATCAAGTCCCCCGCCAACAACGTCCAGCCCGTCGTGGTCGTGATGAGGAGTTGGGATTGCCCCCGCGCCGTGGTGGTTTGCACCGTTGGGCTTCCCCGCATGGTCCCAATGGGGATGGGGCGAGCCCAGTGATAGACATCCGTTTGATTGACGCCTCCTGCGAGATACCCCAACCAGGAATCAAGCAAAGGACTGAACAGCCGTCGAGCGCCCTCGCCCTTGAATTGCATCCGCACAGACCAGTACTCGCCGACAAAATCGATAGCCTGCAAGGAGCCCGTGAAGGGGCTGCGGAACTGGGTGCCGGCTTTCATCAAGCGCCACTCCAACCCCGCAGGGTAAAGTGAATCAGGCCATGCAGTAGCCATGAATTAACCTCCGCTGCGCGCAAACGCACCGCCAAGACGAACACTGCGCAGGATGTCAGACTTTGCCTGTTCCTGAGCCATTTTGGCCGCGTTGGCAAGTTCGTTGCGCGAGATGTTGGTGCCGAACTGGTTGTTCTGGATGACAGTCACGTTGCTCCCTCTGCTATCTGACACGTCACCCCTCTCGGGCTTGCTCGCAAGAAACCGTTCCCCGTTCAACTTCCCGCCCATCACACTGCCCCCCGCTGCAAAGCCTTTCAGGGGCATTGAGGTCCCGGATTTGATCTTGTCATGGGGGATGATGAAACCGGGCTCACTGGGCACCATCAACTCCGTGCCCTGTAGTCCGATCATGTAGGGGGCCTTGCTCTTGCTCGTGGGGATGAAAAGCTCGAACCCCTTCTCCCCGACAATGATGGGCTGCCCCTTCGTCGCAGGCCCGCCCTCTGCACCGTACTCAACAAACGAAGTCCCACCACCACCTCCAGCACCTGCTCCACCGCCCATTCCGCTCATCAAGCCTTTCAGGAACAGGCTAATCACTTCATTGCCTGCCTTCACAACGGGCTCGATGATGGGGGCCAAGATGGTTTTCGCGAACTGCGCCTTGAGTTCCCGGATGAAAACATCCGTCAACGACTGGCCTTCACGAAAACCGTCCAGGATGCCTTCGGCAATCGACTCGGACATCGTTTTGGATATCTGGTCTGCCTGAGTTTTCAAGTCCACCTTTTCTTGCTTCTCGAACTTGAGCCCACTCAGTTGCTGCTTCTCACGCAACAAGGTTATTTCGTCCTCAATGTCTTTCCGCCGCTTGGCGCCATCTGCGCTTTCCTCTTGCGACGCTGCCTCCACCAACTTCTGGTTGATGGCGGTGTCTAGGAGTTCCATGTTGTAGGCATGCCTTGCCTTCGCATCCATGCCAAGCATGGCGACCTCTTCCGAGAGCGCCTTGTTCCCCTCCACCAGCGCAGCCGCACTCTCCTTACTCGCTTTCGACACGATGAGGGACTGCTCTTCCCTAAGGTTTTTGATCTGTTCTTGTAGACGCTTGCGCGTAGCCTCAGCCTCGGGGCCAGTTGTATCCACCAACGCATCGATCTTCTTTTGAATTGGGACAACCTGTTGCTTTTCAATTCGAGCCGCCTGCACTTCCGCTCGCGCTTGTGCGTCTTTTCCTAAAAGGGAAATCTCTTCCCTGAGCAAGTCATTGGACTTGATCTGCTGTTCATTGCTTTCCTTGAAGTCCTGCGCCGTCACCTCTTCCGCTTTCCGTAGGATGACCGCAATCTGCTCCTTGTATTTGGCAATCTGTTCCCGATACTCTGTCACGGTCTGAATCGCATCGGCACCAGTCCCCTCAGGAATAATTGGCCCGAAGTCACTGGTATTTCTCCCTTCCCCTATGTTTGTGATTTTCTCTTCCAGCGGAGCAATCTGTTTTCTGGTGATCCCCACCGCTTCGATTTCCGCGCGTTGCAACGGAGTCTTGCCGATCAGCACGATCTCTTCTCGGAGCGAGTCGTTGATCTTGTCCATCTGCTTGAGCAGTTCCAGGTTATCGGTCATCCTCTTCGCTGTGGCTGTGGCCGCGGCATCACTCGCGTCTTGTTCAAGCTGCGCAAGCGCTCCCGCACCTTTGGCGTAGTCCTCCACCATCTTCTTGCGGTCATCTTTCTGTCGCGCCACATCCAATGCGTCCGCTTTCCCGAGAATTTCCTTTCTCACTTCGGGGGTGAGCCCTTCTAGCCCCTCACGCACCGCAAGCCGGACCTTCTCTGCGGCGGACAAATCTTGGGTGGCGATGAGTTGCTTGCGCAGACTTTCAAGGTAGCGTGACGCTTCCGTTTCTCCGGACACATTCAGGATTTTCTGGGTCTGGCTTCGGATTCTCGCGTTCTCGGTGATGACCGCATTCAGTTCAACGACCTCGGTTCCCGAATCCAACTTCGTGGTTGTCGGGCCTACCCCCAGCGCCAGCGCGTCTTTTGTCTGTTGACTCTGCTTACGTCGGGAGACTAAGTACTTCTCCATCTTTTCTTCTTCTTCAATCTCCGCCTTCTTTACCTTGATGTCTTCCCCCCGTTTGGCGTTCATCGTCGGGGCCAAGGCCAAGCCCGTGACCGGGGGGGTAGCTTGGAGGTCCTTCAACTCCTGTCTCAATTTTTCGAGATTCTGTCGCACCTGGGGAAGCTCGATATTGGCATCCTTGAATGGTTTGAAAGGATTCCAAGTGCCCATGTTCCAAAGCGCCGAACTCCAACTCCCAAACGCTTCCTTACCGTCAAGAAGAGCTTGAGTGAACTGAAGCAACGTCGGCAACATGTCTTCGCCGAGCTTGGCCTTGAAGTCATCGATTGCAAGCCCCATCGAGACGAGGTTGTCCTGATACTCCTTTGCAGCAAGAGCGGACGCCGCTGTTTCCTTTGTGACGAGGATGCCCCGCTCACCCAACTCCTTCAAGAACTTCAAGAACCCCGCACCGCTACGCCCAAATAGCAGCATGGCCGCGGCTGCCTTTTCGTTGCCGTCTTTGAACCCCGCCATTGCCTGGGCGACCTTGACCATCTGCTCATCCACGGAGAGGCTCTTGAACTCTGTGTAGTTCAGCCCCAGCGCTTTCAAAGCCCTGCCCGCACCAGATGTCTTTTCACTTGTTCCAGACAAAGCTCGGGTCAGTCGGGAAGTTGCCCCGGTGATCTCTTCGAGCGAGGTGTTGCTGTACTTTCCGACGCGTGCCAGCCCAGACAGTGTTTCAACCGCCAACCCCGTTTGGGTGGACAGGTCTTGAAGTTTTGCTTTCGCATCTATCGACCCCATCGTGAGGTCCCACAAAGCCTTCGCAGCGAAAGTGACGGCGTCGGCAAGTTTGATACCAATCGCCGAACCTAGAGCTACGTTCCGAATCGCAAGCTGGTTCATCTGGTACTCGGCCTTCGACATGCCCGAGGTGAACTCGGCGGCGTCGAGCCCCAATCGAACAACCGCAGAACCTAGTACGTTTGCCATTTAGCTGTACTCCTCGTCTGGCCCATCGGGGTCAACGAATCGGGGCCTGCCCGGCTTAGGTGGCGGGGGCGGGTCATCCAACAACACGTCATCCGTCTCAAAATTGTGCGGTGCGTAGCCGAAGGCCACCGCTGGGTCATCTGTTTCATCTTCCGGATCAAACAAGAAGTCCGACAGGGTTGCGTCTCTGGCTCCCCCCATCGTCACCGCGACCATCCGTGTTAACTGCGCCATGTGGAGTTCCATGCGACGCCACGGCAGCATGCGCACCGATGCGTACCTCTGCCAGAGGTAGAACTCCACCCCCGACATTTTGGTCTCCAACTCATTTACAGTCATCCCCAGGTGAAGCGCCAAGTCCATCAAGAAGTCTTGGCGCTCCGTGAGTTTCCCTGGGGGTCTGCCTCTATGGAGTTGGGCTCATTGAGTTCGCGATACGCCTTGTTGAGCTGCTGGCTGACTGCTGGGGCTGTACTTTCCAGCACCGACATCAGCTCCTTCAACTGCGCATCATCGTTCTCGTTGAAGAGCAACTCCCCCGCCTCATCCCTCACCATGCGCGCAATGTTCTTGGCAAGAAACAGGGGGTCCGTAGAAACTTCCGACTGCAAAGATTCCTCTTTATCGGCCTTCATCAAGATGTCCCTGATCTCCCCGAGGGTTTGAGGGCGGAGGTAAACCAGCATGTCCCAGCCGTCGAGTTGAACAGGGTGCAGCTTGACTTGGGCCTTCTTCAAGTTGCGCAGGAAGTCGCTCCGGGTTGTCACGGTCTTCGTCCTTTCACGTTGAGGTTTCATTGGAGGTTCAAATTACCAGTCAAGGCGGGGGCCAGAATTGCGCATGACCAAACTGCCGCTCCACAGCCCACCCTTCCCCACCTGCTCACTCATCGACTGGATGAAGCCAAGCTGCGTCATGTTGCCTCCGCTGTTGGGCATGACGATTTGGGATGCGACGGTGGTTCCCGCTTTGTACGAGGCAATGAGCGCGAGCATCAAAGCCGTCTTCGGGGCGAAGGTGAAGTCCACCGTCGAAGAACCGAAGTCCGGCAACCCGATCTCGAACTCCTTGGCTGTGCTGCACAGCGTCTCAGCATCGATCTCTGCGGAGGCACCCCCCGCGCGGTTGTAGTTGGTGAGTTCGCAGAAGTTCGTGAACGTCGCCGAGTTCCACGTACCGCCTGAAGAATAGGTCGTGTAGCCTGTCGAGTCCACATCCGCCAGTGTGATATTGTTGCCCGAGGTGCCTGATCCACAGATGTAGGTTCCCCCGTTCAGTTCCGTCATGCCGACGACGCCTGTAATGGTGATCACATCTCCCGCAATCAAGCCATGCGATGTACTTTGCACTACGCAAGGATTGGCCTTCGATGCCGTTGTGATTGAACCCGTCGTGCGGGTGTAGTTTTGCGTGAACCGGATCGCGGACCCGGTGAATTTGAAGCGTTTACCACCTGCCATGATGATCTCCTAAAGTTGATGGGGGTTACTGGTCGTACCTTGCGCCGGAATTTCGCATCACCAGACTGCCCGACCACAGCCCGCCTTTGCCGGCTTGCTCACTCATCGACTGGATGAAGCCAAGCTGCGTCATGTCCCCGCCGCTGTTGGGAAGGGTGATGCGCACCCCAATCATCGTGCCTGCTTTGTAGTTGGAGATGAGGGAGACTTGAAGCGCCGTCTTCGGGGCGAACATATAGTCAATGGTCGAGGTGCCGAAGTCGGGCAGCCCGATCTCAAACTCCTTCGCAGTGCTGCACAAAGACTCCGCGTCGATTTCCGCAGACGCGCCACCAGCACGGTTGTAGTTGGTGAGTTCGCAGAAGTTCGTCATCGTCGCCTCATCCATCTTGCCACCGCTGCTGTAGGTGGTGTACCCTGTGCTATCCGTATCAATCAGCGTGATGCTGTTGCCGGCGACCGAAACGATGTAGACACCACCGTTGAGTTCCGTCATCCCAACCACCCCCAGGATGCGGACGATTTCCCCAGTCGCGAAGGTGTGCGCAGCCACGGTGACTACGCAAGGGTTGGCTTTCGTTGCCGCCGAAATGGTGATTGACGGGGATTGGGCCGACCAGTTCTGGGTGGTCTTGATGAGACTGCCTGCAAATTTGAAACGTTTTCCACCGGCCATGATAGGCTCCTCTCAAAGAAACAAAAGCCACCCTCAGGGCAGCGGGTTAGAAACTCGCAGAAACACGCTAGCACATGCACCCCCTAGCCAGCGTAATAACGCTTGTTGAGGGCGTTATTACGCTTCCCGGCTACCCGCTACACGGGGCAGCGTAATAACGCCCCCTAGGCGGGAGAGTGGGCAGGGGGGTCGGACGACCCGGAGATCATGTAATCCAAAGTCCCTCGATGCGTTTTCGTTTCAACGTCGTAGTCATCCATGCTCAAGTCCAAGCGGGCAGGGATGTAGAAGTTCGCCATCACCGCCATCACCTGCAACCGCAGTGCACGCATGGCAGAGTAGGTAGAGGCCACAACATCCAGTTGAACGCGAACATCGGCTGTCGTATCGTCCCCATCACCGCACAAGTCCTCCACGGGGACGCTGCTCACGATGGCGTAGCGGATCGCGGGCCACACAGGCAAGCCGCTCGTGGGTTGTGGGAAGACACTGGGGTAGACCCGGTTGTTGACCAGGGGGCGCAAGTCCGCGAACAACTCAGCTTCAAGCGTCATGCCGCGCTCCCGATCTTGTCAAGGCGTTCCTTGAGCTTGTCAGTCATTGCATCCACCGCGTTTCTCTTTTCCTCTTCAAACGCGGGGCGCAAGAAAGAGTGTGCCGGCATCTTCACCGTGCCGAACTCTTGCTTGGACCCGTAGTTGGATGCGTACAGATGCTTCTTCCCCCCACGAATCCGAACAACGTGCTCTGACGTGTACTCCAATTGGCCTTTGGGGACCTTGAAGACCTTGATGTTGTCCTTCAAGTTTCTGGGCGGAACCTTCACGATGCCGCCCTCCCTACCATGAGCCGTGACCACCTCTTCCGACTCAGGGGCAAGCTGCACAGCGCGCTTCTGAATCACACGGGCAGCGGCCGACGTTGCAGCAGAGGCGACCTTGCCGGCGATGTCCGCCGAAAGCTCCTGCATACGCCTGCCAATCTCCTGCAAGCCTTTGATCTCTATCGTGACCTTGCTCATCCCGTGTTCACTCCGCTCTGGCACATCATCTCCAACTCCCGATTGGCGTTGTCCTTGTTGATGATGCTCTTGATGTTGTAGAGGATGGTCCCAAAGCGCACGCGCCACGTCGGCGTGACGGCGTTGAGCGTTGGGGTCCAACGAATGCAGATGCGCGTATTCATCTCCGATGCCCCTTGCGCGGCGAGGAGAACCGCTTCGCGCCCTGTCAGCGGCTCAATGCTCGCCCATACAATGGTGCGAGGCACCCATGTCGGAATCGTGTCCCCTGTTGAGTCTTGCATCGGCACGGACTCTTCGAGCACGATTCGATCACGGAGTGTTCCGGCTCTCATGCCATCCCCTTCCGAATTTTGACCATGTCGCAGAGCGATTGAATGCCCAGCGGAATTTCCCGCAAGCTGGCCTCCGTGGACTGCTCACGGTTTTCATACAGGTGCCCGAGCAACAGCAGTGCGGCCACCCTCAACACCTTGGGCAGGGGAAGGGACTGCGGATTGTCCAGCCTGTGGGAGTAGCCCACGGCGTAGCGAATAACCACCGCGTTGACCACTTCCAGCGTCGAAGGCCAAGAAGCTCCCATCGCAGGCAGCAGCCACCCGGGGCGTTGGAAGTTGTCAATCGCGTACTCCGTGCCCGCCACCGTCTGCAAGACGTTGTTCTCGTCCAGGTACTTGACGCTGGTCATGGAGACGAGAGGGGCCACAGGCAAGCTGATCTCATCCAACGGAAATTTGTCGAGGTAGATTTCCAGCGTGCGGGGGGTCAGCGCCAGCCCCGTATACCCTTCCACGAACTCACGCGCCGCGGACAAGAGCCCAAGAATGAGGTCATCGTCTTCATGGAACGCGGGGCTCCCGTCCGCCGTGACGCGCAGATGCTTGCGGCAGTCCTCGATGCTGATCATCGGGGAGGTGTCCAGCGCTGTGACAATGTTTGGGACCATGCTTTACCTTCTTTCCGATGACTCATTGCCCGAGCGCTTGCCGGGGCTGGTGCCAGAACGCGTGCCGGAACTTTCGGAGCCCCCACGCTCATCACTGCCTTCCCTTCCAACCCGCATCGCACGTTTCAAAGAGACGAGGGCATTGACCCGAGGGGCAATCAAATACGTCGGAGCGTGCCCCAAGAACACCAGCGCCACCGTGGGGATGATGTTGGTGACGACGATCTGCGGGCCGTGCCCTGTGATGTGCAGATCGGCAGCGCCGGGGGCAAACCCCGTGAAGACATCAACCGCCTTGCCTTGTAGCTGAAGCACTGCATTGGCCGGCGTGACCACATGCAGATCGGTGACGAGCGTTGACGGGGCACGTCCCGTGAACGCTGCGGTAGCCTGATCAGGGAGCGTGACGCGCCCTTGAACGGCGACGGGGGTACGCCCAGTAAACGTCGCCGACGCAACCCCCGGGATCACCTCCGTGCCCCGCAGTGCGATAGGGAGACGACCAGTGAATGAGAAGGCGCCCTGAGCGGGGGTGAACAGTTGAGGGGTCAGGGGCTGTGGAAGCTGACCCGAGAAAACAAGTGCCGCCAACCCCGGCGTCACCGTCATGTGCAGCGTGCGAATGGCGGTAGGTACAGGACCCGTGAAGGTCAACGTAGCGTTGGCAACGTCGATGCGGACATTCGAATCAACGAGAACATCCGGAACCTGCCCCGTGAAGTTCAACGTCGCCGGAGCGGGCAAGAACGACTGGGGCAACAAGAGCGAAGGGATGCGCCCCGTGAATGCCGCCGACGCAACCCCCGGGATCACCTCCGTACCCCGCAGTGCGATAGGGAGACGACCCGTAAACGTCCCCGTTCCTTGAGCGGGGAGCCTCAACGAATTCTGTAGCGCAGCCGGAGCGAGCCCTGTGAATGCTGCCTCTCCCTGCGCGGGCTGAACGAAGAGAGACTGAAGCGCAGCGGGTGCGAGTCCTGTGAATGCTGCGACGCCTTGTGAAGGGCTGGCGAAGTGGGTGAGCCCTACGGTGGGGGCGAGCCCGGTGAACGTGACCACCGCCACATCGGGAGAGGCAGTGACTGTTGGAGAAAGCGCAGGTTCCCGCCCCGTAAAGGTCGCCGTCGCCTGTGCGGGGGTGAACAGTTGCGGAGTCAGTATCTGTGGAAGCTGACCGGAGAAAAGCCCCGTCGCCTGCCCGGGTTGAACGACGGTGCCCCGCAACGCAACAGGCAACTGACCCGTGAACGCCGCGGTGCCTTGAGCAGGTTGTTCGACTTCTCCCCGCAATGCAATGGGCTGAAGCCCCGTGAAGGTGAACGTACCTTGCGCGGGTTGCTTGACCTCCCCCAGTACCACCGAGGGGGCCAGCCCTGTGAATGTGAACGTACCCTGTGCAGGCTGCTTGACCTCACCTCTGAGGGCAATGGGCAGCAAACCTGTGAATGCTCCTGTCCCTTGTGCGGGTTGTCGAACACTGTCTTGAAGAACTCCGGGGGCGAGCCCAGTGAACGCCGCAGCGCCTTGTGCGGGGGTGACCAGAACACCCACGAAGAACGCGGGGGCGAGCCCTGTGAATGCTGCCGTCGCCTGAGCGGGAGTCGCCGACAACGCCTGCAAGACAACAGGCTGCAACCCTGTGAATGTGAACGTTCCCTGCGCAGGTTGCTTGACCTCACCTCTGAGGGCAATGGGCAGCAAACCTGTGAATGCCCCTGTCCCTTGTGCGGGCTGTTCAATCTCCCCACGCAATGCAACGGGCAACTGACCCGTGAATGCGGCGGTGCCCTGCGCCGGGAGTCGAATGCTGTTTTGAATTACGGTCGGAGCGAGCCCTGTGAACGCTGCGGTCGCTTGCGCGGGCTGCCTGAGAGTGTCAACGATTCCAACAGTAGGGACGGAGAATTGCGCCCAGTAGACGCGCCAGTTCGGTCCCTTGACACCGATCTGGAATGCGTCGTGTTGAAACGAGTTTTGCTGCAATGCCACAGCTCAATCCTCTTGCATCAGGCGGTGGTTCATCTTCATTCCCCTTCAGTCGGCCAGCGATGACCCGTGCCTTCCCGTGCCGCCCGCAGCCTACGTGGTTCTGGAATGTACGCGTTGACCCGAGGGGCAATCAAATACGTCGGAGCGTGCCCAAGGAAAGCCAACGCTGTTGTTTGGGTGAGGACCGTGGTAAAAATCATCTGAGGCCCACGCCCCACAATGTGTAGATCGACAGTGCCCGGCTTGAAGTTGAACCCCGTCGAGGGCTCCATGCCCTGGAACTGAAGCGCGGCGTTGGCCGGCGTCACGAGATGCAGATCAGTGACGACTGCTGTGGGTGCGCGCCCTGTGAATGTGACCGTCACTTGCCCAATGTCTGCGACGCTATCCCGCAAGACGTTCGGAGTCCTCCCTGTGAATGCTGCGGTGCCTTGTGCGGGAATTGAAACACTGCCCCGCACTGTGATGGGCTGAAGCCCCGTGAATGCAAACGCGCCCTGTGGCGGGCTGATCAGGAAACTGACAAGCGGTTGTGGAAGCTGGCCTGTGAAACTCAGCCCCGCCTCCCCCGGAACCGCCACGACGTGCTGAGTGACGACAAGAACGGGTGTCCTGCCCGTCAGCGTCAGCGCGGCGTTGGCAACGTCGATGCGAACATTCGAATCAACGAGAACATCCGGAACCTGCCCCGTGAATACTGCGGCGCCTTGCGCAAGGATGAACAGTTGCGGGACGCGTAACGCGGGAGCCAGCCCCGTGAAGCTCGGCGTCGCCACTCCTGGAATGACCTCCGTGCCACGCAGCGCGACAGGCAGCAAGCCTGTGAATGCTGCTGTCGCTTGTGCGGGCAACTTCAGGATGTCTTGAAGTGCGACGGGCAATTGCCCTATGAACGTCCCCGTTCCTTGTGCCGGGGAGAGGAAAAGACTCTGAAGTACAGCGGGTGCGAGCCCGGTGAATGTGAACGTACCTTGTGAAGGACTGGCGAAATGGGTCAGCCCTACGGTGGGAGCAAGCCCGGTGAACGCGATGGCTCCTACCCCGGGCAAGGCAGTAGTCGTTGGGGCAAGCGCGGGGGCCAGCCCCGTGAATACCATCTCCCCTGGCGCGGGCTGGAAGAAGAAGGCTTGAAGCGTGCTCGGAAGCTGCCCCGTGAATGTTGCCTCTCCCTGTGCGGGCTGAACGACGGTCCCACGCAGCACGAGGGGAAGAAGCCCCGTGAACGCTGCCGTTGCTTGCGCGGTCTGCTTGACCTCTTCCCGAACCGTGAGAGGCTGAAGCCCTGTAAACGCTGCGGTGCCTTGAGCGGGTTGCTTGACCTCCCCCGACACCACAGCAGGTAACTGGCCTGTGAATGCGGCGGTGGCTTGTGCGGTCTGCGCAACCGATCCCCGCAATGCAATGGGCTGAAGCCCCGTGAAGGTGAACGTCCCTTGAGCGGGTAAGAGCAGGAGGTTCTGAATCGCTGCGGGGGCGAGCCCGGTGAATGCGCCTGAGCCCTGCGCGGGCGTAACCAGCACCCCAACAAAAAACGCGGGTGCGAGTCCTGTAAACGCCCCCGTTCCTTGTGCGGGGGAGAGGAAAAGATTCTGAGTGACTACAGGGGCCAGCCCTGTGAAAGTGAATGGGCCTTGTGCAGGTTGCTTAACTTCGCCACGCAATGCAAGGGGCTGAAGCCCGGTGAATGTGAACGTGCCTTGCGCAGGTTGCTTGACCTCCCCACGCAACGCAAAGGGCAAGAGTCCGGAGAAAGCCCCCGTTCCCTGCACGGGCTGTCTAATGCTGTCTTGGAGAACTCCAGGGGCAAGCCCTGTGAAAGTGAATGGGCCTTGTGCAGGTTGCTTGACTTCGCCTCTGAGGGTAATGGGCAGCAAGCCTGTAAACGTAAACGTACCTTGAGCGGGTTGCTCGACCTCCCCACGCAACGCAATGGGCAAGAGTCCGGAGAAAGCCACCGTACCTTGCGCAGGCTGAGCAACGGTGCCCCGCAATGCAATGGGCAAGAGCCCTGTGATTACCGCGACGGCCTGATCCGGAGTGTTTAGATCATCAACAACCCCTGCCCCCGGGACACCTAGCTGGAAAGCGTTATGCTGAAAACCGTAGCCCGCCGTCCCTATCAAAACGGGCGCGAGCCCTGCGAACGCCGCGGTCGCTTGTGCAGGGGTGACCAGCGTGTTCGTGCCCCCCGCCCCCGGCTTGAGCGACACCATGGCCGAGGCACCCTCTTCGCCCGCCGTGTTGTCGTGTGCCCACTGCGCCGTGTAGTCAGTCTGCGTTGCTCCCGGTAGCCACGTCCCTGCGTCGAAGCCGGTGTAAGTTGACCCGTCGTTCTGCCGATAGCGGTTGATCCAGTTTGTTGGACTGGCGAAATTTAGGGTAGTGTCAACCGAGTCGAGGGCGGCAACGCCATAGATCAGATCGCCCGCGTTCGTGGTATCGAAGGCCGCTCCGCCGGCTGACACATCGACACTGCCGCACTGGATATCCCCCAGCGTGCTGGTGACATCCTCGGGGGTTGTATCTACACCTGAGAATTCCAGCAGGCCAAGTGAATAGTAACGCCCGGCACCGGCACTCGTACCCGCCAAGTTGAACGCCACAGTCCGATTCCCGCCCGTGACGTTGGCCGCATAAGCGGCAATCGCTAGAACGGAATGGGTGCTGGCACTATTCCCGCGTGCGTTGTAAGGGGTGAAGCTATTGCCGCCATCGGTGATGGACGACAGCGTGAACGTGATATTCCCATCGTAGATCGCCGCAACCGGCAGGAGGCAATTTCCTGCCGTGACGCCGTTGAGCGTGATTGTTGGCGCAACGGTGCTACTAGCCGAAACATCAACCTGTGTGGCCGATTGAACTAGGGCTATGGCCACCGGTCAACTCGATTCGCTTCTACGCAATAAAGTCCATAAAGACTTCCGTCGTGAACGCCTGGAAGACATCGACCTCGAAACGGATGCGGTCCCTGTCCTTGTCGGCAGCCCACTTGAGGCCGATGATTAGAGGTGGATCGATCTCCCCGTTCTTGCCGATCACGGTTCCGCCGTTCTCCGTTCCCGACGTGAGAAGTTGGGGGTCGCCAGAACCCCTTTCCGCCTCCAGCACGCGATACGTGAACAGCGCTCCGGCTGGCCAGGAAAAGCGACTGATCTTTATCGTCGCCCCGTTCGCCCTAGAAGGCGCCGTGATTTCAAAAGTCTGATTGTTCCCGGGCTGAATAACCAAGGGACCAATGTGAATCGAGCTTGCCATGGTAACTCTCCTTTCAGACTTTGATGAGCGTCACAATCAAATCTTGCGCCGCCTCTTTCCAAAACGTCACCGCATGCGTTTGGTATTCGTGCGCTCGCGAGACAAGATGGGGGTGCAAGCTATAGCCCAACGTGTGGTCAAAATTGCAGGTGTACCCATTCCTGTCCACGCAGTTCTGCGCATCCCGCCATGCCTTGCTCAACGACGGAAACCACGCCTCAGAGATTGGGGGCATCTGCGCCGACAAGTCCATGAACGCTTTCGCAGATGACCAGTGCGGCGTGAACAGCAGGGCCTTGGCCCCAGGCTTCAACACACGGCAGAGTTCGTTAACGAAGTGCACCCGTTCCTGTGGTGCGAGGTAGTGGAGCAGATAGTTGGCTTGTGCCTCATCCACACTGTTCGACTTCCACGGCCACTTCCCCCGCAAGTCGAGACAAAGGTCCACCCCCGCGAGTTTCTTTGGGGGGTTGCCTTCGGAGTCGATGATGTCTACACCGACAAAACCTTGCGGTTTGTTCCCGCCCTTGCCTGTGCCAAGATCGAGGCAAAGTCGCACCTCCTCCTTCTGTGCCGTAAATTTGAGTTTGGTTACTGCTGCCATCGTGTCCTCACCACACTGTGTCGTTTTCGAGATCGTAGTGGCCCACCTTCACCGAGCAATCAATCGCGCAACGGTAGCCGTACTTGCGCGCGTCCGCCCAGAAGTAAAGGTCTTGCGTGCTCACACCGTCCTTCTTCTGTGTCACGAACCAAGGACGCCTCAGCTTCTTGTCTTTGAACATGCTGAGGCGCCACAGGTTGAACCCCATTCCCGTACCGCAGCACTCGACAAGCCCTCCCGTGGGGTCTGGGAGTTGTGGACGGAAGTTCAGCACTGGGTCCTTTGCGTCGCCCCAGATTTGGGGCACGCCCCCGTAGCCCTTCGTAAAGTACAGCCCGCCAATGCAGGCATACTTCGGATTCTTCTCCATGCGCTCCACCAAGCGCAGCACCCCATCAGGGCGGGGCATGTTGTCGTGCTCGATGGTCAGCAAATACTCCCATTGCGAAAGCTCCGGGTGCATCAGAATCTGCTCAATCGCTGTGCTGTAGGCTTCCCCAACTTCAAGCCCCAGCGCCAACAACCGCGCCATCCCATTGTTCGGGGGATACGCCAAACTCTCGTGCGTGTCCGCCACCTTCGTGGGGATCGTCGCCCCCGCAGGCTTCAAACGAATGATGCGTTGACGTTTCCACGCCCCCGAGTCCTTCAGACGGGAAAGCGTTTTTCCAGGGGCGCCGTTGTTGACGCCCTCCGTCCGCATCTCTTGCAGGAGTAGCTGTGGTTTCATTCCAATCTCAGTAAGAGCTTCGAGCGTGATTCCAGTACAACCGGTGGTTGACCGCAAAGTTCCTCATGTCCGCTGTACCCACGATAGAGGTGGGCGCCGACGTTGTGGTGGCCAACGAACCATGGAACTGTTGAAAGTCCGTGCTTGAGTCTGACACAGACCTTCCGAGTTGTTTATACGCCTGCCCAACAAACTCCAACATGGCGATATAGCTCTGCGTGGAGAACATCGTGCCTGCCGTTCCAACACCGCCTGCCGTACCCGAGGAACTGCTGGTGCTGGACACCATGTGCGCCATCCAGTAGTCCCCCGCAACGATGCTGGTAGCGAAGGGGAAGAGCAAGGCTTTGCTACCGCTCAGGTACGCCACCGCGCCTGTGATCAAATTGTTGGCACGCGTGGAAGCCATTGTGGCGCCTGTCACAGCAGTCGTGCCAGATTGCGTCGTGCTGCTGTAAGTAACACCTCCCGAAATGTTCCACTGCGCGGGGAAGCTAAGAGTGAGAAAATTGCTGATCGTTCCGGAGCTTGTGTTGGCCGTGCCCACCCTCAAGTCCCAGGTCGCCAAGAAGGAACAGTCCGCACTCCAAATCGATTCGAGCCTCGTGGTGCTTGCTCCTGATCCCAAACGATAGAGAGCAAGAACTTGGTTGAGCGTTTGGTACCGACTCACCGAGCCCGTACTGGCGGCGGAGAAGGACGTACCATGTTGGAAGCCCGCCACGTCGGCATTCAGAATGCAAATCTGCCCACTGTTCAAATTGAACGGAACCAAGAAAGGATCGAAGTACCACGTACCAATCCCCAGCGCTGATAGTGTGGAATTCGTGTTCGCAGGGATGAACGGGGCAAAGTAATCCACGAAGTCCAACCCCGCCGACACTCCCGAGGCGTTGGAAGAACTCGACAACCCGGCTCCGAAGTTGAACAAGCTCGCCACCTCGGAACCCGTCAAACTAAGTGTCAGTTGATGCGC
>Ga0315288_10005102_pt1 | contig 16703 bp, 18 predicted proteins | sample YL17G11_20_MG_FD_203454 | JGI IMG/M metagenome (GOLD analysis project Ga0315288, IMG submission 203454) | Sediment microbial communities from Yellowstone Lake, YNP, Wyoming, USA - YL17G11_20 | ecosystem: Environmental > Aquatic > Freshwater > Lake > Sediment | place: USA: Wyoming | collected... | reverse complement strand
CCCCGTATGAGTTCTCGATCCGGCCGCCATGGTCGCCATCCATCGCCGGCGCGACTCGCATCGCCAGGATGCCGCCCTCCTTGGTGTCACCGAAGCGGACATCGCGCTCCGTGGCCGTGAAGCGCAGGTCGAAATCGAACAGACGGGCGTCGCTGCCGACCGCCCACGCGGTCAGCGCGCGCCGCTCCTCCAGGATCTTCGTCTGGTCCCGGTCGGTCCAGTGAGTGGAAGCCGCGAGCTGGCCGTACACGAGCCCACTCTCCGCGACCAGGACCTCGCGGTGAAGCTGAAAGCCATGCCCCTCCACCTCGCTCCAATTGTCGGTCCCGTTGACATCGCCGTGCGCCACCCAGAGAGACCTGTGATGCTCGTGGTCCTTCGTCTCGCCGGCGACGTCATCGGCGACGGGCCAGCTTCGAGTCACGCGCGTGCCCCCCGGGCCGACCAGGGGGAAGAAGCAGGGCCGCGCCGGGTTGCCCAGATAGCGGTAGGAGGTGAGCGGTTCGCCGTTGACGTTGATGTCCACCCGGCCAGACGCGTCGTCGGCGACGGTCACCGCGGGCCTCTCGCCGGCTGGCTCATCCCTCGGTTCAGCGGTGAGCCTCAGGCTCTCGCCCGGGCCAAGCTCAGGCAGAATGAACGCGATGACGAAGTGGTCCGCTGCGGCCGATCCCCGCGAGAACGCGGGCAGGGAGATCTGGGCCGGCAGCGCTGTCCCGTCATCGCTGGTCAGCAGAACTGAGACTGGTGGCTTCTTTCCGGAATGGGGCAGGCGGGCCATCACTGGGGAGTCTCGGCGCGGGTGCGGGCCCGCGTGTACCACGAGTCGAACCTTTGGCATCCGCGTCTCCAGGGTGTGCGCCCGATCGTCCCTACGCGGGCAGGCAGCTGCGCAGGTACTCCAGCGCTCTGCGGGCGATCGTCTCTATGTCGGTCGGGAACTCGAACGGCTCTGATGAAACGTAGCCGGTATAGCCGACGTTCTCGAGAGCCGCCAGGATGGGCCGGAAGTCTACGTCGCCGAAGCCGGGGGCCTGGCCGTTCTTGTCGTTGGCGTGGACGTGCGCGAGCAGGTCGGCATTCTCGCGGAGAAGCTCGGGGATGGGCCGGCTCTCGCTGGACATGGACCGGGCGTCGAGAATGAGGCGGACCTTCGGGTGTTTCATCTCCTCGACGAAACAGCGCGCTTCGGCGGCCGTGTTCAGGAAGTCGGTGTCCTTGCTGGCATCAGCCTCGGTCCGTGCGAGCGGTTCGATGCACAACGTCACGTTCCGCGCAGCCAATGTGGGGAGCACGCCGCTGAACGTTCCCTTCGCCCATTCCCAGGCCTGCTCGGGGCTGGCCCCAGCGCTGCCGCCGCGCTGCCTCGGGGAACCGAACACCATGACGGCGCCGCCCAGATCCGCGCAGAAATCCGCCAGGGCACGCAGGTAATCGCTCGTACGGTTGCGGACACTGGTATCCGGGTGCGCGATATGCAGCCCCGCTGGCTTGACCAGCAGCCAGTGAAGGCCGACCACCCCAAGCCCGACATCCTCCGCCGCGCGGCGGAGTTCCTTCCTCTTCTCTGCCGGGACCGCCCTGACGTCGTCGGCAAGCGTGTATGGAGCGATCTCGACCGCGTCGTATCCGATCTCGGCGAGGGCCTTGCACTGAACGGGCCAGGGGCGATCGCCGAATCCTTCGTTGCAGAACGCAAACCGCATAGGGAATAGACCTCCGGCAGTCGAGGGTTCGACAGCGTGCCAGGCGGTCCTGCCCGGCGGCCGCCGGCCTGGATGGCTGGCGGGACGTCAGGCGTCCGCCTGCCGGCGCGGGGAGAGCGCGCGCTGCTCCTCGCGCTTGGCCTCACGCTCCGCGATGGCCTGGCGCTTATCCCACTGCCGCCGGCCCCGGGCGAGGCCCAGCTCGATCTTCGCGTAGCCGCGCTCCAGATAGAGCTTCAGCGGGATGATGGTGAGGCCCTTCTCCACAACGCGCCCGATCAGCCGGTTGATCTCGCGGCGGTGCAGCAGGAGCTTTCGGGTGCGCCGCGTGGAGGGGTTGTCGCGACTGCCCGGCTCGTAAGGGCTGATGTGCATGTTGTGCAGCCACGCCTCGCCGCGCTCCACCGCCGCGTAGGCGTCTCTGATGTCGGCGCGATGTGAGCGAACCGACTTGATCTCGGTGCCGGTGAGCACCAGACCAGCATCGAACGTCTCCATGATGTCGTAATCGTGCCGCGCGCGCCGATTGACGGCGACGGTCTCTCTCTCGGACACTGGGCAATCTCCATCTACTGCATTCCGCCGGACGAGGTAACGGCGGAATGCAGACACGCTGCGCCGCGCTCGGCCCCAGGACCCTTGCCACCCCCACTTCCATATGCGAGCACCATGAGGATTATAGCATGGGGGTCAAGCTGGCGCTCGCCAAGGCAGTCGTGTACCGGCGCAGACACATTCGCGGCGCGGTGGGGGAAGGAGATCGGCAGCGCGCCCAGGAGACGTTATAGAGCGCCCGGGAGGCGCCTGCGGCCCATCTGCCGGCGTCACGCGTTGGGGCCGACAGCGGAAGCGTGGTATATAAGCAATCGGGCAGTTTATCGGCTGTCCCGTCGTGTTGCGTGCGGCCTTGGACAGGGGCCCGCAGCGAGCTATCCGGTGTCCGGTTCGTTGGGCGAGGAGGATGAAATGCGCCGCTTACGCGTAGCTCAGTCGCTGCTCGCCGGCCTGCTTGTGCTGGCGATGCTGATCTCCATCACCGGTCTCTTCGGCGCCTCGAGCGCCGCCATCAGGATCTCATCGCCGAAAGCCGGCGCCACGGTGAGCGGAGTCCTGAGTGTGATCGCGTCGGTCAAGGGCGCGCCGAAGATCGCCTACGTGATCCTCGGCGTGGACGACAACCGGCCGTTCTCGAGCAATTCCGCGCCGTTCAAGTTCGAGATTGACACCACCGCGCTCGGCGACGGCGCGCACCGCATCTTCGCCGAGGCCTACGACGACTACGGCCTGCTCGCGTCATCCAAGGTGGTGAAGATCTACGTCATGAACAGTTCGGCGCCACTGGTAGAAGCTCGCAAGGCGCTGGCGACGATGGTGGCCTCAAAGCCGAAGCCAACGCGGTCGGTGGCGAAGGCGGCGCCGCCTGCGCCGGCCGCTCGAACGGCTGGCGAGCAGGGCGCCACCGCGGTCACTATGGAGGCTGTGGCAGCCGCGCCGGCCGCGCCGAGCGCGGCGCCGACGATGACGGCTCGCGGCCCGCTGCCCGAGCCCTCTCGCAGCGAAGCGGCGACCAGCGTCGCGCCCGCGACGGTGACCGCCGCCGAGTCGGGCAGCCGCGCCAGCTTCGCCGCTGCTGCGACCGATCTGCCGCCGGCGGCTCGAACGTCCGGCAAGGTCCGCGGCCACACGCTGCTGGTCGACGGCCAGCCGGCGCGGTTCACCGTGACTCCGTTCATCGAGTCGGGCAGGATGCACGCCGGCTTCCGCGGCCTCTTCCAGCACCAAGGGGCGAAGGTCACGTGGCACTCGCAATCTCGGCTGGCTTGCAGCGTCAGGGGCTCGGAGACGGTGGAAGTCGTAGTCGGCTCGAGCACTGCGAGGGTCAATGGGCGGCAGGTAGATATGGGCGCGAATGCCACCATCCGCGAATCCCGCATGATGATCCCGCTGCGGTTCTTCGCCAGAGTTGCAGGCGCTGCCCTCCACTGGGACGATGAGACCAAGGTGGCGGACCTGACTGGAGACAACCGGGCGATGGCCGAGCGACCGCTCCCCAAGTAGCGATCGCCTTTCTCTACATCACTACCAGCAGCTCGAGGGTATGCCCGCGCGGCGGGCATACCCTCGAGCCATAAGGGCCAGGTGATCGCCTTGGGGCAGTGAGATCGCGCCCTCGAACCGGCATCGGCTGGAGGGGAGCCGCGCGGTGGCGCCGAAACATACGCTATCCATGTCAGGTACCGGAGGGCCGGACCACGGCCTACTGCTACAAGCATCCCGATCGCGAGACCGAGGTCTCATGCGGCCGCTGCGGAAAGCCGCTCTGCCCGGACTGCGTCCACCACGGCCCCACCGGCGTTCGCTGCGTCGAGTGTCTCCGGCTGCCCCGCAGGGCAGCCGGGCTGGCGACACATGAGCAGATCCTGCGCGCGGTCGGGTTCGCGCTCCTGGTTGCCGTGCCAGGGGGGCTGCTTCTCGGTTGGCTGCATTGGGTGAGTCTTCTGACGGCCATCATTCTGGGGCTCGCCATCGGGTCCGCCGCGCACGTGGGGTCGCGCCGCCACCGCGATGTCTCGGTCCAGATCGTCGCCGCGTTGATCGCCTCCGCGAGCATCGTGATCGCCGTCGCTGTCTTCGCCGCATCCCTGCCGGGACATCTCAGCGCTCAACAGGTGGTCGCCCTTATGTCTCAGGCGGGATTCGTCGTTCCATTGCTGGCGGCTGTGATCGCCGCCGTCGCTCGCTTCCGCCTGTGAGGAGCAATATGGAACCCGCTTCCGGCACGCTCTATCTGGTCGGCACTCCCATAGGCAACCTGGAGGACATCACCCTCCGCGCGCTCCGGGTACTGCGCGAGGCCGACCTGATCGCTGCCGAGGATACGCGGGTGACCCGCGTGTTGCTGCAGCACTACCAGGTGCGAAAACCGCTGCTGAGCTATCACGCGCACAGCGGGCCGCAGCGACTGGAGCAGCTTCTGGAGGCGCTTCGGGCCGGGAAGAACGTCGCGCTGGTGTCGGACGCAGGCATGCCCGGCTTCAGCGACCCCGGCTCGCAGGTGGTGCAGGCCTGCGCCGAGCACGGCATACCTGTCACCGTCGTTCCCGGGCCGACCGCCTCCTCGGCCGCGCTGGCGGTGTCGGGGATGTCGGCGAAGGAGCACGTCTTCCTGGGGTTCCTCCCATCCCGGTCAGCGGCCCGGCAGCGCGCGCTGAGACGGGTGGCCGCTCAGCCGGCCTCGCTTATCCTCTATGAGGCCCCCCATCGCCTGCTCGAGAACTTGAGCGACCTGAGGGAAACGCTCGGCGACCGGCGGGGCGCGTGCTGCCGCGAGCTCACCAAGCGATTCGAGGAGGTGGTGCGGGGGACGATCTCGGAGCTGATCGCCCACTTTACAGAACGCGAACCGCGTGGGGAGTTCACCATCGTGATCGCCGGCGCCCAGCCAGGGGCCGGAGAGAGCGACCTCGCCGCGGCACAGCAGGAGGTCGCCGAGCTGGTCGCGGCCGGGCTGTCGCCCAGCCGAGCCGCCGCCTACGCGGCGCGGAAGCACGGCGTCTCGAAGAGCGCACTCTACCGCGCCGCGCTGGGACAGAGGCAGGGCGATGAGGCGTGACGTGCGGCGCGGCAACTCGCTCGACGGTCGCACCTGGACGCGCTACTCGATCAGCATCTGGAGCGACATCCGGAAGTCCAGGGGTGAGCTGGCCCTTAAGCACCCGGCGCTCTTCCCGGTCGAGCTGCCGAAGCGGGTGATCGAGTGTTTTCTGCCGCCCGAGGGCAGAACCGTCCTCGACCCGTTCTGCGGCCTGGGGTCCACGGTGCTCGCCGCGCACGAGCTGGGGCGAATCGGCATAGGGCTTGATATCAACCCGGAATATGTCGCGAGCGCTCGGGCTCGCCTCGGCATGTTCGAGGACGGCTGCCGACTGGTCTGCGCAGACGCCGCCGACCTGTTAGAGCACGTCGAAGGGGAGTCGGTGGACCTGGTAGTGACCTCGCCGCCGTACTGGAACGTGCTCACCCGTCGCCGTTCCGCCGACCGGAAAGAGATCCGACACTACGGCGAGAACGACCGCGACATCGGCCGCATCGGGGACTATCAGCAGTTCATCGCGAGCCTGGCGAGCGTCTTCGGGCAGGTGATGCAAGCCTTGCGGCCAGGGGCATACTGTGTCGTGGTGGTGATGGACATCCGCCAGGGCAGCAGGTTCTACCCCTTCCACGCCGACCTGTCGGAGGCGATGCGGGGCGTCGGGTACCTGCTGGACGACATCATCATCTGGGATCGCCGCCACGAGTACAACAACTTCCGCCCGCTCGGCTACCCGTCGGTCTTCCGCGTCAACAAGGCGCACGAGTTCGTGATGGTGTTCCAGAAACCGCGGTAGGCGTGCGACTTGCGCGCCCGCGCCATGCCTGCCCCTACTTCCGCACCCTCACTATCAGCCCGACCCCGACCGCTCCCGTCACCGCATTCGGCAGCCATGCGGCCCATACTGCGCTGAGGTGCCCCTGCTGCGCCATGATCGAGAGGTAGTTCATGATCACGTAGTAGCTGAACCCCATCAGGATGGCGACCCCCAGGCCGATGGCCGAGCTGCCGCGGTGCGAGCGCATGCCGAGCGGGGGCGCGATCAGCGCGAACATCAGCGAGGCGAACGGAATCGCAAACTTCTGGTGCAGCAGCACCTCGAGCTCGTGCGTGGGCCTGCGCTGCCGCAAGGCGTACTGGATGTACTGCTTCAGCTCCCTGTAGGTCATCTCGCTCGGGCTGCGCGATTCCTGCGCCATCTGAGTCGGGCTCGTGTGGAAGTCGATCAGGCTGCTCTCGAACCTGTTGCTGGCCAGCTCGTCGGCGCGCAGGGACTTCACGGTCCCGTCGGTCAGCAGCCACGACCCGTCCTTCTCCTGCCAGCGGCCGCGCTCGGCTGTCGTGATCCCGACCGGCCGGCCCTTGCCGAACCAGACGATGGTTGGATGGAGCATCTCGCCGCTGCCCACGTCGAGCCGGTCCGCGTACACCAGCCGGGCCACCTCGTCGCCCGACATCTGCTTGAGGAAGACCCCCTGCTCGATCTGCTTTCCCGCCCGGAGAGTGGCCTCGCGGACCATGTCCTTGGCGCGGCGATTGCAGGCGGGGACCACCAGCTCGTTCATCGCGGCCGTCGCGAATGACACCACGAGGCCGGCGGCGATCATCGGGACCACGAGCCGGCGGAAGCCGATCCCCCCGGCATGCATCGCCACCAGCTCGCTGTCCCCGCTCAGGCGGCCGAATGTGATGAGGATGGCGACGAGAGTTGCCAGCGGGAAGGTGTAGACGATGTTGCCTGGCAGCCAGAGCAGGAACAACTCGGTCGCGGTCCACAAGCTGATGCCGAGATCGCTGATGAGCTGGGTCAGCTTAAAGAGGATGCCGGCCGAGACGAACAGCAGCACGAAGGCGAGGACTCCGAACAGGAACGGGCCTGATGTCTCTCGGATCAGATAGCGGTCGGTGGTCTTCATGTCATCTGGAACCGATCGCCGAGATAGAAGCGGCGCGCGACCGGGTCGTCCAGCAGTTGCTGGGAGCTGCCGGAAGTGAGGATCTTGCCCTCGTACATGATGTAGCTGCGGTCGGTGATCTGCAGCGTCTCTCGCACGTTGTGGTCGGTGATCACCATGCCCAGGTTGCGGGAGCGCAGCTCGCGCACGATATCCTGAAGCTCTGCCACCGCGATGGGGTCAATGCCGGTGAAGGGCTCGTCCAGCAGCAGGTAGCGCGGCTCGCGTGCCAGGGCGCGGGCGATCTCGGTGCGCCGGCGCTCTCCCCCCGACACCACCTCTGCGGGGACGTCGCGGACCTTCTGCAGATGGAAGTCCTGGAGCAACTGCTCGAGGCGCTCCCTGCGTTCCGCCGGCGAGATCGGCACCCACTCGAGGATGGACGCGATGTTCCGCGCCACGGTGAGATGGCGAAAAGACGAGTTCTCCTGGGCGAGGTAGCCGATGCCCAGACGGGCGCGGCGATACATCGGCATCCGGGTTATGTCGGCATCATCCAGCGTCACCGCCCCTTCGTTGGCGAACACCAGGCCGACGAGCAGGTAGAACGTCGTGGTCTTGCCCGCGCCGTTGGGACCGAGCAGTCCGACGGTCTCGCCCGGCTGGACTTCGAGTCCCACGCTGTCAACCACCAGACGCCGGTTGTAGCGCTTCACCAAGCCGCGCCCGGCGAGGCTCACTTTCCGCCTTCCTGTGCCTTCGCTGCCGCCGGCTGCTCGGGCTCTTCCCACTGCACCACAACCGGCTGTCCGCCGCGCTCGAAGCGGAACTGCTGCGTCTTCACCTCATAGACCATCTTGTCGGCGACCACGGTGAGGACCGCCTTCGTCACCTGGTTGGTGCCGCTGAACTTCACCTCGCCTCGCAGCACCCCCTGGCCCGTCTTCGCGTCGTATGTGCCGGAGGCCGCGGTGCCCACCACCTTCCACTCCGCGCCGTCTCTCGCCAGGTAGCGGCCGCGGATGTTGATGTTGCCGGTTGCCTCGGCGCGGTCGAAGTCTCTCCCGCCCTTGGCGGCGGGCCAGACCTTCAAGGTATCGCACGTCAGTACGATGTCGGGGCTGGTGACCGTGACGCCCTTCGAGAACTCCCAGGGGCCGCCGATCGTCCCCTCGAGGCCTCCCTTGGATTCGATCGTGTATCTGCCGAACCGCGCCGCGTTCGGCGCGCCGGACTTGCTCTGGCCGGCCGGTGTCGCGGCGGTTGCAGCGACCAGAAGAAGCGCAGCCGGCAGACAGCGCGCAATCGCCATTTTCATTGATGTGCTCCTCTGCCACCGGATGCTCGAGATTGCTGCGCGGCACGTGGCTCGAACGTTAGTTTCGTGTGCCCCGGAGCCACGACCTTCCCTGTGTTCAGGTCGCAGGTGACCCGGTCGGCCTCCAGAGTCCAGCCCGCCGAGCTGATGGCCGCCGATCCCTCAAGCACGACCTGGCCGGCCTGCTTCTGCACCTCCGCGAACTGGGCGCGCATGTGCACCGGCTCCTTGCCCTTCTCCTGGTATGTGCCCTCCGCGGGCGACAGGGAGTATGGGCCCTCGGCGGACTGCGCCTTCACCGTGGCCGAGCGCGCCTCGAACGTCCACCGCCCCTTCGGGTCGGCGATCCGGATGACCGAGCCGCCGAACTCGAGCGATGGCGCGGCCGGCGCGGGTGGTTCCTTCGGCGGCGGTGGTGGCTGACGACGGCCGCAGCCGCACACGGCCAGAAGCACTGCGAGCGCCATCCAGCATCGCGCGGCCCCCCTCATGGCCGCGCCGCCGCGAACGGCGATTGCCCCCCGCCCAGCTGCGGGACGATCCACACGAAGAAGCCCACGGTGGCGAGCGCGAGCAGCAGCGTCAGACCGGCGATGAGCGCCACCCATCCCTTGCCCCTGGGAGCGAGGCCATCGAGGCCGAGGCAGAGCGCCACCGCGGCCGCCGGCAGCGCGGGGAAGAGATAGCGCGCCTGCGCCTGGAAGAATGACAGGTTGAAGCGGATGAAGCTCGCCAGCAGAAGCGCCGTGAGCGCCGCGCAGGCCAGCCACGTCTGAACCTGCCAGTCGGCCAGCTTTCCTCCCACCAAGTGCCGGACGAAGCCGGCGCCCTCCGCCAGCCCCTTTGCGCCGAAGACCACGTAGATCTGGTAGGGGAAGAACGCGAACCTCTCCCCGAACACGCCGAAGGTGGTCGCGATGGTCCAACCAGCGGTGAGCAGCACATATTGCCACGGCAGCAGACTGTACTTCGACATCATCGCCTCAGGGGAAGGGCGGTCCCGAAAGGCGACCAGGAAGGCTTTCTGCGCCAGCAGATCGCCGTAGATCACCTGGTTGCGAATCAGCCACCAGCCGCCCAGCAGCAGGGCCACCCCGGTGCACGCGGCGAGGTCGCGGGCCAGCCGTTTCCACTCATATCCCCTGGGGCCTCGCGCGGCGAAGGCGAGCGCCAGCCACACCACCGGAAACAGCAGCGCCGCGATGGACTTCGTCAGCAGGCCCAGGCCGATCATCAGGCCCGACAGGAGTGCCGCGCCAACGCCCGGGGCGCGGCCTTCGGCCTGCTGCTTGTAGTCCGAGGCGAAATGGAGGTGGCGAACCACGATCAGCAGGGCGGCGGCGACGAATGCCTCGGTGAGCACGTCATTCCCCGCGCTGCTGACCAGGGCGAGGTGCATGGGCAGGAACGCTACGACCGCGGCCGCGGCGACTGCGACCCCTGGGCGATCCGGGACGAGGGCGCGGCCGAAGGCGAACGTGAGGTAGAGCACGACGACGCCGATGAACACATTGGCGAAGCGGACCGCCTGCGCCGCCTGAGTCGGCGAGGACGCCGCGAGATACGGCGGCAGCGACATCAGGTAGTAGAGCGGCGGCTGATGGAACTCGTAGTTCGAGCCGGGGTTCTGCTGATCGAACACCGGCGGGCGGTGCTGCTGGGCCAGCCACTCGATGTAGCGCACGTGCGCCGTCTCATCGGGGCCCCCGCCGGGTGGGATGGTCGTCGCGTAGACCCCGGCGATGAACAGGTACAGCATGACCACCAGGCGCAGAGCGCGTCGGGCCTGCGCCGTCGCATCGCCGCTCGCAGAGGGTGGAGCGGCTGCTACCGAGCGCTTGGCTCTGGCTGCCCGACGAGTCCCCATAGGCTGAGTGTACCATACATCCCCAGCGGCCGTATCCTGCCCTCCGCCTCGAGCCCGGCGAGGCCGCGCTCGATCGCCCCCCGCCTCGCCGCCACGTCTTGCAGCGTGGCCATCCCGATCAGCACGTGGGTCACTCCCATGCGGCGGAAAGCAGCGAGAAGCGCGTCGGGTGATGCCAGGTCTTCCGGCGGGAAGACAGCGGCGTGATTGCCCAGCAGGAATGAGCGGTCGAGATAGAACAGGCGCGGCTCATCGCCGAAGACGATGATCTTCGCGTCCGGCGGAGTGGCTCGGTTGATGCCCTCCGACATCAGATACACCTGCGACACGCCGCGCAAGTATTCGGGCTGTGACTCCAGCCCCAGAGCCACTCGCCACGCGGGTGAGGCGAGGTTATAGCCGGAGTAGAGCGCCGAAACGGCGCCCACAAACAGGACCAGCGCCGCGGCCGCCGGCAGCACTCCCCTGCGAGACAGCATCCGGTCGAGCGCGAGGCCGGCGCAGGCGCACAGCCCCGGCAGGATCGGGATCAGGTACCGGCCGTTCTGGCTCGTCGAGAACCAGAGCGCGGCGTAGAAGACCGCGAACCAGAGCGCAAAGCGGCCGGCCGTCTTCACCGGGCGAGCGACCAGCAGGGCGGGAAGCGCCGCCAGCAGCACCGGGCCGAACACCCAGAGGAGCACGTTCACAGGCCGCACGCGCCCGGGGATGTCGAAGAACCGGTACGCGTTCATGGTGAGGTCCCAGGGCAGTGCCAGGAACGCCAACGGCCCCGTGCCCATGCCGAACTCCTTCTGGGCAACGGTGTAGAGCCGGGCGCGCTCTGCGGTCCAGTACCTCCCCTCGAAAATCCCGTAGGCGAACGGGTAGACCGGGTTGCCGGTCCACAGGTAGGACTTAATATACCAGGGCGACGCGACCGCGGCCGCGATCACGATGAAGCCGAGCAGCGGAACCAGCAGGCTCTCCCGCGGCCGCAGGCGGACGCGAGCCAGGATCGCCAGCGCGCCGAACGCGAGCACAGCGCCCGCGAGCATCTTCGTGCCCATGGCGAGCCCGCACGTCACCCCAGCGACCCACAGCCAGCCGTTGCCCTGCCCCTCCCGGCGGCCCTCCGACCACCGGCTCAGGGCGAAGATCGCCAGGAACGCATACAGGGCGAAGGCCAGCTCGCTGTAGGCCGACATCATCTCCCAGGCGACCAGAGGGATGGCCGCGGCGATCGCTGCCCCCAGCCAGCCGGCCCGTCTGCCCCAGGCCCGACGGCCGAACGCGAACACCGCGAGCACCATCAGCCAGCCGCACCCGAAGTGAAAGAGCTTGGCAAGCGACTGCCCGTCGAAGACCAGCCCGAGGAGGTAGAGCATCTCGAGCGTGAACGGGAAGTTGGAGTGGGAAAGCCAGGGGATGGCATGGATGCGCCCGTCGTGGATGTAGACCTTCGGGATCGTCAGGTGGTACACCAGGCCGTCGTAGTCCAGGTCAGCCGAGGGCGCGAGCGCGCCGATCAGCGTGAACGCCGCCATAAGGATCACGAGGATGGCGAGGGGCAGCGCGAACCAGTCGAGGCGCTTGGGTCCCAGCAGCCAGCGCGCCGCTTCGCCGACCAGCCGGACGATGTGACGCCATCCCAGCAGCGACAGCATCACGATGGCGACGATGAACACCCATGCCTTGATCTGCCCAAGGAGGCCGAGGGTTAGGACCAGGTACGACAGGATGCCCATCCCAAGGGCGATGCTGAACGGCAGCTCCTCGGCCAGGCCATCCACCCGCGCTTCGAGGCGCGCGAGCAGAGCTGCTCCGACGCCGAAGCACGCGAGGAGAATCCCGGCCCAGATGAGTAGAGGCACCATGACGCCAGGCTCCGCGTGGCTGAGGACCTACGCGGAGCCTGGCCTTCGACAGCTTCCCGAAGGTTCCCCTGCCCGGCTGCGGTCCGGGCGGGCTGTCGCGGGCCTCCTCCGGGCGAACGAGCGCTAGACCTTGACCCAGTGGCCTTCCGACCCGCCACAGTCCGAGCAGCTGGGCATCGCGTCGCCCTTCTTCATAGTCACGGTCTGTGAGCCACCGGCCTCCCCGCATTCCAGGCACTTGTAGGTGCCGTCCTCGGGGGCCGGCTGTTTCGTCGTCAGACAGCCGCACACCGCACACATTGCCTCTATCACCTCCTTCGGTACCCGTTTTGCAGTAGCCGTAGCTTCCGGTGACAGCGGTGGAGTCCTGTGCCGCAGACAGACGCAGGCGCGGCGGCCGTCGGGGATGTAGGCCCCATCAGACAAGCCGCCGCCGGAGGCTTCGGGGAGCGCGAACGCTGCTCGCCGTCCGGTGAGGCGGCAGCCCACGAGCCAGCCCTTCGGGCAGACGCGCTGTGTGGTCCGCCATCTCCTCTCCGGCGCGGCGCCGCGCTCAGGAGGAAGCGCTGGTGGGGAGGCGAAGGGAACCTGCGTCGCGGTGCACGGCGGGCTGCCCCCGATCGTACATGCCAGCACATGCCCGCCATTATGCCGAGGAGGCCGGTACATGGATCGAGTGAGACTAGGGTTCGTGGGCACGGGCGGAATCGCCACGGGGTTCCACATGCCGCAGCTCAAAGAGATCGAGGGCGTTGAGTTCGCCGCCATGTGCGACGCCAGCAGAGAGCGCGCAGAAGGGGCGACCCAGAAGTTCGGCGGGCGCGTATACACCGATCATCACGAGATGTTCGAGAAGGAGGGTCTGGAAGCGGTCTATATCTGCCTTCCTCCCGATGGACACACCGACGCCGAGATCATCGCCGCGGAGAAAGGCATCCACCTCTTCGTTGAGAAGCCGACCGTGATGAGCGTGGAGCAGGGGAAGCTCTACTGGGAGGCGATGAAGAAGGCGAAGATCGTCACCTGCGTGGGCTACCAGCTTCGCTACACTCCCGCGGCGACGGCCGCGAAGCAATTCCTTGCCGGGAAGAAGATCGCCCTGGTCTCAGGAAACCGCTGGGGCGGCATTCCCGGCGGCCCCGATCACTGGTGGCGGGTGATGGCCCGGTCCGGCGGGATGCTGCACGAGATGGCGACCCACAACGTGGACATGATGCGCTATCTGTGCGGCGACATCACTCAGGTCTGCGCCCGGTACTCGCTCAACGTGCTCCAGGATGTCGAGAACCTGACTGTGCCGGACGCGCAGGTCGCGGTGTTTGAGTTCGCGAATGGCGCCACGGGGTACTTCTCCACCAGTTGCGCGCTCACCAACGGCGGCCACCATAGCAGCCTCGACGTCGTGATGCGAGACATGATGCTGCGGTTCGGACAGGAAATCACCATCCTGCCCGAGGGCGCCGGTACGGTGACGCTGCCCGAGCAGGGGATGAACATAGACCAGGCGTTCATCCACGCGGTCCGCACCGGCGATCGCTCCGTGATCCGCTCCGACTATTTCGACGCTCTCAAGACCAGCGAAGTGACGCTGGGCGCGAACGAGTCGGCCGAGACCGGGCTGCCGGTGGAGATGAAGCTGGCCTGAGATCGCGGGCGTCGCCGCGCCCGAATGAGGAGTGCAGTGGCCGATTTCGAGCGCGAGTTCGACGTACTGGTATGCGGGGGCGGGGTCGCCGGCATCGCGGCCGCGCTGGAGTCAGCGCGCGCCGGGATGAGAACCGCACTGGTCGAGAAGACCATCATCCTCGGCGGCCTCGCCACCAGCGGCCTGATCTGGGCATACCTGCCCTTGTGCGACGGCCTCGGTGTCCAGGTCACCTTCGGCATTGCCGAGGAGTTGCTCCATCTCAGCTACAGGTACGGCCTCGGCGGAGTGCCCGCTGACTGGCGGCGCGGCGACAGGACGGAGGGCCCGCGCTTCTGGACGATCTTCTCCCCCGCCGCGTTCGCCTTGGCGCTCGATGAAGCGCTGACCGCAGCCGGGGTCGAGATCTGGCTCGATACGCTCGTGTGCCGGCCAATCGTAGACCGCGACCGTGTGGTCGGGGTGGAGGTGGAGACCAAGGGCGGCCGCGGCGCGCTCCTGGCGAAGTGCATCGTTGACGCCACGGGCGACGCGGATGTCGCCTACCGGGCAGGCGTCGAATGCCGGCCCGAGGGGAACTTCCTCGCCATGTGGACGCTCCAGGCGTCGCTCGACCTGGCGCGCAAGGCCGCGGAGCAGGGCGATGGCCGCGCCCTGCTGGACATGCTCATACTCGGCAGCAACGTCGGGGCTGCGGAGGGGACACCGCCGGAGCGCGACTGGTCGGGCCTGGACGCCGAGAGCGTCACGGCGTTCGTGCTGGAGGGTCGGCGCCTGCTGCGAGAGCGCTTCGCCCGGCTGCACGCGGGCGGTGCGAAGCCGAGCGACGTCTACCCGCTGACCCTCCCCTCCATGGCGCAGTTCCGGACCACCCGGCGCATCGTCGGCAAGGCGAGCATCGCCGATGGTGAGCATGGAAAGCGCAGGCCGGACTCCGTCGGCCTGGTCGCCGACTGGCGCAAGGCCGGCTTCGTGTGGGAGATCCCATACGGCGCGCTGGTCCCGGAGAAGACGACGGGCCTGCTCGTGGCCGGCCGCTGCATCGCCTCCGCCGGCGACGCGTGGGAGGTGACTCGCGTCATTCCGGCCGCGGCCCTCACCGGGCAGATATGCGGGCTTGCGGCAGCGCTCGCCGCCGGCCGTGGTGCCAGCCCGGACCGGGTGAGCGCGAATGAGATCCAGTCGGACCTGGACCGGAAGGGCATGCCATACCACCTGGCGCAGGTGTACGGCTGAGTCGCCGCCCGTCGCCCGGGTCTGCTTGCTGCCGGATGAAGGGTTGTGCTACCATTCCACGGGAGTAGGCTTTGTTCGAGCTCACTGTGGAAATGCCGTTCTCGGCCGCTCATCGCATCTGCGGGCACGAGGGCCCCTGCGCGAACCTCCACGGCCACAACTACCGGGCGCTGATCACGGTGACGGGCGACCGGCTGAACGAGCTGGGTATGCTCGTCGACTTCGGCGAGATGAAGCGGATCTGCGCCGAAGTGATCGCTCCGCTCGATCACAGCTACCTGAACGACATCGCCGAGTTCGCCGCCGCCAACCCGACCGCCGAGGCGATCGCCCGGCACGTGTTCCGGGGGGTTGCTGCCAGAGCCGCCGACTCCGGGTTGGAAGCGCTTCGCGTTTCGCGGGTGGCCGTGTTCGAATCCGACCGGTCGTCGGCCACCTACTGGGAGTGAGCAGATGTCGGCCATCGTCCTCCTGAGCGCGGGGCTGGATTCAGCGGTCAACCTCAAGAAGGCCGCGATGGACGGCGGCGTCGCGCTGGCGCTCACCTTCGACTACGGCCAGCGCGCGGCCGCCCGTGAAGCCGCCTGCGCCGCGCTTATGTGCCAGCAGCTCGGCCTGTCGCACCGGCTCGTGCCGCTGCCCTGGCTCCGGGACATCTGCAGCACCGCTTTGGTCGACACATCAGTCGCGGTCCCCGAGGTGACCCTATCGCGACTTGGCGAGCGCGCCGTCACAGGCGGCGCGACCGCCGCCGCAGTGTGGGTGCCGAACCGGAACGGCGTCTTCGTGAACGCGGCCGCAGCGTTCGCCGAAAGCCTGGGGGCGGAGACGATCGCCGCCGGCTTCAACGCCGAAGAGGCGGCCACATTCCCCGACAACAGCCCGGGCTTCGTCGCGGCGGCGAATGCCCTCTTCCACTACTCCACGAGGTCCGCGGTGCGATTGCTCAGCTACACCCAGGACCTGACAAAGGACGCCATCGTCCAGCTCGGCCGCGACATCGACGCGCCGATCGCGTCGGTATGGAGCTGCTATCTGGGGAGAACGGAGCACTGCTGGCGCTGCGAGTCCTGCGCTCGGCTGGAGCGGGCGCTCAGGACTGCGGGAGCCTGGGAGTGGTTCCAGGCTCAGCGTCTGCTGCCCTGATCCGGCCGTTGCCGCACGCGTTACATGCGCTGAAACCCTGTTTCGCTGTGTGGTACGCCGGTCCTCTTGTCAGTTCGTCGGCTTCGCACCCTTCGCCTGGAGGTTGTCGTGGGGGATCGAGTACAGCCGCCGTGCCACCTCCCCTGCGCACTCCTGGAGCGCGGGAAGCCAACGGTGGATGCTCTCTTCGTCAACCTGGCCCAGCGGCGCGCCCACGGCGAGCGCGCCGACCACCTTCCCCCGAGGCCCCCTGACAGCGATCGCGAGGCCGCACGTCCCAGGCAGCGACTCTCCATGGGTCACGGCATAGCCCACGTCGCGCGCCTTTACGATCTCCCCGAAGAGTCTCTCCGGGTCGGTGATGGTGTCCTCGATGACCTTCTCCAGGTCCCCGCTTAGCCACTCGCGCAGCTCCGAGTCCGGGAGCTGGGCGAGGTAGATC
>Ga0315288_10005101_pt1 | contig 16704 bp, 14 predicted proteins | sample YL17G11_20_MG_FD_203454 | JGI IMG/M metagenome (GOLD analysis project Ga0315288, IMG submission 203454) | Sediment microbial communities from Yellowstone Lake, YNP, Wyoming, USA - YL17G11_20 | ecosystem: Environmental > Aquatic > Freshwater > Lake > Sediment | place: USA: Wyoming | collected... | reverse complement strand
CCCGGGTACCCAGCGCGAACTGGGTGATCATGGCGGTTCAAGGTTTTTCTCGGATCAGGGCTAGCTCGCGCAGCATCGCCGCAACGGCGGCGCGGAGAGGAGGTAGGTCGCGCTCAACCACAGCCCAGATCCGGGCCAGATTGATGCCCAGATAGTCGCGGACGAGAACATTTCTGAACCCGGAGATGTCCCTCCAGGGGGTTTCAGGGCGTTTTTCCTTCAGATGCGACGACAGCCGCTGTGTGGATTCGGCCAGCTCCTGCAACTCTCGCAGCGTAGCCTTTTGAGTCTTCCTATCCGTGAGAAACCTGTCCCGACCCTCCGCGGTATATGCCCGGATAGCATCGAGACACTCCAGGATGTGGCGAAGGGAGGCCCGATCGTCCTTCATAGCGGGACGGCCTCCTGGAGGACCCTTGCACGCATTCCTTCCTGCAAGGCGTCGGGCTCTATAACGTCCACGCGGCGGCCGAGCAGCGCCTCCAGATCGGCCACAAGTCCGCCCGGAAACCAAGGGGGCGTCGGCCCTTCGACCCCAATGAGGAGATCCAGGTCACTGCTCTCGTCCGCCTCACCACGGGCAAAGGAGCCGAAGACCTGGACCCGAGCCACTCCGTGTTTCCTTGCGATCCGAAGAATCTCTTCGCGTTTTGGCCTGAGGATGTCATCTACCCCCATCGCCTGACTCCTTATGCCGGGGAAGGCCGTGAGTCCAAGCTGCCCCCTCACCCTGACCCTCTCCCACAGGGGGGGAGAGGGGATCGAGTGGTTAACCCGAAACAAAGAACCCCGCCCGAGGCCTTGCGGCGTGTCGGACGGGGAGCAATTTCCAAAGGTAATGATAGTACCGGTCGCGCCGCTCTCAAGCTCCATCGTTGGCCGACCCCGGGAGGGCCCTCCCTGTCTCCTGGCGATGAAAGGCTTATACCAAGATCCGGGCCGAGGTGCAAGCAGCGAACGGTGCGTGAGGGGGTCCTGGAAAGAAACGGGGGGCCGAAGGATCGGCCCCCCGTGTGGTGCAAGGCAACGTGCGGAGGTTACTTCTCCCCCATCTCCTTCACCTTGACCGTTTCCTTCAAGGCCGCATGGGCGGCGGCCAGCTTGGCGATGGGCACCCGGTAGGGCGAGCAGCTCACGTAGTCCAGGCCGATCTTGTGGCAGAACGTGACCGAGCGGGGTTCGCCCCCGTGCTCGCCGCAGATCCCGATCTCCAGGTCCTTGCGGGTGGCGCGGCCCTTCTCCACGGCCATCTCCATCAGGGCGCCCACGCCGGCCTGGTCGATGCTGACGAATGGATCCTCGGAATAGATCCCCCGCTCCACATACAAGGGGAGGAACTTCCCGGCATCGTCGCGGGACAGGGCCAGACAGGTTTGGGTGAGGTCGTTCGTCCCGAAGGAGAAGAACTGGGCCACCCTGGCGATCTCGTCCGCCACGATGCACGCCCGCGGGATCTCGATCATGGTGCCCAGCATGTAGCGGACCTTGACGCCGAACTTCTTCATGGTCTCGCGGGCGACCCGCTCCACGATGTCCTGCTGGAGCTGGAGTTCCTTGAGCGTCCCGACCAGCGGGATCATGACCTCGGGGTACGGGTTCTTGCCGGCCTTGCGCAGCTCGCAGGCCGCCTCGAAGAGGGCCTGAGCCTGCATCTCGGTGATCTCGGGGTACTCGATCCCCAGGCGGCAGCCCCGGTACCCCAGCATGGGGTTGAACTCGTGCAGGGCGTCCACCTTGGCCTTCAACCGCTCGGCCGGCAGGCCGAGCTTCTTGGCCAGCTCCTCGATCTCGGCGTCCGCCTTGGGCAGGAATTCGTGCAGCGGCGGGTCCAGCGTGCGGACCGTGACCGGCAGGTCGCCCATGATCTCCAGGATGGCCTTGAAGTCCGCCTTCTGCATGGGCAGGAGCTTGGCCAGGGCGCGCTTCCTACCCTCCACGTCCTCCGCCAGGATCATCTCGCGGACCGCGTCGATGCGATCGCCCTCGAAAAACATATGCTCCGTCCGGCACAGGCCGATGCCGCCGGCGCCGAACTTGCGCGTGACCTGGGCGTCCTTGGGCGTGTCGGCATTGGTCCGCACGCCGATCTTCCGGTACTTGTCGGCCCAGGTCATCAGCGTGGCGAAGTCTCCCGACATCTCGGACTGGATCAGCTTCACCTCGCCCAGCATCACCTCGCCCACGCCGCCATCGAGGGTGATGAAGTCGCCGCGCTGAATCTTGAGGTCCTTGGCGAAGAAGTAGCCGTGCTCCTCGTACACCGTGATGTCCGTGGAGCCGGCCACGCAGGGCTTGCCCATGCCGCGGGCCACCACGGCGGCGTGGGAAGTCATGCCACCCCGGGCGGTGAGGATCCCCTGGGCGGCGTGCATCCCGCCGATGTCCTCGGGCGAGGTCTCGGTCCGGACCAGGATGACCCGCTCTCCCTTGGCGGCTTCCCCCTCGGCCTCGGCGGCGGTGAAGACGACCTTGCCCACGGCCGCGCCCGGCGAGGCCGGGAGGCCCTTGGCGATCTTCTGCATCTTGGCCGCGGGGTCCACGCGCGGGTGGAGGAGTTGGTCGAGCTGGCCCGGCTCCACTCGCAGCACGGCCAGCTTCTGGTCGATCAGCCGCTCCTTCACCATGTCCACGGCGATCTTCACGGCCGCGGCCGCGGTGCGCTTGCCCACGCGGCACTGCAGCATGTAGAGCTTCCCGTCCTGGATCGTGAACTCGATGTCCAGCATCTCCGTGTAGTGCTTCTCCAGCCGCTTGTAGATCCGCTCCAGCTCGGCGTACCCCTTGGGCATGGACTTCTTGAGCTGGCTGATGGGCTGGGGCGTGCGGATGCCCGCCACCACGTCCTCGCCCTGGGCGTTCATCAGGTACTCGCCGAAGAACCGCCGCTCGCCGGTGCCCGGGTCCCGGGTGAAGGCCACACCCGTCCCCGAGTTGTCGCCCATGTTGCCGAAGACCATGGTCTGGACGTTGACCGCCGTCCCCCAGTCCCCCGAGATGTTGTGCAGCTTCCGGTAGGTGACGGCCCGAGGAGTGTCCCAGGACTCGAACACGGCGTTGATCGCCAGCCGGAGCTGCTCCTTGGGATCCTGCGGGAAGTCCTTTCCGGTCTTGTCCTTCACCACGCGCTTGTAGAGTGCCACCAGCTCCTTCAGGTCGACGGGGGAAAGCTCGGTGTCCAGCTTCACCTTCTTGGCGTGCTTCTGGGCCTCCAGCAGCCGCTCGAAGGCCTGCTTGTCGATGCCCAGGACGACGTTACCGAACATCTGGATGAAGCGCCGGTACGAGTCGTAGGCGAACCGCTCGTTCTTCGAGCGGGCGATCAGGCCCTGGAGGGTCTGGTCGTTCAGTCCCAGGTTCAGGACCGTGTCCATCATGCCGGGCATGGAGACCCGGGCCCCGGACCGGACCGAGACCAGGAGGGGGTTGCCAGGATCGCCGAACTTCGTGCCCATGGCCTGTTCCACCTTCTTCAGGTTCTCCTCCACCTGCTTCCACATGCCGGCTGGATACTGCTTCTTGTTCTTGGTGTAGTAGACGCATGCCTCCGTGGAGATGGTGAAGCCGCCCGGCACCGGGATGCCCAGCCGAGTCATCTCGTGCAGATTGGCCCCCTTGCCTCCCAGGAGGTTCTTCTGTTCCGCCCGACCTTCCGCCTTGCCCTTGCCGAAGAAGAACACGTACTTCTTTGCCGTGGCCATACACTCCTCCGATGTCCCCCCTATCCCGAGAGTTTCGTGAAATCCGCAATCCTCGCGAACGAGTCCGAGACCGCCTTGAGCAGCGCGAAGCGGTTCTGGGTCAGCCCCTCGTCCGGTCCGATGACCAGGACCTCCTCGAAGAACATGTCCACCATGGGCTTGAGGGCCGCGATCCGCTGCAGCGCCCCCAGGTGATCCTGCGCCGCCACGAGAGTGTCCACCTCGCTCTTCAGCGCCACCACCTGGGCATGCAGCGCCCGTTCCGCCCCCTCCACCAGGCGCGCAACATCCACCGGCCGGTCGAATCCCTTGGGAATGATGCCCACCACCCGCTTGAAGGTCACTGACAGCTCGCCGAAGTCCGCCTCCCGCCGCATCACCGCGAGCGCCTCCGCGCGCCGGGCCGCATCCACCACGTCGTCGGATCCGGCGGCCAGGGCCGACTCGACCACGTCCGCCGGCAAGCCCCGATCAACCAGCACCACCTGGGTCCGGCCGCGGAGGAAGTCCAGCGCGTCGCCCCGGATCTTCTCGGCATGCTGATCCAGCCGGCCACCGAAGCCCTCTCGGGCCTGATCCACCATCTCACCCAGGGAGGCGCGGAAGTTCCGGTGCAGGATCATCTGCACCACCCCCTGGGCGGCCCGCCGCAGGGCGTAGGGATCCTCCGACCCGGTCGGCATGAGGCCGACGCCGAAGCAGCCCGCGATGGAATCCAGGCGGTCCGCCAGGCCGACCACGGCGCCGGCGTTCGACTGCGGCAGCTTGTCGCCGGCAAAGCGGGGGAGGTAGTGTTCCTCGATGGCCTGGCAGACCTCCGCCGGCTCCCCCGAGAGACGGGCGTACTCCCGGCCCATGGTCCCCTGGAGATTGGGGAATTCCTTGACCATGCTGGTCACGAGATCCGCCTTACATAGGAAGGCGGCTCGTTCCGCAATGGGTCGGCAGGCCGGATCCGCCCGGTCCGCGATCTGCGCGGCCAGGCGGCCGAGCCGATGCACCTTATCGTGCATCGTCCCCAGCTTCTCCTGGAAGATGATGTGCGTGAGGTGCGGAACCCGCTCGGCCAGGGGGAGCTTCCTGTCATCGCGGTAGAAGAACTCGGCGTCGTTCAGGCGAGCGCGGAGCACCCGCTCGTTCCCCTGGCGGATCAGCTCCATGTCCTTGGCCCGCATGTTGGAGACGGCCACGAAGTAGGGGAGGAGATTCCCGCCGGCATCCACCACCGGGAAGTACCGCTGGTGCTTCCGCATGGGCGTGATGATGACTTCGCGAGGCAGCTCCAGGTACTCCCGCTTGAACGAGCCGCAAACCACGGTGGGGAACTCCACCAGGTGCGTGACCGCCTCCACCAGCTCGTCGTCGAGGACCGGCTGACCCTTGACCGAGGCCGCCGCCTCCGTCGCCAGCGTCCGCACCAGCTCGCGCCGCCGGTCCGGGTCCACGATGACGAACTTCTCTTCCAGCTTCTCCAGGTAATCCTGGAAATTGCGCACCCGCACCCCACGGGGGGACAGGAAGCGGTGACCGTACGTCTTGGCATCCGCCGTCAGGCCCTCGATGCTGACGGGGACGACCTTGCCCCCATAGATGGCCAGGAGCCACCGGATGGGCCGCACGAACCGCAACGTCCCCGCACCCCAGCGCATGAACTTGGGGAAGGACAGGGAGGTGATGAGCTTGGGCAAGAGCGTCAGCAGCACCTCGGGGGTGGGAGCGCCCTTCTCTTCCTGGACGGCCACCACGTACTCGCCGCGGTCCAGCGTGCGGACCCCCAGGCGATCCACGGGCACGCCCTGGGCCCGGGCGAACCCTTCGGCTGCTCGGGTCGGCTTCCCCTCGGCGTCGAAGGCCACAGTCTTGGTGGGGCCGACGACCTCGCGGCGGGCATCCGCCTGCTCTTCCGCTAATCCGTCCACGAGCAAGGTCAATCGCCGCGGAGTGCCAAGGGTCCGGATGCTCGTGTAAGTCAGCCGGTGCTCCTGGAGCAGGCGGCCCGCCACCGTCTTCAGATCTTCCATCGCCGGTGGGATGTAGCCGGAGGGGATCTCTTCCGTGCCGATCTCGAAGAGCAGTTCTTTTCCCATGGCGTCGGTCGCCTTCGTTCAGCCTTCGAGGCGTGGCACCACGCCCAGCGTGACGAAAGCCTGCTTGGATCCGGAGTGCCGGTCTCTTGTGGACGTCTGCGTCAGGAGTGCGGTCCCGGCTGGCCGGCCGAAACGGCCTTCAAGAGCGGGAACCCCATCTCCTCCCGCTGCTTGAGGTACGCTTCCGCGACCCGCCGCGCCAGGTTCCGGACGCGGCCGATAAAATGGGTCCGCTCCGTCACGCTGATGGCGCCCCGCGCGTCCAGGATGTTGAAAGTGTGGGAGCACTTCAGGCAATAGTCGTAGGCCGGGAGGACCAGGCCCTTCTCGATCAATCGGAGTGACTCCCGCTCGTACGCTTCGAAGAGGCGAAGCTGTAGTGGGATATCCGCCTCCTCGAAGTTGTGGATAGACCACTCCACCTCGCTCCTGTGGTGGACGTCGCCGTAGGTGACGTGCTCGTTCCATTTCAGGTCGTACACGTTCTCCACGCCCTGGAGGAACATGGCGATGCGCTCGATGCCGTAGGTGATCTCTCCCGCCACCGGCTTCAGTTCGATGCCCCCGGCCTGTTGGAAGTAGGTGAACTGGGTGATCTCCAGGCCATCCAGCCACACCTCCCAGCCGAGCCCCCAGGCCCCCAGCGTGGGCGACTCCCAATCGTCCTCGACGAAACGGATGTCGTGTTTCAAGGGATCCACGCCGAAGCTCTCCAGGCTCTTGAGGTAGATCTCCTGGATATTGTCCGGGGAGGGCTTCAGGATCACCTGGTATTGATAGTAGTGTTGCAGGCGGTTCGGGTTCTCCCCATAGCGGCCGTCCGCGGGACGCCGCGACGGCTCCACATAGGCGACGTTCCATGGCTCCGGCCCCAGTACCCGGAGGAACGTCGCCGGGTTGCTGGTTCCTGCGCCGACCTCGACGTCATACGGTTGCTGGATGACACACCCGTGCTTCGCCCAGAAGTTTTCCAGAGCAAGCACCAAGTCCTGAAAAGTCATCGTCGGTTCCATTCGCCACTCCATGGAAAAACGCGACACACGCTAACAATCCCGGAAGAGCGTGTCAAGGGAAAAGGCCCGATTGGATGGCGGAACGGCTTTATTGATCGAGGGTTACAGGCGGGCCAGGAAGTCGGCGGACCGCAGCGATCGGCCCAGGACGTGGCGCAGAAATGCCTGCAGGGTGCTGCTAACCTCTTGTAAAACTTGGGGAAGAATGGATATCCGATCTATGACGCGAAGCGTCGAACCGCTGGCTCCCCGGAGAAATCCGAGGGCCCCCGAGGATGTCGGAATGGCATCCGCAGCACCCTGCATGCACCCTGCGCAGAGCAGGCCGCCCTGGCTGGGACTCAGGTACGCGTCGTCGCGGGGTGGCACACTGTTCCGGCAGCCCACGCACGCCGAGAGTTCGGGGCGGTATCCCAGAAGACGTAGGAGGTGCAGGAGGAGCCCCTGGATTACCAGTGCAGGCCGAGCGGCCTCTTCCAGAAGCTCTAGCCCATCGGCCAGCAAATGGTAGAGGTCCGGGAAAGCCTCCCCCTCCTCCACGCCGAGCGCCACTGCCTCGACCGCCATAGATCCCAGCACCATCCGATCCAGATCCTCCCGGAGCGCCTGGTGCGATCGGATCACGGCGAACTCGTTCACCTTATGCAGGGTCTTGTTGGGTCGCTCGAAGTAAACCAGCCGCCCCTGGGCGAAAAGTTGCAGGTTGCCCCCGAACCTCGTGCGAATGCGCCGCGCCCCTTCCGCCACCGCCCGCACCTTGCCGGCCGTCATGGTGTAGAAGACCACGATCCGATCCGCCTCGGCCAGATCGTGGCCGCCGATGACAATCGCCTCCGTCGAGTGCAGGGGCATGCGATCCTCAAATTCGGATTGCGGAATGCGGAGTGCGGAATGAAAACCTCATTCCGAATTCCGCATTCGCCATTCCGCATTCGCTCGTCAGGGTTCCAGGTAGCCGAACCGTCGCAGAGCGGCCTCGTCCTTCCGCCAGCGCTGCTGCACCTTCACCCAGAGGCGGAGGAAGACGCGGGTCCCCAAGAGCTCCTCGATCTCGGGGCGCGCCCGCTCGCCGATGCGCTTCAGCATCTTCCCGCCCGCGCCGATGACGATTCCCTTCTGAGCTTCCTTCTCCACATAGATCGTGGCCTCGACGTCGGTGAGGTCCTGCCCCTCCCGCGCCTTCACCGCCTCCACCTGGACGGCCACGGCGTAGGGAAGTTCCTGGTGCAGGAGCGCGAAGGCCCGCTCCCGGATGATCTCGGCGATGAAGAACCGCTCGGGACGGTCGCTGAGTTCGTCGGGCGGGTAGAAGGGCTGTCCCACCGGCGCGTGCCGGACCAGGAGGGACTCCAACCGATCCACGTTGTCGCCCGCGGTCGCCGAGATGGGCACGATCTCGGCAAAGGCATAGGCCTCCTGCCAGCGGGCGATGAGGGGCAGGAGGATCAGCTTCTCCACCAGGTCCACCTTGTTGGGGGCCAGGATCACCGGCGCCTTCGTTGTCTTCCGCTCACGAAGCTCCTCTAGGATGAGCTGGTCGTCCGGATCCTCCGGCTGCGAGGCGTCGATCAGCCAGAGGAGAACGTCGGCATCGGCCATGGCACGCCGCGCGGCTCGGACGAGGCTCTGGTTGAAGACCGCATCCGATTTGTGCATTCCCGGGGTGTCCACGAAGAGGAGTTGCGCCTGGGGAAGATTCTTGATCCCAAGGATGCGATGCCAGGTCGTCTGGGGCCGCGGGGAAACAATCGACAGCTTTTGCCCCAGCATCCGGTTCACGAGGGTGGACTTGCCCACGTTCGGCCGCCCGATGATGGCGACGTAGCCTGCCCGGAACTCTCCGCCTGACTCCTCAGTCTCTGGTCTCATATTCTTCATGGCAGCGTCTGGGATTGTGGATTTGAGATTGGCGATTGACCATTGGGATGGCTGCACGTCTTTGTTTGTGTTCAATCCTCGATCTCCAATCGTCAATCTCACATCCAACCGGATCACTCCAGTGGCAATGGCCGCAACAGCTCCCGCGGGTCAATGCGCGCCCCGTACAGGCGCGCTCCCCAGTGGAGATGGGGCCCCGTGGTCCGGCCGGTGCTCCCGACCCGCGCAATGACCTGGCCTGTGTCCACCCGCTGCCCGGGTTGCACCGAGCTCTCCTGGAGGTGGAAATACATGGTGTACAGGCCGAGGCCGTGATCCAGGATGACCGAGGTTCCGGCGAAGAAGTGGTCTGCTACCAGCGCCACGACACCCACGTTGGCGGCGAAGACCGGTGCCCCCGTGGGCGCCGAAAAATCCGCCCCGGTATGTGGCGCCCGAGACTCCCCGTTGATGATGCGCCGCTCCCCGAAGCCCGAGGCAGGACCTGGCCCGTCCAGCGGGAGGCGGAACGGACCGCGCCAGAGCCGGTCTGGGGTCACCGTCTCCCAGAGGCGATCCAGGACCGCCTTCTCGCGGCCGACCCGCTCGAGCGTCGCGGGGTCCAGGTCTACGAAGGGGCGAGGGACGGTGAGGCGCTGGACGGGGAAGTGCGCGTCCAGGACTCGGAGCACCCGCCGCCCCGTCAGGGAGCGGCCGCTGCCATCCACCGCATCGGCGCGGACCAGGATAGGGCCCGGCGACTGCTCGAGATCCATGCCGATCAGCAGTACGAGGTGAGCCTGGCTGTCCGGGGAGACGGGACGGATCTCCCGGTCGCCCACCTGAACCCGCAGCGTACGGATCGGAGCGGGCGATTTGATGCTCAGGACCGTCACGCCGCCCTGCTTGACCTGCTGGGGTGCGAGACGAAGTCTGAGCTGTGATGCCGCACCGAATGCCGGCGGAGGGACAATCAGGGGGCCACAGGCAAGGGCGAGCAGCAGAGGCCAAGCATGCCCGCACCCGCGTCGAAGCCTTACCAGGCGGCGGATGGCCAGTGGCCCATCAGACATTGGGGTGGGCGATGGGCAGGCGGAACCGGAAGGTGGAGCCGACACCCGGGGTGCTGTCGACCGTCACCCGGGTGCCGTGGGAATCCATGATCTGTTTCACTAAGGCCAGGCCCAGGCCGGTTCCGCCATAGCTCCGCGTGGCCGAAGCATCCACCTGGTAGAACTTGTCGAAGATGCGAGAAATCTTGTCCGCAGGGATGCCGATGCCGGTATCGCTCAGGCTCACCTCGACGTATCCGTACTCCCAGCCGGGCGGCGCATCGTCCGGCGCGACGTGCGCCTTCGCGCCCAGGGTGATCCGTCCCCCCTGGGGGGTAAACTTGATGGCATTGTCCAGCATCAGCAAGAGCGCCCGGCTGATCTGCTTGGGATCCATCAGGACGTCGGGCAGCTCGGCAGGTACGCCGACCTCGACCATCAGGCCCTTCTCCGTCGCGCGCGGGGTGATGAGGCGCGCCCGCTCTTCGAGCAAGGGGCCGAGGGCGAACGGCCGGGGCTGGATGCCCAGTTCCCCTTGATCCATCTGGACGAAGGCCAGTAGGTCTTCGATCAGTCCCTGGAGACGCTGGACCGCCTGTTCCACTACCGTCAGGTGGGACCGTTGGCGATCCGTCAGGGGACCGGGTCGCCCCGAGAGGAGCATCTCGACGTACCCGATGATGGGCGCCAGGGGCGTTCGCAGCTCGTGGGAGATGTTCGCCAGGAAGTTGCCCTTCATGGCGTCGAGTTGTTTCAATTCCGCGTAGGCGTTGCGGAGGTCCTCGTAGAGCCTGGCATTCTCCAGCGCGATGGCCGCCTGGGACGAGAGGGCATCCAGCATCTCCTCGTCGGCGGCCGTGAACACGCCCACCCGCTTGTTCAGGACCTGCAGCACGCCGACGATCGTCCCCTCCTTGTTCCGGACCGGCATGCACAGGATGGTCTTGGTCCGATAGCCTGTCTGCCGATCCACCGCCTGGTTGAAGCGCGGATCGTCATAGGCCTCGGGGATGTTCAACAGCTCGCCCGTCGTGGCCACGTGGCCCGCGATGCCCAGGTGCGACTTGAAGCGGATCTCCTTCTTTTCCTGGAGGCCCAGGGCGATCCGGGACCAGAGTTCCCCCCGCTCCCGATCCACGAGGAAGAGGGTGCTCCGATCCGCCTCCATGGCGCGGGTGGTCTCCTCCATGATGAGCTGGAGCAGCCGATCGAAATCGGTCTCCGCGCTCATGGCCTTGATGACGTCCAGCAGGATCTTGAGCCGGGCCCGATCGCCCAGGCCGGTTCCCCGCTGCGCCTCGTCCATCATCGCTCCACGCCTCTCCGCTCGGGCCCCGGGGGCACCGGTCTTCCGGGCCGCGGGCGCCCCTCCCGCGCCGCGCGGGCTCTCGCCGAGGCCTGGATGCCGCAGGCCGCCAGGATCAGCCGCTGTTTCCGCCACATGCTTCGCCGCTCCGCACCGGTGCCATGGTCGTAGCCGCCGAGGTGGAGGATGCCGTGGATCAGGAGCAGGCCCAGTTCCGCCTGGAGGTCACGCCCGCGGACCCGCGCCTGCCGTCGGGCCGTCTCGGTCGAGATCACCACATCGCCGAGCAGATCCGGTGACACTTTCCTAAACCGGCCCTCGGTCATGGGGAAGGCCAGGACGTCGGTGGGGCCGGCGACGCCGCGGTAGGTGCGGTTCAGGACGGCCATGGCGGCATCGTCCACCAGCACCACGCTACACTCCGCCCTCGGGCGCGCCAGGATGGACAGCGCCCTTTCCCCCAGCTTTCTTAGCCACCGCGTCTCGACGCGAATCCTCTTTTGCCGGTTTCGCAGGCTGATCCCCATTCTCGTTTCGCTTCCCGCCAGAGTCCTGGAGCTGAATCCCCGGGTAATCCACCCGGTGATGGAAGACGCCTGCCAGGATCCGGGCGAAGCTGTTGGCGATGCGGTGGAGGTCCCGCAGGGTGAGATCACATTCATCCAGCTGGCCATCCACGAAGATCACGTTGATGATCTTCTGCACCGCGCCTTGGATCCGGGCCGGCGTGGGATCGGTGAGCGTGCGGGCCGCCGCCTCGACCGCGTCCGCCAGCATGAGGATCGCGGCCTCCCGCGTCTGGGGCTTCGGCCCGGGATACCGGTAATCCTCCTCCTGCACCGCCTGGAGGTCCGGGTCGGCCGCTTCCTTGGCGCGCTGGTAGAAGTAGTGGACCAGACGCGTCCCGTGGTGTTGGGGGATGAGATCCACCAGGACCTCGGGCAGCCCGTAGGCCCAGGCCATCTCCATTCCCTCCTTCACGTGGGACATGACGATGGCCCGGCTCAGGCTGGGCGCCAGCTTGTTGTGCCGGGTAGAGGCGTCCGGGTTGTTCTCGATGAAGTAGGCCGGGTGCCGGGTCTTCCCGATGTCGTGGTAGTAGGCGCCCACGCGACACAACAGCGCGTTGGCCCCCACCGACTCTGCGGCCGTCTCGGCTAACGTGCCTACCATGATGCTGTGGTGGTAGGTGCCGGGGGACACGAGGGCCAAGTGCCGGAGCATTGGCTCGTTCAAGTTTGAGAGTTCGAGGAGAGTAAAGTCCGTGGTCCGGCCGAAGGAATGCTCGAGGATCGGCAGGAGCCCCGTGGCCAGGACCGCCACGATCGCCCCGTTCACCAGGCCCCCCACGATCTCTGCGGGGAGGGTGCTGACCTCCGCCTCGATGAGGGCAAAGGCCAGGAGGGTGTAGACGTTGGCCAGGCTCAGCATGCCGCCGGCCCGAAAGAACGCTGTGCGACCCCGGTATTTTGCCAGGGCGAAGACGCCCACCAGGCTCCCCACGAAGCTGAAGAGGAAGTAGTCGATCGGCGCCGCCAGCATGATGCCCGTGAGAATCGTGAGGACCAGGGAGCCGGCGAAGGCCAAGCGAGCGTTGAACAGGATCGTGAGGAGGACGCCCCCCAGGGGCACGGGCAGGGCGTCCCGCATGGCCGAGAGCGGGATGTAGGAGTAGCTCTGACGGAGGGAGGTGATGATGACGATCCCGTACCGGTTCAGGAGGAGGACCAGCAGCAGCACCGTCCCGAGCAGCGCGAGGTTCCGGGGGCGCCGGACTTCCTTGGGCTGGAGGGCCCACACGTAGGCGGCCAGGGCGCCCAGGAGGAAGGCCACCAGCAGGAAGACGCCCAGGACCGATAGGGCGCCCAGGCGAAGGGTCAGGCTGGAGCTCAGGATCTGGACCGTGCACAGGAGGAAGAAGGCCGCGAGGGCCGGGAAGCACCAGCGCTGTTGCTCCAGGCGGGCGATGGCGCGACGGACGGGGGCCAGAGGGTGCCAGCCCGTCCGCAAGGGCGGCTGCAGCCGATCGGCCGCCTCGTGTCGAATCTCTTTGGTGAAGAAGCGTAGATCCATCAGACAGAATGCGGAACACCCAGAGGGTGCCCGAATGCGGAATGCGGAATGTCAATCCGCAATCCGCAATCGCCTCGCCTGAGCTCGGCGCAGGCCGAAATTCGAAATGGGAAAGGAGACGGGTCCACGCTATGTCCCTGGCTCTGCGGGGCCCCCCTGGTAGGCCTCGTACGCCCGGACGATCTGCATGACCAGCTCGTGGCGGACGACGTCCTCTTCGGTGAAGTGGATGAACCGGATGCCGGGGATATCCTTCAGGATGCCGCGGACCTCGATCAACCCGGACACGCGGCCCGCGGGCAGATCCACCTGGGTGATGTCTCCCGTGATCACCGTCTTGGAGCCAAAGCCCAGTCGGGTCAGGAACATCTTCATCTGCTCCGAGGTGGTGTTCTGGGCTTCGTCGAGGATGATGAAGGAGTCGTTCAGCGTCCGGCCCCGCATGAAGGCCAGGGGGGCAATCTCGATGGTGCCCTGCTCGATCAGACGGGTGGCCCGCTCGGTCTCCAGCATGTCATAGAGGGCGTCGTACAGGGGGCGGAGGTAGGGATTGATCTTGTCGTAGAGCGTGCCCGGGAGGTACCCCAGCTTCTCGCCCGCCTCCACGGCCGGGCGGGTGAGGATGATCCGGGTGACTTCCTTGTGCAGCAGCGCCGACACGGCCATGGCCATAGCCAGATACGTCTTGCCGGTGCCGGCGGGACCGATGCCGAACACGATGTCATGCTTCCGGATGGCCTCGATGTAGCGCTTCTGCCCGAGGCTCTTGGGGCGGACCGGAGGCTTCTTGGCCGAAACCTCGATGGTCTCGGCCTGCACCTCGCGAAAGCTGTCCGCTTCGTGCTGGCCGAAGTGGCGCAGGGCCAGCCGGACTTCCTGGTTGCCCACGGGACGCCCCTGCCGGACCAGCGTGACCAGCTCGCTCACCAACTGTTCCGCGACGGCCACGGCGCCCTCGGTGCCGGAGATCGTCAACATCCCGTCGCGAACGACGAGCCGGACGCGCAGCCCCTCCTCGACCAGGCGGGCGTGCTCGTCCCCCCGGCCGAAGAGTCCCTGCAGTTCCGGACCGGCAGCCAGGGATATCCGCTTCAACCCTACACTGTTTGTTTCGCCCATGCGAGCCGGCGCAACCCTCCAAACGCTTGGTTTGTCTAAGGCAAGAGGTAGGATAGACCCCGCCCCTGAGGCTGTCAAATGGAAAACGGAACCCGGCGGCGTAAGTGGCGGAATTTAGGGAGGGTGACTTGGCAGAACGTAGCACAGGAGGGCACAGAGACGCAACCCCCGCGCAACTGGAAAGGAGCGAGGGCCACCAGGAGCGCGGGGGCTGCGAGAAACCGACTAGAGGGTGCGGGGCTATCCCTAGCATCGCGCTCCTGGCCTATCCTGCACCCGTTAGGGTGAAGGCAGGGGGAAGTATCACGCCGTCAACTTTGTCCAAGTAGTCAACATGGGTAACACTTCAGCCCTTTGAGTTGCTTGTACTCCGGGAACGCCCGGAGCGCCTCGAATGGGGTCCGGCCGTCCAGCCCCAGATGGATCCGAGTGTGCTTGTAGTGCCAGAGCCAGCGAGCGAAGGCGCGCTGGAGTTCCGCCCGGGTCCCGGAGCGCCGGAGCCGGTAGAACTCCTGTTCGTCGGTCTGATGAGACCGTTCGACCTTGCCGTTCAGCGGGGCGTCCGGGGCGGGAGGAGCCGGTGGAGCGCCCCGAACTGCTGGCACATGCGGGTGAAGGGGGGGGCTTCCCGGGGCGATCCACCGGCGTCTTGGGCGCCGCGGTGGTCCCAATGGGTGAAGGTGGGGTCGTTGTCCGTCTGGACGCAGCGGACGGGGAACGGGAAGGTCGTCAGGACGTACTGGGCGAAGGCGGCGGACGTCTGGGCCGTGAGCTCCTCGCTGAACTGCACGAGCCGCACCCGCGTGCAGCAGTCGATGGCCGTGTACTGGAACAACCGGCGCCCCTCCACGAGGTACGGGACGAACTTGAGATCGAGCTGGACCTACTCCCCCGGCCGGGGCACCACGAAGACGCGGCGATACCGTTGGGGGCGGGCCCGATGGCGCCGGGTGAGCCCCGCCTGGCGGAAGAGTTTCCCGATCGTCGGGGCACTGGGGACGCGGCGGATCCCGGGCGGCAGGAGGAGCTGGCGGAGCCGGGCCGGCCCCAAGTGGGTCTGTTTCCGCAGGGCCAGGAGACGGCGGGGGTGGTGGGGCCGGCGGGAGCGGTCGAGCAGGGCCTGCCGCTCGCCTCGGGCCTCGGCGAAGCGCTGGCGGCACTTGTAGAAGGTCTTCCGCGAGATCCCGAGGCGCCGGCAGGCCAGGGTCACGTTCCCGAGGCGCTCCGCCTCTTCGAACCCGGCGAACCGTTGACGGATCCGCTGCTCTGGGGTAAGAACGACTGTGGACATGGGTGACCTCCTTTCTGGACGTGTAAGTCCTGTTTACCTCAGGACTCCGAAAGTGTCACCCATGTCTGTTTACTACATATCACGCCGTCAACTTCCTCTTGACAGTCTCTCGGGAGGTGGGATAGCGTCTGCGCGCTTCGACGGTCCCCCTTTGGGGGTAGATGGGGGGAGGGCAAGTCGAGTGGTGGGCCAGGATTCGGTATGCGAAGGGAGGATTCCCCCTTTGCGAAGCGTATATTCGGCCCCTTGGGGGATGGGGTACCCCCAAGGGGCCGTCGTGTTTTCAGATGATTCCAACAGGTACGGGCAGCGAGCCGTGATGGATGTTGTTTTGATTATTGCGTGCCCACAGAGGGCGGTGGTATGCGATGCACCATGTGGTTAACGTTGTTGTCCTCATGCTCAAGCGCAATGCGAAACTGACTGTGTCCAGATCTACCTTACGTACTTGATGGGCAGGATGTCTGATACAAGAGAGAAGCCAGGAGTGGAAAAGGTCGTTGGGCGTTGAGTAGTGTCGAATCACAGCAGGTTGAGCAGGATGACGTCGAGTGCCCCCGGGGCTACGGCGCTCGGGCGCGCGCTGGCAGAGGAGGAGTGGCGATGGCGACCGAGCGGACGTACGAGCACCTTGAAGTCAGGCTCGCGGATCAGGTCGCGACCATCACGCTGAACCGTCCTGAGGTTCTGAACGCCTGCAACTCTGCAACGCACCGCGAGGTCCAAGCGGCCTTTGACGAAATCGAAGCGGACGATCAGGTGCGCGTGGTCGTCCTCGCGGGGGCCGGCCGGGCGTTCTGCTCGGGCTCCGACCTCCGCGAGACCGGTAAACTGGTCGGGGTCGAGGCGCGACGCTATATCCAGCTCGACTTCGGCTGCAAGAACCGGATTGCGGCGTGCGCGAAGCCTGTCATTGCCGCGCTCCACGGCCATGTTGCGGGTGGTGGCTTCGAGATGGCGCTGGCCTGCGACATTCGGATTGTGGCCGAGAACGTGCTGTTCTCCCTTCCGGAGATCGTGCTCGGAACGATCCCAGGCTCCGGCGGGCTGGAGCGCCTCCCGCAGATCGTGGGGCTCGGGATCGCCAAGGAGTGGGCGCTGACCGGACGGCGGATCGATGCGGCCGAAGCGTTTCAGAGAGGACTCGCCAACAAGGTTGTCGCCCTCGATCGCCTGCTCCCCGAGGCCCAGGCGTTCGCGCGGGAGCT
>Ga0315288_10005100_pt1 | contig 16708 bp, 19 predicted proteins | sample YL17G11_20_MG_FD_203454 | JGI IMG/M metagenome (GOLD analysis project Ga0315288, IMG submission 203454) | Sediment microbial communities from Yellowstone Lake, YNP, Wyoming, USA - YL17G11_20 | ecosystem: Environmental > Aquatic > Freshwater > Lake > Sediment | place: USA: Wyoming | collected... | reverse complement strand
CTTGAAGAACCAATATTTACACCCAGCGATGTAATAGCGGAAATGCCACTTCCTAACAGTAAAGTTGTAATTCCAAATATGGAGGCTCGTGATTATACTGCAACTATCATCATAGCAACTCCAGATACAGATTCTCCTAATTTTAAATATTGTAAGTATATGTTGGATAAGCATACACCTGGAATCCATAGAAGGATAATTATACAGACTAATTTTAACGAGAAGCCTTACAATTGGGCTAGAGATATGAACATTGGTATGCGTGGAGCTATAGATACAGATTACTATGTAATAATAAATGATGATATCTTTGTTGAAGACAAATGGTTAGATAATGCTGTTGCAGTCGCTAGACAAGATCCTAAAATAGGAATTGTTGGTGCACTGTTACTTTATCCAGGAAAACGTATAGTTCAACACGCTGGAGGCTCTTATGATCCATCTATAGAATCTTGGTCTGCTCATGGTGCAGTTCCAGCCCACCATCTATATATGAATCAGCCTTATAAAAGAGTCCAACCACAATTAAAACAAAAAGATGTTGTGTGGTGCACTGGAGCTCTTTTAGTAATAACTAAGCAGTTTATACAGAAAGTTGGGCTTATGGATGAACAGTTAGTAAGTCATTCTGATGATCTAGAGTATGGTTTCAGGGCATGGTTAAATGGATTTAGAGTTGTGTTCTCTCCAGATGTAATAGCTGTTCATAGAGAATATGTCACTAGAAAACAAAGCATTCCATCCATGTCTGATAATATGATCAAAGCATTGAAAAGAATGATAGAAGTTGTTGGTAAGAAAAATGGTGATAAAGTATTCAGAATGGTAGAAGAGTCTAACAGAAAACACTACACAGATGTCAAAGAAGATGTCTAACTATCATGGTTTGAATTATAGACTTGTAGATTCTATAGAGGATTCTCATTTTATTGAAGTTTATTGTACTGATATAAATTGTAAATATAACAATCCAATATATGCAAAAAGATATGATGATAAAAAAAGATATGTAGTTTGGACAGATAGAGGGGCATGTACTCATGATAAAGGACTGATAATACAAAAAACATCAGTTTCTCTTGCGATAAGTAACGAGCCAACTCAAGTTAATTATATACAAAGATGTCTTTGTTTTGTAAATGAGATGTGTGCGGAATGGAAAAAGGTGAAGTTTGATGTCAATTAATCTAGAATATCTAGTCAATATACACGATGGTAAACGTGCATTCATAGTTGGAAATGGACCCAGTCTCGCTGATACTGATGTATCTAAATTAAAAGATGATATAGTATTTGGTTGTAATAGGATAAATCTAGGATACGAAAAATGGGAACTATACTTTCCATATTGGTGCATTGAAGATGTAAGGTTAGCAGCCGATACTGCTACAGAATGGAATGATATACCAGCTTCTATTAAATTTGTACCATCAGAACTAGATCATTTGATCACTGATACATCAAACGTCTGTACTTTTTATATCGAGAGAACCCCAAAGTATAGAAAGAATAGAGGAGAATCTTTTTACTGGCCCGGATTCTCTTTTGAACCAGATGTCATTTATTCTGGATATTCAGTAGTGTATACAATGATACAGATAGCATTCATTATGGGATGTAATCCATTATATCTGATTGGAATGGACCATAATTATACAAGAGTTATGGATAAAGTAGATGGCATATCTAGCAGATTAATATCTACTGGACCTGATCCGGATCATTTTGACCCACAATATTTTGGAGAAGGTGCTAAATTTCATGTTCCTAGGACTGATCTTAGTTCTCTATCATTTGAGAGAGCTGATTTAGCAGCTAGAGAAAGAGGTTTAAAGATATACAACGCTAGTATACGGAGTAGATTGGAGGCGTTTGAAAGAATTGATTACGGATCTTTATTCAAGACCTGATAAGGATGCATATTTTTTATTAATTGCTCTAAGTGTATCTAGAAGATCCACTTGCATAAGAAGAAGATTCGGAGCAATAATAGTAAAGAATGATATTATATTAGGAACCGGTTACAATGGCAATGCTCGTGGTGTTGTTAATTGTATGAATGTTGGATGTACAAAGAATGAACTAAATCTTCCATCATTCAGCAATTATGATCTCTGCCCAGCAGTTCATGCAGAGGAGAATGCTATCATTAATTCTAATAGAGATGATAGAATGGGTTCTACAATGTATGTAGCCGGATATAACTCTGATGACTCTCTAGCAGTGGCAACACCATGTAATGGATGCAGACGACGTATAATGAATTCTCTGATATCTAGAGTCGTAATAGTTGGTAAAGATGGAAACCCCCAAGATGTTGAAATTAGTAAGTGGGCAGATGATGACTCAAAGTGGTATGCAGATAAATTCAAATCTGTTAAAAAGAATAAAGGTGGTGGTGATAGTTAATGGGATGTCCAACGTGTCCTAAGCCAGAGGAGAATGCTCCATCATGGCAGAAGATAAATGAACTTTGGGTCAATAATGTTCCGGAAATACCAAAACTATTGAATCACAAGCTTTCTCTCTCTTATGCTTTAGCACTACGAACTTTACGAAGAAATGCTTCTGAAGAACGGAATATAGAGAGACTAGAAGCAGTTGCAATAGGAAATGCAGTGGCTAGGTCTAGCCAGGCATATCCAGATAGTTCTGATGTTATTCATATGGTAGTTGACAATAATCTATTTACTGCACTATATATAGACCAAGTATTAAGTCAACTACAATTGCATAGTCAAAATATTATACTATATAATGGTAAAGACTATATCTTTAATATAAAGGGAGATAAAGTAACTAGAATTACAGTTGATGATATTAGTAATAAAATATTAGCAACATTAGTTATTAATGATAACTCTATCAAAGACCTTGATTTCAGTTTAAATATGAAAGAAGGATCTTATGCTATAATGAGGGATGCACCATTTAGATCAGCATCAGCTAATGGGTGGAATTCAACTGGAACATTTACTAATTTCCAGTTCTTTAGGAGAACAACAAATGGATAAAAAGAAAACGTTAGAGAAACTTAGAAAACAATATTTTACTAAAGAGACGCAAGACGAGAAAGATGTTGTTATGGCAGTGACTCCCTTTTTAAAAACATCAAAGTTCTTTATAGATGTTGGAGCAAGTCTTGGGCAATATACTCATCATGCAAATACTCTCATGGATGATGGGATTATAGTTGCAATTGAACCAGATCCGTGGAGATTTGATGCTTTAGATAGAGCATGTAAAAAATGGGAAACTCAAAGAACAAATAGAATAATTACAGTTAATGGTGTAGCTTCTAATTTTAATGGAGATACCATATTCTATACAACACAATCTCCTAGAAGCGGTGGCATTCTAGAAAGAAATCTTCCAGAAAAACAAACAGCAATAAAGTGTAAATCATATAGATTAGATGATTTAATTCGAGCAGATGAAACGGTAGACTTTGTAAAGATAGATGTCGAGGGAGCTGAAGGATATGTCCTTGGGGGATGCCCAAACATACTAAAGAGTAATGCTAAGTTTATGATAGAAATTCATAGCCATCTTATTGATAGCAATGAAATATTTAATCTATTAAACAATAATGGTTATGCAGTAAACTTTTCTTCTGGTAATAGATATTTGTTTGTGAAGTGATTAAATGAAAATTGCAGTAATGATACCAATGAAAGCCCATAGTGAGAGAGTTCCTAATAAATCATTTAGGAAACTTGGACGTAGGTTACTATCACACTGGATAGTAGATACGTTTAATCAACTTAAAGCAGAAAGAGAACTAGATATAGATATTTGGGCTAATACTGATTCAGATGAAATAATGGATATGTATTCCAAGAGGAGAGTAAAATATTATCCTCGTCCACTAGCTCTTCGTGGGGACTATACTTCTATGAATAATTTAATAGAAGACTGGATGATGAGAATTAATCCTTATGACATCTATATGCAAACTCATATTACTAATCCATTCTTATCAAAACAAACTATAGAAAAAGGACTAGATATGTTTATGGAACAATCTGGTCCAATCAAGCAATCTGTCATGGGAGTAACTGAACATAAAGAGAGGATGTATTACAATAAACAACCAGTTAACTTTGATTATAATAACTTAATTAGAACACAAGATTTGACTCCAGTCTATGAAGACAACTCTTGTTTGTATGTATTTAATAAAACAATATTTAGTAGAAATAGAAATAGGGTTTCGGAAGATCCTATTCATTTACCTGTTCCATTCCCAGAAAATATTGATATAGATACAGAAGATGATATGCTTATAGCAAGTCTCGTGGCTGAAGGTATATTCAATGAAGTGGAACAACCAAATACAAACCCAAATAATAAATGAGAAAGTTCAATCTCCTACAAATATTCAATTACCATCAATAGAGAAGTTAAAGAATAATTTATCTATTGTAATCACAACTAAAGATTTTGTCAATGTTACTAAAGATGCTGTAAAGTCTTTGAAAGAGACAGTACATATCCCACATCATCTTATTTTCGTAGATGACATGTCTACAGAAGAGAATTATGAAGAAATGATAAAGTCATTTGCTATGCCATCAGTTTATTTTAAACAGATAAATGCAGAAAGTTTATGTCAATCTTGGAACACTGGAATACAAACTGCACTATCTTTGAAGGACGAGTATATTGTAATATTAAATAATGATATTATATTAGAAGAGGGATGGTTAGAATATTTATTTGAAGCTTTTCAGTTTAAGACAGATAAATATGATACTGCTTTAGCTGGATCAAACCAACTAGGAATGGATGGGAAAATACAAGTATGTGGCTCATGGGGATGGGGAGGCTATGTTTTTCCTCCAGAACTATGGATTATTGATGCACAAAATAATATAGAGGAGTGGAATTATAAAGAAGAAGATTTAAAGTTTTATGGATTTATCATAAATGCAATACATTCTAAATTTCCTCTTCCAGAAATATTTCCAGTATCAGATACTACAGGGGGATGTTTCATGATTTCTAAAAATACTGTAGATAAGGTGGGTCTATTTGATAACGATATAGCATATTCATTTGATGAGTTTGAATATATGTATAGGTGTTGGAGTAAAAACATGATGGTAACGCAGTCTACACAGTCTAAATTTAGACATTTAGGAGGAACATCTAGGATGGCTCGTGGACTTATAGAACTATTATTACAAAAATCACATATACATAATAAACCCTATATGCATCCAAGCTATGCATTTAACAGGAAAATGCCACCACACGATAGAAGATTAATATTTAATAATAAAGTAAAACCATTGTTAGAGGAGTTGAATATACGAATTGAGTGATCCAAATACATATAGTAGTACTATGAGAGGACTAAAAGTTGATACTGGTAATGGGGCAGGATGGATAGGAGGAATTGTCCCTGTAGGTAATTCATCAGCTGGTTATCATGGTCTTTTATTTGCATGGATGGAGTTATATGATATTCGTGGAGATGGGTTTATAATTGGTGAAGAGGGAGAATCCGGAACTAATGTAAAAAATCTCATTAATCATATATTCCCAGATAAAATGGAGCATGTATTAACTGCTAGTCTTAGCAATGCTGATATTACATGGGATATAATTAAACCATTACCATATAAATGGAAAGTAGATTGGATATTGTGTCAAGCTGTTCTAGAACACGTTATAGATCCAATTGCAGCAATGAAAAATATGGGCAATGCATTGAATGTGGGTGGTTATTTATTAATACATACTCATGGTCCAGATATGGCTATGCATAGATATCCAATAGATTGCTACAGATTCCTTCCGGATGCTTTACCAGCAATGGCTGGATTAGCTAAACTATCTCTTGTAGATGCATACTGGAATCCAATACATACATTAGCAATATATAAGAAAGAGAATGAAATAGTATCAGGTGAAGGCAATGACTAAAAATATATTGATTACTGGTGGATTAGGATTTTTAGGATCTAATCTAGGTATATCTCTTACTAATGATGAACATAATGTAGATATTATGGATATAACAAATAATCATAGAAATATCATTGGTTATGAGAATAAATTCAAAATATATCAATCAGATATTAGTGATGTATTAACATGGGGAGATATAGACTTCTCCAAATATGATGTAATATATCATCTAGCTGCCAATGTGTCTCACATAAAAGCAGAAAAAGATCCGTATTTAGATGTAAATTCTAATATCATTGGAACAATCAATTTATTAGAAGCAATAAAAGAACTTAAGAAGAAACCTAGATTCATTTATGCCTGTTCTAGATCTATTTATGGTAGACCTATAACTTCAGATTATGTTGTAGATGAATTGCATCCAACTAATCCGTTAGATTCATATGGAATATCTAAATTAGCTGCTGAGAAATATATTCAAAAATATAGTTATCATTGTGATATTCCAGCAATATCATTCCGTATGGCAAATCTAGTCGGTGAAAGACAGGGACTACATACCAGAGAATATCAAATGATATCGTGGTTATTCCGTTGTATTGCACAAGATGAACCAGTAGGATTCTGGGGAACTGGTCTACAAACTAGAGACTTCCTTTATGTTGGAGATGCAGTTAGAATCTATAAAAATGCTGGTATTGGAATAGATATGTGGGAGAATCAACCACTTTTTGATTTCTATAATATTGGCGGAGGAGAATATTGTACATGGTTATCTGCTATACAGACATGTGCTAAAGTTCTGAATAAAACAGCTACTGTTAAGTTTGAAACATATCCTCCAGAGAGAATAAAACTAGAGAACGAACATTCAAGATTAGACTCTACTAAGCTTGTATGTCGATTCCATGATATTCCACAAACCACTTTAAGTACTGCTTTTAGTAAAATGGCAACCTATTATGATGGTAAATGGGAGGATTATCTCCACAAAGGAATCCTTTAAATTTACACTCCCATAGTCTCATATGGAGATCCATATGGAGCAAAAGAAATTTAGTGCAATATTATTAGCTGGAGGGATTTCTTCCAGAACAAAAATTGAAATGGATATACCAAAGCAGTGTTTGGAAGTTGCAAACAATAAAAGCATGATACAATATCAGATTGAATGGCTTAACTATTGGGGAGTATCTGATATTATACTTGCAATAAATACACAAGTCTATGATTACTTACTTGAGTATACTCCATTAGTATTAAAGAAAACACACATTTCTATAGAGACAGAAAAGTTAGGATCTGGTGGAGCAGTAAAGTATGCAAGTAGACTTACAAAGAATAATGTAGTCTATATATGTAATGCAGATGATTTTATTCTTAGTGATATTTATTCCCCAGATGAAATGGTGGATACGTTAAATGATTATTATGGATCTGTTTTAACATCTAGAGGAAGATTCCCATATGGAGTAGTTAAAACAAGAGGACAGAGAGTAGTTAAGTTTGATCATAAACCACTGTTAGATACTAAAGTATATACTGGTCATTGTGCTTTTACTACAGAATTTATAGAGAAATATTTCCCGGAGAGGGGAGACTATGAAGATTTAGTACTATCTAAGATGGTTAAGACTAATACGCTTACATTTCATGATTTAGAAGATGGTGAATGGGTAACTGGAAATACATGGAAGGAAATCAAAGAACTAAGAGAAAAGATAGACATATTCAGTAAAAAGAAGAAATATGGAATACATACGTCAACTTATCCTTAGCATCTAAAGATTTTTAAGCGTGTTAAAAGGTATACGAGTGATCTTATTTGAGTAAACAAACAACAAAACCAAAGAAAATCCCAACGGGGTGCCTTGCTCTTGACAAGGTTATGAACGGTGGAGTTCCATTAGGATCTCCTTGTGGTTTCTATGGAGTACAGAATATTGGTAAATCTATTTTATGTACTCAAGTAGCAGCAAAATTTGCCCAAGCCGGATATGATGTTATCTATTTAGATACAGAAGCCTTCTATCAAATAGAAGAAGACTTTGATAGAATATACGGTTGGTTTGATAAACGATGGAGTCTAGGTCCAGAAGTTAAGAAACGTATTGAAGTAAAACAGATTAGAGATCTATTTGCTTTAGGTAGATACTTTGGTGTAGAAATACAGATTACACAAGAGGAGAATCGTATTTCTGCAATGGCAAAGTTCCCAAAGAAATGGGGAGATAAACCAACTAAAGAAACACAACAGACACAAGATTGGATAACTTATGCTCCAGTATACAAGGATTTAACAGCATTAAAGAACCCCGGACTTATTGTATTGGATAGTATAACTGTCCCGTTAAAATCTAAGATATCTAGTACTACTCAGAATTTCCCAGGGAGAGCATCTCTAATTCAAACATTATTAGATATAGCTCTAGTGCTATCTAATGAGTTTAACATAGCCTTCTTACTTACCAATCATGGAACAAAGAACCCCATGGCATATGCAGTTCAACCGTGGGGAGGAGCTAACATGATATATTATGTCAAGAGATGGATTGGCATAATGGATGGTCTTAAGGAAGATAGGGAACTATATGGAGATCAATTAAGAAGGCTGTATAGATTCCGCTGGCCTGGCTTCCAAGAGACCATGGAGAAAGCCATGCTATCTAAAGATACTGGATATATTGACATAGGAAAAGATGTCGGAAGTGTTACTCTGTGATAATGGCTAGGTCTAGCCACTTCATGCGGATGGACGATAGAGAACCTCGAAGTATTAGACAATCTTTAGTGGATAAATATGGAATAGATATTCATTTTGAAAGATTGAATGTGGGGGACTATCTCTTTTCTGATATCTGCATTGAACGCAAGACCACGAGTGATTTTCTAAGTTCAGTTCAAAATGGTAGATTATGGGAACAACTCAAAGGAATTAAAGAAAATTATACTAGGGGTTATCTACTATTAGAAGGAGGATTACCAGTTGGATACAACAAGTATTCAGCTACAGATGAAATGAAAGCTATAGGTGGTTTAATGGGAGTTTCTCTAGGATGGAATATTCCCATAATTCCATCAATGAATATCGAACAAACTTCAAAGATACTAAATGCAGCCTTTCATAAAGCGTCAAAGGAAAAGACTGAATATCTGAAACCAGTTGCAAAGAAACATTTTACTGATGAAGAGGTAAAAGAAGATGTTCTTTGTGCAATTCCAGGAATTGGAAGACAAACAGCTAGAGATATATTATTACATTATCCTAACATATATGATATACAGAATGCTACAGATATAGAGCTGAGAAATGTTTCTAAACGACTTGGACTCAAGACTATGGAATGGTTGAGGCGAGTGTTTGGATATGGTAAATTGTAAAGGATGTTTATACAAGAGATCTACTAGCGAAGCTCCTCCATACACTATAAAAGAATATGAGGACTTCTTTCCTTTTAAAAAATATCCTATGGACTTCTGTTATTGTGTTCCACTACAGTCTATAGAACAAATCAATGATGAAAAACAGTGTTTGTTAAAGAGGGCGGAATAAATGAAAAAGAGAAATCTAGAATGGTATGAAATGTTAAACTGGAATGAAATGGAAGAGACATGGAAAATGTTATCTGAAGAGATAAAAGATAAGATTAGAGAATCTGGAAAAGCACCAGTTTTTGATAAAAAGAAGGAATAAGAATGGGATGGGAGTATAGAAGATTCAATATTATTTTTTGGTATATATCTCTCAGACGTAGAATAGAATTATTGTTCAAGGAGATATTAAAATGAGAATTGGAGGAATATCTCCCATCTCAACTATAGATTGGGATGGTAAAGTAAGTTTAGTTGTTTATACAGTTGGATGCAATTTTAGATGTCCATTCTGCTATAATACTGATTTCTTTGATATGACTCACGGAAAAGAAATGACTGTTAAAGATCTCGAGATAACAGTAGACAAACAACAGGGGTTTATTGATGCTATTATCTTCTGCGGAGGAGAGCCTACTCTACAAGATGATTTGGTAGAATTCTGTAAGTATTTCAAAGCAAAGGGGCTATCTGTTAAAGTAGACACTAATGGATCTAGACCAGATGTTATCCAAGCATTGTTATCTTCCGGTTCGGTAGATAGAATATCATTAGATTTCAAGACTGAACCAAATGAATCATCTTACTTGATAGCTACTGGAAGTATTGCAACAGACTTAGTAGTTACAACCATATCGACTATGATGTTAGTTAAAGACTATTCAAAGGAGTTGGAAATAAGAACAACTATAGTTCCCGGAATTAATGATGACGATAAATATGTTTCAGCAATAGCTGAAGTTATTGCACCTTACGCAGATATTTACTATCTGCAACAATTTACAAATCGAGGTGTAACTAATCCACTTTTTAAAGATGTCAAATCTCCCCCTATTTCGAGGTTAATTGAGTTGGGGAAGATAGCAAAAAACAAAGAAGTTAAATGCGTGATGATACGTCCTGGATATTTGGAGGTTTAACCAATGGAAGACTGTCAAAAAGTAACGTTTGTAGTAACAATGCCTAAGCCAAATGGCACTAAAAAATAGATAAAATCGTTTCCAGACAAGTTTATATTGTCGAATAAACCAAGAGGATTGCACAATGTCACATAAAGAAATACCAAAAGATGTAAAAAGGAAGTTGGAGGCTTACGCCCCCAAATTCGGTAAAAAGATAGAGGACTTAGAGAAGGAATATAATACCTATATTCCTAAAGTCAAGGAAAAGTTCCCTGGAGTATCAGAAGCATCTATACCACAGAAGGCACTTGAAATGCTAGCAAATGACTACCGTAGAAAATATGGTAGCACGAGGAGTTCTGCAGATTTGTTTGAGGGATTCTTCGATGGAGAAAGCGGTCTTAGAGATCAGGTCCAAGAGAAGATTAGGTCTGCTAAGTACATTATCCAACGTGAGGGCAAAGAGAGTGCTATGCTTAGAGGCATTATCAATGAAGACGGTACTCCGATAGACGATAGAGCTACCATTTTTAACAGAAGGAAGAATACTAACTTCGGTAGAGCACTAGCCAATGCTCCACCGACTTATATCAAGACCTTCTATGGAGTAGCCAGGAAAAAGGGAGAAACTGAGTTCTATCCTGTCACTCTAACAGCATTTGAAGAGATGGCTGAAAAGATTCAGGTAAAGAAGAATAAGCCATGTGAATTTAGATGTGGTGAAGGAAAGAGCAGGGGACAGCTTTTCGTAAGTGCATCAACACAAATGCACCCGATAAGTGCTGATGAGATTGACTGGAAGATGGAAGATGTCTATGATAACCTTGTTATTCCATGCTCAGAAATAGAGGCTAGAATGAACTCTCGAGAGTGGGATGCAAAAGATGTTAGGATTATGGTTGATGTAGTAAATATTAATCCTAATCCGATCAATGATAGGGGAGATAAAGTAATTGGAATTGCCGACTTATCATTGGATTTCAACGAGACTATCTCATGCTTCGTTCCTGGGTATGTTCCACTCGACTTTGGACAGGATTCTAAAGTTGTGATTATGGGTCGTGCTCGTGCGTATAAAGAACAGCCCTCTATGAATGCATATGGGATCTGGCCAGTACCTGGACAGACAACATCCATAACATCCGTAAGTGAGATGAGCTCATCTGATGTGATGGTAGGATGGGTAGATGACGAAGATGAGGGACCAATTTAATGTCTGAAGAACCGATTACTCCAAAGAAAGTTGAGATGCCTGATATTAGAATATTTAAGATTGACAAACTAGTCAAAGCCAAGACTAATGTCCGTGAAAGTTATCCAGAGAAAGCCATGCAAACTTTGGAGGCATCAATATCTGCAGTTGGATTACAAGAACTTCCCAAGGCAACAAGCAAGGGAGAGGTTATATCTGGATGGGCTAGAGTAGAAGCCTGTAGAACAGTAGGCATAGAAGAACTTCCAGTTATTATAGTTGATAATCTAACTGAAGTAGAACAAATAGTCGCTTCACTTGCAGAGAACTATGCACGACATAAACTTCTGGATGATGAAGTAAAATCAGTTCTACGGAATTTGCAGACTAAGGAAGGTATGTCTATTAGAGAAATATCAAAGAAGACTGGAATAGATAGAGGAGTAGTTGGTGCAATACTCGCTTTCTATGACCTACCCAGTAGCACTCAAAATAAATTTACTCAAGTAGGATCCCATACTTTGCCTGTAATTCGTCAAGCACTTGATGAAGGAGAGAAGCAAGGATTCGGTAGAGAAGAAATTGCAGAACAGATAGGTAGTTTCACTGGATCTACATCTCCGTCCGGTCAACCAGTAGTTAGAGCAGAGACTATGCAAGCTATTGTAGAACAAGCAAAGAAAGGAAGAAATGTTCAACAGGCAATACAAGACGAATTAAATAAAGTAAAGTCTGAAGACTATAGAACCATATCTTTTGCAGTTCCAGATAGTATCTATACCCCAGTTTCTAAATATGCACAGAAGAAAAAGATGACAATTCAAGAGGTTTTCTTCTACGCTATTAAGAAAATCATGGATGAGATTAAGACAGAAATCTCTACTCTATAAGCATCCCCTATTTTTAAATACTCAGTTTTTGTATATCCGGTGATTCAACTTGAAGGGAGTAATAACATCTGTAGCATCAACTCTTATTGGGGAGGAGAAAGACGAACCGAGAGTCTATATGTGGGCTAGAGGAGAGGATAAGAAAAGATATTGTTTTCACAACAGAGGTAGTCCATATTTCTATGTTCCATCTGATTCTATAGATAGAATTGAACCCCTTCTTAAGAAATACAAGAAAGCGTGGTTTGCTCCAGAAGATGAAGTAGGAGCAAGCATGGATAGCATCGATAGAAGAAAGGTAAGAAAGATACATTTACAGACTCATGCAAATTGTGTTCCATTAAGAGAAAAATTACATAGTATGAATATTTCAACATATGAAGCAGACGTAATTTATACTAATAGATTTTTGATAGATTCTGGATTGAAGGCTGGCATAGAATGGGATGATAATAACAATATTATTCCAGCTGAAGATTTCTATATAAAACCAAGATATTGGATTGTTGACATAGAATCATTAGTATTTACAGAAGGTAAGATTAGAGTAGCTGGTAAAGAACCAATAATAGTTATAGGATTATATGATTCATACGAAAAGAAATATTACATACTTTATGATGGAATGGGAAATACAATCATAGAGAAAAATGCTCTATATATTCCGTGTGGATCAGAAACATTACTTATAGAGACGTTCTTTTCTTTAATTACAGAAAAGGATCCGGATGTACTTTTAGGATTTAACTTAAAAGGATACGACATTCCGAAGTTAATGTATAGAGCACGACAGTTGGGGCTGAATGTTGATGCTATATCTCCAATGCCTGGAGGTAAAGTGCATATTCATAGAGAGAATATACGAATAGACGGTAGAGAGATACTTGATGTTTATGAGTTCGCTAGAATGTTATCTGGAAAGGAGTTAGAAGAACATAATTTAGATTATGTTAATAAGAAACTTGGTAAAGGTAGAGGAAAAGATCATCCGGAGTTATCTTTTAATGTATTATGGCAAGAGAAACCATTCGACTTATTGAAATATAATAAAAGAGATTTAGATTGTGTTTTAGAAATAGAACTTGAACAAGATCTTACTAGATATTTAGATACGGTTAGACAAATTGCTGGTGTCTTCTATGACGATATATTGTATAAAACATCTATGTTTGATACTTACATATTAAGAGAAGCATTTGGAAAGATAGCATTACCGACTAGAAAGAAATATGAAGAATCTTCATACTTAGGAGCATATGTAGTAGACCCAGTTCCAGGTTTATATTATAACGCACTAATATTGGACTTTTCATCTCTATATCCAAACATATTTACGACTATGAATATAGATTCAACAACATTCGCTAAGACTGGAGGAGACATTGTAGTTCAAGATACTCTTGATGATGGTAGAATAATTAAGTATGAATTTGATAGTTCTGCACCAAGTATACTTAATGCAATACTAAAGAGGCTTCTAAAAAGCAGAGCAGTAACTAAAAAGAAAATACTAGAAGCAAAGACAACTGAAGAGGTTGATTTGTATACATCTCAAGATGCAGCCTTCAAATCTATAGTTAATTCTGCCTATGGTGTAATGGGGAGAGCAGGGTTTAGATTGTATAGACCATTCACTGGAGAAGCAGTTTGTGTTGCTGGAAGACAGATTCTCAAATATGCAATGAATAAAGCTAAAGAAAAGGGATATCATGTTTTCTATGGTGATACAGACTCCATATTTGTATCTCTAGGAAAAGATGTTGTGGGGGATCCCGTAGAAGAAGGTAAGAAACTTGCATCTATTATTACTGAGGATTTCCATAAAGATGCACCCAAGATATTCGGTAATATCCATGAGAATACAATCTTTATGTCAATGGATACAGTCTTTGAAACACTGTGTATATGGACTAAGAAGAACTATCTAGGTAAACTCAAATGGAGAAAAGGCAAGGTAAGAAAGAATGAATATGATTGGAAAGGGATGGGTGCAATAAGAACTGATACAAGTCCACTTCTCAAGAATATTCAAGAAGTTCTTGGTAAGAGTCTAGTGGATGGAGAAACCACAGAATACCGGTTGCAGTACTTACAGGCTCTTGCTAAGAGACTAGAGAATAATGAATTAACATTGTGGGAGTATGGTTCCCCGAGACAACTGAAGAAATCTCCAGAAGAGTATGCAGTAGAACAACCTCATGTAAAAGGTGCTAAGTATGCCAATGAGAACTTTGGTGAGAGATTTAAGATTAGAGATAAACCTAGATGGGTGTATGTTATTCCTCCACCACTACCAATTCCTCAAACAGATATAATTGCCTTCGACGCAAGTACAAAGATTCCAGATGGTGTATTCCAACCTGATATTGCAAAGATAGTGAAGAGGCTAGTTCAACCACAAATTGATAGGTTCTTGGTAATTGTAAATGAAACATATATTGTTCCTACAGAGAAACTTATGACTGCACCAAAACCACCTAAGAAACCTAGAGCAAAGAAAGAAAAAGCTGTGTCAAAAGGACAGACACAATTGGGTGCTTAATATGTTATTTCCTAGATGGACAGGATTAGATTCTGATCATTCTATCTTATTGGGAAAAGAATCCCTTGTTAGTTATATCAATACTTACAATGGTAGAAAAGCATGTACTGTATCTGTATATGCTTTCAGAGAATTCAAAAATAGTAAACCAGTTATACAGAGTGCAATTATAGATTGTTTATATTCAATAGGAGCACCTGATACTCAATTAGAAAACTTGAAGTGGCTAGACCTAGCCAGTGTCAAATATGTTTCAAGGTTTGATGGGGAGAATATAGACATAATACTTCCATTGAAAGAGATAGCAGATACTCTATATGATACAGCAATGATGGGTAGAAAGAAAACTAATATTAGGTTTAGAGTAAACCCAACAGATCTATTTTTATGGAATAACACATGGAATCCTAAAACTAGAAGATTTGTGATTGAAATATCCAATGGAGATACTGTAGAATCCTTAAGAGAACTATCAAAAGTACAATGTAAAAGGAATAGAACTTATGGAACTAAGTTTGTTGATGAACTATAGGAGTTCTAGTTACCCAATCTAAATCGCATCCACAACTACAACTTATACTGCATAGTCTTTTTGTTTTACTGAATATATTTCTTCTAAGTAGGAATGCATTTCCGATATAATATTTATCAGTTTTAGTTAGAAGACCACATAGACAAGAATGCACAGAACCATCTGGTAGTACTAGTAAATGATTTTGACCAGCCGTGCAGATTTTATCTGCTGTATCATCTAGATTATATCCTATTTCTCTAGTATCTTTATAACCTGTATATGCTCTTAACTTTCTAACTTTTTCTGCTTCTTCTTCTGTATATTGATAGGTATCATCAATATATGGATCTACGTGTGGGAGAGGACCATTTAATTTTTCTTTTATCAAATCTATATAAGATTGAATTTTATCTAAGAATTCTGGATATCCGACTATATTTATAACTAATGTATTAGATTGTTTATCTTCTCTATATTTCTGAACTTCTCTAACTCTTTCTATAAAACTATCAATGCTAGTAGCATGAGGATGAAAACTAAATGTTATAGTTTTAAATCTATTCCAAAACTTTTTAGAATATGTTGAAGGAGGATGTGATAAATTAGTAGTCATACTCACATGATGTTTAGGTCCAATATCTAATATTACTTTTTCAAAGTTTGGATATTGAGTTGGTTCTCCTCCGGTTATATCTATTAAACTAGGAGGAATATCATTAAAAAGATCAATCCATTTTCTATAATCTTCAGTATATGTATATGTAGCTACTAAATCACGTACATTGCAATATTTGCACTTACCGGCATAGTTACAGCGATATGTTGGTATCCATATTACGTGATTCCTCATGGCATATAATTCATGTTTACTTTAGCATTTAAATACTCCATTTATCAATTACATACTATATGTCAAATAGTGAAATAGATAAACCAGTATTAGTTTGGGTGCAAGATAATCCGATGACTACTGGAGGATTTCAAACAGTCACCAGAAATCTTTTACCACATATGACTTCCAAATGGGATGTTCATGTACTTAGTTATGTCGAGACTCAATTCTTTCAGAGATTCCCTTACAGATGGGATGGATATGGAATACACGAAGTATGTACTCCGTGTGGATTTAGAAGTGTTATAGCTGAGTTAAATCCAGATGTC
>Ga0315288_10005098_pt1 | contig 16713 bp, 10 predicted proteins | sample YL17G11_20_MG_FD_203454 | JGI IMG/M metagenome (GOLD analysis project Ga0315288, IMG submission 203454) | Sediment microbial communities from Yellowstone Lake, YNP, Wyoming, USA - YL17G11_20 | ecosystem: Environmental > Aquatic > Freshwater > Lake > Sediment | place: USA: Wyoming | collected... | reverse complement strand
TCAGGAAGGTCACCACGCCGAGGAGGGGCAGTTGGACCACCAGGGCGGTTCCCAGCACCAAGCCGACGGTGGAAATCACCAGGAGTTCACCGAGCACCTGCGAGTAAATCGAGTGGGCCGTTCCGCCTAGCGCGCGCCGCAGCCCGATTTCCGTGGTGCGCTGGGTGACGTTCTGCCAGACGACTCCCACCAAGCCGAGGCTGACCATAATCATCAGGAAGGCCGCGAGAACGCCAATCGCCAGCAACGGGGCCATGCAGAATCGCATGAAAGACGCTCGGACCTGCACCAGCGGCTTGATTTCGAAGGAGGTGCCTCGGGCGGTGGCCTGAAGCCGGGCCATTACTTGCTCCTCAAACGCGGCGGGCGTGCCCGGACGGACTCTGATGACCAGGTGGAGCATGGCGTCCTCGGCGACGCCCGTCAGTTTCCGGCGCGTCAGGACATAATTCTCCGGTTCAAACAGTTCCCCGTTCTCGCGATACTCGGTGATGATTCCCACCACGCGCGACTGCCTCTTGTCCTTGGGATCCGCGATGTTCTTTCCCAGCGGGTCTTCTAACCCGAACAGTTCGTCCGCCAGCCGTTGATTGATCACTACGGGATCCCAATCCAGGGCGTCATCGGCAGCTTCAAACCAGCGTCCCCGGACCAGTTCGAGGCGCATCACATCCTGGAAGCCGTCCGTGACCGCACAGATAGACGCCAGAGTCTTCCGTCCTTGGTGGTGGTAAGCGCCGTTGGACGAGACAATGGAAAAGAGGGGGTTGTCCATTCCCGCGCTGGACTCGATTTCGGGGAAATCCCGCAGCGCGGCGAGGAGGCGCTTGGTAATGTTCTTCTTGTCCTCCGCCGCGCTATCTCCCGAGATCATTTCCATGAGCGAACCCACACTGATGTCCCAGACGTTTTCGTAGGAATAGCCCAGCGGCCGGCGGTAGTTGTCGGCATAGTACGCGCCCAAGGTCACCGCGGCAAAAAGAACCAGGAAGGAGATGAAAATCTCCAGCACGACGAGCGCGTTGGCCCGTCTCCGGTTCCATACCAGCGTGAGGAGATGTTTGGTCATTAGCCCCTCCCTCGCAAAGCGACCGCCGGATGCAGCCGCGACATCTTCCAGGCCGGGTACACCCCGGAGAGCAAACCGAAAAACAAGGTAATCCCGAGCCCACACAGGAAGATACGGTAGTTAACCCCAAAGTGGGCATAAGGGATCAACCCGGTGCTGCTGATGAAGTGCAGCACCCCATACGACAGAACAAATCCAATCCCGCCTCCCACCAGGGTGAGCAACACATTTTCGACCACGAACTGCCCCACCAGCGTCAGGGAAGAGGCTCCGAAGGCCTTCCGCACTCCGATTTCCGAGCTGCGTTCCCGGATGCGGCTGACATTGATATTGACCAGATTGATGGTCGGCAGGAGCATGAACAGAACCATCAGCAAGATCAGCCAGGCCATGAATCGCCTGACCGGGCTTTCTCCATAACCCTTTTCCAACAGGAAGAGCCGGGACAGAGTATCCAGCAGGGTTTCGATTTCCCCGTACGCCTTGTTATAGTGTTGTGGGTCTGGGAACTCCACCCGCTTCAGCACATCGTGGTACTCATCATTAATCATCTTCAGGTCAGCGCGCTGCCGTGCCAGAATCATGGCCAGATAATTTCCCCAGAGCTTCTGTCCACGGTACGAATCGGTCTTGGCTGTGCTGATCGGAACCCAGATGTCTGCAAAAGGCACGATGCGCAGGATGGGAATGTCGGGGACCACTCCCACCACGCGGAAATGCTGCCCGTCCACTTCCAGGAACTTCCCCACGGCCGGGCCATCGCTGAAGAATCGCTTCCGAGTGGTTTCGTTGATGACGGCGACAAAGTTCCGGTCCTTTTCGTCCTGGGGAGTGAAGGGCCTGCCCTCCAAGAACTTGAAGTCCAGGATCTGCCAGAATTCTCCGTCCGTGCGCTTGAGCCACGACGTTACGGGAGCTCCGTTCAGGTAGGAAACCGCGGTGGTCGGGAAACTGTAGAGCGAAACCTTCTCGACGTTCGGCAGGGTTCGAACGTACCGATCCAGGAAGCCATAGCCGGCAAAGCCATTGATCATGCTGTGGCCGTCGGGACTTCTGAACTCCACAAAGAAGATACCCAGCGTCCGATCGGTTTTCGTTTCCGGGGGATACGCGCCAAAAGTGTGATCAAAGAGAGCCACCGCCACCATCAGCACCACCAGCGTGAGGCTGATGCCGAACAGGCTGATGAAGGTGAAGAATTTCCGCCGCAGCAGAACCTTAAAGGCCATTTTGAGGTAGTTCTTTAGCACTTCAGCCTCCTCTGTCGCAGCCTTCCATGTGGGTCCCTGCCCCGCTGCGATGCGGGCGTGACGCCCGCGCTCCCAGGCGCTGCCTAGTTGACTTGACGGCCGTCGAACAGCCGCATGATGCGCTCTGTTATGGCGGCGAGACGCGGGTCGTGCGTCACCATTATCACAGTGGTCTTCTCTTCCCGATTGAGGCTGGTGATGATGTCCATGATTTCATCGCCCATCTGGCTGTCGAGGTTTCCCGTAGGCTCATCGGCCAACAGGATCCGCGGCTTTCCCACAATCGCGCGGGCAATCGCGACGCGCTGCTGCTGGCCGCCGGAAAGCTGCGAGGGAAAATGATGAATGCGGGAAGAGAGCCCCACGCGCTCCAGAGCTTCGCGCGCCAACTTGCGCCGCTCCTTGCCACGCAGGCGCCGGTAGAGCAGCGGGATTTCCACGTTGTCCACCACGCTCAGATCGCTAATGAGGTGGTAGGTCTGGAAGACGAACCCGATTTCCCGGTTTCGGACTCGGGCCACATCCCGATCGCGATAGGAGGTGAGTTCACCGCCATTGAGCCGCACGGTGCCCCGCGTGGGGACATCCAGCAAGCCGAGGATGTTGAGCAGGGTGGTCTTGCCCGAACCTGAGGGGCCCATGATGGAAATGAACTCACCTTCTTTCACTTCCATGTTGATGCTGCTCAGGGCGACCGTTTCAATCTGGCTGGTGCGGTAAACCTTGTCCACATTGCTTAGACGAATCATGGCGTCTCCTTCTGTGCTCTGGCGCGGCGGTTCGCCGCCGCTCGGGGTGTTCAGCGCACGCAGCACGCCGCCCCGCAAACCGCTCTCACCGGGTCACCTTGACTTGCTTCAGATGCAGATAATCCTTCATGTCGGAAACGATGACTTCCTCCCCTTCCGACAGCCCTTCCAGCACTTCGAAGTTGTCGAAGCTGGACAGCCCGAACAGGACCGGAGTCTTCACGGCCACGCCGTCGCGGATCACGAACACGTCCTGCTTTCCTGCGCCGGTCGCGAAGGGCCCCCGCTTGACGCGGAGCGCCTGCGGCCGGCGGTCCGTAACGATGAACACGTCCACGCGCAAGTTGGAGCGCAGCAGCCGGTTCGACCGGTCCGCCAGGCTCACGAAAAATGTGACAATCCCATCCTTGATGGTGGGCAGGACGTTGGACACAGACCCTTCCAGGACGTCCTGCTCGCTCAAGCGGACTTTCACCGGCATGCCGAGCTTGAGGCGGTTGGCGTGGACGTCGGAAACCGTGGCCTCCACGCGGAAGGAACTCAGGTCCGCCAGGCGCGCGATCACGTCTCCCTTGCGCACCGTGGCGCCTTCCTCGGCGACCACCCAGGTGAGAACACCCTCGCGGTCCGCCTTGGTGGTGGCTAACTCCAGCTGGCGGAGCGCTTCGGCCTTCTCCTTTTGCAGAATCTGGGTCTCCAGGGCCAGCCCCTCCAACTGGGACTGCGTGGCGCGCTCGGCGTTGGCGCTGGTACCTTCCAGTTGCTTCAGCTCGATGCGCGTCTTCTCTTCCAGGACTTCCACCTTGCGAAGTTCGTCCTGGGAGCTGAGGCCGGCCTGGTGAAGTTGTCGCTGCTGCGCCGCCTTGAGTTCGTAGGATTTCAGGTCGAGCGTCTTCACCTTGATCTGGCCCTGCAACTCGATGAGCCTGTTCTCCAGCTCCAGCTTGCGCTGGCCTTGCTGATTTTCCTTGATGGCCAGTTGTTCGTTCAGCCTCTCCAGCGCGAGCACCGATTGGCTGACATCTAATTCCACAATCGCGTCGCCCTTGTGTAGTTGGTCTCCGGGCCGTTTGAGGATCTTCAGTACACGCGAATCAATGGGGCTCGAAAAGACCCGCTCCAATTCGGGGACAACAGTGCCCGAGGCCGTGATGGTTGACTCGATGGGCCCCACGTCAACCCGTGCGGTGCGAATGCTGTCCCTGCTGAGCGAGGGGGTGATCCACGCTCTGGCCGCCGTGAATACGGCGACTACGATGGCAAAGCCGAGAATCGAAAAAGCCACGCGCCTGAGGGCTTGCCGCCGCTTGAAGAGAGGGTCGATCGGGCGGTCCATATCTGACTCCTTGCAGCCTCTTCCTGCAATATCCTCGCCAAAAGCTAATATATTGATTCTAAAGGGGTTAGCCTTGATAGGCAGGCCCGCACCTGTACGGTTATGAAAAGACGATGTCCGGAATCGGACGGGGTCGGCAAGCAAGCCTCCGACAGTCACGCCGACCCGGAGACTCTTCCCTTGGCAGCAATCCTCGGCGGGGTCATCCGTGTTACACGCCCTTTCGGGCCGCTAACAATCCTGAAGCTCACAAGGGTCGGGGATTAGTCCGCGGGCTGGAGGGCGGTGAACCTCTCGGTGTCGCGCTTCAACTTCTCGGCTTTAAGCCTGGTCGAGACGGCAAAGGCTTCAGCGGCCTGGCGCGTCTGGCCGTTCTTCTGATACCACCGTCCCAGCCGATAGTGCATAGACCCGTCGGTGTCAGCCCTCAGCGCCTGTTTCATCTCCGCGTTCCTATGCAGCGCTGGGCGAAACCGACAAGGCCATCGCGGAAAGGGCGAAGGATTGACATCTCCCGCACGGCCGCGCGTGGCGCCCTACGTGGTCGTTGCTCAGCCTCGCAGCGCCGTGGGCGATCGGTCAGGACGAAGGTTTTCATAGCGGAGCGGCGAGTGAAGTGCTCGACGGGAAGAAGAGCTTTGAAGAATGGCGCACCAATTCTGAAAGTTGGACAGTGCAGGCAGACAGCAGAACGGGAGCGCCTGGTTCAGCGCTCCCGCCCAGCTCTGACCTTCATGTTGTTGGCTGAAGTCAGGAAAAGGGAGTGCCAGCTCGGGCACTCCCGTGTTCTTGCATGTAACGATCAGCTCAGAAGTACAGGTGCAATCCAAGTTGCACGGTCCTATTGCTGATCGAGGTGTAATTGATCGTTCCGTAAGTCGATTGCGTCGGATCGGAAACCGGCGCTCCGAGCTGCGGATGATTCGGCATGTTGTAGAAGTCGGCTCTGAAGGTTAGCCGGGTTTGTTCTCCCACAGGCAGCCGGAAATCCTTCTGCAGGGAGAAGTCGATGTTGTTCACTCCCGGTACGCGGATATTCGAGAAATAGCGTGGCGCATCTCCAAACGCCTTCGTCGTATCGTACCCACCGGTCTGAGCCACCAATCCTGCCGCGGGACAAGTTCCTGAGAAGTCGAATGCGGTTATGTCGAACCAGTGCTGGATTGTTTGATTGAAGCCTGAGGGTAGTGGGTTGCCGATCATGTTCGGCCGGTCCTGGATGAGGTGGGCGGCGTTGCAGTATCCGTAGGAGTTATCCGTGATTCCGAATGGATAACCATTGCTGACCGTATAGATGCCGGTGACGCGCCAGCCGCCGATGACTTGGCCGGCGACACCGCTCTGGGCCCACTTCCTGCCGGGGCCGAACGGCAATTCGTAGATCGGGGCCACGGTGAGCCGGACCGGAACATCTCCAGCGCTGACGGACCGCTCCGCCCGGCGATTGTAGAAGTCCTGGCCCAGCGCATCGAGCGACCAGAAACCGCCCCAATCCGACGAAGAGTCGTCAATCAGCTTGCTCCAGGTGAAGTTCGCCAGCAGTGAGAAGCCGTGCGCGAAGCGACGGTCGAACTTCGCCTGCATCGAGTGGTAGGTCGAACTCGAGAGTCCCCACCAGCCGGGATTAACATAGAGGTTCCAAATGCCCGCCAGTTGCGCGGCCTCAGGAGCGCAGTAGGGGCTCGTGGTTGCATTCCAGCCATCTGCCGCCGTGCTTTGAGGTGACTGCTGACAGATGTTGTAAGCGTAGTTAATCGGCAGGTGCACGCCACGGCTTCCCACGTAGGCGAGCTGGACGACCGTGCTCGAGCCGATCTGCTTCTCCAAGGTGAGATTCCAGAGTTGGACATAAGTTGGCTTCTGCTTGCGGGGCGCCCAAGACGACCAGGAGACATTGCTGTTCACAGCTAAGGGAGCCTTGATCGCTGAAGGATCCGGGCTCGTAATTGTGGGCAAGTTCGACCAATCGGTGCCGCCCGGAATAGGAGTCGTGGCAAGGAGATTGGGCCCTGGCTGGCCGTCTCCGGCCCGCCCGTGGCCGACTACACTGGGGAACATGATTCCATAGCCACCCCGGACGACGAAGCCCCTGGCCGCGTTCCACGCAAATCCCAGGCGCGGCCCAAACTGCTTCTTCGACGGATCGAATGTGGTCTCAGGTGCATTCACACCAAACTGCTCCCACGCGGCCGTGTAGGGATTGAAGAATGCCAGGCCGCTGTGCGTTTCGTGAAAGGATTGGTCGTATTGGTATCGCAGGCCGAGGTTGAGCGTTAACTTGGGCGTAACCTTGAAATCGTCCTGAACGAAGAACGCATAGGCCCAGGCCCGGGTTGAAACCATGGCATTTTGCACCTGGACGCTCGCACCGGTATTCAAGGCGCCCAACAGGAAGTCAGCATATCCATTTCCTGTCTCTGTGCCGTTGAAGCCGAATTTGCCGGTTACGCCGTTCGGTTGGTAGTTGTCGATGGCATAGTGACGGAACTCGGTGCCCATCCTGAGGGTGTGACGACCAAGAAGCTTCGTAACCATGTCACTGAACTGAATGGTTGTCGCAGGTTCATAGAGGGTTTGTCCGCTCGCGAAGCCGGTGTACCCAACGATCGTGATACCCGGTGTGCCACATTTGGTTCCGTCGGCCGTATCGGGAACGCTCGATAGGCAGTTGGGAATCCCGCTGATTCCAAAGTCAGCAGGAGATGTGAAGCCCTGGCCGTACTGCGCCCGGGCGCCAATTCGATGCATGTAGCCAAACCGAAAATCGTTCAGCATGGAGGTGGTGAAGGTGTGTGTCTCTCCCACCGTCAATGCGTAGTCATTGGCTCGACTGATTTGTGCACCGGCGGGCCCCACGACAAGGTCATAGCCGGAATTGGAACCAGTCTGCCTGTGGAACACACCGAAAATGCGGTCGGAAGAAGAAAGGTTGTAATCGATCCGGGGATTGAATCTGTTCAGCGAGTTGCGCGCGGGTGAACTGAAGTTGTAGGTGTTTGTGCCAACAGTTCCTGCCGGACCCGAAATCGACGATGTCGGGTATATCGCAAGAAAGCTTTGCGCGATGGGACTAATATCCCCCGAAACGTCGTTGTAGGGAACCGGAGTTGTCGTGCCCGGGTAATAGACCTGGCCACTGGAGCCCAGGCAAATGCCAGAGGGATCAAACCCCGCCGAGCACAGCCCTGAGAGATCGCCACTCCGGAACGCGGCATTCGGCACGACATTTCCCGCCGAGGGGGAACTGCTGTGCTGGCGGATTCCCTGAAAGTCCGAGAAGAAGAACAGCTTATCCTTGATAATCCGTCCGCCGATCGTGCCGCCGAACTCGTTGTACTTGAATGGGTTCTTGCTCAGTGTGGGATCTTCGAAGAAATTCCTGGCATCGAGCTTTTCGTTGCGGAGGTATTCGTACAGAGAGCCGCGGAAGCTGTTCGTGCCACTCTTGGTCACGGCGATAATCACGCCGCCGCCGCTCTTTCCGTATTCCGCCGACATACTATTGGCCTCGACCCGGAACTCCTGAATAGAGTCCACGGCGGGGTTGAACGCCTGCCCGCCGAAGACTGGCGCCGTAATGGTAGTGCCGTCAAGGACATAGTCCTGGTCGCGCGGCCGGTCACCGTTGATGCGCAAGTTATCGTTGTTGCCCCCGCCGCCGCCCTTCTGCTCGGAGACCCCGGCCGTCAGAAAGAGCAGGTTGAAAACGCTCCGCCCACTTCCACTCTGAGTCGGCAGCAGGTCGATCTGCTGCTGATTGACCGTCTGGCCGAGGCTGGATTGTTGCGACTGCAGAAGAGGCGCTTCGGCTCTGACTTCCACCACCTGAGTCGTCGCGCCGACTTCGAGAACGAGGTCCACCTTGGGATTAGCGGCCACTTGCAGCGTGATATTGCTTACCACGGCAGTCTTGAAGCCCTTGGCCTCCGCCTGCACGTTGTAGATGCCCGGGTTCAAACTCGTGGCGTTGTACGCGCCCACGTTGTTCGTGGTCAGTGTGGTGACCACATTCGTATTGACATTAGTCACCTTCACCGTGGCGCCTGGAACTACGGCGCCGCTCGGATCAGTGACGACGCCGCTGACGGTCCCAAACAATCCTTGCGCTGCTATCCTGGGCGCAAAAAACACCAGCACTGCCAACAGGCAGCAGGCATGTAACGTAGCTATTCTGGCTTGTCTCATAATCTCCTCCAAATTCCCTCCACCCGACGCAAACAAGTGTCTCTCTGCGTAGCTCATGTAGCCTGGCGTGCGAAGCCTGTTCATTTCAAAGCGGGTTTCCTCAAGGCCGAGACGGTCATGTTTTGCACGCCCACCACCAGTGGTTATCTCAGGTGTTGGCATTGCGCGACTCTCCTTGAAGAAACCAACACAGAACTTTGGTTCTTGATTTCTTGGATCCACCTCTTAACGCGAATTACGGTTCGTGCCTACTGCGACGTTCGAAAGTTACTCCACTGTCCCACCGCTGGCTCGCGGAGCGGGTAGTAAAAAGGCCTCGCCGATGCTGACCTGGTGGTAATCCTTCCAGAACTTCAGCGTACTGGACACGAAAGCCTGCCGAGCTTTCAGCGGGTCCCACGAGCAGAGTCCCGCAAGGATTTCCCGGTGTTGCTCGGTTGCGGCCAGGAACCCGTTGCGCGACTCGCGGGGGCGAGCTGCAGCACTCAACGGCGTGTCGGATTGCCTCGTCTCGAGGCGTAAGCGCTTACACAGCGCGCCCAACTTATTCCCTCCTCGGCTCTCCCAGCTACCAAACCTACTTCCCCTTCCCGACGCTTCTAGCGATGATCAAGCAGTGGTGACCGGAACAGCGTGGCCGACTATGTGAGAGGTAGAAGTCTGCTCAGTTCTCTTATTTGATCGCCAAGGTGTCTGCCGATTTCACCGCAGAACCGTGCCCCGTGGCGGTTCGCACGACCGCTGCCCGTGTCCCCTTCCGGCCGTGCTCCCCGCCCGGGACTCCATCATGCCGTCGCCATTCTCTGACCCCAGGAGGCTTGGCCGCAAGGCTATTGAGGTTAGCGGAGCCGTTACTCGGGCCCTAGGGACACGACCGTGAGCAGTATCTCCTTGTGGCGGTGAGGGATAGCCATACGCTCCTGCCGCGGGCAAGTCCTCCTGGCATCGCTGCGGTTCGCCTCCAAATCCAACCCCTCTTCCAGCCGACTGCAACCGCTTGCAGGAAAAGCGCGTACGCGCGCCGGCAAGGGAATGCTTTTTCTTGGAACCCTTGCGGGCTAACCTCTCTTATCCCCTGCGGTAACGGTTACATGAATGACCGACCCGGATCCTCCTGAGCCATGTTGACCCTTGCCGACTAAGGGTCTATACTCTCGTCCATCCGAGCGTCCCAGCCACTTGGAGTGGCCGAGCATCAGATGGGCCCTCACCTCGTAGGGTGGAAGTGAAGGCAGGAGCCTCACGCGGCGGGATGATGGCATGGCGAACATGGCCTAGCGATGGATTCGCTCACCCTTTTTGAGAAACGCGAAGAACTCAGGCGAGTGCTCCAGAGCCGGCATTTCGCCAAGGCCAAGAAAAAGAGCCGCTTCCTGGAATTCGTCTGCGAGCAGAGCTTTCTGGGCAACGCCGATAAGTTGAATGAGTACCTGATCGGCGTGGAGGTTTACGAGCGGGGCGCCGACTTCAATCCCCAGGAAGACCCCATCGTGCGAGTCCAGGCGCACGAGATTCGCCGGTCATTGAAGGAATACTACGAGGACGAGGGCCAGGCCAGCGTCTGGAGAATTGATTTCCCCCCGGGCCACTACGTGCCGGTCTTCAATCGCGTGGAGATGCCGCCGCCGACTGAGGGCGAGAGGGGGATGGTGCCGGCTGTTCCACGGGGGCCGGTCACGCGACGCAATGCCCTTGTGGTGGGGCTGGCGGTAGGCTGCGCGATTCTCGGCCTCCTTCTGCTGCGCGAGCGTTCTCTGCACCGAGTCGTAACTCCGATTCAAGCGGCCAGTGCCAGCTTGCCGGGGGGCATGGATTGGTTCTGGAAGCCTTTTCTGCCTCCCGCTGGCCCGCCCCTGGTGATCATTCCCAACCATCCCCTCTTGCGCGCCGCGCACGACGGAGATACCGCAGAGACCCTCGCCCGCAGTCACTTGATTCCCAAAGACAAGCTCCCGGAGTTCCGCGACAGCATGCACTACCGCGAATTGAAGGGCTTCTATTTCGTGCCCAGCACGACAGATTTCACCGCGGTGGGCGAATGCCTGGGACTCCTGAACTTCTTTGAACTCTTTGCCAGCGTCGGCCAACGGGTGCGCCTGAAGCAATCAAGATTGGTGGATTTCGAGGAGATCAAGAGCAGTAACGCCATCTTGCTGGGAGGGAATCAACCCTGGAGCGGCCGAATCTTCCTTTATCCTGAGGGTTTCTGGTTTCACGTCGGAGTGATTTCCAACGCGCACCCGCGACCGGGAGAGCAACCGATCTACAAACCGCAGTTCGACCCGGTCACCAACAGCCTGACCCGCGATTACGCCTTGGTGCTGATGCTGCCGAACGAGAACAAGGACCAGCGCATTCTTCTCATTTATGGCATCTATACGCAGGGCTCGCAGGCCGCCATCGAGTACGTGACCGGTCCCGAACACCTCGCGGAGCTTCACCGGGCCTTGCTTGAGCTTTCACCTGACCATCAGACTCCGCCTCCCTACTTCCAGGCTCTGCTCGATACCACAGTCGAGAACCACGTGCCGGGGAAAACCTCCTTGGTCGCGGTGCGCGCTGTGCCTCCCCCGAAGTAGCCTGGCATCTTTGCTTTGCCCGGAAAGCGAGGCAGGGAATCGCCCGCCGTCGAATTCCCTGGATTTGCAGAGTTTTGCGGGGGAGCCGTTGATCCAGGAATCAGCGCAGTGCTACGCGCTGGCGATGCGTGTCCGGAGATTCTCAAAGCCGAAGGTCCCCAGGCCGCGCTCCTGGGCGAGCTTCAGATAGCGCAAGCGGCCGACGTCCAGATCCCAGTAGGCCTTGGCGGTGTACGCATCTACCGCCACAGGGTCTGTGCCGGCGATTAACGTCTTCTTGAGGGCCACGTCTCCCAGATTTCCGCCGGTGGGGCCGTTGCGGATCAAGACCCGGTAGGCGTCCATGATGGTCAAGGTGGGGCGCATGAAATCGGCCAAGTCCACCAGGCTTTCGTGAATGCGCTGGTGCAGCCGCTGCCGCTGTCCCCCCAGGATGCCGTACCAGTTCTTCATGCCCAGCGTCACGCCCGTCAGGCTGTGGTGCTTGGCAATGGGCAGGTTAATCATCTTGTCGGCGGCGAGGAAGGGCTCGAACACCGGCCAGGAACTCAACACGTCTCCACGCAGGTCAACTTCCTTGAACTTTCGTTCCTCGGGCAGGATAATCTCGGCGCCGGCAGCGCGGGCGGCTTCGGCAATGCCGCTGCGCTGGAAGCAGCGCCGAGGTTCATTGCAGCTCACGTCGGTCACGATTACTTTGCCCGCGCCGGCCTCACGGCAAAGGCGGACCACTTCGGCGACCACGTCGGGGTTGGTATTGGCGGCTTGCTCTGGCGTGCGGTCCCAGGCGATGTTGGGCTTGACGACCACCACATCGCCCCGTGCCACGAAACGCCTGATGCCTCCCAGCTCAGCGATCGCCCTCCGCACCAACTGCCGCGGGTCGTCACCCTGGCTTATCACCATTTCGGGAAGGTTCGGGTCCGGGGGCACGGTGAAGTTGCGTTTCAGATTGGCGACCAGCGGTTCTTCCGGACGGTGGCTACGGCCTCGGAGCCAGACCCCCAGTCCGGCACTTGCCGCGCTGAGCCCTCCCAAGCGCAGGAGCTTGATGAGTATATCGCGGCGTTCCGCGGAACTGTTCTCTCCTGGCTTCAAGAGGCCGTCTCCCGCTGGAAGAATAACTTTGATTTCATCCCCAGATTGAGTTTAATTCTGTTTCGGTGGACGCGCAAAAGAAATCGCAACTCGTAACGGCCGACGGCAGGCCTGCTTCCAGGATGCTCCGGGCAGCGCTCGTCCTTGTCGGCTTTACGGCCGTGATCGCGCAGGTCGTCCTGATGCGGGAACTCATCGTGGTCTTCTGCGGCAACGAGATTTCCCTGGGGCTGATGCTGGCCAACTGGCTGCTCTGGACGGCCGTCGGCGCGAGCCTCTTGGGGCGCCTGGGCGGCCGAGTGCTCGAGCCGCGCAAGCTCATGGCAGGCCTGCAGGTGCTCATCGCGCTGGCATTTCCCCTGACTATCTTGGCAGTGCGCGCCAGCAAGGCAGTCTTTCAATCTGTCCCCGGCGAAATCCTGGGACCGGGGCCCATGTTCGTTACTTCCCTAGTGACGCTCAGCTTCTTTTGTGTGCTCTCCGGCTGGCTCTTTGCGGCGGGCAGCCGTCTGTACGCTGAAGAGGCAGGCACCTCCACGGCAGCGGCAACCGGCGTAGTCTACCTGCTGGAGGCTGCGGGCTCGGGCCTGGGCGGCATTCTGGCCAGTCTGGTTCTGATCCGCTACCTCACCGCTTTCGATATCGCTTCCTTTCTGGGTCTGCTCAATCTCCTGGCTGCGGCAAGCCTGGCCATACGCTCGGCAACACGCCGGCGCATCGTCTTAGGGGCTCTGCTGGCCTTGTTTGTGCTTCTGATTTTCCCCTGGGGTAGCCGCCGGCTGGAGAGCGCGTCTCTCGCCATGCTCTGGCGAGGCTTTCGCCTGATCGAGGTCCGCAACTCCATTTACGGTAACTTGGTGGTTGTTCAGACCGGCGCGAGTCGCAGCCTTTTCGAGAACGGCTTGGTCATCTTCACCGTGCCCGACCCGGCCGCCGCGGAGGAGGCGGTCCACTTCGCCCTGTTGCAGCATCCCTTGCCGCGGAGCCTCCTGCTTGTGGGGGGCGGCGTGAACGGCAGCTTGGCGCAGGCGCTCCAGCACTCCAGCCTCGAACGGGTCGAATACGTGGAGCTCGATCCCGCCATTCTCGATCTGGCCCGGGAACACTTTCCCCAGGAATGGGTGCCCATTCGCACCGATCCGCGGGTGCGCGTCCACCATGCGGACGGACGTTTGTTCCTGAAGACGACCAATGCCACGTTTGACGTCATCATCGTCAACCTGCCGGATCCGCAGACGGCGCAGTTGAACCGCTTTTATACGCTGGAGTTCTTTCGGGAAGCCGCTCGCAAGCTCACGCCCGGAGGAATTCTCTCCTTTCGGGTAACGGCAGCGGAGGACTACATCAGTCCCGAACTGGCCAGTTTCCTGCGCTGCTTGAACAAGACCCTGCGCGCAGTTTTCCCGGAGGTAGCGGCCATGCCCGGCGCCGAAGTGCATTTCTTTGCGGCCCAGCAGGCGGGAGTCCTGGCCGCTGAGCCCTCCGCGCTTTTATCTCGGCTGCGGTCGCGGCAGATTCGCACCCGTTACGTGCGCGAATACTATATCCCCTTCCGCATGTCGCCCGACCGCAGGCGGGATCTCGAATCGCAAATCGCGCCCCAACCTGACACGCCTATCAATCAGGACTTCGCCCCCATCGCTTACTTTTTCGACGTGGCGTTGTGGAGTTCGCGTTTTCAAGGGGTAGCGCGCCACTGGTTTACTTCTCTCGCGCAAATCCGCTTCGGCGCGGTGCTGGGGAGTTTCCTGCTGGTGTTGTTCGTGGGCGCAGCTCTGGCGTATGCGATCGCGGCGGTCAGTGACCGGCGCGGCAAACCGGCGTCCAGAGAGCATCGCCACCACCTTGTCGCCGGGTTCTGCGTGGCGGCTATGGGTTTCACGCTGATCGCGCTGGAAGTGTTGCTCCTGCTCGCGTTTCAGGCGATTTACGGCTACGTTTACCACCAGCTTGCCATCGTGATTGCCGCGTTCATGGTGGGGATGGCCTGGGGAGCGAGGCTGGCCACCGTCAGGGGCCCGAAATCTTTTGATCCGTTCAATGCCGTGCCGGCCGCGCGTCGAGAATTGCGCGCGGTGGCTGGCTTACAACTCCTGGCAGCTTTGTCGCCGCTCCTGCTTTACGTGCTGTTTGATTTCTTAGGGCGCGTCCAGAGCCTTCCGGGCCTCACCCTGGTTAGCCAGATTGTGTTCCCGGCTTTAGCCCTGCTGACGGGGATGTTGGGAGGCTACCAGTTTCCCCTCGCCAGCCGGATCTACTTTAGTGGTGCGAAAGGTCTGTCGCGAGGCCCTGGCGCACTTTACGGGCTGGACTTGGTTGGCGCCTGCCTGGGCGCCGTTGCGTTGAGTGCCTATTTGTTTCCGGTATTCGGCTTCCTGAGGACTGCTCTGCTTATGGCCGTGGGAAATCTGGTCCCCGCTGTCCTTGCCGCTCTCGCGGTTCTTGATAAGGCAGCCCCTCCGGAGCGGACAGTTCCGTGAGCTTATGTTCGCCGAAAACCAGCGCCGTGAACGAGAAGATATCGGTTTCCTCGTCCTTCCAGGCGTTGGTCGGGAGCCCTGCTTTCACGCAGGTCTGCTCAAGAAAAGTCATCCTGTCCCAACGCTGCTCAGTGGGGACCTGCGGCAGCAGCAGCCCTTCGTAGTTGCCCTTCTTCACTACCAGCCCATGGCGTCCCACCTGGATCTGCTTCACATCAGTGACGCGGCGCAGCGGGGAAAGGACCGATATCTCGTACTCGAGGTCGCCCAACTCCGAGGGCATGACCGGCTCGAAACGCGGGTCTTCGACGGCTGCCGCCGCCGCCACATCCCGCACGGTGAGGTAGAGGGCCTTCGCGGGCGCGATGTATCCAATGCAGCCGCGCAATTGCCCCTTCTTCTTCAGGGTGACGAAGGCACCGCGGTCCTGCTCCAGGGATGCGATTCCGGGGGCGGCGCACTTGTAAAGCGTTCTCTCCTTGACGGCGATCTCGACTGACTTCTTCGCGATCTTAAGTAGTTCGTCTTTTTCACGCTGGCGCAGCGAAAACTCGGGAACCTTCGGGCCCGTCCTGCTCTCTTCGGCAACCAGAGCCACAGCGCCGTAGCCGACCACGCGTCCTTTCTCGCTGGTCACATCTCCGGAATTGGCATACTTCAGAATCTTTGCCCGATTCGCCCCCAGACGCTCGGCCGCAATCATGGCGGCAACAATCGGTCCGCCGCCACACGCCTCCCAGATGCGCCGCTCGAAATTGCGCGACATGTTGAAGTAGTCCCATTCTTCGACGGCGTTCAGCGTCTTGCGATCCAGTGCGACGGCCTCGTCGTAGGGATGGAAGTGGGAAAGGTCGGAGCTGGCCACGATGAGAGTGTTAGTTCCCTGCATCAGCTTGGCGAGGGAAACTCCCAGGGCACGCGAGAGGTCATAGTTCTGATCACCCATCACGATAGGCACCAGCCGGAAGGGTCCCAGGACGCGCTGCAAGAAGGGGAGCTGTACTTCGAGCGCATGCTCTCCCCGGCCGGCAACTTCCCCGTGGCCGCGGCCCGAGAGCTTGATGAGCGGGTCGAGCGCCGCCAGGCGCCTGGCGAATTCCTTGTCCACCGGGATATTGCCCAGCGGCGTAGCGTATGCATCCCCGTCATAGACGGAACTGAAGGAGAAGGCGTCCACGTGACACGGCGCGATCACCACCACGCGCTCGATCTTGCGGCCCTTGAGGAGCGCATAAGAATGCGCTGCCACGTGGCCGGAATACTCGTAACCGGCGTGGGGGGAAATCACGGCCAGGACAGGGGCGGCAGTTCTTTCCACGACGGCCCGGGCCAGAAATTCATCCACCATTTTCGCGAGCGCCTTCGGGTCGGCGGGATAGAACGCCCCGGCCACGGCGGGCGGCCTGACTTTCGGGGCCTCGCTCTGAGCCAAGTTACGCCAGCCCAACAGAAACGCGCCGATCAGGGCGAGACCAAGGATTGTTCGTGTGGCTTTCCGTCGCTTCATGGCGAAACTCCAGCCTTGGCGGAGTGTTGATTTCCCAAGTTACCGCTTCTTATCCTACTCCTGATCCATTCCACTTAGAAACCTGCCTGCGGCGGCGGCAAATTCCTCCGGTTGCTCGCTGAAGGGGAAATGGCCGGCATTCTTTATGACCTGAAACTTCGCGTGAGGAAAGGAATCACCATAAGCGCGGCTGGCCTTCTCTGCTTGCAGATCCTTCTCCCCGTGGATAACCAACACGGGAGCCTGCACGCTCTTCAGCGCCGCGCGGTAATCATGGCGTTTGCCCATGCTGAGGTACATGGCATGGACCATCCAGCCGCCGTTATCACTCGATTCGTTTTCCGCAGGGATCGACAGATTCCGGCTGGCGGCTGCGGCCCGGTAGTACTTCGCAAATTCTCCATTCAGGGCCGCCAATTCGGCTTCGGACTTGGAGAATAAGTTGCCGTAATCCAAAAGG
>Ga0315288_10005092_pt1 | contig 16725 bp, 16 predicted proteins | sample YL17G11_20_MG_FD_203454 | JGI IMG/M metagenome (GOLD analysis project Ga0315288, IMG submission 203454) | Sediment microbial communities from Yellowstone Lake, YNP, Wyoming, USA - YL17G11_20 | ecosystem: Environmental > Aquatic > Freshwater > Lake > Sediment | place: USA: Wyoming | collected... | reverse complement strand
CGCAGATGCTCGATACCCGTCTTTCTCCAGGACATGTTGTTACCTCCATTTGCTTATAGTGTAACCCATGTCCTGATAATAATCTGTAACCATTGTACTGAGACCGGACCATCCGGGGCGAGAAGTGCGGGCCATGCCCTGACCGAAGTGTACTTATAAGAACACCATTCTTCTCGCCATTTTTCGGCCTAACCAGCCGATTCTACGCGACATCGCCGAGTTCTGACCGAAAAGGGGGTGCGCTCCGGTAGACGCTCTACCAGGTGCTCTGGTAGATGCCCCGGTAGATGCTCCGGTAGGTGCTCTACCAGGCTCTCTGGTAGACCCTCTGGTAGGCCCTCTGGTAGACGCTCTACCAGACTCTCTAGTAGACGCTCTACCAGGCTCTCTAGTAGGCTCTCTACCAGGTTCTCTGGTAGGTTCTCTGGTAGGTTCTCTGGTAGGTTCTCTGGTAGGTTCTCTGGTAGGTTCTCTGGTAGGTTCTCTGGTAGGTGCTCTACCAGGTGCTCCACCCCCTGCTCCACCACCCTCTCCAGTGGAGGCCCGAATCTGTTCCTGCGCAGAGGTGAGAAACGCCGAGAAACTCGGCATCAGCACCCCTAGGCCTTCGCCTGACGGAGTCGGCATTCACGCGCGTATTCGCCTTAGCTACCGGCACTTACCCCGAGAAGGGGGGCAGAGAGGGGACCCAGAGGGGGACCTGGCCCCGGGCTAGCCCCCTTGCTGTGCAATGATTCCGGCCGGGAAGGCATCTGGTGGGGCCCGGAGGCCCTCGCCCGGACGGGCGTCCAGGGTCTGGAAGACGGGCTAGTCTGCGGGAGTGTTGACAGGTCTGTCCTCGGGTGGAACCCAGTCGAAACAGGCCTTCGCGATGCGGAGCAGAAGCTCCTTTAGGCACCCTCTCGCGGTCCACCTATCCACCATCTCTGCCATCGAGGTGTCGCGCTGGTATCCAGGGGGCCATTGCTTGACGGTTCTCTTCCCGGCTCGGGCGAAATTCACGTATGCCGGGTAGTCATTTCTGTCGGGAGCTGGACTCACGGCACAGAACACGCCCTTGACCGTGTCATCCAGAGTCGCCTGCACGGCGGTGTTGTCCTGTTGCTTCCTGAATCTCTCAAGACTCCAGGCCGTCAGCCCATCAACCTTGTCATCACGACCGACGGTCAGGATGTGAATGCGGAGCTGCTTGATGAGTGGCGCTTCCCGCCAGAAAGATGCGAGCCTTGCGAACGTGGGATTGTACGGCACGGCGACCGCGAGAAGGTCCTGCTTCGACGCACTATTACGGGTCAGCAGTTGCCCCAGCGCTTCCCGAAGCATGCGGTGTTCTTCGGAGTTACCGCGGTGGGTCAATGGCCCTCTCTTCGAATCAGCGCGCAAGACACGGCCGTCCTGAAGCCGGCACACGACGTCGCCTTTTCCGGACCTGAAACCGAGGACCAGTCTGGATGCAGTATCCACGTGACCGTATGCACCGCGCCAGTCCGCGGTGGACTCCGTCTTTCGCCAGTGATGCTCGCGAAGGAGCGTCACGACATCGAACGTAGAGACCTGGCCGACCTTGACCTGGGCGCTGTCCAGGGCAACCAAGACATCATTCGCTTCATCCGACACGAGCTTCTCCCTGACGAGCCAGAAAGCGAACCGAAGGCTGACCTCCGCCTCAGACATACGGTCGGGACGGGCTGGTTCCTGGTTCATGGTTCTTAGTTCACGGTTGGCCGTTCATCGTTCACCGTTCCTCGCTCATCGCTCATCGCTTGCGCCTCGAAATAGGGGAAGCGTCCCCGTATTCATCCGCTTTGTAATGCCCGACAAATCTGATGGCACGACGAACAGGTGCGCCGGCAGATCGCAGTCGCCGACGTACAACTTCACTCCGTTCGCAGTCATGCTCAAACCCGTCAGTCCCCTGCCGACCTTCAGTCTGCGGACGACGGACCTCGTGGCAATCGAGTAGGCCGTCAACGTCGAGTCAATGAAGCTCGCGACGTACAACATGTCGCCTTGTGGACTCAGTGCTATCGCATTGGGTTCCAAGCCTGTCGGAAGCTTCCATTCAAGCGTGAAGTCCGAAACGGGTATTCTGGCGACACTGTCTTCGTGTATATTGACCGTGTAGAGGTAGTCACCTTCTGGTGATAGCACCATGCCCCGCGGTGCCTTCCCGACATAGACCTGCGCCACGATCGCGTTGCCGGGCAACGCCAAGGCCTTGACTGAATCGCAACCCGCGGTCGCAACATACAGACGCTGACCATCAGGCGAGAGAATCAGCTTGTAGGGCTGGCTGCCAACGGTCACTGTGTCCACGAAAGCGAAGTCCGACGTTCGCATCACGAGGATTCGGTTATCTTCAACGAGCCCCATGTAGACAAACTGGCCGTCCGGCGTGACAACGGCTGAAGTGCCCATTCCGTACAGAAGGGGGAACATCGGAATGTCCGCAACAAGGGAGTCAGGGTAGCCCGGTCCGGCTCCTGTAAGCTCTACTAGGTGGGCGTCTGACCAGCCGGATTCCGCTCCTCTGCCATTCCTGGCCTTTGCCTTGACCCTGTAGTTGTTGCTGTCGGCATAGGTGTGCGCTACCGAGAGAGTCTCACCGCTTAGGATGAATGAATCTGTCCAGACCTTGCTCGTCGTGTCGCCCCAGTCAAACATGAACGCCACGCTGTCGCCATCCGGGTCTTCGGACGTTGCCTTGAACGTCAGCGGCATGCCCACGACTCCCGTATCTGGTCCCATCAACATCGGCACGCTCGGCTTCTTGGCAAACGGATTGCACGTCAGGCTCAACCCGGCGACCAGCAGCCAACCGAGTCTCGCAGAGGTCCACTTACTCGCCAATCTCAAGTGCGACTCCTTTCTCCGTACGAATGCCGACTTATGATAGCACCCTCTTTGAGCTTGTCAAATGCTTCTTCTCGACCCGGAACCCGCGGTGAACTCACCACAACGACACAACGACACGAGAAGGGCGGAAGAGAGCGAGACAGAAGTCAAAACTCAATAGTCAAAGGTCAAAGCCGGCAGGAAGAAGGGGATTGCAGAATGCAGATTGCAGAATGCAAAGTGCCGCTGAGCGTTTGAAACCTCTCTCGGAATCTGGACCGCTGACCGGCTAACTGGCTCTCCGGCCTACACAGCTACCGGGGTAAGCGCATAGACTCGTGCCAGACGACTAGCCGCGCTCGGACGTCGCCACGCCGAAGAGCCTCGCGCACGTCGTCGAGCTTGTAAGCGTCCTCAAGGGTCAGATAAGGCGACCAGCCCGAGTCCGACTCGACCAATTCAACGTCAACCTCGGCAACATAATCACGCTCATGAACCAGCTTCGTCTGATGACGCGTTCTCATCACATTCTCCTTAGCGCGATGACCCGGGGCAGCATATCACTCATGCCAGATTACCACGAACTGACGGCAACTGCAACAGGATAGTTGACCCCGAAAGCCGAAATAGAAACACGACGGCACGACGAACACAACGTGAAACCCTGTCTACGAACCGACGACGTGCCTGGCTGCGTCTTCCCGTTGTGGACGTTGTGTCGTTGTGGTGAGACTTGGTCGGTTTGGGATTCTTCGTGTCTTTGTGCCTTTGTGTTGAAACTCTCGGGACTCGGGATTCTCCATGCCTTGGTGCCTTTGTGTTGAGAGTCCGACGCGGAATCTGGATGGCCCACCGGCCTTGAAACCGCTGCGAGGATTCTCTATACTCCGGTCATGACGATCTCGAAAAGGAATTGGCGGATTGCCGCAATACTGGTCCTGACCGGCGTCTGCCTGCTTGCCTGCCGACCGAACCGGCCCGGAACGTATGCCGACGCGGATTTGTTCCCGGTGCGGCAGGGCGAGAAGTGGGGCTACATTGACAAGGCCGGCCGAATGGTCATCAAACCACAGTTCGAGTCGGCGCAGCCCTTCGCCCAGGGCCGGGCCGCGGTGAAGCTGGCAACGCTAGTCGGCTACATCAACCGGGCCGGCAAGCAGGTCGTGAAACCCCAGTTCGACGACGCGCGGGCGTTCAAAGAAGGCCTAGCCTGGGTTCGGACCCCGGACCGGTTCGGCTTCATAGATACCACCGGCAAGCTGGTGATTGAGCTGCCCACGCTGGCCGGGAAATGGCGGCCTGAAGACAGCCTTGCCCGACGCGCGACCGGCTACTACACCGGCGCCGGTGACTTCTCGGAGGGACTCGCCCCGGTGAGCTTGAACCGCAAATGGGGCTACGTTGACAAAGCCGGCCGCAACGTCATCAAGCCGATGTTCGACGAAGCACGCGGGTTCATTTCGGGTGTGGCGCTGGTCAAGCTGGAAGGCAAGTGGTACTACGTTGAACGCCAGGGGATCATGGTGGTCGACCCGCAGGCCCAGGAAGCGGGCGAGTTTCATGATGGTCTGGCCTGGGTGAGAATCAGCGGCAAGACCGGCTACATTGACCTCCAGGACCGGGTCCGGGTCTTTCCGGAGTATGATGGCGAGTCCGATTTCTCGGAAGGAATGGCCGCCGTGATGAATGCCAGCAAATACGGCTTCATTGACCGTACCGGCAAACTGGTGATACCGTTGCAGTTCGACATGGCCGGCGCGTTTGCCCAGGGATTGGCGCCGGTATCGGTCCGGGGCAAGACGGGATACGTTGACCTGGCGGGCCGCATGGCTATCGCGCCCCAGTTCTGTTTCGCCGATGGCTTCCGCAACGGACTGGCGCAGGTGCGGCTCGACGAAGCCGGCAAAGAGAAGCTCGCGTACATTGATTTGACCGGCAAGTTCGTCTGGAAAGAAAAGTAAATCTACCACAACGACACAACGGCACCACGCGAACCAGGAAGAGCGTCCGCCAATTCGAGATTCTCGTTGTGTTCGTCGTGTCGTCGTGGTAGGATTCTCGGGATTCGGGACTCTTCGTGTCTTTGCGCTTGGTGTTGAGTCTTCTCCCGGCTTGACTTCGCGGTTTTCCGAAGTAGATTTAGACCTCAATGACCAAAGTCGCTTTGCTCTACGCCGCCGGGACGAATTGCGACCAGGAAACCGCCTGGGCGTTTGAACTCTCGGGCGCGAGCGTAACCTACCTGCATATCAACGAAGCCAAGGCGAAGCCCTCGCTCCTGCGCAACTATCAGATACTCGTCATCCCGGGCGGATTCACTTATGGCGACTACATCGCGGCCGGCCGGATACTCGCCAACGAGCTGCGGTCCCGGCTGCGCGAGGAGCTGGAGCGGTTCTTCAAGGCCGGCAAACTGATGCTCGGGGTCTGCAACGGCTTTCAGGTGATGGTCAAGGCCGGTATCCTGCCCGGCAACAACGGTCTTTTCTCGGAGCAGAACACAACGCTTGAGTTCAACGATTCGCGCCGGTTCGAGGCCCGCTGGGTCTATCTCCAGTCTTCATCCGGCAAGTGTGTCTTCCTGACCGGCATCGAGCAGATGATTTACCTGCCGGTCGCCCATGCCGAGGGCAGATTCGTCGCCGACTCGCGCCGGACGCTCAAGGCGATTCTCGACAACGGCCAGGCGGTCATTCGCTACGTGCACCCTGAGGGAAAGAAGCCGGCTTATCCCTGGAATCCCAATGGCTCGGAGCACGACATCGCCGGCATCTGCGACCCGACCGGCCGAATCTTCGGCCTGATGCCTCACCCGGAGCGGTTCATCTTCCCGACCCAGCATCCGAGATGGACGCGGAAGGGGGGGGGCAGGGGTCACGGGGCGGGAGTCAGGGTCAAGGAGATTCCGGACGGGCTGCTGATATATCGGAATGCCGTGAACTATGCGAAAGCGCACCTCTAGTACCGGTCACCGACCACCGGCCACCGGCCACCGAATCACTGCGCATCCGATTCTCACTTTTCCACCCCGGCCGCAGGTGGAGTTCTTCTTTGAGAATCGGAAGCTGAACGGCTTGGTGGACGAACCAATTGCCACGGCGCTGGTCGCCAACGGCGTGAAGGTCTTCCGGGTCACTGAGAAAATGCATCGCCCCCGCAGCTTCTTCTGCGCCGTAGGCAAGTGCTCGTCCTGCCTGATGGAAGTGGACGGCAAACCCAACGTCATGGTCTGTGTGGAACCGCTGAAGGCCGGAATGAGAGTGAAGCGGCAGGTCGGCCGCGGAAAACTCGGACAAGATTCACCACAACGACACAACGGTCACAACGGTACGAACCCAGAAGCCATCGCTTCCCGCGGAAGACCGGGTCGCGGCGCGCGACCGGACGGTCGAAGACAAGCCGGACAAGATTCACCACAACGACACAACGGTCACAACGGCACCAACCTTGGAAATCCGGAATGAGCAGCTTTGCCCCGTTGCCTTTCGAAACTGAGAAGATTGTCACTGCAATCATGGATGCGGCGTTCAAGGTCCACCGAACGCTGGGTCCCGGCCTGCTGGAATCAGTCTACGAGGCTTGTCTGGTCAGGGAGCTTGAACTGCAAGGAGTCAAAGTGGAGCGCCAGGTTGCGGTACCGGTTGAGTATGAGGGAATGAAACTGGATGCCGGACTTCGTCTTGACCTGCTCGTGGCGGATCAGGTAGTAGTGGAGTTGAAAGCGGTTGAGAAGATGAATCCCCTTTTCGAGGCTCAGCTTCTGACCTACCTGAAGCTCACAGGAAAGCGGGTCGGTCTACTCATCAATTTCAATGTAGACAAACTCAAGGACGGCTTCAAACGGATGGTCATCTGATGAGCCGGTCGATTCGTCGTTGCGTTGTGTCGTCGTAGTAAGGAAATCGGAATACTGACGTAGTGGCGTTGTGTCGTCGTGGTAAGAGAATAGAATGAAATCTGAAGAACTGGTGATTGTCGGCGGCGGGCCGGCCGGGTTGTCGGCTGCGATTGCCACTTCCGAGCTCGGCGTCTCTCCCCTGCTGATTGACGACAACCCGGTTCTGGGCGGCCAGCTCATCAAGCAGACCCACAAATTCTTCGGCTCGCGCAGCCTGTACTGCGGCACCCGGGGCATGGATATCGCGAAGCTCCTTTGCAACCAGCTTGCCGCGACGCCGACCCGTCTCTGGCTGAACGCTACTGCCGTCGGGCTCTATCCCGGCCGCGTATTGGCGGTCGCCCAGCCCGAACGATTTCAGAAGCTGAAGGCAAGCCACATCATCTTCGCCACCGGCGCCGCCGAGAACACGATTGCCTTTCCGGGCAATGACCTGCCCGGCGTGTACGGCGCGGGCGCGGTCCAGACTTTGATGAACGTCTACGGCGTGCGCCCGGGACAGCGCGTGCTGATGGTCGGCGCCGGCAATATCGGCCTGATTGTCTCGTACCAGTTGATTCAGGCCGGCATCGAAGTCGCCTGCGTGATTGACGTCCTGCCCAGGATTGGCGGGTATCACGTCCACGCCGCCAAGCTCGCCCGGCTCGGCGTGCCGATTCTCACATCGCACACCGTGGTCGAAGCGCTCGGCGCAGAGTGGGTTGAAGGCGTGATCATCGCAAAGGTGGACCGCAATTTCAAAGTCCAGCCTCGGACCAAGAGGAAACTGAAACTGGACGTAATCTGCCTCGCAGTCGGGCTCACGCCGCTTACTGAATTGCTGGTTCAGGCCGGTTGCCGGATGGTCTATGTTCCGGAATTGGGTGGCAATGTCGCCTGGCACGACGAGCAGATGCTGACCACCATCCCGGGCGTGTATGTCGCCGGCGACCTGTCCGGCATCGAGGAGGCCTCAACCGCCATGCTCGAAGGCCGGCTGGCCGGCGCTGCCGCCGCCGAGTCAATCAAGGGCCGCCGACCGGAATCCTGCCGCATCATCGAGCAGGCACAGGCCGACCTCGATTGCATCCGAAAAGGACCGTTCGGGGAAAAGGCGGCGTGCGGGAAGGCGAAGCTGGGCGCCTGCGCTGGCGCAAACACGAAACCCTAGACTCTAAACTCTAGACTCTGAGTTTCGAGGAAGAAGCGAATTCGAAGGCAGGTTCTTCGGATTTCGTGCTTTGGACTTTGTCAGGATTTGGGGTTTAGGACTTAGGGTTTGACGATTACTGAGACTTGGTCTCAGTAATCGTGGCCGCCGGTTCGGTATCGTAGCCCCGCGCTTTCAGCACAAAGGAGAGCACCAGCTCGACGAGCATGCCGAAGGCGATTCCCAGCGCCATCATCAGGAAGAACACGCGCGTCGCATAGGGCGCGCTCGGCGCGGCAATGCCGTATACCCGCAGCATCCAGACCGACATCGGAATTGAAAAAACCAGCCCGAGCAGACCGCCGTGCAAAGGCCAGGGCATACGCAGGCCGCTGACGGCAATGCCGAAACCGAGTACCGCCTCCGAGAGCAGAACCCACATGCGACCCGCGAAGGTGAGCCGACCGCCGAAGTCCCCGACCCCGACCCGGTCCAGCAACTTCACCACGAAAACGCCGAAGACAACCCCCATCACCGTGCCGAACACGATTCTGACCGCCCGGCTCATCTCCCGGTTGCCGCTGTCATGCATAGAGGACTGTAGCCTATTCTCCGGCTTTGTCAACAGCCGGCTTCGCTTCCTTTCTTCGAGTCGCCCGCCCGGGCCGCAAAAGAACCAGCAGACCGATGCTGAACAGCAGCGTCGCAAGGCTGATGAGCCCGCCGACCTTGAACCAATGCGGGTCATAGTACATCTCGACACTGTGCTCGCCGGCCGGCACCGTGACGCCGCGCAACGCGTAGTCCACCGGGTAGATATCGACGGGCCGCCCATCCAGCCGCGCCTTCCATTCCGAGTAGTACACCTCGGAGAGCACCAGCATGCCGGTCTCGCCGGTCCGGACGCCCAGCCGCAGGTACTCAGGTTTGCGTTCTTCGAATAACACCCGGTTGTCAACCGGCGCGGCACCGCCCGCCCTGCTCGGAAACGAAGGCGCGCGCTCAACGATGGCCGCTGTCCGGTATTCAAAGTCCGGCTCCTCCAGCCGGGGCACGACTTCACTCTCCGGCAGCACCTCGTACCGGTAGACCATCCGCGCCCGGGACAGTCCGGTCGGATTCGGGACCAGCCCCAGAACCACGGTTGTGCTGTCCAGCTTGCTCCGGTACTTCACATTCAGAATGTCGTACATCCGCTGGGTCGGTCGTTCAAACGGGTCGTAGCGCTTCAGGCCGAGCGGCGCATAGCCCTCGATGAGTTCCAGATGGTCCAGATTCCCCTGGTTCCGACCCATCACCATCCCCAGGCTGGGTATCCGCGCATTGATGCGGAACGGCTCGCCGCGCGCCTGCTCCTGCAACATCGCGATGCTCGGGCGCTGGATCCGCAACCCGGGTACGCCGAACGCCACGCCTTCGTCCGGGGTCAGGGGCGACGCATGGAAACGGCCGGCGAACGCCGAAAGGTCGATGAAGATGACCACAATCATCAGCCAGAACGCGAGGTTCGACAGCTTCTGCTTCAGACTGCGGAAGAACGTAATGCAGAGCATTGAGAGCAGCAGTATCACGAAATAGCCCGACTGGCGCACCGAGTTCGCATAGACGAGCGGGTTCTTGAAATCCCTGGCCGTATTCCGGAAAACGCCACTGGCCAGCAATATCCAGCCCAGGATTCCGACCCCGATCGCAATCAGCAGCCCTTTCAACAGGCCTTTCACCTGCCGTTCCGAACCTCTGCGCAGGAACATGTCCGCGCCGTAGCCGACCAGGAACGCCAGCGACAGGAGGAACAGCCCTCCCAGCCGGCCCGGAATCCGGAACCGGTTCAAGCCCGGCAGGATGCCGAGCATGACCTTGTAGACCGGCGTGTAGCTACCCAGGGCCAGCAGCAGCGCGGCCGCGCCCATCACCAGGCCGAACCAGCGAATCGCGCGCTTGCGCTCGAACAGAGCAAAGACCGCCAGAATCAACGGAATAGTCCCGGCGTAGATCACGGTCTCCCAATAGAAGAAGTCGCTCTTGCCGCCCCAGAACCGGACCGAATCGGTCAGTTTCGGCAGGTCGCCGCTCATGCTGCCGAAGAACTTGGGTACCAACAGGGTGAGCAACTGGCGCGGGTTCAAAGACGCCACTGTCAGTTCATCGAACGTAAGCTTGGCGTAGGACGTATACTTCGTGTGCACCTGGCTGGGCAGAAACTGGATTGCCGCGACTGCGATACCGATGCCGGCGACCGCGCCCAGCCCGACGACGCTGCGCCAGACGGTCTCGAATCGGTAGTCGCGCCACTTCAGAACTACGAAGAAGATGGCGTAGAGCCCCAGGAAATAGGCCATGAACATCGCGAATTGCGGGAACCCGGCCAGGATTGCCAACCCGAACAGGAGCCCGGCCAGCACCGCCCAGTAGAGCCGCCGCTCATACAAACTGCGATGGAAATACAGGAAGATAAGCGGAAACCAGGCCAGCGCACAGATGATGCTCACATGAATCACGCGCACGACCATGAACCCGCTGAGCATGAAGCTGAACCCGCCGAGCAGCGCCGCCTGTTTGGACAGGCCCAGGCCTTTGAACATGACGTACATCGTCAATCCGGCAATCAGCAAGTGGACAATGGCATCCAGTTCCGGCACCAGGTAGCTCATCCGCGCGCCCGGGTTCACGAGCAAAGCGATTATCCAGTTCGGCGGGTAGAACGTCTGATTGTAGACCGCCGCGGCGAACGGCGTCCCGGAAAAGACAAATGGCGTCCAGTACGGTATCCGGAAGTGGCGCAGCGCGTCAACCAGGTAGGCCAGGCTCGGATAGGCGAACTGCAGCGTATCTTCCCAGAAGAAGCGCTTGCCCTGGAGGTTATCCCGAAACAGGATGACCAGTGCCAGCGGGAAGATGATGAACTGCCAGCGGTCCCGGAGCCAGCCGGGAAGCCAGGACGGACGCGCGGACCTCGTCGCGCCGCCCGATGGAGACTTTCCCGCAGGTGTATGGCGCATCAGCTCCGCAGTCTAGGCGAAATCGCGCGCGCTGTCAAGCCGGGCTCCAAGTCGAACTCAACACAAAGACACGAAGGCACCAAGAATCCGGATTCTGGGCCCTGATTCTGTCTTGGTGTCTTAGCGTTGAAATTCCCGTGACTCTAAATTCCTCGTGCCTTTGTGTCTTTGTGTTTCAGGTCCGGATTCAATGGTGTGCAGGCGCAATTGACATGCGTTCCGGTTTGGCTATACTGACCTTCAACATGAAACAGCATGCACGGACTGCCCGCGCTGCCGCGCGTTCGCTGCCGCCCGGAATGCAGGGCACGAAGGTGGTCATTCTCTGCGGCGGGCGGGGCACCCGACTGGGCCGGGAGACCGAAACCAAGCCCAAGCCGATGGCCGAAATCGGCGACAAGCCGATTCTCTGGCACATCATGAAGCACTATGCCCATTTCGGGTTCAAGGACTTCATCCTTTGCCTCGGCTACCGGGGCGAGGTCATCCGCCGCTATTTCCTGGACTATCTCACCGCCCACTGCGACTTCACCATCAGCCTGGCTGACACCCGGCTCGAGCTCCACAACCGCGACCGGAACCTGGACTGGAACGTCACGCTGGTCGACACCGGGCTGGACGCGATGACCGGCGCCCGCGTCAAGCGGATTGAGCGCTACATCGACTCCGAGCGCTTCATGCTCACCTACGGCGACGGCGTGTCCGACCTGAACCTGCACGAACTGCTCAAGTTTCATGAAGAGCACGGCGCAATCGGCACTCTCACCGGGGTCCAGCCATCGTCCCGGTACGGCGAGTTGAAGGTCCATGGCAATCGGATTACCGAGTTCCACGAAAAGGTCCACTTCCGGACCAGCTACGTCAACGGCGGGTTTTTCGTATTCTCGCGGAGGTTCTTCGACTACCTGGACGACGACGACTCCTGCGTACTGGAGAAGAAGCCGCTCGAACGGCTCGCCCGCGACGAACAGATGATGGTCTACAAGCATTGCGGCTTCTGGCAGTGCGTGGATACCATCCGGGACCTGGAACTGCTCAACGACTTGTGGACCCGGAATGCCGCGCCCTGGAAAGTATGGCAGTAGCCGCGGCCGGCCGGCCGGTCCGTCTCTCGCTGGTCATCCCCTGCTATAACGAAGAAGCGGCGCTGCCTGCCAGCATGCCGCCCCTGATTGCCGCCTGCGCGAGACTCGGCATTCCCTATGAGCTGGTGATGGTGAACAACGGCTCCTGGGATGCGACCCCGCAGAAGATTGACGAGTTCATCGCCCAGGGCCTGCCCGTGAAGCGCGTGGACGTGCCGGTGAACAAGGGATTCGGCTGGGGCGTGATCTGCGGACTGCGCGCGTCGGCCGGCGATTTTGTCGGCTATGCCTGCGCCGACGGCCAGGTCTCGCCTGAAGACATTCTGAGCATCTACCAGACCGTGGTCAAGGCCGGACCCGGTGCCGTCGCCAAGGCCCGGCGCGTCAAGCGCGAGGATGGCCGGCTGCGCGGCCTGACCTCGTGGGGCTACAACGCGTTGTTCACCGCCATCTACGGCCGAATCACGCCCGACGTCAACGGCGTGCCCAAGTTCCTGGCGCGGGAGGACCTTGCGCGCCTGGACCCGCTGAGCCCGGATTCCTTCATTGACCCGGAGTTGATGATCAAGGCCCGGATTCTCGGCATGAAGATTATCGAAGTACCGGTGACGTTCCTGAAGCGCCAGGGCGGCCGGTCCACCGTGAAAGTACTGAAGACGAGCAGCGAGTTCGTTCGCAACCTGCTCGGGTATCGCCGGCGCGCGGATTTCCGCGAGTGGCGCCGGAAGCTCGATGCGACCAAGGGAGTCAGTCATGCCTCGTAAGTTCTGGCAGAATCGCAATGTCTTTGTCACCGGCTGCACCGGCCTGCTCGGTTCGTGGCTCACTGAAGAACTCGTGCGGCGCGGCGCGAATGTGGTCGGCCTGGTCCGTGACCTCGTGCCCCGGGCCCGGCTCAACTGGTCCGGAATCGTAAAACGCGTCAACGTCGTGCGCGGCGAGGTCGAGGACTATGCCCTGCTCGAACGCACCCTGAATGAATACGAAGTCGAAACCGTATTTCACCTCGCGGCCCAGACAATTGTCGGCACCGCCAACCGGAACCCGGTCTCCACGTTCGAGACCAATATCCAGGGCACCTGGAACCTGCTCGAAGCCTGCCGCCGCAACTCGTTAGTCAGGCAGATTGTCGTGGCCTCCAGCGACAAGGCCTACGGCGAGCAGGCGAAGCTGCCCTACGACGAAACCACGCCGCTCGAAGGCCGGCATCCGTACGATGTCTCCAAGAGCTGCGTTGACCTTCTGTGCCAGGCCTACTTCCGGACATTCAATACGCCGGTCTGCGTCACGCGCTGCGGCAATTTCTACGGCGGCGGCGACCTGAACTTCAACCGGATTGTGCCGGGCACGATTCGCTCGGTACTGTTCCACGAAACGCCGGCTATCCGCTCAGACGGCACCCTGATACGAGACTATTTCTACATCGAAGATGCGGTTGGGGCATATCTCATGCTCGCCGAGAAGATGGCCGAGCTGAAACTCAGCGGTGAGGCCTACAACTTCAGCAACGAAATTCAGGTCACGGTACTCGACCTGACGAAGAGGATTCTCAAGCTGATGAAGAGCAACCTGAAGCCGCAAATCCTGAACCAGGCTTCGCACGAGATTCCGCACCAGTACCTTTCGGCGAAGAAGGCGCGTCGGCAACTCGGCTGGAAGCCGCTCTTCACCCTTGAACAGGGCCTGAAACGCACGATCGCGTGGTACCGCAGGTTCTTCGAACAAGTCCCAATGCCAAAATCCAAATGACCAATCAAGTCCCAATGCCAAAACTCCAATGCCCCGGCTCCGGTCGGCCGCATTTGACATTGGATCTTGGAACTTGGTTTGACATTTGGCATTTGACATTTGACATTGGGCGCGCATGCGCTGATATCCCAGACCGCCAGCGCTTCAGTCAGCAGCCGACCTAGTCAGACACGACTCCCCATGTCCATCCGCCCGCCCGTTCTTATCACCGGCGCCAGCGGCTTTGTCGGCGCGTGTCTGGCGCATCGACTGATTGAGCAGATGAGCGACGTTCACCTGCTGGACTACCCCGGCACGCCCGACTGGCGAATTCGCAATATCACTTCGCGCGTCACGCTGCACGCGCTCGACATCACCGACGCCAAGGCCATCGAGCAGGCTATCAGCCGCATGAAGCCGCGCACGATTTTCCATCTCGCGACCTACGGCGCGTATCCGACTCAACAGGATGTGCCGCGTATCATCCAGGTCAGTGTAACCGGCACGTGGAACCTGCTCTCAGCCGCAATGAACCAGGGTTTCGACGCGTTCATCAACACCGGCTCGTCGTCCGAATACGGGTTCAAAGACCACGCGATGTCCGAGGAAGAGCGCCTCGAACCGATGACCCTTTATGCCGTCACCAAGGCCACGGCAACAATGATGTGCCAGGCCATGGGACAAACCAGGCAGTTGCCGATTGTCACCCTGCGCCCGTTCTCGGTCTACGGCTTCTGGGAGGAACCGCCCCGGCTCGTGCCCTGGGTCATCAAGGCCTGCCTGACCGGGACGAACCCGACCCTGACCACGCCGAACCCGGTGCGCGACTTCGTGTTCACCGAGGACTTTGTTGACGCCTATCTCCTGGCCGCTCAGAACGCCGCGCGGTTTCCCGGCGAGGTCTTCAATATCGGTTCCGGCGCCCAGACCACGGTCGGCAGCATGGTGGAACGCATCATCCGGCTCACCAACGCCAAAGTCCAACCGGAATGGGAGAGGATTGCCAATCCCAGGATTGAGCCTGAGCACTGGTGCGCGGATGCCGGGAAAGCTCGAACCAAACTCGGCTGGCGTCCGAAACACGACCTTAACCAGGGCCTTGTCCGGACGATTGACTGGCTGCGCGAGCACCTTGACCTGTACCGCTGACGCATGACGCCTACCGCCTGCCGCCTACCGCCTACCGCTTCTCTTCCCGATCTTGCCCGGCAGGTACGCCGGCACGTTGTCCGAATGGTCGCCAGTGCCAAGTCCTCTCACGTCGGCTCTGCCCTCTCCATTGCGGATATCCTCACCGTGCTCTACTTCCGAACGCTCAAGGTCTCTCCCGACGACCCCTGGCGCGAGGACCGGGACCGGTTCATCCTGAGCAAAGGCCATGCCTGCACCGCGCTCTATGCCACGCTCGCCCTGCGCGGGTTCCTCCCTGAGAATGTCCTTGATACCTACTGCGCCGACGGCAGCTCTCTGCCCGGTCACTCGACCATGCGCTGCGTACCCGGGGTCGAGGTCTCGACCGGTTCCCTGGGCCATGGACTCTCGCTCGGCTGCGGCCTTGCCCTCGCTGCACGTCGCGCCAAACAGACGCACCGGGTCTTTGTCCTGCTCTCGGATGGCGAATGCGACGAGGGCTCGGTCTGGGAAGCCGCGCTGTTCGCCGGTCACCACAAGCTGGACAACCTTGTCGCAATCGTGGACTTCAACCGGATACAGGCGTTCGGCAACACCAGCGATGTCCTGAATCTCGAACCGTTCGCGGACAAATGGGCCGCGTTCGGCTGGGAAACGAAATCAGTGGACGGCCACGACCTGCCTGCGCTGGAAGCCGCGCTTGCTCCCTTGCCGTTCCGCGCCGGCAAGCCCAGCCTGCTCATTGCCCGGACCGTGAAAGGCAAGGGCGTGTCGTTCATGGAGAACCGGCTTGCCTGGCACTACAAGTCTCCGAACCCGGACGAACTTGAAGCCGCCCTGAAGGAGCTGGCCTAGCGTGCGCAAGGCATTCATCAAAGCCCTGACCGAACATGCCGCGCGCGACAAACGCATCTGGCTCCTGACCGGCGACATGGGATTCTCGGTCTTCGAGGACTTCGCCGCCCGTTTTCCCGACCGGTTCCTGAACGCGGGCGTTGCCGAGGCGAACATGACCGGCGTCGCGGCCGGGCTTGCGCTCTCCGGCCTCTTGCCCTACATCTACTCCATCACGCCCTTTGTCACGATGCGCTGCTACGAGCAGCTTCGGATTGACGTCTGCTACCAGAACCAGAGCGTCCGCGTCATCGGCGGCGGCGCCGGCCTGTGTTATGGCTCAGCCGGCGGCACCCATCACGCGCTCGAAGACATCTCGCTCATGCGCTCCATCCCGAACATGACCGTCATCTGTCCCGGCGACCCGCACGAAGTCACGGCCGCGGTCAACTACTCGCTCAAACACGCCGGCCCGCTGTACATCCGGCTTGGCCGTGACGGCGACCCGCTGATACACGCTGGCGATGTTGCCCTGCAACAGGGCAAGGCAATCATCCTGCGCGACGGAACCGATGTGACGCTCATCGCAACTGGCAACATCCTCGGCAATACCGTGAAGGCCGCCGACGAGTTGAAGAAGCAGGGCGTCTCGACGCGGCTCATCAGCATGCCCTTTGTCAAGCCGATAGACCGCGAGGCCGTGCTCAGCGCGGCAAGCGAAACCCGGGCGCTGTTCACGGTCGAGGAGCACAGCCTGATTGGCGGGCTGGGCAGCGCCGTCGCCGAGGTTCTGGCCGAATCCGGCAAGCCTGTTCGGTTCCAGCGACTCGCGATTCCGGACCGGTTCTTCAAGGAAGTCGGCAGCCAGGAATACTTGCGTGAGCTTATCGGCCTGTCCTCGGGCGGCATAGCCAGGGCAGTTTTAGAGACCTCGCGTGGCCTACCTGCCAAGAAATCCCAATGACCAAATCCCAATTTCCAATCAACGAACCAAATCCCAATGTCCAAGGCTCTGTGCAAGACTACTTGCGCACAGTTGGGGCTTGGAGCTTGGGATTTGATTGGTCATTGGAACTTGGAATTTGG